>Ga0105046_10015646_pt1 | contig 11657 bp, 8 predicted proteins | sample MAT03_FD_78385 | JGI IMG/M metagenome (GOLD analysis project Ga0105046, IMG submission 78385) | Freshwater microbial communities from Lake Fryxell liftoff mats and glacier meltwater in Antarctica - MAT-03 (megahit assembly) | ecosystem: Environmental > Aquatic > Freshwater > Ice > Liftoff...
AAGACCTGTCCACTTGAGATGACTGCTGAAAGCTTATCATGCGTGCTTGTCAAACGTCTCATTGCGGGATGCGCCTTGGTCAAAAGATTTTGCTCGGTTTCAGAGCAAGACATACGGCCCCATCGTCCTCTGAAGATAACGCTCTGATCTTTCCGCGCTGAAGCTGTTCGCCTAAAGGCGAAGGTTTTAGACCTGGCGAATGGAAATAATATGGCAACCACTACGCAAGACCCAACACCTACGCAAGACCCAACACCAAACCGCACCATTACCAAATGGGAAAGTGTGCGTACATCAAAATCTTGGCAGCGTAACATCCGCCATTTAGTGAGCTATTTCATCTTGATATTGGGGGCAATCTTCATGTTGTTCCCAATGCTGTGGATGCTGTCAGCCAGCTTCAAGCCTGTTTGGCAAATTTTTAGCGACCCACCAATTTGGATTCCTCAAGAATGGGAAGCTGTTCGTGCCGGAAACACTAACCGCTATTTCAATTTGTGGCAAGTTGAAATCGATGGTCAGGCACAAAATATTATTCAAATTGGCACTCGGCGCTACACGACCGTTATAGACAGCTCGCAGCTTAAAAATTTGAAATCCGTACCGGCTGAACAACTGGGTGAAGCGACAGCTACACCAGTGGGTGATGTGGTACTGAATGTGCGTCCGTGGACAACAGATGGTTCGACAAAAGATGTAATCGCCATCTCAAAAGACGGAAGTAACTTCATTATTGCTGAGGTTGCAGACCTTCAAAATGCGGTTGCTCGTTACCCGTTAGATGAAGTGAATGGCGGCGGTCGGGCGACACCTACGGTTGAAGGCTTCGAGTTTCGTGGGCGCGAAATCACCACTGAAAGCGGCACACTACAGGTTATAGCCATTGGGCCAGAATCCGCACTAACCATTGTCAGTGCGCCGGAAGTCGCTGCGGGAGCAATACTTGTACCCGCCAACCAGCTTGCGGATGCGGGTTTTTCGCAGGTTGGGGATACTGAACTACGGCTTTCGCAGATTGGCGATGACGATTCGGCTAAATATGTAATTTTAGCGCAAGAGTCATGGCAACCGATCATCAATGAGGAAGTGCTTGATCAGTTTGCATTCGTGGCGCTGCGTTCACAACTCGGTGAACGCACCCCACAGCTTGTAAATAATGTTGAAATGCAAGTCACTTCCTACACAGAAGAAGGCAAATCTCCTGTTGATGTGATGATACTCATCAGCGGCACTAACGATAGTCTCGTTATCCCAGTCGATGAAGCACAAGGGCTACGGTTGGCACAGGGCGGCGGGTTAATAACCGCACGCGGCGATACCTATAAACGGATACCCTATCGTGTTCAGGACGGGTTTGACGAAGGCGGGGAAACCCATTCAGTCGCTTTAGTTGGTGATTTGCGTGATACGGCTCTGGTCGTACCGGAAGCCTCGGTCACAGACGCGTTTGATGTCAGTCCTGATCAGCTTACTCGAACCATGCATCCGCAGCTCAGCCCCAATGGGTATACCGAAGCGCTGCAAACCAAGGTTGGAGATACTTACTTCCCCACCTTCTTTCGGAATTCGTTCGTGCTGGTGTTGATGAACACGATTGGTCATTTGCTGTCGTGTATCCTTGTGGCTTACGCATTCGCACGGCTGCGCGCACCAGGTAAGAATTTCTTGTTCATCGTGCTACTCAGCACCATGATGCTCCCCTTCCCTGTCACACTTGTACCCGTATACGAATTGTTCACCAAGTTTAATATGGTGAACACGCTTTGGCCTTTGTTCATACGATCATTCTTTGGCAATGCCTTCCTGATCTTTATGCTGCGCCAGTTCTTCTCGTCCATCCCAACCGAGTTGGAAGACGCGGCCAAGATTGATGGCGCAAACGTTTTGCAAATCATCTGGAACGTAATTGTGCCGTTGAGTAAACCAGCAATTGCGACGGTGGCTATTTTCACTTTTTGGTGGACTTGGAACAGCTTTTTGGAGCCGTTCATCTATTTGTCGAGTCCTGAATTGTTTCCCGTTTCAGTCGGCCTGAACTTCTTCCAAGATCAATACGCGGCAGTCCATTATGACCGACTGATCGCAGCATCGGTCATGAGCATGGTTCCGATGATTATTATCTTCTTCTTCGCACAGCGGTACTTCATTGAAGGTATCCAGTTGACGGGCATGAAAGGTTAATTTTGAGATGGTTCTCGGTATAAGCACACTAGCAGGCTTACCCCTGCTGCGGCCCGGTGTAAAACGAATGCGTTTATCCAGCTATGACCCCAAAGGCGGAAACAGCGATTGGTGGGAATTTGAGGCGGGGCAAACGCGGGATATTGCTGCTATCACCGGAGCCGGTTGCATCAAACACATTTGGATGACGATGTGGTCAGATGATAAGTATGCCCTGCGTAAAGTCTTGCTGCGGATGTATTGGGACGGTGAGGAAACGCCGAGTGTCGAAACACCGTTGGGTGACTTCTTCGGCATGGGGCATAACATGACACAGAACTTTGTTTCGCTGCCACTGCAAATGAGTCCTGAAAATGGACGCAGCTTCAACAGTTGGTTCGCCATGCCCTACCAAACTGGCGCACGTATCGAAGTGGTGAATGAGTGCGACAAGAACCTAAACTTTTATTTTTACATTGACTATGAAGCCTACTCTGATGGAACGAATATGGCAGATTATGGGCGCTTTCATGCTCAATGGCGGCGAGTAAACCCTACCCCCGGTTGGCAAGATCCCGCAGAGCGATGGGAAGGCAACCACGACCGGATGCGAGACGTTTGGCGCACACCGAACGTCACGGGTGATGCTAATTACGTCATCCTAGACGCACAAGGGCAAGGTCATTACGTCGGTTGCCACCTCGACATTGATTGTTTCTCGCGCCAATCAAACGATTGGTACGGTGAAGGCGACGATATGATCTTTATAGACGGTACGCCCTGGCCGGGTATTCATGGTACAGGTACGGAGGATTACTTCAATACTGCTTTCTGCCCGAAACAGGAATATAGTGCACCATATCACGGGCTTATCTTGTATCAAGGTACGGCAGATTGGCCGTGGCGCGGTAAAAACACGCTCTATCGTTATCATATCGAAGACCCAATTTTCTTTGAGAAATCTATTCGCGTCACGATTGAACATGGACATGCCAATAAGTTGACCAATGATTATGCTTCAACAGCCTATTGGTATCAGGCCGAGCCACATGCACCCTTTCCGCCCATGCTATCCATTGAGAAACGGCTGCCACGACTTTAATTATGAATCAATGGCACAACACGCTTTCACCGACGATTAGCCTTGACGGCGAGTGGCAATTTTCGCTCGGCGATAAGATCGGCAGCATTCAAGTACCGGGAACGTGGGAGGCTCAGGGGTACCCGCGCGACATCGACGGGCCAGCAATTTATCAACGCATGATTCGTGTTCCGGCTGACTGGGATGGACACACAGTTCAATTGCAGTTTGACGCACTCAGCTACTTTGTGGAGATCAAGGTTAATGGCGCTGAGATTGGCAAACATACCGGCTTATGGACACCGTTCGCATTCGACATTACCGATGCTGTTCAAGCTGGTATTGACAACGATATTCACCTAACCGTATACAAACCGGGGACACATTTTCCAATACGCGAGTCATTGGCGGGATTTTTGCCCGATGTCTGCTTACCTTTTGGCGGCCTCTGGCAATCAGCGCGGTTGGTGGCATTTCCCTCGGCAGCAATTAGTCATGTTCATGTACAGGCACAAACCAATACAGGAAGTGTCAGGCTGAAAGCACAGTTGCATGACGCAATGGGTATGGTCGCAAACATCACTATTACCGATTCCAATAATGTGCAAGTTGATAGTTGGCGAACGATTGTTACGGATGCTGATCTCACAGCAGAGTTCACAATTGATCCAGTTCAAGAGTGGAGTATACATAACCTAGCACTTTACCAGGCGACCATTCGGCTGGAAGAAGCACATGGTAATATCGCCGCTGAAGTCACAAGCACATTTGGCTTTCGCAGCTTGTCACGGCAAGATGACCAACTTCTACTCAACAATGAGCCAATTTTCTTAAGGGGCGTGTTGAACTGGGGGTGGTATCCAGAGATTTTATGTCCTGCACCGGACGAGGCTACTATTCGCGAGGAATTCCGCCGGATACGGGCTTTTGGCTACAACATGGTTAAGTTGTGCCTGTATGTTCCCTCACCTTTATACTTTGACATCGCTGACGAAGAAGGGATGCTGCTGTGGCTGGAACTGCCAATGTGGCTGCCGGAAGTGAGCGAGCGTCTACGTCAACAAGCGCCACATGAATATGCTGATATTCTGGCAGCAGTGCATCATCATCCCTCAATTGTTATCTACAGTTTGGGCTGCGAGTTAGGTGCGGCAGTGGATAGTGACTTATTGAGCAAACTGAACGCAATTCTACGCGCACAAACAGCCGATGTTCTGGTCTGCGACAACAGCGGTTCCGGTGAGGCGTATGGTGGTTTAGCCTTCGATTACGCGGACTTTAACGACTATCACTTTTATGCCGATTTGCATTACTTCAACCCCCTGCTCGACCATTTCCGCCGTGATTGGCGACCCGCACGTCCATGGATATTTGGCGAATTCTGTGATGCCGACGATTACCGTGACACAAATAAGATTGCGGCGGCTCATAATGGTGAACTCCCGTGGTGGTTAGTCGAGCAAAACCCGATCCACAAATTGACGGCAATTGCTTACTCGCAACAGCCTTTACGCATGGCAGCACTCGACATACCGTTTGATGGGCAAGCCTTGCAGCATCTTTCAAGGCAGCAGTCGTTTGTGGTCAGAAAAGCGATACTGGAAAAAGTACGGGCGAAGTCGAGCATGGGCGGCTACGTAGTCACCAGTATCCGCGAAACACCTTTGGCAACATCCTCCATGTTTGATGACCTTGGACGCGATAAATATGACAGAGAGGCATTCCGGCAATTCAATGCCGATTCAGTGCTGGTGCTGGAACAGGGACGAGCGCGGTTGTGGAATCATGGTGGAGATCGCCCTGCTCCGGTTGACCGAAATAACCACGTGGCAGGGATGCCAATGGACTTCCGTATCGTGCTATCACAAGCCGTGACGAATCTAACTGCAGGAAATATGAATTGGCAATTGCTCGATACCAACAGAAATGTTTTCCAAAGCGGGACAGCAGCGTATCCCGCAAGGCAAGCACAACATACGCCGAGTGAAATCGCGAGTATTTATTTGACCGCACCCGAAATGGTGAAGGCGCAACAGTTAATACTTGAAGTGCAATTAGAAGGCGGCATTAAGAATTCTTGGTCATTGTGGGTATATCCCGCAGTCGAAAAGTGGGCAACATCGTTTGCTACTTATGATCCATCAGGGGCGCTTAGAGGCTTAGATGACTTGGCCGACACACCACAACAACTCAATAACCTTCTGGATATTAAAGTGCCGATTTTAATCACGAGTGTATTCACACCAGAAGTTTATGAATACGTGAAGGATGGTGGGTGTGTTATTGTTTTGCAGAAGAGGGATGGAAGCCTGCCTGTCAAACCCGTTCCCTTCTGGCGAGAATCGATCAAAATGCTTTACGAGCATCCCATATTAGCCAATTTCCCACACCAAAATTACGCTGACTTGCAGTTCTACCATTTGGCGACCGATTATGCGGTGGATACCGATAGACTTCTCCAACTACTCGGTGATATTCAGCAGGTGAAGCCGATTATAAGGCGTCTGGATGCGCGGCAGTTCACGCTGCTCGATTATTTAGTGGAATATAAAATCGGCTCAGGGACACTTTTAGCATCAACCCTGCGATTTGATGGCGGTGCAGGTGATCAGGTGGATGGCCTAAAGAACAATATTGCAGGTCGACACTTACTCACACTGATGATGAAGTACCTTGAAAGCCCATGATATGAATTCAAATTTGACACTCAGTAGGTTCGTTCTTATAGTATGGAAAGGTATAGACAAGACTATCGGCAGATATACCTTTAGGGTCATCATCGGATTAAACTACCCATGATTGAATCAATGGACTTTGGGAAAGCAGCAGAACCTAAATACATTCAAGTCGCGAATATCATCCGCCAAGATATTTTGGACGGTACATGGCACGATGGTGACGCACTGCCGCCAGAAAAAGTCTTATGCGCACGGTTCAATATTGCGCGTGGAACCATGCGACAAGCCCTGCAACTGCTTGAGGCTGAAGGCTATTTGCTGCGGGAACAAGGGCGTGGAACATTTATTCGCTCGGTAGAACGTCGTAAACACGATTCCGGTAATCGTCACGTTGCCTTCGTTGTCCCGTATATCCGCGATTCATCCGTTTCAACGATCTTGGTTGGGTTTCAGCAAGTAGCCGAGCAAACAGGATTTTCGGTTGTATTCAACCATGTGAACAATGACCTTCAACAGCAGCAGGATGTCATCCAGAAGTTGGTTCAGCAGGGTGTGATGGGCATTGCACTGTATCCAGTGGACTCCGAATCGCTAACAGGCATAGACAAGCTGGTAAATGCAGCCTACCCCATTGTACTGGTTGACCGCTACCTCAAGAATTTTTCGACAGAGTACGTGATTTCCGATCATTTTGGAGGGGCGCTGCGTGGCGTGCATTACCTCATTAATCAAGGACATTCACAGGTCGGTTTCGTCACATGGTTGTCACCGGCCGTCAGTATGGATCACCGCTTGCTAGGCTACCACCAAGCCATGCGCGAACGTGGGCTGGTGGTTGATCAAGGGTTAATTTGCCAAGTGGAGGGATACCCGACCGTTAATAGAGCACCCCTGCTGAAATACCTTTCCAGTGAAAATCGACCGACAGCAGTCTTCGCGGCGAATGACCAGATTGCAATCGCGATCTACCGCGCTGCCGCATCGCTTGGGTTACGCATCCCCGAAGACCTTTCGGTGATGGGTTTTGATGATCTGGATATGTCGGTGCATCTTGACCCGCCGTTGACCACACTTGCTCAACAGTTTACAGCGTTAGGACGACAAGCTGCGCAAGTTCTACTCAGCCGGATACGGGGGGAAATACGCCCACCGCAGCAAATCACCATTTCGCCTGAACTCGTTATTCGAGAGTCTTGTGCGCCTCTGCAATACACCAATACCGTTGAAGCCAAAAAAGAATGGAGTGTACTTTGAGTTCCGCCACACCTACAAAAAATTGGCGCGTTAATCTCATCAGCCATACCCACTGGGATAGAGCTTGGTATGTAACTTTCCAGGAATACCGTATCCGGTTGGTGCAGTTAATTGATCGCTTGCTCGACATTCTAAAACATGACCCTGAATATTCTTATTACATGCTTGATGGGCAAATGAGTGTTCTTGATGACTATTTGGAAATACGGCCTCAACGTAAGGCAGAACTACAGGCACTGACCCGGTCGGGGCGGGTGCAAGTTGGCCCGTGGTTCGTGCTGGCTGATGAATTTCTGGTCAGCCCTGAGTCACTGATTCGCAACCTGATGCTTGGGCATCGTATTGGGCTAGAATATGGTGGCGTGATGAAAATCGGGTATGTCCCGGACGGATTTGGTCATATCGCGCAGTTACCACAAATCCTTCGGGGGTTTGGTATCGACAATGCCTTTTTTTGGCGCGGAATGGGCGCGGAAGGCGACAAGCTCGGTACCGAGTTCGAGTGGAAAGCACCTGATGGTTCGAGCGTAACGACTATTCTGCTTCCATGGGGATACCATACCAGTAGCAATCTGGGTTACGGGGTGCATTGGGGCGACTTTTCGCAGATGCAGTTTGACCCCGAACTTGCCCGACAGAAATTGGATAAGTTCATCGCGAAACTCACACCGATGACGCATACCGATACGGTGCTGCTCATGAATGGGATTGACCATCAAGAAGCACAGCCACAAATCCCCGCGACACTGGCTGCCACGAACGCACGGGAAGATTTCCACATCGAGCAAACCACGCTCAAAAAGCACTTGGACGCGGTACGGGCGTACACTCAAGAACACAATATGAGTTTGCCGAATTTTGGTGGCGAATTCCGTTGGGGACGTTACTCGGAGATTTTACAAGGTGTTCATTCGACTCGGTTGCATTTGAAACAGCGAAATCACCAAGTCGAAACCTTACTCGAACGGGTAATGGAACCGCTGGTCGCCATGGCATCGCTGGCGGGGGCAACCAAACGCGAGCAGCAAGACGGTACCGATGACCTGATGTGGACGGCATGGCGCTGGTTGCTGTTGAACCACCCACACGATGATATGTACGGCTGCGGGATTGACGCGGTGCATGAGGAAATGGCGTACCGGTTTAGCCAAGCGGAGCAGATCGCGACCTTCCTTTCACGAGACAATTTACGGGCGCTGACCCGTCATGTGGACTTCACGCGGCAAGGCGGCATTCCGATGATCTTCGTGAACACCTTGAACTGGGAACGGCGTGAAACGGCTGCACTCGATATTGATTTTGACTACGATGATGCCACGGCTGACAGCTTTGAACTGGTGACACTAGAAGGTTTCCCTGTTCCACACCAAGTTTTGAGCGACGAGCAAAAGTTTTGGATGGAAACACTCAAGGCTAACCGCAAACGGCGGGTGCGGGTACTTGTGCCAGTGACTGTTCCAGCCTGTGGATATACAACATTATATGTGCAGCCGAAACGTCATCCACGAATCACCAGTGATGAGTGGATGGTCGAACTGCGTTCAGCCGAAAACCCGTTTATTCGGATGGACATTGAGGAGGACGGCGGAATCACGCTCACCCACAAAGCCAGCGGCAAACGCTACAGTGGATTAAACCAGTTTGAAGATGTGGCAGACGTCGGTGATGCTTATTCTTACTGCCCACTGCGGAATGATATGCCCATTTCAACAGAGAGCAATAAGGCAAAAGTGCGGCAGCTTTGGGTCGGTACAAACGCGGCCTGTTATGAAATCACCCACACGTTGATTTTACCCGCTCAAATCTCAGCTGATCGTTCAGCACGCGAAGGTGAAACCACGATTGTTATCACCTCGGCGATTACGTTTGTGAGAGACTGCCCGTATTTGCAGGTGCAAACCACCTTCAATAATTTGGCGCGTGACCACAAATTATCGGTGGTTTTCCCGACAGATGTGCATGTCCAACAGGCAGCAGTTGATGAGTCGTTTGCGGTGGTTGACCGTGCGATTGACCTGCCCGCATCAGAGGGCTGGGTGGAAGACCCGACACCACTGATGCACCAACGAGCCTTCACTGACTTGAGCGATGGGCAGCATGGATTAGCCGTGTTTAACCGGGGCTTGGCTTCGGTGGAAGTCACGCGTAAAGATGCGGGAACACAGATTAGTGTACCGTTGGTGCGGTCGGTTGGATGGCTTTCACGCGACGACCTTTGGGTACGACGCATCGCGGCTGGCCCGCTAGTACCCACACCGGGCGCTCAATGCATCGGTGAACGCACGGCGGAGTATGCTATCTTCCCACATGAGGGGGATTGGCAGGCAGTCTATGCGGAAGCATACAACTACACGACCCCAATTACAGCAGGGCGAGCCGATACCCATGCGGGCATCGAACTACATGATATGAATATCACCCGCGACGATCCCACAAAAATTACGCATATTCCGTTCCCGAGCGAAGGAGAACTACCGGATACCTACAGCTTCGTCAGTGTGGAAGGCAAGGGCATGGTGCAGACAGCGCTGCGCCGTGCGGCAGATGGGCAAACGGTTGTTCGATTTTACAATGTGAGCCGACAGGATAGTACGGCTGAAATTAGTACCACGCAAGTTATGGACACAGCGAACCGTCTCAACCTCAACGAGCAGGTGACGGAGACGCTGCAAATAAATAACGCGCACCACATCCATTTACCGGTGCGTGCAGGTGAGATCGTTACAGTTGGCTTGACATTCAGCAAATGAATGCCAGCCAGCTTACGATGAATTTTAGAAAATTTCGGTTTAGGCGGTGCCCCCTTGATCTGTGGTTCGCCTCGGCGAAAGCGAGCGGGATATGTGGCAAAGGCTGCCTCCATGACTGTTTGGCGCTTCTGACGGATGAGGGGCGCTGCTCCCGCATGAACACTCGCCGGTGTGAGCAGGTTTAACCCGGAATGATAATGTTCGTTGTTATACCAGCTGAAGAAGGGTCGCATTGTCAAACATCAGAGTCCAAGTTCGGATCAAAGTTCTGAATAAGGACTGGCATGACATTTTCTAGTTGGTATCGGGATATCCAGACCAATGGAACGGAAAGTTGGCCTAAGCAAAACTCCAACGCTGAAAATAACTTGAATGACGTTAGGGACGCACTTTGCGTCGCCACGCTCGAATTTCAGCATCCGCCACTTTGTCAGAGAGGTGGGTATAGCGCAGGGTCGATTGAATATGCTTATGCCCTAGTGGGTCACTTGCTGTGTATAACGGCTTTCTTTGACCTCAAATTGAACTCAAAAGCGGGAAAAAGAATGCGGTATCTCATGCCACATGACCCACTAGTGGGTCATGTGGCATGAGATACCGCGTAAAGGTAAACTACAGGCCATTCTGACAGATGTTCGTTGAAACCCAGGACGCATTGCCCATGAGCCGCCGCAAAAAAGACCCGCTTCGTCCGCTCACGCCTGATGAAATCGAGAGCCTAACCCGCCTCAGTCGGGCTCAGAGTGAGCCCGCCAGTCATGTCATACGCGCCCGATTGCTGCTGGCAGTGGCGGTGGGGCTGGAGTATACCCAGGCTGCGCACAGCGTGGGCCGTAAAGATCGTGACAGTGTTTCAGCGCTCGTGAGTCGGTTTAATCATGAGGGACTTCAGGCCGTTGTCCCAGGGCATGGCGGCGGTTTTCAACCGCGTTACACCGAGGCGGATCAGGCCCGTATTCTGAGTGAGTTCAACCGTGTGCCAGATCGTGACATCGATCAAACGGCGAGTTGGACCCTCTCCACGTTGCAGCGGGCCCTGCGTCGTGCGCCGGACGGCCTGCCGACGGTGAGCACCTACACGCTGCGGATGGTCTTGAACGAAGCGGGCTATGTCTGGCAGAAAGATCGCAGTTGGTGCCAGACGGGACAGGTCGAGCGCAAGCGCAAAGCCGGGGTCGTGACCGTCAGCGATCCCGAGGCCGAGGCGAAAAAAAACTGATTGAGCGGGCCTACCGCATCGCCGAGATGCTGGGCCTGGCCCTGTGGTGCGAAGATGAAGCGGGGCCCTATCAGACCATTCCCTATCCGGGTCATCACTGGTGTGCATCGGGTCAACCCGCACGACAGCCACATGAGTATTTTCGCGACGGCACGGCCAAACTGCTGACCTTATTTCATCCGGCCAGTGGACAGGTGCGCATGACAGGCGTGACCCACAGCCCGAATGTGATCCTCCACGCCTGGTTAAAGGATGAATTGACGGCGATCTTGGCGGCCCTGCCGCCACCCCTCCCCCACTCGACCGAGCACACACGCGGTCTGTGGCAGAGCTGGCAAGCGGATTTCGCGCTCCCGTTCGGCCTGGGGGCCAACCCGCCGCCCTTGCGATTGCTGCTGGTGATGGATAATCTGGCCGGACACAAGTCAGTCGAATGGGTGAATTGGTGTTATCAGCAGGGCATTCTGATCCTTTATACCCCGCTGGGCGGCAGTTGGCTCAACATGGCCGAGTCG
>Ga0105046_10015647_pt1 | contig 11656 bp, 9 predicted proteins | sample MAT03_FD_78385 | JGI IMG/M metagenome (GOLD analysis project Ga0105046, IMG submission 78385) | Freshwater microbial communities from Lake Fryxell liftoff mats and glacier meltwater in Antarctica - MAT-03 (megahit assembly) | ecosystem: Environmental > Aquatic > Freshwater > Ice > Liftoff...
CGACGAAGACGCCTATCTGGCTCTGGTGGAAGACCGCCTCACTGCCGAACAGCGGGCCGCACTCATCGTGCCCAATCACGCCCTGCACGCCCGGGCCCTGCGTTTCGAGTGGCGCGGCCAGGCAGTGGCATTTGCCTGCGAGCCTGGACCCTGGTTCAGCGCCTTCGCCGCCACCTGAATTCACATAAGCGGCAGAGGCTGGTGGCGGAAACGGGCGGCCAGCAGTGGTACTCTGATGCCCTCAAGGTAACCACACCCGGCGCGGACCCATGCAGGCGCACTCGAGACTGCCCCACAGAGCAGGACTGCTGCTTTTGGCCCTGCCTTCGGTGGCCCTGCTTTCGGTTGCCTTGGCCCTGAACGCCCGGGGCGAGAGTCCTGTGGATCCGGCCACTGTCGAAGTCGGTCACCCGACCGGGCACCTCCACGAACACGCAGACCAGACCTGGCCACCCCAGCCCCGGGGGCTGCGCAATGTCGTGCCCCTCAGCAACCCGGGTAACGCGGAGCGCGTCACCGAGCTCCGGCGCCGGGCCCGCGCCGAGCGGGAGCGCATCGCCCTCGCCCGGCCCGAAGTTCGGCAGGCCCTTGGCAAACGCTACAACCGGCCGGACGTCGTGGAGTCCGGTGCCAAGGACGGCACTGGCGCTGCAACGTCGCGCCTGCTGTACTTCAGCTACGCCAATAACACGACAGTGGAGGTCACCCTCGACAACAATCAGGTGCGGGGTGTCCGCCGGATCCGGGCGACGGACTACCAGCCCGACGTCACCGACGAAGAAATTACCGCGGCGGAGGTCATTGCCCGCGCCTACTTCGAGGCTCGCAGCACGGAGCGGGTGTCAGCCCTGAAGGCTTACGGCATCCTCGCCTACCTGCCGGAGGGCACGGGCTTCTATCCCACGCGCGTCATCTACCTGTCGTTCCATGCTGCCGCTGATGCGCCACCGGAATTCGCCGCCTGGGTCGACCTGACCAGCCAGCGCGTCCTCCGCATTCGTGAGGAACGGTCGTGAGCGCCGCCGGCAGGTTCCGCGCTGGCGTGCTGGCCGCAGCGCTGGGCACGGTTCTGTCGCCCCTGGCGACCGCCGCCCCCGTGACCTGGCAGGCCTGGACCTTTGATTACCAGGTGACGAACACCGAGGGACTGAAGATCACGAACGTCACGTTCCAGGGCCGCACGCTGCTTTCCAGCCTCAGCTTCCCCGTCATGCGGGTGTTCTACGACGCCAACGCCTGCGGGCCCTTCGTTGACCGGCTGGGCGGAACGTTGTCCCCAATCCCGTGGGCTAACAATTCCACGCTGGCGCAACGGGAATTCACGCTGGGTGGCAAGCAGTGGTACGAAATCGGTATCCGCGACGAGATCGGCAACTACGACATCTACCAGGTGTACTACCTGAGTGCGGATGGGACGATCGACGCACACATCTACAGCAAGGGCCTGCAGTGCGTCGTGAACCACGTGCACTACCCGAACTGGCGGATCGACGTGGACCTGGACGGGGCAACGAACGACCAGATCCTGAGAGATACCGGGGGCGGATTTACCGCCATGGCAACGGAGTTCAATGCCGCTGCAGACTCCGCCCCGAATCACGCCTGGCGGGTCCGGGACACGACGACGGGCCTGCAGATCGACGTTCTGCCCGGCTTCGCCGATTTCTCGATTCCCGACGGCTCGACGACACTGCCCATCGCCGGCTATGACAATCACTCCGTCTTCGGCCGGTTGTTCAGGGCCTCTGAGAACCGGGGCTGGACCTTCGGTCCCAACACCCAGGTGCCCTACAACAACGGCGAGAATATCGATAGCAAGGATGTCGTGCTCTGGTATGAAGGTTACCTGCCCCACAGTGCCGCCGAGGGCGCGGGCCTCTGGCACTCCACGGGCGTGCGCCTGATCAGCAATCTCGTGCCGCCACCCCCACCGGATGCAGACGGCGACGGCGTACCCGACGCGACCGACAACTGCACGCTGGTGGTCAATGCCAGTCAGCTCGATACCAACGGCGATGGGTACGGCAATCTCTGCGACGCGGATCTCAACAACAACGGCGTCGTCGATTCCCAGGATGGGGCGCTGCTGAAGGCGGCCTTCGGGTCGGCGCTTTTCCCGGACCGGGACCTTAATGGCAACGGGGTCGTCGATTCCCAGGACGGGGCGCTGCTCAAGTCCCGGTTCGGCCAGCCCCCCGGACCGTCCGGCGTAGCGCCCTGAAACGTCTCTGATCCTTCTCTGAGACGTCTTGCGCTGGAGGGGCACGCTGCGGCCGGTGATAGATCAGGTGGCGGTCGCCAGCGCTTCCGGGGACGGGGACTCTTCCGTGTTGGTCTCCACGAACTGCAGCGCTGCGAGGCGCGCGTACAGCGGCTCCCGGCGCACCAGTTCATCGTGGGTACCCACATCCACGATCTGGCCCTGGTTGATCACCACGATACGATCGGCTTTCAGTACGGTCGCGAGCCGGTGCGCGATGATAATCGTCGTGCGATTGCGCATCAGGTGCTCCAGCGCCGACTGGAGCAAGCGCTCGTTCTCTGCGTCGAGGGAGCTCGTGGCCTCGTCCAGCAGCAGGATCGGCGGGTCCTTGAGAATGGCCCGGGCGATCGCCAGTCGCTGCCGCTGCCCACCTGACAGCCGCGTGCCGCGCTCACCAAGGAAGGTGGCGTAACCCTGGGGCAGTTCCTGGATGAACTCGTCGGCCACGGCGAGCTTCGCCGCCGCGTGGATTTCCGCGTCGGTGGCCTCGGGCTTGCCAAAGCGGATGTTGCCCAGCGCGGTGTCGCCGAAAATCACCGTCTCCTGAGGCACCACGGCGATCCGGGAGCGCACGGCCTGGGGATCGGCCTTCGCGATGTCCACACCGTCAATCAGGATCCGGCCCTGCTGGGGGTCGTAGAAACGGAGGAGCAGCTGGAACGTGGTGCTCTTGCCCGCGCCGGAAGGCCCGACGAAGGCGATCCGTTCGCCGGGGCGAATATCGAGGGTGAAGCCCGCCAGAGCCGGCTGGCCCGGCCGCGAGGGATAGTTGAAGCTCACATTCTCGAAGCGGATACGCCCCTGCCCCGGGGTGGGCAGTGCCATCGGATTCGCCGGCGTCTTGACGTTGGGCTGGGTATTTAGCAGCTCTACGAGCCGCTCGGTGGCGCCCGAGGCGCGCTGAATCTCGCCCCACATCTCGGTCAGCGTCCCGGCGGACGTGGCGGCAAAGAGCGCATAGAGCACGAACTGGCCAAGCTCGCCGTAGGTGATCTCGCCGGCCATCACGCTTCGCGCGCCCATCCAGACCACGAAGGTGATGCCGCCAAACACGCAGCAGAAGGTGATGAAGCTCATGATCGAGCGCACCCGGGTGCGGGCGATCGCGGTATCGAAGCTGGTTTCCACCACGTCGCGATAGCGGTCCGCGAGCACGCCCTCGGCGGTGAAGGCCTGGACAATCTGTACCGCGTTCAGGGATTCACTGGCCATGGCGCTGGTATCGGCAAGACGATCCTGGGAAGCCCGGGAGAGCGTGCGCACCTTCTTGCCGATGGTCACCAGCGGCAGGATCACCGCGGGAATCAGCAGGACGATGAGGCCCATGAGCTTGAGATTGGTGATGGCCAGCATCACCAGCGCGCCCGGCAACTGGATCATCGACCGGAGCACCATCGACAGGCTGGTGCCGGTGATGGACTGGACCAGCGTCGTGTCCGCCGTGAGACGGGAGAGGATCTCGCCGGTGCGGGTCTCCTCGAAGAACATCGCGTCCATGCGGATCACGTGCCGGTAGACGCCTTCACGGACGTCCGCCACCACCCGCTCCCCGACCCAGCTCACGAGGTAGAGGCGCAGCGCGGCCATGGCACAGAACAGCACGATGAGCACGGCGAAGCCGATGAAATAGAGGTTGACCGTGCCGGACTGCTTCGTCGCCAGTCCCTGGTCAATGACGTAGCGCGCGGCAACGGGCAGCGAGAGCATCAAGCCGGAGGCGGCCAGCAGCGTGCCCAGCGACAGCGCCAGCATGCCCCGGTAGGGCCGCAGAAATGGCAACAACGCGACGAGGGAGCGCGGTGTCCTGCCCTTCGGGCGGTTCTTGGGGTCTTGTTCGAAATCAGCCACAGGGGCCCAGTATAAGGGTCCGCAGCGCGGACAGGGCTTCGGGCGCGAATCCATCCCGGCCCTTGCCGGCGAATGCTTTGGTAAGAAGAGGTGGCCCTGGCAGCAGAACCCCCTCAAACCTTGACAACTACACGCCTTCACCAACACAGGCAGGAAACAGTCATGAGCCCACCGCCAGCAAGCCCCCACGCCAACCCGGCCCACACCATCTCGCTCGTCGGATCCCGCGTCCGCCCTACGGCGGACGCGGGTCTCCTTCCCGAGGCGATTTCTGTGCGCAATGCCCTGCTGGAGCGCGGCCTGGAAACCCCGATGGTCGAGAACGGCCTGAGCCCGGAAGAGAAACGCCAGCGGATCCAGGCGCACTTCACCGAGATCATGCAGACCCTGGGCCTCGACCTGCGGGACGACAGCCTCATGGACACGCCCCGGCGGATTGCCAAGATGTACGTCAACGAGATTTTTGGTGGCCTCGACTACCGGTCGTTCCCGAAGCTGACCGTCGTGGCCAACAAGATGGAGTGCGACGAGATGATCCGGGTGCGCAAGATCAGCATGTCGTCCACCTGTGAGCATCACTTCATCGCCATCGACGGCACGGCCACGGTAGCCTACATCCCGAAGACCAAAGTCATCGGCCTGTCAAAGATCAACCGCATCGTCGCGTTTTTCGCGCAGCGGCCCCAGATCCAGGAGCGGCTGACCGAGCAGGTTCTGCTGTCCCTGCAGACCCTGCTGGAGACCCAGGACGTTGCCGTGAGCATGACGGCAACGCATTTCTGCGTGAAAGCCCGGGGCGTGCGGGATGCCAACAGCGAAACGACCACCACGGCCCTCGGCGGCGCCTTCAAGACCAGCCCCGAAACGCGCAAGGAATTCCTCATGGGCGTGGCGGGCCAGACTCTATAATTCCGGCTTGAGCACACTGGTGGGCCTGACCGCAGCGGAACCAGCTGAATAAAACCAAGCCCTGCGAGCACCAATCCCATGTAGATGAACTTCTGGTATCCCGTCTGCCTGAGTGCCGATCTGACGGCGGCGGCCCCCACCCGCGCCCGGATTCTCGGGCTGCCCTTTGTGGCCTTTCGCGCGGCCGGCGCGCAGGCTCATGTGCTCGCGGACACCTGCGTTCACCGGGGTGGTGCGCTGGGCCGGGGCAAGATCGTCAATGGCCATCTGGCCTGCCCTTATCACGGCTGGCAGTTCGACGGCTCCGGTCAGTGTGTGCACATTCCGTCCCTCGGCGCGGACGGCCCCATCCCGGCGCGGGCCAAGGTGGACAGCTACCCGGTGCTCGAGCGCTACGGCATCGTCTTCGCCTTCCTCGGCGACCTGCCCGAGGCGGAGCGCGCGCCGCTCTACACGGTGCCGGAGTACGACCAGCCGGGCTGGCGGCCGGGCCTCGTGGTTTACGCCGTCGATACCTACTTCGAGCGCTCCATCGAGAACGGCCTGGACCCGGTGCACAACGAGTTTGTGCATGACCTGCAGGGCAACATCAGGTTTCGCCCCGATCGCATGAACGTGACTACCGACGAGTGGAGCAGCACGGTGTCCGTCAAGATGGATCCGCCCAAGAAGGGCACGACGCAACTCGATGCCCGCATGATGCAGATCAACCTGGCTGTCGCCGACGAGGACGTCCCGGTTATCACCCGGCTCAATCCCGTCCGCACGCCAGAGGCTGCCCGCTCGGAACTCCTGATGGTGGGTGATGAAGGCATCGGCCTGTACCGCAAGCACCTGAAAGAGTGGGAGCAGCGGGGCTGGCGCCTGAATCTGGAGGTGCTGCGGGAGAAGGCCGGTGATGTGGCCTATGCCATTCCCTCCCCGGCCCGGCGGCTGGCGAAAAACTGGGTGCTGGATGCGGTACCGCTCGTGGCAGGCGACGTTTAGTCGCTGGAAGTAGCCCGGGGCCGAAAAAAGCGGAGGCCGGAGAGTCCGGCCTCGGCTGGCAGAGTCACGTTGGTTTTACGCTTACTTCTGCGGCGGCGCCACAGGGTCACCGCCAGAGGCACGCCAAGCACCATCAGGAGCGCGGCCACGGGAAATTTGACGGCATAGACCAGGGGGGTCAGCGCTGCCCGGGTCAGCGCCCGCAGTGCCGGGCGACCGCGGATATCGTCCGCCAGGGGCGGCGACACCCGGTAGTACCAGGCGACGAAGTCCCGGCCACCCCCGGTGGTCAGCAGGAAGCGATCCCGGAACTGGCGCAGCACCTGCACCTCGGGGTCGAGAAACGAGCCGTAGGCCGCCGTGGCAATGAAGCAGTCGGTGCAGCTGTTGATGCCAACGCCGTCGCAGTTGTCCTCCCCAAACTCGTTGCTGCCAGTGCCGGTGTTGTTGCTCGACTCCGGATCGGGCTCCGCGCCGGCCAGGCTGACCTGATAGCTGACCTTGGTCGATACCTCGTCAGCCACGACGAAGTCGGCGATGGTCACGTTGACGGTCTGGCCGGCCGGGATGTCGGCCAGGGCAAACGTCTGCCCGGCCGCCGGCACCAGCTGGGTGACCGGCGCGCCGCTGCAACGGGACGGCGGGCTGTTCGATGCTGGCGCAAAACTGTTGACGGTCAGCTGCGCGCCAGTGGCAGCGCTGGGCCCGATGTTCCTGACCTGGATCACGGACCTGATCTCGAGGCAACCTGGAAACGTCGATGGGGCTTGGCCCAGGTCGGTGGCGCTGGTGGTCTGCTGGCCGATCTGCAGATCGGCGCAGCCGGGCGCGCCGACCGCCAGTGCCACGCTGTTGTTGCCCGGCGTCTGGTCGATGGCGCCGCCCGCGGCCGCCACCGTGGCCGTATTGACGATGCAGCCCGTCGCCGCCGGCGCGGCCTGGGCCAGCACCTGCAGCGTGGTCTGCGCCCCAGTGGCCAGCGTTCCCGCGTCCCACAGGCCCGTCAGCGCGGTGTAGGTCCCCTGGCCGGGTGCCGAGCTGACGAAATTCAGCCCTGCGGGCAGCAGATCGGTCACTACCGCCACCGCCGCATCCGGCCCATTATTCCTCAGGGTCACGGTGAAGGTGGTGAGGTCTGAGCCGCTGGCGCCAGGCTGCACGGTAGCCGGAACGGCAGTCTTGCTGAGCTGGAAATCCGCGTTGTCGACGCCGGGGGTGCCGGACACGCTGATCTCTACCGTGGACGCGCCCACAGTGCCGGCAGACCCAACCTCCAGGATAAACGAGTCACTGACCAGACCCGTGGACGTCGGTGCGAAGCGCACGGCGAGCGTGCAGCCCGTGTTGGATGACAAGGTCACGCCGTCGCAGGTCGTGGGCGTGGGCAGGCTGAAGGGCGCCGCCAGGCCTGCCGTGAGGCGCACCACCAGGTTCGACTGGCTCGACTGGTTGTTGTTGGTGATCGTCACCGTGGCCGTTCCAGTCCCACCCACGGCCACAGTGTTGGCGAAGGGCAGTGACCGGTCATTGACCGGAGCGAGGGAGTCGGTGACGCACACGGAGCAGGCCACCGCCGTACCGGAGACGGTGACCACTGCCGGCGTGCCGCCCAGGCTGAGCGTGAGACTGTCGCTCAACGTGCCGCTCGCGACGGGCAGGTAAGTGATCGTCAGGGTGCACGCTGCGGAGGGTTGCAGCGTGCCCGGGCAGGCCCCGGGGTCGGCGACGTTGAAGGGCGTCTTCAGGCCATCGGTGATCCCGATAGCGACGGCGCTGAGTGTGCTGTTGGTGACCGTGACCGTGGCGGTCCGGGGAACGTTCGCAGGGACGCTGGCAAAAGGCAGGTTCTTGTCGCTGGAAGAGCCGAGGGAGTCGGTCACGATGACCAGCGCCGCGGCGGGCTGGACAGCACCCAGCGTCAGCAGTCCCAGGCAGGCGAGCAGCGTGCGGTGGCTGGCAATCGGCATGGGGAACTCCTCCAGAGGGTGCCCCATACTATCTTCTGGTCAGCCATCAGGGATCGCCCATTGAGTAACCGCACCGCCGACGATTCAGGCCCGGGGGCCGAGGTCCCGCCCGCCTTCGACCGCACCCACTTCACCTGCCCCAGCTGCCATGCGCTGGCCGACCAGGTGTGGCTGAACGTCTACGCCCAGCCGGTCAGCAATCCGGCCGGGGTGCCGCTGCGGATTGCGGGCGCGGGCCTGGAGCAACTGCAGGGCAACCCCCAGTTCCCGCCCGCCATCCGGGACCAGAAGGTCGCCTACTGGAACCGGGTGAACGGCGGCGACGTGTTCCTGGATCGCTGGGCGCCGGTGCAGACGGAACTGTTCGTCGCGGGGATGGAGCTCAGCGTGTGCCTCGGCTGCCGGGCAACGGCCGTATGGCTGGGGGGCCAGCTGGCCCATCCCCGGGCGGGGACCTGAATGCCGCCAGCCCGTGCGGACGTCGCCAAGCTTTACAGCACCGCCGAGGTGGACCGGACTTATGTCCTGAAGCCAGCGGGGGCGCGGCACCCGACGGCGGCACCCGGCACGTTGGGCTGCCCTCCCCGGGCCGGGGGGGGGAATTTCCGAGACGCGTGTCACAAGAGTTCCGGGTGCACCGCGGGAAGAAATTTACAGGTGCCTGCGAGGGATTATCACCGTCCAAGCCGGAGCCTTGAAAGCCCTGAACTTTTTCACCTGGCATGAATCCTGCTTTGAAGATTCCCAGGTTGCACAACTACAGGGACGTAAAACCGATGAAGTCGCCCAGACTACGTATGCTCATGCTGGCCGTGATCGCCGCCGGCCCGCTGGCCTCGGCCCCGGCCCTCGCCCAGGGAAATCACATCAATCTGTGGAACTGGTGGAATCAGTTCGTGCAGTGGATTCAGACGAACACCCCGCGTCCGGGCCCTGGCTCACCCGGCAACGGCACACCCCTGCCCGCCCCCGGCATGCTCGGTCTTGTGGTGGTGGGGCTCGGCAGCGGCATATTCATCGCCCGCCGCCGGAAGTCAACGGCAGCGGAATAGTCATCTACAGTAGCGGCCAGGGTTATCAACCTTGGCCGCTCCCTGAAGCATTGCCGCGATAGCGGGCTCCTGGTCCAGCGCTGCCTGTAGATCGGCCGGCGCCGTGCTGCCAGATTCTTCGGCGGCAGCGGACTCCGCCGCAGACAGAAGCAGCGCCGCCGAGCGCAGCTCCCGCCCGAACAACACCCCCCGCGCCTGGAGCAGCTTGGCGGCCCAGGCCTGTCCGGTGTATTGCCCGTCGACCCAGTACCACTGCCATACGAGGCGGCGCTGCCCGTCCGGTCCGGCCAGGCGGGTACGCAGGACGCGGAGGGGCGCGCCCGAAATATTCACGCTGGTCATGCCGCTCGTCATGTACCGCCAGTGCGTCCCGTCGTAGGCGCGATTGTTCCAGGCGATCAGCTTGCCCGACGGCCTCTGCCGCCAGTAATAGGCCACGAAGAGCTCCACCGGCTGCGTAGCGCTGCTGAGCACACCGTGCACCCGGGCGCTGGCTGTCGGGAAGGCGGGACGCCACGCGCCAGCGTCAGTGGGTAACTCCGGGACCCGCTCGATGGACCCCGGCAGGCACAGCGCGACGGGCGCCGGGCCGGTATCCGGCTCCAGGAGGTAGCGCGCATAAGCGGGGGCCAGTGCGGCCAGAAAAACGCAGCCGCCGGCCGCGACTACCAGAGAATGACGCACCGCCCGCGCTGGAGTTCCAGCATTCACGGCCGAATCGTGGTCAGCCCCGGGAGCCACTCCCGGTTGCTGAAAGCGCAGCCCGATCGCCATCTGCCCGACCATGGCGAGAAAAAAGAGCAGCCAGCCGTAGGCGGCATGATCGGCGGCCAGGTCGATGCCACCTGCTGTAAAGAGGATCACGGATATCGTGCGCAGATTGTTCGCCAATATGGCCACGGGTAGCGACGCGAGCACGTACCACGCCTTCCGGGCCGTCGTCCGGTAGATCAGATTGGCAAACACCAGGGAGACCAGGAGATTGCCCAGCAGGAAGTCGAGCCCGGAACACTCCTTAATGATCGTGTACCGCGTGCCGCCAACGACAAGCAGGTTCCCGTCCGCGGCAGCAACGCTGCCAAGCAGGCGCAGCCCGTTGATGGTGAGGCTGGTCGTCAGCTCCATTAGCGCCGGAACCAGCAGGTCGCCCACCGGCACCATGATCCAGAGGAGCAGCAGCGGAAAGAGCAAGCGGCGGCAGACCTGCCAACCCAGGATCGTGAGGCACACCGCCTGCAACATGCCCACCGCAGCGACCTGGCTGCCGATCGAGAATTGTGTCGCCTGGGCGAACAGCCACAGGCCGCTGAAGGGGAGCCCGTAGAGCACACCTAGAGCCGACGGCGTCGGGCGGAGGCGCCGGATCTCCGGCAGCCGCAGCCAGACGAAATAGAGCGACAGGACGGGCACCAGCAGCAGGAAGCGGTAGGCCTCCGTGGAGGACAGCACAGCAAGCAGACTGCTGAAGCCCCCGGAGTAGAACGCCAGTACGGCAGCCGCACCCAGCAGGGCGCCGCAGAGGGCCAGCGGCCACTCCGCAGGGACGCTGACGTTCCCTGGGATGCCCAGGGCTACCCGCGGTTCCGGATTGATGGCACGTACCCCTGCAGTTGATGCCCGGATTCTGCGCAAGAATCCCGGCCGGGCGCGGCACCCAGATCACACAATGCGGAGCCGGACGGGCCGCGTGCTCCGGGGCTCAACTGGGGTTATCGTAGGCCCAGCCCATAACCGGGGATCGCCCATGCGTCTGTCCTGCTGCCTGTTGCTTGGCACCTCGGTGCTGACCGGCGCCGCTGCTCCGACCAGCGCCACGGCCACGCCGCCCGCGGCCTACGACGAACAGCTGTGCGCACTGGCTCAGCGGATGCTCGTGAACGCCGACGGTGCGGACCCTGCGCCCTTCACCATCAGCGTGCTCCGGGGCGTGAGTAACGGCTTTCACACCATCCAGATGGACGTGGACGCGGCCACGCGCACCGTGGTCATCGCGACAACCTCCGGCAGCGTCCAGGCCGACGGCAAGGCCCTGACCACCCACGTGGCCTGCAAGCTCGTCGACCGGGAGCGGGTCAACGACGTGCTCGGGCTGGCGCTGGCGGGACCCGGGCGCAGCTGCCGGGACGTGAACGAGCACACCTACCGCCTGGCGCTGGAGAGCCTGTCCCCCGACGAGCGCCAGCGCTACGCCGCCACGGGCCGGCCCCTGCGCTTTGGCGCCGACCACTACACCAGCACGGGCGCCGAGTGGCTGCCCGTAGCCGTGGAGAAGTACATCACCGCGACCGCCGGCACCGGCACTGATCCGGGCTATCTGGAGATTCGCGCGCCGGCGGTGGTGGTGCCCTGGAGCCGGACAGAACGGCAGTTCTTCCAGGGCACGCACCACTGCAAACTGATCACGCTCGCAGCCCTGCAGCACTGGATGCGGGTCGGCGCCCTCACCCGGGAGGCAGCGCTGTTCCCGAGCGCTGCGCCGGTGTGCGACGCACCCTCCTCCATGACCTCCACCGCCGGCAGTTGCGTGTTCTATTTCGCGCCGGCCAACGCCCGCTACTGCCAGGACTACAGCGGACCGGAATGGAAGCTCGAGTCGGCTCGCCAGGAATGCGGCAAGCGCCATGCCTCCC
>Ga0105046_10015648_pt1 | contig 11656 bp, 6 predicted proteins | sample MAT03_FD_78385 | JGI IMG/M metagenome (GOLD analysis project Ga0105046, IMG submission 78385) | Freshwater microbial communities from Lake Fryxell liftoff mats and glacier meltwater in Antarctica - MAT-03 (megahit assembly) | ecosystem: Environmental > Aquatic > Freshwater > Ice > Liftoff...
AGCAACTTACTGTCACAATCACAATGGCAAATACAATAGATTTGACCATTCCACTCATAAAATCAAATGTAGTGACATTGATAGGTAGCGGATCAATATAAGAGCTGGGAGCCATCCCATAAAAATAAACAGCAATCATGTAGCCACCAATCACTCCCATGATGGCACTAAATACTGTCAGCAAAGGCATCATAAAAACACCCGCGATAAACCGAGGAGCCACTAAGTAACGTAAGGGATTGACTGACATGGACCGCATCGCATCAATTTGTTCTGTTACACGCATCGTTCCTAACTCTGCACACATCGCAGCTCCCACCCGTCCTGTCACCATAAACGCGGTTAAAACAGGACCCAATTCCACCAACATGGCTTTTGTAACCATTAAACCTGTAGCACTTGCTAAACCTTTATCAGAGAGTTGAAAGAAAGCTTGCGCAGCTAATACCATTCCTGTAGAAAATCCGGTAATTGCAACAACAGGTAAAGACATCACCCCAATCTCAAACATTTGATCACGAATCAATCCCCAAGAAGGGGGACGACGAAGGGTGACCCAAATGACACCGACAATGAGTAAAACATAATCTCCGACAGCAGAGAGCAACTGTAAAATTGAAAAATTCATTTCATCCTTAAAGGATTAAAACAAGCAATTGAGTATATACTCAGTCTAGTTCAAACCTGGAGTTTCGGCTGCGCCAAAGCCTCGGGATTCAACGATCAAAAAGTGGTCCATATTAGCAATATGGACCACTTTTTGATCGTTGAATCGCGAGAGCTTTCGCGTTGCCCAAATTCCAGGTTTCAACTAGACTGAGTATAAACAGATCTTAGAAAAGGTTAGAATTCCAGTCAAGTCACTGATTGCAGAGAAGTTTATTGCATAATTCTTCACCACTTTCACTTCTCCTTAAGGATGTCAGTGGCTCAGTGGTGAAGAATTATGCAACAACGCCGTTTGAAAGAGAGTGTTTTTAAATTTATCAAAGCCTTCTGAATAAAACAGAAGGCTAAGACAATTAACTCAGTCAGTCATTAAGCTTTAGTAGGAGCGTTTTTGCTTTCTTCAATTACATCAACAATTAATTGAATGCTTACATGAATCAATGAAAAGAGAGCGGTTGTTTTTAAAACTAAAGGTGTTGTCACTCCCGCTGTATAGAAGAAGCGATAAGCACCCACGCCTGCTAATACACCTACCGGAATAGACGCATAATAAGCAACTTTTGATAAGACAGAAGACTCTTCATCTTCACTGTCATCAAAAATGTTTCTTGCAATTGAAGAAACGAGTCCAGCCACTGCACTCACCATAATTGCAAATCGTGTAGAAACTGCAAAACCACCCAACCTACCAGTTATTTGAGTTAAAGCTACAGTTGCAATTGTTTTACCTGCTGTTATAAGTGTGTCAGCTTTGAATACATCCAAATCTAATTTCATAATAATCTTCCTATGTTTGGTATCAAATGGGTTAAGCGCTTCATCATAAATAATAGTTAACAACAAAAACAAAGACTTTATCATTCACTATTAATCTTAAGAGAAGACATTAAAAACATAAGTAAATGGATCACTTTTGTCAATAGATGAATTAAGACAAAATAAAGAAAGAATAAATATTCTAATATTCTCTATGCCATTTTAATGACATTCTTGCGGGAGAATCTGCGTTGATACCCACTTCTGCCTGGGCTTTTACGTTTTTAATAATGTTCGCTTCTATCGCCACACGATTGGCTTCTGTGGCGGCATTAATGCTTCGATTAAACGATACAAAAATACTATCTTTAATGTATTTTCCTACTTGTAATGAAAAATCATTATTATTTGCATCTCCACGTGTCAAATCTAAACGATCAATTCCTACATTATTACGCATGCGGGTCAGAAAATCATCACTATTACTTGTTTGTCTATTTGTACTTAACTCAATAAACGATTGATTCAACTGATCGCCTTGGTTTGAAGTAATATCTGAGATCCCTCGATTAAATAAGATGTAAGAAAGGATTTCACGTTGTGACAAGGGGGGATTCGATCGAAAAGTGACCGCAGGTTTAGTAATTGGACCTTTTACAATAATTTCTGCTTTAATTCGATCAATATCTTTACTGGCTACAACATATAATGACGTTTTTTTACCTGGTGAACCTGCAAAATGAATGGTTCCCTGACTCAAATTAAATACTTTTCCTGTAATGGTAAAGTCTCCTTTAACAATACGTAAATCTCCGTTAAATAATAAGCCATCTGGAGTCCCTGTCACATTTAACAAGCCTTTCCACTCAGATGTGATTTTACTGCCTTTAATGGCTAATGTACCTGGCACATCCAATTTAATATCCAATTCAATGGGAGAATGTTTGTCAGCTTTAACCAAGTGGGGGGCAAGAGCTTCTCCTTTTGGAAGATTAATATATTTCACATCTACCGTCTTGACTTGGGTAGGAAGTGCTTCTTCCATATAAATGACTGCTTCATTGACGGTTAATGTGCCTTGCAATTTAGGCTGTTTCATGTTGCCGACAAGACTTAAAGGACCACTCACATCCATTTTGGCATAATCTGCATCGACGACAAAAATTTGTTTCAGTTGAATATCTATTTTAAAAGGAAAGTTCTGTTTAGTGTCGACGTTGATTTGACCAGACCCTGTAATCGTCCCACTTTTATTATCTTGTGCAGAAAAATTCTTCAAAATAATTTGTGAACCATTTCCTTCTAATCGTCCTTGAATGTCTCGATAAATGGCTCCTGTATTGGTTGTCTCATAAAATCCGTTTGTTAAATCCGCGTACCCTTCTATTTGAGGAGCATCTATTTTTCCTTTAATTCGTAATGCTACTTTAATTTGAGCTGTTAAATTAGAAGAATCATTCGTCATTAATTGTAGAAAAGGATCTAAATCTCCCTCCACATTCACAGCTAAATCGACAGACGATTGACGGTCCACTTTGATGTTGAAAGGATGTAAACGAAAGGTAATCGGTAAATGTCCAGATAAAATTAAGGGACTACGTCCAATTCCATGTAATTCACTTTGTAAAAATGTATTTTTAGAATTGCTTGTTAAAAACAAATCTCCTTCAATAAATGGCTTACGTGTCAAAACATCCTCGGTGATTTGCATTTTATGAAGATGAATCACACTTTTTGCAACCGGCTGATCAGGTGTTCCACTGATCTCTCCTTCTATTGCAATACGGCCTGTGACTGGAAGATTAGGGGCAACAAAATGAAAGAGTTCAGAAGGCCATTGATTCGTTTGTAGATGTCCACTCACCTGTGTTTGATTTTGTTGATAATCCAGTTTGAATTCTGCTTCTCCCCAACTGATGTGTAACGGAGTGAGTGTTGTATGCTGATTGGATTGAGACCATGTGACAGGTTGATAAAGTTTTAAGGGGTAAGGTCCTAATCGACCATTGAAATCTTCGAGATGAACCATAAAATATTCAGAGGTCTTTTGCCATGCTCCTTGCATTGCCATTGTCCACTTTTCTTTCCATAGGCCTTGTCCGTGTATTTGGAAGAGGCTTGCCTCTTGATTGGCATGAATTTGAGTCATTCCAGCCAGTTCTGTGATTTCTAACTGCTCTTGTTTTACTTGCTTCAATGTCCATTGCACATCACCGGCTCTCTCTTGAAAAGGATTTTGCATTTTCACTAAACAAGTCGCTTGCTTGACTGATGTTTCATCAAAAGCCAAATCTTGAATCAATCCTTCAGCTATTATTTCAGGAATCAGTCGTTCTGAAACGTTGAATGGATAAGTCGCCTCTAAATCACAGGCCCCACACACAATATCTTGCCATTGAATCCGTTTACTTTTGATATGACTATGTATTTGAAGCAAATTGTTGTTGTCATCGAGAGAGTGTCCACGAATATTTAAATCTAAATCACCCACTTTTCCTTCTTTCCATTCGACATCATGTGTGGTCAAATCTATATTAAAAGCTTGGCGACGTTTCAATTGTGTATCATTCACTGCTGACAAGCGAATATCAGCAGCGGCATCTCCTTTGACTACTTCTCCTGTAAATGAAGCAAAATCAAGTAAATCCCCAATGTAAGCTCTTAAGTAACCTTCAGCAATGTAATCTATTAAAGAAAGATTTAATTCTCCTTCTAAACGTGTATGTTGAGCATCTAAACGTAAAGGGGAAAATTGAATCTGTTGTCGATTCATCACATCAAAAGATGTGGCGATTTGCCAAGGAAATTGCAGATGGTTAAAAGATCCTGATAATGAACCAACTAAATGGTCATTTTGCGACACTGTTTGTAGATCTAATCGGACATCATCTACAGACTGATCTAACCAAGCAAGTAAAGGACTTTCTAAATGAAAAACCACTGAAGGACGTTTAATAGGTCCATTAATTGTTCCTTGAAAACTCAAAGCGCCTTCAATCGATTCTCCAATCCATGGTTCAAAACGTTCCAAATGATTAATTTGTCCTGTAAACTTTCCATCTTGAATTTCCCCTCTTGTTGTTAATCTTGTTTCTCCCTCTAAAAGGATTTGAGGACTATCTAAACGCATGTCAGTAAGTTGAATATGTTCAGGAGAATAAATCAAATATTTACTTTTTAGAAAAGTGGTGGTTCCAATGAGGGAATTCATTAAAGAGTCACTATTCGTTGAATTCAGTAACACTTTAAAGTGCCCTTCAATCGGTTGTTCACTAGGTAGTTTCTGAGAAGTAATCGTTTGCCACGTTTTTAAAGGGGCAGAAGCATAAAAAGCGACATGCGCCTGAGCAGGCTGATAAGGAAGAGAGAGGTGATTGAGATGAAGGGCTAACGAAAGTTGATTATTTTCAGCATCAATTCTCAAACTTAAAGAGGCTTGATGATTGAGTTCATGATCAATCGTTAAGATTAAATGGGCGGCGACAAATTGTTGGAAAGGATGATTCGCCACCATTCCATGTAAAGCTAAATGTGAGTGTTGAAGATGCTCTTTGGTTTCTTGAGACAAGGACAAACGTTCAATCACAGCAGGGGCGAGATAAACATCTTGAATATCAATATTTTCAACAGTGATATGAAAGGGAAGCCAAGCCCCTTCCCATTCTCGACTGGATGCAGAAGGTGTAGAAGAAGGAACATTCAAAATATGTACCCCTTCCATTTGCAGTGTCGAGCAAAATAAACGTCCTTTTAAAATAAAAGCATATAAACAAGAAATTTTAAGGTCATCAATTGTCAGCCAAGGCTCTTGATTTTTTGCGAGTGAAAGATGAGTCAAATGAACGGTTAAAGGAAAATCAAAATCAATTTGATCAACATGGATTTGAGAGTCTGTTTTATACTCAAGCCATGTGATTACACGTTGCGCCGTCCAGGAGCGTCCTGTTTGTGTTTGGAGAAATCCAAGGAAACCGACCCAAAAAATAAGGAAGATAAGAATAATTGCTGCTAGCGTTTTAAAAATAATTTTCATCAAGATCTTAATATGTTTGACCGATACTAAAGTAAACTTCTAATTTATGATCTAGTTTATGCCTAGGAGTCAGAGGAAAAGCAAAGTCAAGACGTAGGGGGCCAATGGGGGTATAATAACGAAAACCCACCCCGACCGATTGTCTGATACTTTCTTCAAAAATATTCATATAAGGTCCTTTATACACATTTCCTAATTCATAAAAATAAACCAATCCATAGTCTTCACCAAATCGCTGACGCCACTCTAAGGAATACACGAAAAACGAGCGTCCACCTAAAGGTTTTTTTCTACTCTCGTCTAGAGGACTCACCGTCAAATAGCGATAACCTCTTAAAGCACTTTCTGAACCTAAATAAAAACGTTCAGGGGAAGGGATATCATGTTTCTTCGCCCCAATAATTGTTCCTAACATCAGTTTAATGGCTAAGATACTTCGTTTACTTTTGTTAAGCGGATGATAATAAGTGCCTGTAAAAGTGTTAATCGAATAAGCAAACCGTGGATTTAAAATTTGTAAAGAAGGAATAAATTTTAAATGCGCGGTCATCCCTTCTGTGGGGTCCAGTAAACTATTTGTATAATTCCAACGCAGTTCAATGGGAGTTTTAATTAAATCAAACGTTCCATTACGAGAGGAACGCTCACTATGTAAAAGTTTATACATGCCCCCATAAGAAAATCTGAAATGATCACTCATCTTTCTATCGATAATTGCAGATAGAGAAAAAGCGGATTCAGTATACGCTTTGACCCGTTCATGAACGTAATTCATTTCCCAAATTAAATTTTGTTCTTGTTGCAAAAAATCAGGAATTAAATAAGTTAAATTCCCTTTTTGTAATTTGACCCATAAATCTGTACGAAAACTGAGTTTTTCCCCTTCTCCTCTAATATTACGATCTTCCCAGTCCGCGGTAATTCCAGGCCCAAGATCAGTCGCGTAGCTTAATCCAAATCCAATGCTGCGCTGCCTTCCTTCTAATACACTAATTTCCACAGGCAGCAAATTCTGATCCATGGGTGCTTCTGCTTTGTTAATTGTAATCGACTTAAATAAGCCCGATAATTCCAAAACCTCTTGTGTTTTTTCAAGTAAAATAGGGTTATAGACTTGCCCTTCCGTCCAACGTAATTTTTTATAAAAAAATCCATCACGCACACGATGATTGCCTTTGATGGTTAAAGGTCCAAAGTAAGTAAGCGCTCCTCTGTCTATAACAAGTAAAACAATGACTTTACGATCCAATTGATCTGCAAACACATCCCGTTGTTTAACTGTTGCAAAGGCATATCCTTGTAAGTTTAATTTATCTAACAAAGTGTCTTCTGCATTTAAAATTGTCTCAGGGCGGGCGGGTTCACCTAGTTTAACTTTAATATCTTCTAGTGTAATGCAGCGTTGCAAAGCATTTTCTTTGATTTCTTGACCATTCAATAAATATCGAATTTTAAAAACGGCTAAAGGGTAGATCACCCCTGTGTTAATATGGACTGTAACAATTAATTTTTCTGGATTAATGACAAAATCCACTTTTGCATCATAATAAGCATGGCTTTGAAGGACTTGCAAAATATTCGTCATGTCACTTTGTGCGCGTCGTCTCAAGCCTTTAATCGTTTGTGGAGGACTCTCTTTTAATTTTTCTAACTGTGAAACAGATTTGACAAGGTTCAATAATTCAGATTGCTCATCGTCCAATCCATCAAAACTGACCTCATATGCCTCTAAAGAAAAACAAAAAATTAAAGACAACAAGACAAGCCAATAGGACTTTTTAAAGATTAAAATGTATTTTTTATTGTTAAACATAAAATTTTTACGGGTCCTAACATCAATTCTCTTTAAATATTTAAACTAGAATAATATAAATTAATGCAAATAAATAGAATCCCTTTTTGTTTTTTAATTTTTAAAAGAGGTTTTTTTGATGAATCGAGACAAAAGTCAAGCCATTTATGAAAAACTTTGTCAAATCATTCCTGGAGGTGTCAATTCGCCTGTTCGTTCCTGTGTGGCCATGGGACAATTGCCCATGGTGGTTGAGCAAGGACTTGGAGATCTTGTCACTGATGCAGATGGACACTCTTATATTGATTATTGTGGATCATGGGGGGCTTTACTTCATGGGCATGCGCATCCTCAAATCCTGAGTGCAGTGCAAAAGCGAATGCAAAAGGGAACAAGTTTTGGGATTACGACGGCCATTGAAGGAGAATTAGCTCAAGAAGTGATTCGATTAATTCCATCGATTGAAAAAATCCGTTTTGTCAACTCAGGGACAGAAGCAACCATGTCAGTCGTCCGTTTGGCTCGGGGTTTTACAAAAAGAGATGTCATTATTAAATTTAGTGGAAATTACCATGGACATGCAGACTTTTTTTTAATTCAAGCGGGTTCAGGATTATTGGATGTCTCTTCTACTGCTTCATCAGCAGGCATTCCAGAGGAAATTGTCAGCCAAACTCTCTCATTGCCTTATAATGATATCGAAACATGCCGCGCCATTTTTAATCATCCCACTTATCAGTCACGGATTGCAGCTGTGATTTTAGAACCTGTCGCGGGCAATATGGGTGTAATTCCCGCTGATCAAGCATTTATTGATTTTTTAAGAGAAGAAACCTGCCGTCAGGGAGCGCTTTTAATTTTTGATGAAGTCATGACAGGCTTTCGTGTGGCTAAACAAGGGGCACAAGGATTTTATGGGGTTAGACCTGACCTCACCTGTTTGGGTAAAATTATTGGAGGAGGCTTTCCTGTGGCGGCATTTGGGGGACGTCGAGACATTATGGATTTTTTAGCTCCTTTAGGTCCTGTTTATCAGGCAGGGACTTTATCAGGAAATCCACTTGCAATGGAAGCAGGGCTACAAAGTTTAAAATTGCTTCAAGAGCCAGGCTTTTACGAAAGGCTTCAATATAAAACAGATTTGATTGTCAAACCCATTCAACGAAAAATTAAAGAAAAGGGATGGAATGCCTGTATTCAGCAGGCAGGCGCCATGTTTACTTTATTTTTTGGGAAAGAGCAAATCCGTGATTTGAATGATGTGTTAAAAATTAACACGGTTCAATTTGCTAAACTGTTTCGATCTCTATTTAAACAAGGCATTTATTTACCTCCCTCGGCCTATGAAGCGTGGTTTATGTCAGCTGCCCATCAAGAGGCACATCTTGAAAAGACTTACCAAGCTGTCATTCAATTTATGGAAGAAAATGAAGAATAAGGGATCTATTTAATATTTTTTTTGCTATAAACAATATCAGCCATTCCCGCTGAAGAAAAAACAACACTTAGAAGGTACTGTAGGTTATTTAACGCAAAGACAGAGAGTCAGAGAGGCGCAAAGAATCGAAATAAAATACGACAATATTTTTTAGTTTTTACTAAAAAATGAATGAGAGGCCATTAATTGCCTCATGTTTTCTATTTTTCTGCGTCTCCCACCTCTCCGCCTCTGCGTAAATTTTTTTAAAATGTATCCTAAGTGGTATTTTATCTTCAGCGGGAACTGCTGAAACAATATTGGCTTGTCACTTTGAAGTGTAACGAGATATTTATCAATTTCATGAAAAAATCATTCATCTTACATTTTTTGCTCCTTTTTTGTTGTTTTTCTATCCAAGCAGATATCGCAGATGCCTTTTTAACTTTACAAGTGCCTTTAAAAACGTTTGAAAAGGAATTGAGTCAAGCCATTATTTTTAATCAGGAAGGACCTAATACGATTGGTTATCTCTATATAGGAGATCATGAAAATAGCATTAGTGAATCCACTTGGCTCTACATTAAACAAGGATTAGAACATTACAAAAAAAATCCACCTATTTTTATCATTTTAGAATTAGATACACCTGGAGGAGAAGTTTTTGCAGCTCAAAAGATCTCACAGGCATTAAAAGAAATGGACACACAGTTCAATATTCCTATTGTCGTTTATATTAATAATTGGGCTATTTCAGCTGGTGCGATGCTTGCCTACTCTTGCCGTTTTATTGTCATTGCCCCTGATGCAAGCATGGGGGCTGCTGAACCTGTTTATGCAGGGGAAGGAGGCAAAATGGAAACAGCTTCGGAAAAAGTGAATTCAGCAATCCGGGCTGATTTTGCTAATCGGGCTCGCTTTTTTAATCGAAATCCTTTGCTAGCAGAAGCGATGGTGGATAAAGATTTAATTTTAGTGCTGCGTCATGGAAAAATCACTCAATTAGACACTGAAAATCAAATTCAACAAACAGGGATTGATCCTGATATTGTCATTTCTCCAAAAGGAAAATTATTAACATTAGATGCTGAAAAAATGATCACCTATGGTGTAGCTGACTTAAAATTAGTAGATAAAAAAAAGACACCCTTGACAGCTGAAGAACAAGCAACAGGCAAATGGCCTGCTGATAAAATCGCTTTGTTTCAAGCTCCTTTTTTTTCTACCATTCCTCAAGCAACTGTTGAGAAGTATCAAATGGACTGGAAAACACGATTTTTTGTGTTCTTAGCGACTCCACTCGTCTCTTCTTTATTGTTAATGGGATTATTTATCGGGGGGTATGCCGAGTTTAACAATCCAGGCTTGAGTTTCCCCGGATTGATTGCAGCTTGTTGTCTATTTTTAATTATTTTATCTAATTTCTCGTTACAAATCGCTAACTGGTTAGAGATCATTCTTTTATTCACTGGAATTTTAATTATTTTAGTGGAGCTGTTTGTTTTGCCCACCATGGGACTATTTGGCTTTGTAGGGATTATTTTATTCTTAGTGGGTTTATTTGGGTTGTTACTCCCAGGAATAGATGGTGTTCATTTTGAATATGATACGCAAACAGTGAATGCAGCGGGAGAATATTTTCTTAGGCGCTTAGCTTGGCTATGTGGGACTTTAATTTTGAGTCTAGTCATCATTGCTTTATTAGCCCGTTATGTGTTGCCAAGCTTCACGGCTTATAATCGATTCGTTTTAACTGGATCTGAACAAGAGTCTTCTAAAGGGTTTTTTGCGGGAGAAGATCCAGCTAATCTTCCTAAAATAGGGGCACAGGGGCGTGTATTAGCAACATTACGCCCATCAGGTAAAGTCATCATTCATGATCAGATTTATGAAGCAATTAGTGCTCGAGATGTGATTGATGCAGGAGAAACCATTCAAGTCGTCCGTTTAGAAGGCAGCACGTTGTTTGTCGATAAAACGGAGGATAAACTCACATGATTCCTTTTCTTTTAGTGGGTTTAGGTTTGATTCTTATTCTCATTGAATTTTATATTCCAGGCGCAATTATAGGAATCATAGGTGGAATTTGTATTTTAATCGGCGCTTTTTTATTTGCCTCACAAAGCGATTCCTTAATCAGCACCTTATTATTTATCACTGCGATTGCAGTCAGCATTGGCTATGTTGTGAAATTTGCTTTGTGGCGTATTGCACATACCCCTCCAAAATACAGCATTTATTCTAATGATGATCAAGAAGGCTATGTCGCTTCTAGCTATGATAAAGAGGCAATTGGTAAAACAGGAATTGTTTTAGCCGATCTTAAACCAGGTGGTTATATTTTAATTGATGGTCAACAACATGCAGCCATTTCTCTTGAAGGATATATTGTGAAAGGAGAGTCTGTTCATGTTGTCAGCGGCCAAGAACAAAGTTTACTTGTGACATTAAGCAAAAAGGATAAATAAATGACCCTATTTTTTTCTCAAATGGATTCAACCATAAGTTTTGGCTTGTATGCGTTAGTTTTTGTATTAGCCATTATTTCTATCATTATTTTAAGTATTCTGGGCAAATTCATTAGCTTGTGGTTTCAAGCTTTTGTCTCGGGAACACCCATTTCATTATTTAATATTATCGGAATGAGTCTCCGTAAAATTCCTCCACGCGTGATTGTCAATGCACGGATTAATTTATTTAAAGCGGGACTCAAACAAATCACTGTCTCTGATTTAGAAACGCACTTTCTAGCAGGAGGACATATTACAAACGTTGTTGAAGCGTTGATTGCAGCAGATAAAGCTAATATTCCGTTGGATTGGCGTCGTGCCACCGCAATCGACTTAGCGGGAAGAGACTTAAAAGCGGCAGTACAAACATCTGTCAATCCACGTGTGATTGATTGTCCCGATCATGGGGGATACATTACGGGAGTGGCTAAAGACGGAATTCAGCTTAACTGCCGCGCGCGCGTCACGGTCAGAACAAA
>Ga0105046_10015650_pt1 | contig 11655 bp, 12 predicted proteins | sample MAT03_FD_78385 | JGI IMG/M metagenome (GOLD analysis project Ga0105046, IMG submission 78385) | Freshwater microbial communities from Lake Fryxell liftoff mats and glacier meltwater in Antarctica - MAT-03 (megahit assembly) | ecosystem: Environmental > Aquatic > Freshwater > Ice > Liftoff...
GAAGCATTTGCATCAATATTCTGGCAACGCAGCGTCAATTCGAGTGCAAATGCTTCGCCCCTACTGCCCAAAAATCGCCCTAAATCTCAATTCTAATTAGATGTCAAATGGGTTCTATACAGCAACGTTCAATCGCCTAGAGACCGATTATTGGCGTGAGATCTGCACGAAGCTCAGCGCTTATACCAATAACTGTGACGGTAGTGGTATTGAGGTAAGGATTTTCAGATGGGCGGGCGAAGTCCGCCCATCTGAAAATCCTTACAAGTTTAGGACTACCACTGTGGCTTACCCAAGGAAAAATTGTGGCAACAACAGATTTAGCGTTTTACCAGCTTTTTCGACATCTTTCTCAGCCGAATAGATTCTGGAGTGACCTCCAGCAACTCGTCTGAGCCGATGTACTCAAGCGCTCGCTCTAGGCTCATTTCAATCGGAGCCTGGAGCTGAACCAGTTCGTCGCCGCCAGCAGCCCGGTGGTTGGTCAACTGTTTGGTTTTACAAACGTTTAGCTCCAAGTCTTGCTGACGGTTGTGTTCGCCAACAATCATGCCCTTGTAAACCTTCGTGCCGGGAGTAATGAAAAATACGCCCCGATCTTCAGCGTTTTTCATGGCGTAGAAGGTCGAAACCCCTTCGTCAAAGGAAATCAATACGCCATTACGACGGGCTTCGACATCGCCCGACAGCGGACGGTAGTCTAAGAAGCTGTGGTTCATGATGCCGTCACCACGGGTGAGGCGCATAAACTCACCGCGAAATCCAATCAAGCCCCGTGCAGGAATGATGAATTCAAGCTGAGTGCGCCCGCCCACCCGCATATCTTGCATTTCGCCCCGACGCTGACCCAAGCGCTCAATGCAGCCGCCTACAGCTTCTTCGGGAATGTCTAGCACCAGCAGTTCAAACGGTTCACAGGGGCGACCGCCCACTTCGCGGTAAATTACCTGTGGCTGAGAGACTTGAAACTCGTAGCCTTCCCGACGCATTGTTTCAATCAAAATGCCGAGGTGAAGTTCGCCTCGTCCACAGACGGCAAACTTATCGGGTGAGTCGGTTTCGTCGACCCGCAGCGCCACGTTGGTTTCCAGCTCGCGGAAGAGGCGATCGCGCACTTGCCGAGAGGTAACCAGCTTGCCTTCTTGCCCCGCAAAGGGCGAATCGTTAACCCAGAAGGTCATTTGTAACGTTGGTTCATCCACTTTGATCAGCGGCAGCGCTTGAGGATTATCGGGATCGGTAATTGTCTCGCCAATGTAGGCATCTGCAAACCCAGCTACAGCAACAATATGACCCGCCGTTGCCGATTCCATTTCGACGCGCTTTAGCCCGTCAAACCCAAGCAGCTTGCTGATTTTGGATTTAACGATCGCCCCACTTTCGGTTATTAGTACGGCCTGCTGCCCTGCTCGAATGGTGCCATTGTGAATCCGGCCAATCACAATCCGCCCCAAATACTCAGAATAGTCGAGGGTTGTGACCTGAAGTTGCAGCGGTTTCATGGGATCGCCCACGGGTGAAGGCACATGCTCTAAGATGGCTTCAAACATGGGCTTCATATCTACGCCGTCGTCTTTCAGATCGTTCTTGGCGTAGCCGCTCAAACCTGAAGCAAAGAGGTAGGGAAAATCGCACTGGTCGTCGTCTGCGCCCAGTTCCAAAAACAGATCCAGGACTTTATCAACCGAGCCGTGGGGGTCGGCTTGAGGTCGGTCAATTTTATTTACGACCACAATTGGACGCAGACCTTTTTCAAGCGCCTTTTTCAACACAAAACGCGTCTGCGGCATAGGGCCTTCGTTGGCATCCACAATCAGGATGCAGCCGTCTACCATGCCCAACACTCGCTCTACCTCACCGCCAAAGTCGGCGTGGCCCGGGGTGTCTACGATGTTGATCAACGTGTCTTGATAATGAACAGCCGTATTTTTCGACAAAATTGTGATGCCTCGCTCCCGCTCTAGCGTGTTGGAATCCATCACGCAATCTGGAATTTCCTCCCCCTCTCGGAATGTGCCGGATTGTCTTAGCAAAGCATCAACCAGGGTGGTTTTACCGTGGTCAACGTGGGCAATGATGGCAACATTGCGAATCGGCAGCGTCATAAGAAAAGCTCCAGTTGGGAGAGTCAAGGTAATTGAGCGGAAAACTGAGATGAATGAAGATGGCTCTCTTAGACAAAAATTCCTGGTAATGGGAGAGGATGTCATGTAAAGAGGCCGTAATAATTCTAACGTACTCTTTAGCCAAACGACTGTAGTAAATCTTGGGCGGTACCGAGGAGCGATCGCCTGTCCTGGCAACCATTGACGTGTAATGTCTAGTTCCAAGCTGGGAATCAACTCTAAATTTTTCTTGAAATACTCTACCAAGGGACTAGCCATTTTAAGCACTTGCGGTTAGAATTCCGTGCTTAAGAGGGAAGACTCTTGCTCAGGTAAATCGTTACATTGCTTACAAAATCAAGCTTCTGGGCAGCTTCTGGGCAGCTTCTGGGCAGCTTCTGGGCAGCTTCTGGGCGATCGCCTTGAACTTTTTTTTGCATGATTCCATCATATTCTCTTCGGTAGTGGTGTTGATGTAAGGATTTTTTGATGGGCGAAGCCCGCCCATCAAAAAATCCTTACCAATCTATGACTACCTTCTCTTCTAGATTAAGCCCCTTGCGTAAAGGCAACATTTGCCCGCTGCCCCGCAACCGCACTGCAATCATCTTAGGGCAAGCATCTTAGGGCAAGCATCCCAAGTCACTACACACAAACTCCAAGCTATCTTAAGTCAAATCATGGAATACACCTTTGAACTGGTTGGCGTATCACCCATTTTGTCTTTTTTTAACCATCAACAAGAGGTAGAACAACAGACTCCGCGACGAGGAGCGGAGTATTTAGGCGCGTATCGCTGCACCCTGGATGCATTTCTAGACTCGGTTAAGGCCGTACCGCCAGAGCGACAGTGGAATCTGGACGCGGTAGTTGATAGCGTTGTAGGCTTTTGGCTCAACAATGCTGAACAGGTACATCATTGGAACCAGCGCCTAAGAGACGCGGGCTCAGAAAATGTCTTAGTTGCCCGCGTCGCTGACTTTAGAGCATTGCAAGATGAATTTGAGTCTCTATTGGGACGGGGCTGATGAATATTGCCATCTTCCGCAGAAGTAGGAGAGGGGTGTAGAATCTGGTCTTGCTCTGAGTCAGTTTTTTAAGAGTAAGTTGTTTTAAGGGGTTGATCGTTCATCGGCGCTATGCACGATCGATCGACCTTATAGTTTTTGTGAGCGGGGAGTTCGCTGCTAATGGCTACAAGTGTTGTGACCGGGGCTGCCGGGTTTGTGGGGTCTCATTTGACAGATATGCTGCTGCAACGGGGCGATCGCGTCATCGGCATTGATGAATTTAACGACTATTACGACCCCGCCCTCAAGCGCAAAAACATTGCACACCTGGAAAAACACGCTAATTTTCACCTACTGGAAAGCTCAATTGAATCCCTTAACTGGGCATCGCTTCTGAGTCAGGTGGATGTGATTTACCATCAAGCTGCTCAGGCTGGAGTGCGCGCCAGTTGGGGCAGCGGCTTTCGGGGTTATACCGAGCGCAATATTAACGCGACGCAACTGATCTTAGAAGCCGCAAAAACCGCTCCCGATTTAAAGCGTCTTGTGTTTGCTTCCTCTTCTTCTGTCTACGGCAACGCCGAAACCCTCCCCACCAGTGAAACCGTTTGTCCCCATCCTGTTTCACCCTACGGCATCACTAAACTCGCCGCCGAGCAGCTCTGTTTGCTCTACCATCACAATTTTGGTGTGCCCATTAGCGTGCTGCGCTACTTTACCGTCTATGGCCCGCGACAGCGCAGCGATATGGCATTTCATATGTTCTTTAAATCAGTGTTAGACGATCAGCCTATCCGCATCTATGGTGACGGTCAGCAAACCCGCGACTTTACATATATTAGCGACATCGTAGCAGCCAATCTAGCCGCCGCCGCCGCACCTGGCGCAGTTGGAGAAATTTTCAACATTGGCGGTGGCAGTCGAGTCGTCTTAACCGAAGTGCTAGACACCATGGAACAAATTGTTGGCCAACTCATTCGGCGCAACCACATCGACAATGCCGCCGGAGATGCCCGCCATACCGCCGCTGACGTATCCAAAGCGAAGCAGTTGCTTAACTACATTCCCCAAGTCACCCTGGCAGAGGGACTAGCGCAAGAATGGCAGTGGATTCAGGCACTCTATCGGTGATGGGTTCCCTAAGCGCAGTGACGGGTTCCCTAAGCGAGCGCGAGTGAGGCGCGTATGCCTCCCACGCCGCTTAAGCTTTACCCTTCACCTCGGCGTAGCGTTGCTTAAACAGTGCCTGTTGCTTCTTATGGTCAACAATGGGGGCTGGATAGTTGCAAGCGCGGCGATCGCCCGCTGGAATTACCCCAGTTACGAGCATCTCGGTATCCAAGCTGCGTAGTTCTGGCAACCATTCGCGAATGTACTCCGCTTCGGGGTCAAACTTTTGTGCTTGGCTAGCAGGATTGAAAATTCGTAGGGGCTTGGGGTCCATGCCGCTAGACGCGCTCCACTGCCAGCCGCCGTTGTTGGCTGAGAGGTCGCCATCTACCAGCCGCTGCATGAAGTACTTTTCGCCCCAACGCCAGTCAATAATCAAATCTTTGGTGAGGAAGCTGGCAACAATCATGCGGCAACGGTTGTGCATCCAGCCAATGTCGTTGAGCTGGCGCATAGCGGCATCTACAATCGGGTAGCCCGTTTTGCCCTCGCACCAAGCCTGAAAGTGGTTTGGGTTATTGCTCCAGGGAAACTCTTTGAAGGGCTGACGATAGGAACCCTCCGCCAGTTCAGGAAAACTGTACATGACGTGTTGGTAAAATTCGCGCCATGCTAGCTCTTGCCGCCAAACGCGGATGCTGTCTTGGGCTTCGTCGCTGCGGGTATGTTGCAATGCGGAAACCGTTGCTGCCCAGACCGTGCGAATGCCGATCGCCCCAAACTTGAGCGCAGCGCTGAGAGTAGACGTACCCTCGGTAGACGGGATATTGCGCTGTTCTTGATAGCCAAAAATAGCCTGCTGGCAAAATTCTTCTAGGCGCTCCTGGGCTGCTGTTTCGCCCGGTTCTAACAAAAACGGGCTGTCCCAGTCATACCCTAGCTGTTTTGCGGTGGGTAGCGCGTTCGGCTTTGCCGTCTCGTAGAGAATCGCCCCAGCTTGCTGAGCAGTGTTTAGCTCTATCTCCGTCAACCCCACAACCTCTGTCGGAGCAGGTATTGGCTCGGCTTTGGGTTTAGCGCTCCAGTTGCGCCAAAATGGAGTGTAGACCGTGTAGGGCGTTCCGCCTCCGGTAAAAATTTCTTTGGGAGCGTGCAGCAGTTGATCCCACACTGCCTGTACCTCAACCCCTGCCTGCCGCAACGCATCTGCAACCGTGCGATCGCGTTCACGCCCGTAGGGTTCTACGTCTCGGTTCCACAGCACAGCGCTGGCCTGAAGGGCGATCGCCAGCTTAGGTAGCGCCACCGCTGGAGTATCCTGCACGATCAATAGCTGACTGCCTACTTTGACATACCGCTCCTGCAACTCACGCAAACAGCCCAGCATATAGGCCACCCGCGCCGGAGCCACATCATCACGCTGCAAAATTTCAGGGTCAAGGCAAAATACGCCTACAACCTTAGGGCTACGCTGTCGTGCTTCAGTCAAACCAACATTGTCCGAAATCCGCAGATCTCGGCGGTGCCAAAAGAGAATTAGGTTAGGCATGGGAAATAAATTTTAACGAGAGAGTTGCAGTTTTCAAAGCGCGCTCAGCACAATTTTAAAAAACTTCAACACGTCTAAGTAGGTGGGCTTAATTAAATATAAGATTCTAAAACCCTGCGCCGCCCGCTGTGCGGGCGGCGCAGGGTTTTAGAATTTGGTTTTTATTTAGGTTGAACTACTTAAAGCTTGAGAAACTGACGTGCCAATAGCAAGCTGGTGATGGATTTGGCATCGACTGCTTCACCATCTAAAATGGCTTGCTCTAATTCTTGAGGGGTAATTAAGACGGTATCAATGTCTTCATCGTCGTCTTGGGCAGGTGGATTGTCTAGTTTTTCTAGATCCTGTGCCAAGTACGCATATATCACCTCGTCTGAGTAGCCAGGAGCCAAGAAAAACTGGCCTAGCTTTTGCCAGCTATGGGCGCGATAGCCTGTTTCTTCTTGAATTTCTCGCTGGATGGTTTCCAGTGGGTCTTCTCCTGGTTCTAGAGTGCCAGCCGGAAATTCCAGCAATCGACGCGAGGTTGCAAATCGATATTGGCGCACCATCACCAATTTGCCCTCTGGTGTAATTGGCACCGCCAGCGCTCCACCCGGATGGCGAATACATTCCCAATCTCCCACTGAGCCGTTGGGCAAACGCAGATGGCTAACTTCAAAACTAAACTTGCGCCCCTGGTAAAGCAGGCGTTGCTTGATGCGCTGAGGAGGTTCGTGAGCCATAGGGAAAAGGATGAGGGAGGGAGGAGGGAGGAATGATCAAGGGGGCTTGGTGGGAATGATGAAGCAGTGAGTTTAGAGAATAGAGCAGATAGGAAAAAAGATTGGCGATCGCCCCACCTGCCTTCCTACCATCCATTCATCCCCCATCCTTTATCCTTCATCCTTTACTAAGAGCACTACAGCATAGGCAGCGATGCCTTCTTCGCGTCCGACAGGGCCAAGCTTTTCGTTGGTTGTGGCTTTGATGCCAATTTGGTCGGGGGCAAGGTGGAGCACAGCGGCGAGGCGATCGCGCATAGTGGCAATATGAGGTTTTAGCTTGGGACGTTCTGCCACAATTACGGTGTCTAGATTACCAATTTGCCAACCATTCTGGTGAATTAATTGATCTACTTGTTCGAGGAGTTTGAGGCTATCTGCCCCAGCCCATTGGGGATCAGTGGGCGGAAAATAGTGGCCGATATCTCCCAAACTCAGGGCACCCAGCAAGGCATCCATAATGGCGTGAGTGAGTACATCGGCATCGCTGTGCCCCAGTAGCCCAAGGTCATGTGGGATCTGTACCCCTCCAAGAATCAGAGGGCGATCGCCCACTAACCGGTGGATATCGTAACCATTACCAATTCTAAGGGTCATGGGCAAAAATGCAGAGGATTGCGCCGACGTATAGGTTCCTTATCGTAGGCTATCAGCTTTTTGCAGAGCAGTTCGGCTATTTTCCTGATAGACCTGAGCGCGGTTTTGAGCTGTTGCAAAGCGACTATCGTTTGGCACGACAGTTTCCATCAGGTCAGAGGCACGTTGCCAGCGACTAGCCAAATCTAGCCATTCTGCTCGTGTAGTGGCGGTTCTGCCGTCTTCTCCTGCTGCTTCGGCCAGCCGCACAGCTTGCACAAATGGATCGGGGACAGAGGCTGTGGGTTGAGGAGTCGCCGATTGCTCTGGTGACGGAGATGCGCCAATAGTTTGCTGAGGGATCTTTAACCCTAGCCAGTCAAATATTGCCCAACCTACCAGCAGCAGCAGCAAGGCTAGACTGGCTCCCCCAATCATCATGCCGCGCCAAAACTGCTGGTTGGCGATCGCCTCTTTGGGAGAATTAGCTACGGGAGTGGCGATCGACAGCAACCGGGCGTGTTTCCAGTCTTCTGCTATCCGTTTAAACGGGTTGAGCCGCAAAAGAGAAATTTCTTCTGACCAAAGCAATTGACCATCTGGATCGCGCTGAATTTCTTGCAGCCAAAGCAACTGCTGTTCTCGAACCAGGCGACTGTTAATATTGATGCGATGAATATTGCGAGGGCTAAGAGACTGTAGTATTTGCCGAATGCGTTCCACTAAAGGGGTTTGCTCAAGCTGCTCAGGGCTAAGTGCTTCACATAAAAGCTGCAACACGCCATGATCCAGCACGGCGCGAGTGCGAACCCCAGAATCAGCCAGTTTCTCGTTCAAGATCTGAATAATTGCAGCAACGCTGCCTTGACGAGCCTGCCTAAAGATATCGTCGATCGAATCCACCATTTCTATCATCAGGATATCGATTCGTTAAAAACTTTACTGAAAAAATAGCGGTAGGGTGTTGACTTGTGATCTGCTGATCGTTAACCCGCAAAACACTGAGAGGGTAGAGTCTGAGGAAAATCAACGATAGTGGACGTGGAATGGCTTTAAGCGCAGTTTGTCACCCTCAAATTGACAATTGCCTGAAAGATTATTCGTTAAATTGTCCGATTGACTACTTCAGACTAATAAACATACCTCATGTTGGGAGTTTGAGATCAGAGATTAAGAAAGGTGTGAAAGCCAGCATGGCATGGTGGGAAGGTCACACACCTGCCTAAATTCTGAAAGGCATATGCCCCATGGATACAAGGTTCTTTGAAGCAGGTTCCTTCCAATATCCTCTGGTTGCCCTTCGCAATCTGGACAAATCTAAGCAAGGCGAATTTAATAAAAACCCAAAGTTATTTTTTGAAAGAGAGGCTCCGCCTCTCTTTCAAAAAATAAAGATCTGATTTTATTTAATCCACGATCCTAAGCAAGGACGGTAGTGGTATTGAGGTAAGGGTTTTTAGATGGGCAGACGAAGCCCGTCCATCTAAAAACCCCTAAGTAGTTCAACCTAAGTAAAAACAAGATTCTAAAAGTCTGCGCCGCCCGTGCAGCGGGCGGCGCAGACTTTTAGGGTTTTATGTTTAATTACGTCCACCTGCTTATTTGTTTAGGACTATCAATCAATTAAATGCTGGGTGTCGTTAAATCGGCGAATGTGCCAGAGTTCGCTGTTAAACCGATTTTGATTTGTAGCGTACCAGCGCGATCGCTCCAGCCAAAACTCAAAAATGGCAGTGTAGTTCGCCGCAATCTGCCAGGTGCGATCGCATCCCAATAATGCCGCCACCAGATGTTGCAGAATCCAACTGTGGGTCATAATCCAAATTGTTTCATCGCTGGTGTGGTGCGTTAGTACCTGTTGAACAAACCGCTGGGCGCGATCGCGTGCGTCTTGCAGCGATTCGGCTCCGGGTATGGCAATCCAGTCGGGCGACGTTTCAAGCTCGGCACAGAGATCTGGATACTGCGATCGCGCCTCTGCCCAGGTTAGTCCCGCAAAAATGCCGTTTTGGAACTCTTTCAAGTCGTCAGAGTAGATAATTCCAGAACTATGAGAATTGGTTACGGTCAGTTCTGTCACGGGTTTCGCCGCTGTGACCCGTTCTATAGTTTGGACAGCACGTTTGAGCGGGCTGGTGTAAATCTGAGTAGGAGATCCCCCCGTTGCCCATAGCCGTTGGGCTAGTTTATCGGCCTGCCGCTGCCCTAGTGTCGATAACTCAGATTCCCCGTGCCCCTGCATTCGCTGCTGCACATTACCCACCGATTCAGCATGTCGAATAAACAAAAGTTTCAAATATTCCATAGGGAAGAATTTAATGATTCTCACTGTGGCTTTGCTCGTAACAAGTAGCAAGACGCGTATTACAAAGCCCAGAAAAAATATTTTTTCTTTGGCTCCGGTCGTTCTTCTCTTAGCTTATGAGGACACTTAAAATATCCAACATCAAAAAAACGATGCACACAGACTCTGGATGCAACTAATATTGCAGTTGCTTCCCGTAAACAAACTATGGGCAGGTAATTTACAGCCGTACACCATTGGAGTCAGCGGCTGGCAGTAATAGATTGTTGACTTGCCGGAATATGCATACAGTCTACCAAAAGTACTGAAGTAATATTTACGGAGTGGAAAAGTAACATTTCCTGAGAAAAACCTTCCTACTTTTTGAATTTCGTAGGATAATTTTTAAGATGTCATGGACTTTTGAATAGCTCTTTAAAAAGGATCTGAAACCTGATGTGCAACTTTCAATCCGCCCACTGCTACGCAGAAGCAAGCTACATCCCCCAACCCCTTCTCCCAAGCGGGGAGAAGGGGAGCAAGAGTGGCTCAAAGTCCCTCTCCGCTCTGGGAGAGGGACTTTGAGCCTTCGGCATACATGAAAAGGGTGAGGGGGTTCAGGAAAGTTGCACATCGCGTATCTGAATTTAAAAGCAGATTTTGTCTAACGAGCAAAATCTAGGGTTGCCCACCGTCTGTAGAAACTTTTACAACTGGGCTTAAATTGACTAGTCCTCAATATCAAAACGGCTCTGTTGCCAAAAAAACTCAAGCGCAATGTTCTCCGTCACGCGAGTCTCATATAGCTTTTGAGGTTTAATTGCCCCGTAGCCGATTTACTTAGTTTCATTTGTCTGTCAACCTGAAAACTCGTACAACACGAGAAAGGAGATCTATGGAAGCACTAGCATTTGCCCATGCCGCAGTGGCCTACGAAGACCCCAATCCCGCTCCCGAATTGCAGGTTAACTTGGAAGTTCCCAGTTCTGCTTGGGTAGGAGCACTGTCCACAGCCGTGGTTCTCTCTGCAGTAGTAGGCGCTGCCCCCAACGCCGAAGCGTCTGTACGCTTTGGCGATGTTTGTCCAGCAGTGAGCGACCTCCAAGCCACCCTGATCAATGCAGGTTATAACCCTGGTGGTGTAGATAGCACGTTTGGATCAAATACTTTGAGCGCTGTCCAGAGGTTTCAATCCAACAACGGTCTAAATGCCGATGGGGTAGTGGGTCCCCAGACAGCAAATGCTATGGGTTTGCGCGGTGCCGCCTTCCGATCCGGAAATAGCTGCTCTGGCTATCCTGGTGAAACCCCTGGTAGTAATGAAGGTATCTTTGTCAGCACTAATGGCAGTCCACTCACTGTTCGCTCTGGCCCTGGTGGTGGTTATGCCGCTAGAGACTACTTGACTAACGGCACTCTAGTTACCGTAACTAGAACATCCGGTGGTTGGTCGGAAATTGAAGGCGGTGGCTGGGTTTCATCTGACTGGTTAGGTAGTGGTGGTATTGGTGGTCCTGATGGTGATGAGCCTGGTGGCTCTGGGTTCCTTACCGTATCTACCAACGGTAGTGAGCTAGTGGTGCGATCGGGTCCTGGTATTGGATATAGCGCCGTGGCGTATCTAGCCAATGGCAGCTCTGTTCCTTACAGAGACTACTCCGGTGGTTGGTATCAGATCACCGACGGTGGCTGGGTTTCGTCTAGCTGGGTGAACTAAGTCCTACCTAATCTAGTTTCCTCAAAAAAACAGCGCGTTCTGTGAAGGATGCGCTGTTTTTTGTGAGGATGGAATCTCAGGCTCAAATCGATAAGAGTTGTGGCGATCGCCATGCTGAGTTTTTTGTAGGTTATGCGACAAAATCCACCGTTGAAGTGACCTTTAATTAAATGCCGCTTATTGGTCTAAAACGGCTTGGAGGGCGCTGGCAACTTGCGATTGTGACATACCGGGCTGAATACTGGTTAAGTATAGGAGTTGGATAAGTGCCCGGTCATCTGCACTGTACTGATTGACGTCCGACCGACCTTGATAAAAAATGCTGTCCTGGTAGCGCCAAGAATCTCGTACTAGCCCCATTATCTGGGTAAGCTCTTCTCGTATTACGTGGCTACGTTCACGCTGGCTAACTCGATTGCTGTCTGTGATTAAAATTCTGGCGCGATTAATTACACCTCTGTCCCAGAACGTTCTAAAAAATCCTGAGCTACCGGGTGCATAGTTTGGCTCTATTCGTCTAAATTCTGTTTGGGAGGCGTA
>Ga0105046_10015651_pt1 | contig 11654 bp, 9 predicted proteins | sample MAT03_FD_78385 | JGI IMG/M metagenome (GOLD analysis project Ga0105046, IMG submission 78385) | Freshwater microbial communities from Lake Fryxell liftoff mats and glacier meltwater in Antarctica - MAT-03 (megahit assembly) | ecosystem: Environmental > Aquatic > Freshwater > Ice > Liftoff...
CGTCCCGGGCCTGGTTGTGCGCCAGGCCTTCGAGCAGTGTGGTCATCAGAACCTCCTCGATACGCACGCTGACCAGCGGCTGCTCGAGCATGGCGCCGTCGGACGCCTCGGCAAACATCCAGCCGGTCAAACGCAGCAGCGCCTGACCGGTGGCGCTGCCCAGATCAATACCTGGATCGAACTCGATCGCGCCACGCGGCGGGCGGCCATACAACTGCCGAAACTGGCGCTCCAATGCGGCGCGGTCGATACGCAAGAAGAGCTTCTCGGTGCCGGCAGCATGGCGCATGTGAAAGGCCATGCTTGGACTGACCATCGAGGCCATGGCCAGCGTCGAATGCACGGTGTGCCCACCAGCGACGATTGTTTCGTGGCCACGCACCGGTATCTGCAACAGGAAGAAGTCTTTCAGCTTGCCCGGGTCGATGTCGACCCCCGCGCCGTAACACATGCGCCCCAGACCAACGTTACGGCCACTGCGAAAGTACAGCCGGGTGTCGAGGCGCTGACCCGGACCGATCACGCGCAGATCGTGCTCGCAAAACACCCGCCCAACCTGCGCGCGTACCTCGTCCAGATCATCGGATGCGAAACGCGGAAACCGCGCCAGTGGACTGTCCGGGCGGACTGCTGAGATGCCGTCGGGTGTCATGTCGTGCCTTTCACTGGGCGCCGCACCGTAACCCGGTAAGCCCCCGGGCCGGTTGTGACAGCACTGTACACCTGAAGCAACGTCGGGCCTTGCCGGGTTACCCGCTCGCGGACACGTCGGCCAAGCGCGCGTAGTCGCCCTGCCAGTACAACAAGGGCCCCACAGGGTCACGGTGTTTAGGTGCCAGGGCTGCACCGGTGATGGCGTTCACCCGGCCGACCACGAGCGCATGGCTGCGGTGCAGCCAGGTTTGCTCCAGCGTACAGGCAAAACCAGCCAGCGCGCCAGCGAGCAGCCAAACGCCATCCTCGGTGCGTTGCCACGGCGCGTCGGCAAACCGCTGCGCACCGCTCAGACCGCCAGCGCCCGAAAAGCGTTTTGCCACAACCGCCTGCGCGGCGGTCAACACATTGACACCGAAGCGCCGCGCCTCCAACAGCACCGGCCAGGCCGAACTGGCCTGGTTGATCGACACGACCAACTCGGCCGGATCGACCGACAGCGACACGACCGACGTGGCGGTGAGTCCGGTCCGCTGCGGCGCATGCGCGTGTCCGCCAACCCCATCGTCGCTGCTGACCGTGATCACGCAGACACCGCCGGCGAGTTGGCGCATGGCCTGGCGAAATGCGGCACCTTCCACCTTGGCGGCGCTGGAGGTGCCATGCGGCACGTCCGCCACCATCAGCGAATGCCGCGCGCGTGCAGGATGGGCAGCACCTCGTCACGGAAATAGGGGAACTCCTCGACGTAGTCGACGAACGATAGGGTCGTGCCACGGAAGCCGGTTGCATGCAGCGCGCAGATTCCGTCGGCGACCTGCTCGGGCGTGCCCACCAGCGGATAACCACCGTGACCGGCCGCCATGCGCTCGCGGATCAGCGCCAGCAGATCGTGCGGGAACGACTGCGCATGCGCGAATTGCAGGCGCACCAGGTTGTCGACTGCCTCCCAGTCGGCGTTGTCCAGGATCTCCTGCCAGCGTGCCTTGGCCTCGGCCTCGGTTGGCCGGCATACCACATGCGAGAACGTCATCACGTCGACCTTGCGTCCGTTCTTGTCGCCCATGGCCTTGAGTTCGACGACCTCGGCCTTCGAGCGCGCCAGTTCGATCGCCGGTGTAAACAGGAAGTTCGCGTTCTTGCTCGCAAAGCCGCGTCCCTGACCGGAACCCGCCGCGTTGAGGATTGGCGGCAGGGTCGCCGGCTGCGGGTTGCCATAGGTCGCATGCAGCTTGAAATACTTGCCGTCCCAGTCGAACTTGCCGTCGGCCGTCCAGAGCTTGTGCACGACGTCGTACCACTCCTGCGCGTAGCCATAACGCGTCTCATGGTCATCCGGCAGACTCAGGCCCAGCGCCTCGTATTCCGGCTTGTTCCAACCCGCAACGATGTTCAGCCCGACCCGGCCGCCGCCGATCTGCGCCATTGTGGCGATCTGCTTGGCCACCACGACCGGATGGTTGGCGACCGTGTGAATGGTGGCAAACACAGTGATGTTGCGGGTGCTGGCCAGCAGCGCGGTGCCCCAGGTGATCGTCTCCAGAACACCACCATGAAAATCGGTGTCGCCGCCGTATCCGATCCAGCGCGCGATCGGCAGCATGAAGTCGATGCCGGCGTCGTCGAGCATGTGCGCGAGCTTGAGATTGTTGTCCCAGTTCGCGACCCAGCGCTCGGGCAGCTTGGACACGGTCATGCCGCCCGCGCAGTTGGAGGAAAATGTACCGAGCAGAAATCGGTCGTGGGTCAGCAAGGACGGCGTGGTCATGGCGATAGCTCCAGCAGGGTTGCAGGACAAAACGGACTTGCCGTGACCAGGCAAACATCACGGTGCGGTGGTCCACGGAAAAACCAGTCTACGAGTACCAACCGGTCGACGCTATCGCGCGAGTGCATCCGTTATCTGATTCGCGCAGGCAATTTCTCGCACGGCACCGTTGTTGTCCACCACGGCGTCGCCATCGGTCGGTCCGCAGCTTCATCAGGGGCTTGCGCGAACGCGATTGGGTGATCGTCGAAGTCCAAGGGTTCTGAACTGCCGCGGCCGTCAACTCGCTTCGCCGCGCAGGTTCTACACCAGCCCCAGCAAACCCAAGCGCTGCGTCAACTGCGTTCCTTGCGGATCGGCCAGTGCGGCAGCGCGCAAAGCGGCGAGATCGGCGGCGGCATCGGGCCGACCCGCGAGTTGCTGGGCCGCGCTGCACAGGCGGTCAAATTTGCTGCTGCCCCGGGCATGGGTATCGCTGTAGCCTTTGACCAGGCGCCGGCAACTGATCAGTTCCTGTGCCAGCCGGTAATCGCCTGGCATCAGCTTCTTGACCAACTGCAGCCACTGGTCGATATGGGCCATCTCGGTGGCGTGGCGCTGGCTGCGCCGGCGCCAGCGACGCGTCGCGGCCAGCGCCTGCAACAGCATCTGGCCTCGGATGGTGTGCGGACGCAGCCGCTGACCCTTGCCGAAGCGGCTGGCCAGCAGCTTGCGCAGCACGGAGCTGCCCTCGATCCAGAGCACCAGGCCGGCCGGCATCATGCCGTAGACCTCTTCAATGCGCGGATGGAAGAACTCGACCGTGCCGACGACCTCTTCGGAACCAGCGCCGACCTCGGCGCGCACACGCTGCGAGCGCTCGGCGCGGGTCTTGAGATCGGCAACGCGGATCACATCGTCATAGGCCATTGCCACGGCGATCCAGCGCGCAGCTTCCACCGTGGCGGCGTGTCCATGGTCGGCACCACCCTGTTTGAGTGCGTACTGGTGCAGATCGGCCATGTGGTCCAGGTACTCGCTGCCATAGGCAACGTCCTGATACTCCAGCACGCGCTGCAGACCAGCGCCGAGCATCGCATGCGCCTGTTGCGGAAAGTCGCGCTCGATACGTGCGCGCAACGGCTCCACCTCGGCACTGGCGGCGCGCGCTGGCAGCGCCCTGGGCGCTGTCGCCATGGGGTCGGCCATCGCATCGCGTTGCACCGGCTGGCGCACCGACTGCATGGCTGCGCGCCAAGCGCGCAGGCTGGGCTCGACGCCGACACCGCCGCGCCGGATCGTGGCCTCGAACGCGGCCTCGTCGAACGGCAGCTCGCCGCTACCGGCCAGCGCCCCGAACAGCGACGCCGACAACACGCTGCCATTGCTTTTGGCCAAGGCCTGCATGTCGTCGTGCAGGAAGCGCTGCGCGTGTTTCTGACCTGCCTCCAGCACCGCCTCGGTATCGGCGATGCCGTTGCCCGGCACAACTTTCTCGAGCGTTGCGTAGTCGCGGTGGCTGGAGGTGATCAGTGTCGTGCGTTTGGGCGTGACCAAGCCACGCTGCATCGCACGCCCGGCCTCCATCAGCTCGGATGCGATGACGATGTCGACCTCACCGGGTACCGGCATCTGCGCCAGCACCGGAGTCCCGCCATGGGCGCGCACATGGCTTTGGGAAAACAGCTCGATATAGTAGATCGTGGCGCCGGTGCGCTGGGCGACACCGGCCACCGACGTGGCCTGCGCGAGGTAGTCGTTGTTCTCTGCCAGATCGACGATCCAGTCCACCAGCACGCCGCCACCCTGGCCACCCATGGCCAGGATCGCGATTGTGATCGGATGCTTGGGGTCCTGACCAAGGACACGGACCTGCGTCTGGAACGCTGTGCTTGCCATGTCGTTCATCCCTGCACCTCCGCATACAGAGCGCGGCGCTGCAGAGCGCGGCGCTGGCGCGACTGGAACCAGCCGACGACACCACGGCGCCAGCCATCGAGCCGTTTCTCCCAGGCCGTAGGGTTGCGCACCCACTCGGTGCGGTAGAAGGACGGGCACAAGACCGCCGCGTCGGCGACCTCGCCACAGTGACCGCAAGCGACACAGCCGTCATCGACGTATGCCACCGGATCGGGCTTGAGTGGATCGCCGCTGTTCTTGAGCGTCAGCGATGGGCAGCCCGACAGCCGCATGCAGGCGTGGTCGCCGCTGCACACGGCCGCGTCAACGCCGAACTTTTCCTTGACCACACGTTCGCCGCGCTTGACGGCGGCCGCGACCTGCGGTTTGACGCGGCGCTGCTTGTTGAGCATGCACTCGCTCTGTGCAATCACGACCTTCGGTCCCTTGGTCTTGGTTGTCAGCGCCTCGTTCAAGGCCAGCTCCATGGCGTTGACGTCATAGGTATTGGTGACGGTGCGCACCCATTGCACGCCGACACCGCGCACGGCGGCCTCGATCGGGTGCTGGGTACTGCGGTGCTCGTGGTCGCCGCGCGACGAGAGCAGATCCTGCCCGCCGGTGGCAGCCGAATAGTTGTTGTCGACGATGACGATCACGCCGTCGGACTTGTTGAAGACCGCGTTGCCGATGCCGCTGACGAGCCCGTTATGCCAGAAGCCACCATCACCCATGATCGCAATCGAGCGTTTACCTGCTGCGACATTCAGTGCCGAGGCACTGGAAGCGCCCAGGCCATAACCCATCGTGGTTGCGCCCAGGTGAAATGGCGGCATTGCGGCAAACAGATGGCAGCCGATGTCGGCCGAAATATGGTGCATGCCCAGATCTTCCTGCACCAGCGTCATGGCCGAAAAGATCGGGCGCTCCGGGCAGCCGATGCAAAAGCCGGGCGGGCGCGAAGGAATCACCGCCGCCAGCTCGGGCGCACCGGCGCGCATCGTCACGCTGGCGGCCGCCAGCGCGGCCGGCGAGTTCATCAGCGCACGGGACGGCGACAGCGCTGGCGCCGGCGCGGCTGCCGCCGTGGGACGGGCGGCATGCACCAGGGCGCTGGTGGCGGCGTCGGCCGCGGTGGCCGATCGCATCGGCATGCCCATTGGCACGGGCATGGCCAACGAAGCCGGACGGTATTTCTGCAAGAACATGGCCAGGCCCCGTTTAAGTTCGGCAACCGTGTATTCGCCGGCCTTGGCCAACATGTCCTTGCCGTGGATCGTGGTGCGGATGCTGGCGCGTCCCAGCACGGTGTGGATCGCCTGCTCGTGGAATTCAGGCTGTCCCTCCTCGACCACCAGCACCGCCTTTTTGCCGGCGCAGAAACGCTCCAGCTCGGAGTCGATGACCGGGTAAGCGACGTTCATTACGTACAGCGGGATGCGCGACTTGCCGTAAAGATCGGCCATGTCGTGGCCCATCAGCGCGCGCAGCACGTTGTTGTACATGCCCCCCAACATGATGATGCCGAGTTCCTCGATGTCACCATCAAAAAATTCGTTGAGACCGCGTTCCTCAATGAAACGCACGGCGGCCGGCCAGCGGTCGAGCACCTTCTCCTGCTCATGCACATACGAGGCCGGCGGCAACACGATGCGCCCGGTGTCGCGCACCGGTGACTCCAACGCCTCGCGCAAGGTGAACTTCGGACGCAGGTTGGGCTGGGTAACGAAACTGCCATGCAAATGGCAGGAGCGAATGCGCAGTTCCAGCATCACTGGTGTGCGGGTCGCCTCGGACAGCTCGAAACTGTCGTGTACAGCCTTGACGATGGCCGGCAGGTTGGGACGCGGATCGAGTAGCCAGATCTGCGACTTCATCGCGAACGCATGGCTGCGCTCCTGCATGATCGAAGAGCCTTCGCCGTAATCCTCGCCGATGATGATCAGTGCGCCGCCGGTCACGCCGCCCGAGGCCAGGTTGGCAAGCGCGTCGGACGCTACATTGGTGCCGACGGTGGACTTCCAGGTCACGGCACCGCGGATCGGGTACATCACCGAGGCCGACAGCGTGGCGGCGGCCGTCGCCTCGCTGGCGCTGGGCTCGAAATGCACGCCCAGTTCCTCCAGGATGGGCTGGGCATCGGCTAGAACGTCCATCAGGTGAGAGATCGGCGAGCCCTGGTAACCAGCCACGTAGCCGACGCCGCATTCGAGCAGTGCCTTGGTCACGGCCAGAATGCCCTCGCCGCGGAAAACGGTGCCGGGTTCGGCCCGCAGTTGTTGCACTTCGGTGGCAAATGATCGTTCAGCCATAGGGCCTCCTTCTTGACAATTGAGATACAGAGTGCCATCGCGCGGGCGCGGGCGCCGCGGCGGCCGGGAAAGACCTTGACGGGTGGCGGTTGATCGGCATCGATGCGGTGAGCGGCATGAGTGAGCTTGGCTTGGGGATCTGTCGTTCAGAATGGCTGACAAATCGGGATGAAAAATGGATCGTCGATACCGTCTCCGTCAATAGTCCTGCGCAACCGCAGTGACCTCGATTTCGACCAGCGCCTTGTCTTCCATCAGCGACTGCACCTGCACCGCCGTCAGCGGAGGGAACTGGTGGCCGATGACGTCGCGGTACACCATGCCGATCTCGGGCAGGTGCAACAGATAGTCCTGTTTGTCGACCAGGTACCAGGTCATGCGGGTGATGTGCTGCGGCCCCGCGCCTGCCTCTGCCAGCAAGGTCGCGATATTCGTCAGCGCCTGGCGCACCTGGCCAACAAGGTCCCTGTCCGCAATCACGGCGTGCTCGTCCCAGCCAACCTGGCCGGCCAGAAAGATATGCCGACCAATCGTCTCCACGCCGCTCGAGTGGCCCAGCGGGCGCACCCATCCCACTGGGTGCAGAGTACGGTGAGGCGTCATGGCAGATGACGGCTGGTCTGCGGGATACTCAGGCCGGCACCAGCGCCAATACGCGCAGTGGACTCCCTGAACCGCCCTCGATCTTGAGCGGCGCTGCGAAGATCATGGCTCCCGTGGTGGGTAACTTGTCCAGGTTTTTCAGGCATTGCAGGCCATACTTGTTCGCGCCGTGCATCAGTGTATGGCACGGGTACGCGACAGGCCAGGAATACGACTGGCCGGCGTCGGTATTGATGGTTTCGACCGCAAAACCGTGCACGTTGCGCTCGGCGATCAGCCATTCGACCGCCGCCTGCGTCGGACCCGGCGTATGCGCACCGTCTTCCTTCATGTTCACGAACGACGCCGGGTCGCTCAGGCGCTTGGACCAGTCGGTGCGCAACGCCACCCACGAGCCGGCCGGGATCTTGCCGTGTTCGGCTTCCCATTTCTGCAGGAATTCAACCGTCAGCAACCAGTCGGCATTGGCTGCGACTTCCGCGCTGGCGTCGACCACGACCACCGGGGCCATGAAGTTCTCGCAAGGTATCGTGTCCACCGTATTGTTCGGCTGATCCTTGCCCGAGATCCAGTGGGCCGGCGCGTCGAAGTGGGTGCCTGTGTGTTCACCACAGGAAAAATTGTTCCAGTACCAGCCTGGGCCGGCCTCGTCATAGTGGGAAATCTGCTCCTTTTTGAAGTTCCAGACCTGAGCAAATTGCGGCGGCAGCACCAGCGCCGGAAATTCCGATGACAGGGTTTGGGTCAAATCCACGATCTTGATGGTGCCGGCGGCGAGTTCAGCAGCGAATATGGCCAGGGTATGGGTCATGACGGGTTCCTTTGGGTGGGGGTGGAAAACGGATTCGTCCGGGTGCAAACGCGGGGGAGCTCAGTTCGGCGCAAGCTGGTTGGCAACATGCAAGCGGGAGCCGCCACCGAGTCCTGGCCCCGGATGGATAGACGCGCCGATATGCCAGAGGTTGCGCGCCGGCGTCCTGTGATTCTTGACGCCCGGCAGTGGGCGCCACAAGAGATACTGGTCCAAGCTGCATTCTCTTGAATAAGGGTCTCCGCCCACCTGATTGATATTCATCTGCTCAAGGTCCGCTGGCGACAACACCTGGCGCGCGACTACAGCGCTACCGCGATTGGGCATCTGGAGGGCGAGGCGCGCGACGATACGGTCGGCATAAGCTTCGCGCACCGCCTCGGTCCAGGACCCGTCGGCCGGCATGTCGCAATCGGACAGACACGGTGCAAGTACAGACACAGACATGGGGACCAGTATGCTTCGCAGCAGACCGGAGAAAAAGCCGCATAGCGCCGTTTGTCTATCCGAAATCCGCAATGCGGTTGAAGGTAGGTTATGCTGCTCGGGGTTTCCCCTGAGAGTGGCCCAATGCTTCAAGCCTAAACTAATTCGAATGTCAAGCCTTGCGCCAACACCTGCCTGTGGCCGGCCCGATTGCCGGGATGGGACATGACTTCGCCGATCCCCGAGGTCGCCGTTGCTCAGGAGACGCGCCATCTGCTGGACAACTTCCCACTATCCCGTTCACGCTCGGCAGACGAGGCGCGTGAGCTGGTCGGACGCGCGTTGTCGCCGCACCGGCTTGATCTGCGCGGGTGCGGGCACTCCTTTGAAGCGCGGCACAACCAGATCCGGCTCAACCAGGTGTCGCTCAACGTTCTCAGCTATGGCTCCGCAGTAGCCATTGACCCGGGCGAGCGCGGCGACTTCTACCTGATACAGCTTCCGCTGCAAGGCCATGCACGGCTGCGATGCGACGGCCAGGAAGCCTGGGTCGACCCCAGCGTGCTCAGCGTGCTGCATCCCCATGCGCGCACGCGCATGGAGTGGAGTGCCGATTGCGCGATGGTGATGCTGCAGATACCTAGTTCAGTACTGCGCGGGCGCCTGCAGCGCGGCGGCGAGCCGCAGTTCCATTTCACGCAGTCCCGCCAGGATCCGGCGGTGGCCGCCTGGTGGCAGGCGGTGGGTGACATGACGCGCAACCTGCACGCCTACGGGCGGCAGTGGCTGCGCCATCCGGCCGCCTATGCGGCACTAGAGGGCTTTTTGCTGACCGGCCTGGACCTGCTTCAGCACGATTGCGCGCTGCCCGGGGAAACAGCACTCGCTGACGCCGGCAACACGCGCTGCCTGCAGCGTGCCCTCGAGTACATCCATGCCCATGCCGGCGAAAGCCCGACCTTGAGCGCCATCGCCGACGCAGCCTGTGTCAGCCCGCGCACGCTGGAGGCGGGTTTCCGGCGCCGTTACGACCAGTCACCACTGGCTTATGCCCGCGGCGTGCGGCTCGAGCAAGCGCGGCAGACCTTGCGCAGCGCGGCCATTGAAGGACGCAGCTCGACCGTGACCGACGTCGCTCTGCAACATGGTTTCATTCATATGGGTCGGTTCTCAGCCTATTACAAGAAGCGCTTCGGCTGCTCGCCTTCCGCCACTTTGCGCGGGAATTGACAAAGCCGCGGCGAATACTGCGTCCCGTCTTGCACGGGCATACAGCACCCGGCCGAAAACCCCGATCGTGGAAAGTCACGCCGCGATCCGGTCGGTTACCAGACGCAAAATCAGGATGGGTTGAGCAGAAAACGTCAGTCTGTTCCTGCGCGCAGCGCCACGCCACCCCTTTTTGCAAAGCGGCTTCCATCGCTTTTTTCGATTTCGTCAAAACAGCAGGCGAAAATCTCTTGCAAAACCCGATGATGTAGACGACAAGATGAAAGTCGAAGTGGCAGAACCGGCAGCATCCTTCCATCCCGTTGTCCCGGGGGAAAAATGTCGAAGATCGCCAAGCGGCGCTATGGTTATGCAAGCAAGTTCCAGGGACAATTCTTCGATACCATGCCCTGACGATCGGCTACCATTTCAATTGGTGAGCGTTGCGCGACATGGACTCACTTCAGTCCCGATATAGCCATCCATGCTCAAAGCCACCCCGCCCTCTCTGGACCTCGCCCACCGCCGGCCAGAATGCCGACGGGCTTGATCGCGACGGGTTAGCTCAGACTACGACTTGCCGAGCGCGGGCAATTACCCCTGAGTTGGACGCAGCGGTTGGCACACCAGCATGTTCGCCTTCGAAAAGGCGACCGAAACCAGGCGAAATGGCATCCAGTCCAGCCAGGCGCATCACGTCCCAAAAACCGGCCGGCGAACTCGCCGTGGCGGGTTTGCCGGTACGGACCTCGAGCGGTGGAATGACTTCGAGCGTCGAAAGCCCCCCGCAGGAGATGAATACGCCGTCGGCCGACGGATCGCGTGCCAGCACCCGGTGCGACAGCTCCATCAAGGTATCGGGTGTCACCGCATGGATTTCTGCAACGCCGGTCATGGAAAGGCCCTCGATCGCGCTGACCTCGAATCCCGACTCCATCAGGTAGTCGACTAGGCGGTCGTTGAGCTCGCCGATATAGGCCGTTGCCACCGCCACGCGCCTCATGCCGAGCGAGCGCAATGCCTCGATGATGGCGTGGCTCATCGTCGTGCAGGGCAGTCCTGTCGCGTGTTGCATCGCACCGCGAAGGTCCTCGGTGAATGCCGCACCACGGTAGAAGCTGATCGAGGTGCCCATCAGTGACACCGCCTGCGCGCCAGAGTCGCGCAGCGCCAGCGCATGTGCCACGATGCTGGCGATGACCGGCGCGAAGCCGGTCGGTGACACGCCGCCGATGCCCAGCCCGCGGGCCAGGAAGCGGACGCGGGACCCGTACAGGAGGCCGGCATCAGCGGGTACTTCGCCAGCTGCAGGCGGCACGATGAGGCCGATGGTGTGCGTCTGCGTGATTGTCGTCATTGGGGCTCCAGTTTTGGTTGTGCGACCGGCTACTGGGCCGTGATCTTCTGGTCCTTGATGATCTTGGCCCACATTGCTGACTCCTTGTCCAGCTCGGCAGCCAGCGCCGCAGACCCAAAATAGGCGGCAACAGCGCCTTGCCGGTTGGCGGTCTGCACCACCTCGGGGTTGGCCAGCGTTGTGCGCACCGCCTCCGACAGGCGCTCCAGCACGGCGGTGGGCGTGCCGGCCGGTGCCAGCAGCATGATGCGCGGAGCCACGCTGAATCCGGGCAGGGCGTCGGACAGCGGGGCGACATTTTCAGCGCCTGGCAGACTGACCGGACTCATCATGGCGACCGCGCGCAATTTGCCCGCCTTGGACTGCGCGATTCCCGCCGTCGCGCTGACAACACCGAATGGGATCTGTCCGCCGATGACATCGGGCACGATCTGCGCCGAGCCCCGGTAAGGTACATGCACGACGAAGCTGCCGCTCTGTCCCTTGAGCATCTCGAACCCCAGGTGATGCACCGTGCCGACGCCGGAAGTGGCATAGGAATATTTGCCCGGACTGGCCTTGAGCAGCGCCAGAAGTTCCTTCGGATTCCTGACTGGAACGTCGTTGTTGGCCACGATCATCAGCGGCGAAAAGAAC
>Ga0105046_10015657_pt1 | contig 11651 bp, 8 predicted proteins | sample MAT03_FD_78385 | JGI IMG/M metagenome (GOLD analysis project Ga0105046, IMG submission 78385) | Freshwater microbial communities from Lake Fryxell liftoff mats and glacier meltwater in Antarctica - MAT-03 (megahit assembly) | ecosystem: Environmental > Aquatic > Freshwater > Ice > Liftoff...
GAGGTGATCGTTCGCCAGATGCTGCAGAAGGTCGAGATCACCGACGGCGGGGACACCACCCTGCTGGCCGGCGAACAGGTCGATCGCGAGGAGATGGACGAGGTCAATTCGGCCATGCCCAACAAGAAGAAGAAGGCGGAAGGCAAGCCGGTTCTGCTCGGCATCACCAAGGCCAGCCTGCAGACCCGCAGCTTCATCTCGGCGGCGTCGTTTCAGGAAACCACCCGGGTGCTCACCGAGGCCTCGGTCCAGGGCAAGGTCGATACGCTCAACGGCCTGAAGGAGAATGTCATCGTCGGCCGGCTGATCCCGGCGGGAACCGGCGCCGGCATGAACCGCCTGCGAGTCGCGGCGTCGAGCCGCGATGCCTCGCTCAGGGCGCAGCAGCGCAAGCTGCAGGAATCCCTGATCGCGCCGAAGACGGCCGCCGAGGAACATGCCGCCGAATTGGCGCAGGGTCCCGAAGCGGCGACCCACAGCGACGCGCTGGAAAGCGTGACGCCGTCGGGCAGTGGCACCGATGCCGATGCCGGGGACTATCTCAACAGCTGAGACTTCCCCTCATCGACAAACACAAAAAAGCCCCGCCGGAGACAATCCGGCGGGGCTTTTCTTTGCCTGGTTCGATAAGAAAATTAGCAGCGAACGTTGTTGATCACATTCTCGGTGCAGTTGGCGGTGGACGAGATGTCCTTGCCGGCGCCGCGAACGGTATTGCAGGCGGCGAGCATGAGCGCGCTGCCGATGAAGGCGACGGTTGCGAATTTCTGAAACATAAAAAATCTCCTGGTTGGCAGTAGTGGAACGCAGATACCTTGCTTAGGTGCCATCACGCAGCCGAAATGTTTCTCATGTGCGACGGCCCGTCAACCTAAACCGCAACTGGCGCCGCAATATGCGGGTGCGGATCGTAAGCGTCGAAGGCGAAATCCTCGGCCTCATAGCCGAACAATCCCTGCCCGCGGTCCTTGAGCATCAACTTGGGCAAGGGCCGCGGATCGCGCGACAGCTGCAGCCGCGCCTGCTCGAGATGGTTTGAATAGAGATGGACGTCGCCGCCGGTCCACACGAACACCCCCGGTTCCAGCCCGCATTCCCGCGCCAGCATATGGGTCAGCAGCGCATAGGAAGCGATGTTGAACGGCACGCCGAGGAAAAAGTCGGCGCTGCGCTGATAGAGCTGGAGGTTGAGCCGCCCCGCCGCGACCTGGGTCTGGAACAGGCAATGGCAAGGAGCCAGCGCCATCCGCTCGAGCTCGCCCGGGTTCCAGGCGGTGACGATCTGGCGGCGCGAGCCCGGGTCGCGGCGAATCAGCTCAACCAGATTGGCGATCTGGTCGATATGCCGCCCGTCGGCCGTCTCCCAGTCGCGCCATTGCTTGCCGTAGACCGGGCCGAGGTCGCCATTTGCGTCGGCCCATTCGTTCCAGATGCCGACCTTGCGCTCGTTCAGCCAGGCGATGTTGGTATCACCGCGCAGGAACCACAGCAGTTCGACGATGATCGACCGCAGGTGAAGCTTCTTGGTGGTCAGCAGCGGAAAACCGTCGGCGAGATCGAACCGTAGCTGCGCACCGAACAGGGACCTCGTGCCGGTGCCGGTGCGGTCCATCTGCTCGACGCCATGGTCGAGTATCTTCTGCATCAGGTCGAGGTAAGGCCGCATTGCCCTACCCTAGCCGCACCGTGGCGCGCGGCAAGGGCTGCTGTTGGTCCATTTTCGACTGAAAGTTGCACCAATGAGGACGCGGTTCACGTGGTTGTAGGCGTCCGCGTTCCCTAAGCAGCCGGGATGTTCCATCAGCGTGCCGAATCCCCGCTGCGCCTCAACGGCCTCGATGCTGCCCGGCGCTTCTTCGCCGACTGCCTCGCCGAGACCGATTCGGGCAAGGAACATCTGTGGGTCGCCCATGTCGACGACCAGGCGCGCTGCATCCACCTGTCGCGCCATGATGGCGATCATGGCGGGGCCAGCCTCCCGCTTCGCCAGGTCATCGCCGATGCATCAATTCACGGCAGTGCGGGGGTGATCCTCGCCCACAATCACCCGAGCGGCGATCCGACTCCGAGTGCGCTCGATCGCCAGATCACGCGCAGGCTCGCACTCGCCGGCGAAGCGATCGACCTCGCCATCCTCGACCACCTCGTCATCGCCGGCAAACAATGCTCGTCGATGCGCGCGATGGGGTTGCTCTAAGCCAGGTTCGGCGTTCTTAGCCCGTCACCGCGCACGGCTTGATCGCGTCCGGCTCGGGCCGCGCCTCGGTTGCGGCATAAAGCACCATGTAGCTATCGGCACCATCGAGCGCAGCGTCGCGCAATTTGGTCAGACCAAGACTGGCAAACTCGCATTCGAGCAATGCCGGCGGCATGCCGTGGCGCTTAACCGGGCGCTTCGCATCGACCACCACCACCAGCCCGCCGGGCTTCAGTCCATCGCGCAGATGCCACAGGAAGGGGTAAGGCTGCTCGACCTCATGATACATGTGGACCAGGAAAATCCGGTCGAAGCTGGCCGCCGGAAGCTTGGGGTCGTCGGGCAGGCCGAGCCGAACCGCGACATTGTCGAGCCCTTCGCGCTGCACCCGGAGGCCCAACCGGTCGCGGGTTTCGGGGACGATATCCTGGGCGAGGACGCGGCCTTTGGGGCCGACGGCACGCGCCAGACGCACGGTGTAATATCCTTCCCCTGCGCCAATGTCCGCCACCGACATGTCAGGCTTCACCCCGGCGAAGGCGATCACTGCTTCGGCCTCGCCAAGCCGGTCGCGCGCGTCTTCGGTGGAGAAACTGTCGCTGACGATCGGCGCGATGTCACGCTGCGCCTCGGGGAACGTCGAGTGCGGCTCGCCGCCATCGCAGGCGGCGAGCGCGAGGAGGAGGAGGCCGCTGGCCCTAATCGACATCCTCGACCTCGACCTTTTCGCCACTCACCCGCTGCGACAAGGCCGCCGCCATGAAGCGGTCGAGATCGCCGTCGAGCACGTCGTGCGGCGCGGTCGATATCACCCCGGTGCGCAGATCCTTGACCATCTGGTACGGCTGGAGGACGTAGCTGCGGATCTGGTGGCCCCAACCGATGTCGGTCTTCGACGCTGCGCTCGCATTGGCCTCAGCCTCGCGCTTCTGTAGCTCGGCCTCGTACAGCCGCGCTTTCAGCTGCTTCAGCGCTTCGGCCTTGTTCTTGTGCTGCGATCTTTGATTCTGGCATTGAACGACGATATTGGTCGGCAAATGGGTGATCCGCACCGCGCTGTCGGTGGTGTTGATGTGCTGCCCGCCCGCGCCCGACGCGCGATAGGTGTCGATCCTCAGCTCGCTCTCGTTGATCTCAATGTCGATATCGTCATCGACCTCGGGATAGACCCAGACCGAGGCGAAGCTGGTGTGGCGCCGCGCCGAGCTGTCGTAGGGACTGATCCGCACCAGCCGATGGACCCCGCCCTCGACCTTCAAATTGCCATACGCAAATTCGCCCTTGATCAGCAGCGTTGCCGACTTGATCCCCGCCTGCTCGCCGGCATGGAAATCGATCAGTTCGACCTTCATCCCGTGGCGCTCGGCCCAGCGCGAATACATCCGCTGGAGCATCCCCGCCCAGTCGTTGGATTCGGTCCCGCCGGCACCGGCATTGATCTCGATATAAGACGAATTGGCGTCGGCCTCACCCGCCAGCAGCGCCGCGACCTTGTCGCGCTCGGCGCGTTCGGCGAGCTCGGCAAGCGCGGTCACGCCATCCTCGACCAGGCCCGTATCGCCTTCGACTTCGGCCATCTCGATCAGCTCGATCGTATCGGTCAGCTCGGTCTCGATCTTGCGAGTCGCGCCGATTGCTTCCTCGAGCCGCCGCCGCTCGCGCATCACCTCCTGCGCCGCCTTGGGATCGTTCCACAATGTCGAATCCTCGACCTTGTCGTTGAGCTCGGCCAGCCTTTTGTGCGCCTTGTCCCAATCGAGGAACCGGCGGAGCAGCTGGGTGGCGGCGTTGATCTGGTCGATATGAGCTTGCGCTTCGGCGCGCATGATTTTGGCTTTCCAACAAGGGTGTTGTGCGGCTTTAGAGCCTGATCGACTGAGGTGGAAGCGCTTCGCGCTTCCACCGATCGCGTGAATCAGGCTCTCATCATATGATTAGGCCGCGACCATCGCGGCCCTAGTAAATCCCGCCCTGCCGTTGCAAGAAATCTTCGGCGGGCGGCGCAGGTCTGGCGGGCCTGGCGCGCGCGATGCGGGGCTTTTTGGCGGCCTCGGCACTGGCATCAGCCCGATCCTCGCGGCGGTAGGAGCGGCGCGGTTCGGTCTCGGGCTGGAACGCTTCCCAGATCACCGACGATTTGGGATCCTCGCTTGTCGGGAAGGTGCCGAACACGCGCTTGCCGGAGACCCGGTCGATCCGCACCATGCGAATCCCCGATGGCGCGACGAACGGTGTCTTGGGCGCATCTTTCAGCGCGATTTGCGCGAATTGCTTGAACACCGGAGCGGCAATTCGCCCGCCCTGCGCATAGCCGCCCATCGAGCGCGGCCGGTCGTAACCGAGATAGACGCCGGCAACGACGTCGGGCGTGCCGCCGACGAACCACACATTGGTCGGTCCGGTGGTGGTCCCGGTCTTGCCGAACAACGGCCGGTTGAGGTCGCGTAGCACGGTCGCGGTACCGCGCTCGACCACCCCTTCGAGGATATGGACCATCTGGTAGGCGGCTTGCGGCTCAAGCAATTGTCTGGCGCGGATCGGCGGTCGCGGCATGACTTCGCCATTCCAATCGGGCGCATTGCAGCCATCCATCACTTCGCACCGATTGTCGGTGCGATAGATGACCTTGCCATTGCGGTTCTGAACGAAGTCGATGATCGTCGGCCTGACCTCGCGCCCGTTATTGGCGAGCACCGCATAGGCGTTGGTCAGCTTCATCACGGTGGTGTCCCCGGCACCAAGCGCAATCGACAGATAATTGGGGTAATTGCCCACCCCCAGCTTGGCGGCATTGGCGATCACCTTAGGCATGCCGGTCTGTGACGCGGCCCGCACCGTCATCAGGTTGCGCGACTGCTCGACCCCCCAGCGCATCGTCTTGGCCCCGGCATAACCGCCGTCGAAATTGCGGAAGCATTTGTTGCCGAGTCCAGCGCCCTGCCACACGCAGAACGGGGCATCGACAATGATCGACGCCGGGGTCATGCCATTCTCGAGCGCGGTGACATAGACGATCGGCTTGAACGACGATCCTGGCTGGCGAAGCGCCTGGGTCGCCCGGTTGTACGACGAGCCGATCACGTCGAACCCGCCCTGCATCGCCAGGATTCGCCCGGTGCGGACTTCCTCGGCGAGGAAGGCGCCGCCGATTTCGGGGATCGAACGGAGCGCATAGCTGCTGCCGCCGATCGACTTGGCAATCACCACCATTCCCGGCTTCACGGCACCGAAGGCGGTTCCCCCGCCGCCGCGCTTGGCCTGTTGCGCCGCCCCCGACGAAAGCGTGCCAGTGGTGCCGTCGGAGAAGCCGAGCACGGCCTGCCCCGCCGATTTGCTGAGGATCACCGCCTTGCGCCAGTCGGGAAAGCCGGTGCCGAGCGCCGCGGCGGATAATTGGCCGCGCCAGTCCTTGGACAGATCGACGCTCAGGCCGGTGTCCTGCCAGCCGCGACCGCCATCGAATTTGGCAAGCCCTTCGCGCAGTGCATCGGCGGCGGCATCCTGCATCAGCGGCACCATCGACGAGCGCACCCACAGTCCGCCGGCATAGACGCTATCGGGTCCCTGCTCGGCTTTCTCGCCGAACCGGCCGACCAGGTCGCGGCGCACTTCTTCCATGAAGTAACCGCCCATCTGGCGGAATTTCTCATTGCTGCCGTAGCGGATCGTGCCCAGCGACGATGCCGACGCCGCGGCGCGCTGCGCGTCGGTGATGTAGCCGTTGGCGACCATTTCGCGCAGCACATAGTTGCGCCGGTCGGTGGCCTTGGTGGTGGCGCGGACCGGGTCGTAATTGGACGGCGCCTTGGGCAGCACCGCCAGATAGGCCGCCTCGGGCAGGGTCAGTTCGCTGACGTCCTTGTCGAAATAAGCGCGGCTTGCGGCCTGGACGCCATAAGCGTTGCGGCCGAGGAACATCGAATTGAGGTATAATTCGAGGATCTGCTCCTTGGACAGGGTGCTCTCGAGCCGGAACGCGAGGATCGCCTCGCGAATCTTGCGGCTGATTGCGTATTGATCGTCCTGCAGCAGATATTTGGCGACCTGCTGGGTGATCGTCGATCCGCCCCTCGCCCGACCGCCGGTCACCGATTTTCGCGAATAATCGAACACCGCGCCGACCAGCCCAGGATAATCGAGCCCGCCGTGGCTGAAGAAGGTCTTGTCCTCGGCCGAGATGAACGCCTGGACCACCACGGGGGGATATTCGTCATAGGCCAGTTCGACCCGCCGCTCGCGAGCGAAGGTCTGGACTGGATTGCCGTCATAACCGCGCACGTTGGACGGCAGCGGCGGCTGGTAACTCAATAATTTCTCGGAGCTCGGCAGGCCCGACGCGAACCAGATCCACACCATCGAGAAAAACAGGAAGCCGCCGAGCAGGACCCATGCCGCGCGCCGCACCCCGCGGCGCTTAAACCGCGGGTCGATTCGGTCATGGACCCGCTGGTTGAAGCGGACGAGATCGGGAAGCGGGACGGCGAAGGTCGGCATTGGCGACAAGCATCTAGCCGCTTCGTGGCCTCACGCAAAGCATGGTTAGCGCGACAATCGCAATGCCGCATCGATCTCGATCGCGCGGGCCAGTTCGGCGACGATCGGCGCGCGGCCCTCGGCTGTCCGAAGCAAGGCCTCATCCTCGACATTGCTGATGTAGCCAGCCTCGAACAATACCCCCGGCACTTCGGACCGGCGCAAGATGTGGAAGGCGGCGAATTTGTGCGGCTCGGGCCGGAGCAGCATCCGACCGCGATTACCGCTCACCAACCGGGTCGCAAGCTCGGCCGATTCCTGCATCTGGTCGCGCAGCGCGAGGTCGGACAGCAGAAAGCGCAGGCCATTGTCCTGCTCGCTGCTGAGCGCCTCACCGGCGCGATTCTCGGCCAAAGCGAAGCGTGCGGCCTCGGCGTCGGAGGCCACGTCGGACAGGGAATAGATTGTGGCGCCGCGCGCCAGCGGGTTTGGCGCGCTGTCCATATGGACCGATACCAGCAGGCCAGCGCCGATCTGGCGGGCGATCGCGGCGCGTTCCTCCAGCGTCAGCGTGCGGTCGTCATCGCGGGTCAGGGCGACGCGCACCTTGCCATTCTTCGCCAGCAAATCGCGGAGCTCGCGGGCGAAGAGCAGGGTCAGTTCCTTCTCGCGGATCGTGCCCGAGACTCCGGGGGCGCCGGGGTCGCGGCCGCCGTGGCCGGGGTCGATCAGGACGATCGGGCGGCCCGGGACTTTGGCCTCGGTGATCGCGATATTGCCGGCCGCATCGCGCAGCGCGACGGTTAGGCCGCCTTGCCGGGCCTCGCCGAACAGGGCTTCGTCATCCGGCGCGGCGCGGCGCGGCATCAGAAAATAGGCGGCGATGGCGATGAGCCACACTGCGAGCATCATATGCGCTGCCCATCGCCATCGCCCGATTATGCGTCTTAGCCACATAGGACGCTTATCGACCGGGGAGGCATTGCGGGCAAGGGGCGCGAGTGCTAATCGGCTCAAACCTGCAGGAGTACTGCAGACCTGCGCCATTTCGTCGGCGCGGCTTTCGAGGTTGACGCTGCATGACACCACAGGACGCCAGTCGCTTGCTCGCTATCGAGCCGGTTGGCGCGCTTTTCCCGGCGATGCCCGGGATGGGTCATCCAGCAGAGGCAATTCACGCACATCACGCCATCGCCACATCGGCCGTGGCCACCACCATCGCGCGCTCCCGCTTGCAGCGGTTCCAGCGCGCCCGGAGAATTTTCAATGTCCATGCGCATGCTTATCGACGCGCGCCACCCGGAAGAAACACGGGTTGCAGTCGCCAAGGGTAACCTAATCGAAGAATTCGATTTCGAATCCGAAGAACATAAACAGCTTAAAGGCAATATCTACCTAGCCAAGGTCACGCGAGTCGAACCGTCGCTCCAGGCGGCGTTCATCGATTACGGCGGCAATCGCCACGGCTTCCTCGCCTTTAGCGAAATCCACCCCGATTATTACCAGATCCCCAAGTCCGACCGCGACGCTTTGCTTGCCGAAGAGGCCGAACATGCCGCCGAGGAAGAGCGGCTCCGCGCCGAATATGAGGATGGCAGCCTCGACCCGCATCACGACGATGACGGCACCGACGACCGCGCCCCCGACCCCGACGACATCGACGACGGCGAGCATGGCGACGATGACATCGAAGCGACCGAGGCCGGCACCGGATCCGACGCCTCGCCGGTCGATGAAAGCGCCGCCGACGAGCTTCGCCGCAAGCGCCAGAATCTGCGCCGCCGCTACAAGATCCAGGACGTCATCCAGCGCCGCCAGGTGCTGCTGGTCCAGGTCGTCAAGGAGGAGCGCGGCAACAAGGGCGCGGCGCTGACCACCTATTTGAGCCTGGCCGGCCGCTATTGCGTGCTGATGCCCAACACCAGCCATGGCGGCGGGATCAGCCGCAAGATTTCGAACGGCGCCGACCGCAAGCGGTTGAAGTCGATCATGTCCGACCTCAACCTGCCGCAGACGATGGGCCTGATCGTGCGCACCGCCGGCCTCGAGCGGACCAAGGTCGAGATTCGCCGGGACTTCGATTATCTCGCGCGCCTGTGGGGCGAAATCCGCGAAAAGACGCTGAGCAGCTCGGCCCCGGGCCTGATCTATCGCGACAGCGACCTCATCAAACGCGCCATCCGCGACCTCTATCACAAGGAAATCGACGAAGTGATCGTCGAGGGCGAGGACGGCTACAAGGCGGCGCGTGGCTTCATGAAGCTGCTGATGCCGAGCCACGTCAAGCGCGTCACCAGCTATGTCGACCCGACCCCGATCTTCCAGCGCTATGGCGTCGAGGATACGCTGTCGGCGATGTACCAGCCGGTGGTCCAGCTCAAATCGGGCGGCTATCTGGTGATCAACCCGACCGAGGCCCTGGTGTCGATCGACATCAACTCGGGCCGGGCGACCCGCGAGCACAGCATCGAGCAGACTGCGTTCGCCACCAACATCGAGGCGGCGCATGAAATCGCCCGCCAGCTGCGCCTGCGCGACATGGCCGGGCTGGTGGTGATCGACTTCATCGACATGGAACAATCGGGCCATGTCCGGAAGGTCGAGAAGGCGATGAAGGACGCGCTCAAGAACGATCGCGCCCGGATCCAGGTCGGCCGCATTTCGAGCTTCGGCCTGATGGAAATGAGCCGCCAGCGCCTGCGCACCGGCGTGCTCGAGGCATCGACCAAGCCATGCGCGCATTGCGAGGGCACCGGCCTGATGCGCACCGCATCCTCGTCGGGCCTGAGCGCGCTTCGGATCATCGAGGAAGAAGCGGCCCGCGGTCGCGGCGACCGGATCACGCTGCGCGCCGGGCGCGAAGCGGCAATCTACCTGCTCAACAAGAAGCGCCGCGAGCTGGGCGAAATCGAGGCGCGTTATGGCGTCACGCTCGAAGTGATGATCGACGAGACCTTCGAAGGCGCGCGGATGGCGGTCGAGAGCAGCGGCGGCCGCCCGGTCGCACCGCAGCGCATCGCCGCGCCGATCGTCGACCAGGACGACGACGATTACGAGACCGACGCCGAGGCCGAAATCGACGCCGATGAGGACGAGGATGAGGACGAGCCCCGCAGCCCGTCCGAAGCCCGCAATCGCGACGCCGGCGACAGCGATGGCGAAGCTGGCCCGCGCCGCCGGCGTCGCCGCCGCGGCGGTCGTGGCCGCAATCGCCAGCGCGAAGATGGCGAGCAGGGCGAGCGCGAGCATCACGAGCCGCGCCAGGCCGACAATGAGGATTCGGTGTCGGACGATAGCGACGAACCGCCCCAGCGCGACGCGGCGGTGCGGGCCGAAGTTGACGACGGCGAAGGCGCTGGTCGCAATCGCCGTGGTCGCCGTGGCGGTCGTGGTCGTGGTCGCCGGAGCGAAGGCGGCGACGCACCGACGGTTGCGACCGACGAAGCGCCGATCGAGCCGGTAGGTGCTGATGAAGCCCCGCTGGCCCACGCCGAAGCGGCCGAGGATTCGAAACCCAAGACCCGCCGTCGTCCCAAGGCCCGCCAGGCAGCCGAGGATCTGGGCGCCAAGCCCGCCGCCTCCGAAGCCGCACCGGAAGCCGACGTCGTCGACCAGCCTGTCCCGAGCAAAGCCGAGGGGCCCAAGCGCCGAAGCCGCGCCAAAAAGGTCGCCGACACCCCCGTTGTCGTCGCCGACGCGCCGGTCGAAGCACCACCGGTCGAACCAGCGCCGGTCGAACCAGCGCCGGTCGCAGCCAAGGCCGCGGCCAAGCCCAAGGCCCCGGCCAAGGCACCGGCCAAGGCTCCGGCCAGGGCCAGGAAGGCCGCGGCGCTGGCCGACAATGATTCGGCCGCAACCGACGGTCCGCCCAGCGACGACGACGATGGCGAGCCGCGCCGTGGCGGCTGGTGGCAACGCACCTTTGGATGATCTTGCTGACCGAGCGATGACAGCGGCGGGCGCGTTGCCCGCTCGCTTTCATGCCGGGTTCAGGCAGGCGGTGAGAGAGCAAGGCATGATTCGCCTCCCCATCCGGCTGATACGAATGGTGATGCTCGGCCTGGCGCTGGCGTTTGCCGCGATCCAGCCGGTGTCGGCGCAATCGGTGCTGCGCGACAGCGAAACCGAATTGATGTTCCGCGACATGTCGCGGCCGTTGATCCAGGCCGCCGGTCTCGACCCCGCCAACGTCAAGATCGTGCTGATCAACGACGACGAGATCAACGCCTTCGTCGCTGGCGGGCAAATCGTCTATATCCACAGCGGGCTGCTGACCCGCGCCGACAATGCCAACCAGTTGCAGGGCGTGATCGCGCACGAACTGGGGCATGTCGCGGGCGGGCACATCATCCGTATCGGTGAGGGCGCCAAGGTGGCGACCGGGATCACCTTGCTTTCCCTGGTGCTCGGTGCGGCAGCGATCGCCGCCGGGGCGCCCGATGCCGGCATGGGGATCATCATGGCCGGGCAGCGCGCCGCGATGGGCAATTTCTTCGCCTTCACCCGCGCCCAGGAAAGCTCGTCCGATTTGGCCGGCGCCTCCTATCTGTCGAAGGCCGGCGTTAGCGGCAAAGGCAGCCTGGATTTTTTCAAGAAGCTGCAGAACCAGGAATATCGCCTCGCGATCTACGCCAAGGACAGTTACGACCGCACCCATCCCCTGTCGAGCGAGCGGATCGAGGCGCTGACCCAGGTCTACAAGAAGGATCCGGCGTGGGACAAGCCGACCGATCCGGGACTTGAGGCACGCTTCCAGCGGGTCAAGGCCAAGCTGATCGGCTACGTCAATTCAAAGAATGCGGTGACCTTCTATCCGGAGAGCAACCAGAGCGTGCCGGCGCATTATGCCCGGGCCTATGCCTATCACCTCGGCGCTTACCCCGACAAAGCCCTGTCCGAGGCCGACGCCTTGCTCGCCACCGCGCCCGACGATCCCTTCTTTCTTGAACTGAAGGGCCAGATCTTGCTCGAATCGGGCCGC
>Ga0105046_10015660_pt1 | contig 11651 bp, 11 predicted proteins | sample MAT03_FD_78385 | JGI IMG/M metagenome (GOLD analysis project Ga0105046, IMG submission 78385) | Freshwater microbial communities from Lake Fryxell liftoff mats and glacier meltwater in Antarctica - MAT-03 (megahit assembly) | ecosystem: Environmental > Aquatic > Freshwater > Ice > Liftoff...
CACGAAGCCCAGATACATCTCGCGCGCGATATCGGACGCGCCTTCGATCCACAGGCGATACACGCCCTTGCCCGCCGCGTCGGTCTGTCTGGTCACCAGTTGCCGCCCGAACAGACCGGCGGCAAAGCCTTGCACCTCTTCCACCGTGCGGCACAGCTTGACCCCGCCAGCGGCACCCCGGCCCCCGGCATGCACCTGCGCCTTGACCACCCAGGCCTTGCCGCCCAGTTCACGGGCGCGGTAGGCGGCCTGCTCGGGGCTGTAGGCCAGCCCGCCGCGCGGCACCGGCACGCCAAACCGTTGCAGGATTTCCTTGGCCTGATATTCGTGGATGTCCATTCTGGTCCCCGTTCGTTGTCGCGTCAGATCGGCAGTGTCGCCGGTCCTGCCGATCCGCGCGCTGCAATCGCCTCGGCCACCACCAGCAGGTTGCGCGCCATCTTTTCGCTGGCCGCGTCGATCATCTTGCCGTCCAGGCTGGCCGCGCCCTTGCCCTGCGCCTCGGCCAGCTTCAATTCCTCGATGATCCGCCGCGCCCGGGTCACTTCGGCCTCGGTCGGGCTGAATACCGCGTTGGCCAGGGCGACCTGCGACGGATGGATTGCCCATTTGCCTTCGCATCCCAGCGCCGCCGCCCGCCGCGCGCCGTCCTGGTAGCCATCAGGATCGCTGAAATCGCCAAACGGCCCGTCGATGGCGCGCAGGCCATAGGCGCGGGCCGCGATGACCATCCGGGTAATCGAGGCGTGCCACTGGTCGCCCGGGTAGTGCGGGTTCAGCCCGCCGATATTGGTGGTGCGCGCCCGCATGCTGGCCGCGAAATCGGCCACCCCGAAATGCAGCGCCTCCAGCCGGCTGGACGATTGCGCGCCGAACTGGGCAATCGCCTCGACATTGGCCATGCCCAGCGCGGTTTCGATCAGCGCCTCCAGCCCGACGCGCGTTGCCAGTCCGCGCCCCTGTTCGATCTGGTTGCACAGCGCCTCGACCATATACAGATCCGCCGGCACCCCCACCTTGGGCACCAGCAGCGTGTGCACCCTGTCGCCCGCCTGCTCCATCACATCGACCACGTCGCGGTACATGTAGTGGGTGTCCAGCCCGTTGATCCGGACCGACACGGTCTTGCCCCTGGCCGCCCAGTCGATGTCGTTCAGGGCCTGGATGCAGTTGCGGCGCGCCTGCGCCTTTTCCGGCGGGGCGACGGCATCCTCCAGGTCAAGGAACACGTAATCGGCCGGGCCGTTCGCCGCCTTGTCGATCATCGCGGGGTTGCTGGCCGGCACGGCCAGTTCAGAGCGCTGCAGCCGGGCGCGGCGCAACGGGAAGAGCGTATGGCTCATGTGTTGGTCCTTTGGTCAGCCGGGGGTTTCGGGGGCGCTGCCCCCCGCGCGTTCCGCGCGCCCCCCGGGATATTTCTGGACGAAAAATGCAGCAGCTCAGGCGGCGATGGGCGCGGTCTGCCGGTTTGCCGTGACCCCGGCATAAGACGCCTGCGCCGCCGCGACGCCCGCACCGAATTCCACCTTGGCCCCTGCCGCATGCAACGACAACTCGGCCAGGGCCAGCGCCGTCAGGCACATGCCTTCGTTCAGGTCGCCCAGATGGCCGATGCGGAACACCCGGCCCGCCAGCGGGCCGAGACCCGAGCCGAAGGCGGCGTTGTAGCGGTCGTAACCGGCCCGGATCACCTCGCGCGCGTCTACCGCGTCGGGCACCCGGACCGCCGTCACCGTATCGGAACAGGTGGCCGGATGATCCGCCGCGACGCCGAGCCCCCAGGCCGCGACGGCATGGCGTACGCCTTCGGCCAGGCGATGATGGCGGGCATGCACCTGATCCAGCCCCTCGGTCAGGATCCGGTCCAGCGATTTGCGCAGGCCATGCAGCAACTGCGTCGGCGGCGTGTAGGGGAAGTAGCCTTGCGCGTTCATCTTGATCTGATCGGCGAATTCGAAATAGGCGCGGCGCAGGGTGGCGGTGCGCGAACGGTCCAGCGCCTTGACGCTGACGCCCAGAATGCCCAGGCCAGCGGGCAGCATCAGGCCCTTTTGACTGCCGGTCACTGCCAGGTCCACGCCCCAATCATCCATCCGGAACGCGATCGACCCGATCGAGGAAACGCCGTCCACGAACAGCAGCGCATCATGCGCCGCCTCATCCAGCGCGCGGCGCACCCCCGCCACGTCCGAGGTGACGCCGGTCGCCGTTTCGTTATGGGTGACAAAGACCGCCTTGATCTGGTGCTGGCGGTCCTTGGCCAGCCGCTGGGCGAACGCCGCCACCGGCGCCGCAGCGCCCCAGGGCAGGTCGATCACCTCGACCTCCAGGCCCAGCCGCTGCGCCATCTCGGCCCAAAGCAGCGAGAACTGGCCATGCCGCGCCATCAGCACCCGGTCGCCGGGGTTCAGCGTATTGGTGATCGCGGCTTCCCACGCCCCGGTGCCGGAACCGGGGAACAGCATCACCTGGCCGGTTTCGGTGCGGAACACCTGTTTCAGATCGGCAAACAGACCCAGCGTCAGTTCGGGGAAATCATGCGCGCGATGGTCCTGCATCGGCACATTCATCGCCTGACGGACGACTTCGGGCACGTTGGTCGGGCCGGGGATGAAAAGATGGGCGATGCCGGTGCGCATGGGGTCCTCCGCTGTGATTGCCCGCTCCATGCCATCCCGCGCCCGATGCGCAAAACGAAAGCAGGTTCTGCTGTAACTGCGAGAATTGACAAACTACCATAATTGTAATTTTGTAAACTCCACAAAGCTGACAATATGTGGGCACGGAGCACCTGAGCCATGCAGAAAACCTTCATCGGGCCGCATTTGCGGCGGTTGCGGCTGGAACGGGCCGAAACGCAGGGGGCCATGGCCCGGGCACTTGGGATCAGCGCATCCTACGTCAACCTGCTGGAAAACAACGAACGTTCCGTGTCGGTGCAGGTAATGTTGCGTATGTTCGAGGTTTATGGCGTCGACTGGCGCGAGATTGCGGACGAGGATGGCACCGGCCAACTGGCCGACCTGCGCGCCGCACTGCAGGACCCGCTGTTTGCGGGCACGCGGCCCGATCTGACCCAGTTGCGCGCCGCGCTGGTGCATGCGCCGGGGCTGGTGCAGGCCTTTGTCACCCTGCACCGTGCCTGGGCCGCTGCGGGCGATCGGCTGATGGCGCTGTCGGACGGGGCCGACATGTCCAGCAGCCCCGAATCCGCCGTGCACACCGTGTTTCGCCGCAACCGCAACCATTTCCGCGAACTGGAGGATGCCGCCGACGCGTTCTGGGGCGATGCGCCCCCGGCCCGCGACGAGGTCTACGGCGCGATCAAGGCGCGGCTGCGCACCGTGTCGGGGCTGAGCGTGCGGCTGGGCCGGGTCGAGGACATGGCGGGCCGCCTGCGCGACTATGACGAGGCACGGCGCGACATCGTGCTGTCCGAGGCGTTCGACCATCCCAACCGGGTGTTCCAACTGGTCCACATGGCGGGCCTGCTGGAATGCCGGTCCCTGCTGGACGGCATCATCGCGCGCGCAGGCCTGGCCGAGGCGCAGGGCGTGGCGCGGCTGCGGGTGGAACTGGCCAACTATTTTGCTGCCGCCGTGCTGATGCCCTATGGCGCGTTCCTGGCCGAGGCGCGGGCGACGAAATACGATCTGGACCATCTGGCGATCCGGTTCGGCGTCAGCTTTGAACAGGCTTGCCACCGGACCACGACCCTGCAGCGCGAAGGCGCGCAAGGGGTGCCGTTCTTTTTCCTGCGGATCGACAAGGGCGGCAATGTCACCAAGCGGTTCAACGCGACCGGCTTTCCGCTGGCCGAATATGGCGGGGCCTGCCCACGGCTGGATGTGCATACCAGTTTCCGCACGCCGGGGCGGATCGTGCCGCAATTCGTGGAAATGCCCGACCAGTCGCAATACTTTGTCTTTGCCCGCACGGTCGAACGGCCGACCTGGATGCGCCACGCCCAGGACAACCGGCTGGCGGTGGCGATGGGCTGCGCGATCGAACATGCGGGCCAGATCGGCTATGCCGAAGGGTTCACCGTCACAGGCGCGCGGATGACGCCGGTGGGCATCAACTGCCGCATCTGCCCGCGCCAGGGCTGCGAGCAGCGCGCACATCAGGCGGTGATCCTGGGCGCGCCGGTGGACGAAAAGCGGCGTGGCGCGACGCGGTACGACCCCTGACCGGCAGCGGTCAGACGCGCCTGAGGAGCCGCCGCCCGGCACCCTGCCCGACGATTGCGCCGATGCAGCCGACACGGCGGATGCGCCGCCGGCGCGTATTCCGGGATCGGTCTGTTGCGTTGATGTGGATGCCAAGGGGGGGCCCGCAGGCGCGTGCGCCCGGATCGGTCTGTTGCGTTCATGTGGATGGCAGGGGCAGCAGGGCTTGAACCCGCGACCTACGGTTTTGGAGACCGTCGCTCTACCAACTGAGCTATACCCCTAAGGCCGCGTGCCTGTTAGTCCGAATCCGGCGCTGCCGCAAGTGGTCGGCGCTGCCCGGATCAGCCGCTTTGCAGCCCGGCCTCGATGGCCTGAACCTGATCGGGGGGCAGGCCGAGGGCGCCGGCCAGTTGCGCCAGATAGGCCACCTCGTCGGGGTGGTCGGCCCCGGTCATCACCACAGACGCCGCATAGATCTCGCGCCGTTCCTGATCGCTGTCGGCGCGCGCCGCGATGGCCACCACGTCGGCCGGGCGCATCAGCACCGTGGTCAGGTTGGCCCGCAGCGCCAGCGGCAGATCGCGCAAGGCCGTCTCGATCCGCGCGGCCTCGGCCTCGTCGACATGGCCATCGGCCCGGGCAGCGGCAATCATCGCCCAGGCCAGGGTTTCGGCGCGACGGCCCGCCTCCTCGTCACTCAGATCGGCCAAAGCAGGGGCATCGGGGGCACCCCCCTTGCCCTTGTTCCAGGCATCCCAGGCTACCTTGCCCAACAGGCCCAGCCCGCCGACCACAGCGCCGGTGCGCAGCATCCCCCGCCCCCCGCGCGAGCCGAGCAGCAGCCCCAGCACCCCCGCCGCCGCCCCGGCACCCAGCGCGGTCTGGCGCATCTGGCCCCGGCTGGCCGCATCATCGCCCACGCCCAGACGGCTGGCGGCGGCATCCTGGGCCCGTTGGCCCAGCACCTTGCCTTCGCTCAGCATCCGGTCAAGGAAGGAACGGACGGAATTCATCTCTTGCGGCATCTGACGCTCCTGCGCTTGCGATTGGCTTGGCAGATAAGGTATGCCCCGGGGCTCTGCCAAGGGGCGGCGAGCCAACTGGTTCGGCAACGGCGGAAAAAGGGGCGGCATGGGGCTGAGGGCGCGGTTGGAACGGTGGCAATGGGGCTCGGGCCTGGTGGTGGAACTGCTGGGGCGGGTGTCGGCGGGTTACCTGCGGCTGTGCCGGGCGACGACGCGCTGGGACCGGCACGGGATCGACGAACTGGCTGCGCTGCTGGCCGATGGGCCGGTGATCGTGGTGCTGTGGCACGAAGCCGCACTGATGGCCCCGATGCACTGGCCCGCCGACAGCGCACCCCTGACCAGCCTGCGCGACACCTCGCCCGCGGGGCGGGTATCAGGGGCGTTGCAGGCGCGGCTGGGGCTGCAGCCGATGGCGATGGCGGCCAAGGCCAGCAACCGCGCCGCCTCGCGCCTGATCCTGCGGCGGCTGGCCGAAGGGATCAGCGTCGGGCTGACATGCGACGGGCCGCGCGGGCCGGTCAGGGTGGTCAAATTCGCCGCACTGGACTGGGCGCGGGTCAGTGCGCGCCCGGTGATCCTGTTCGCTGCCGCCAGCCGCGGCCATATCCGCCTGGCAAACTGGGACAGGATGATCCTGCCGTTGCCGTTTACCCGGGGTCGGGCAATCTGGCGGCAATGGCATGCCGAACTGCCGCGCCGCGCCGACGCCGCCCAGGTCGAAGCGCTGCGGCTGGAGTTGGCCGAGGCGCTGGATGCCATCACGCGGGACGCCTGGGACGGGTTGCGCTGAGCCGTTGCGCAGATGGCCTGGGCCTTTGGGTTGAGCCTTTGGGTTGGGCCTTTGGGTTGGGCCTTTGGGTTGGGCCGCTTACCGGTTTGCCCCCGGCACCCAAAGCACATCCGCCCGGCCATCGTCATTGGCGATGCGTGACGCCACAAAGAACCAGTCCGACACACGGTTGAGGTATCTGGTCGCTTGCGGGTTCACCGGCTCGGCCTCGGCCAGCTCCACCACCAGCCGCTCGGCCCGCCTGCTGACCGTGCGGCACAGATGCAGACAGGCCGACAGCGCGCTGCCGCCGGGCAGGACAAAGCTGCGCAAGGGCGACAGCCGGACGTTCATCGCGTCGATCTCGGCCTCCAGCCGGTCGACCTGGGCCGCGACCATGCGCAGCACCGGATAGGCGGCCTCGGCGTCGCGGTCCATCTCGGGGCGGCACAGATCGGCACCCAGATCGAACAGGTCGTTCTGGATCATCGCCAGCAGGCGGTCCAGATCGCCCGTCGCATGCAGGCGCGCCAGACCCAGCGTGGCGTTGGTTTCATCGACGGTGCCATAGGCGCTGACCCGCAGAGCATGTTTGGCGACGCGCTGGCCATTGCCCAGCGCCGTCTGCCCGCCATCGCCGGTGCGGGTATAGATCCGGTTCAGAACGACCATCAGTTCCCACTCCCCTGTCGCAGCCAGACATAAAGCAGGATCAGCAGCACGGCCACGAACTGCGCCCCGATCCGGTAGCGCATCAGCCGGTTGGCATGGCGGGCATTGAACGCGCCGCCCTTGCCAAAGGCCCCGATGCCGACCACCAGAATGCCGACAGTGATCAGCACCGCCAGCACGACAAGCAAGAACAGGGGATCGCGGAACATGGAACCTCGGCGTGATGTGCAGGTCGGGACTTAGCAGGCCCGGCCAGAAAGGGAAGGCGGCATGTCTCCCGCGCCCCCCGAACCATCGCTGCGCGGTCCGAAGCCCGGCGATCGCCACACCGGCACATTTGCGCAACAATGCAACCGGGCGTCCGGCGCAGGCGGACCAGCGGCCCCGCCGAACGGCCCCCTCCCCTCTTGCCACGACGAACGCACCGCCGCACCCCCAGCCGCATGCACCGCTGCACATACAGCCGAACGCACCGCCGCACACACAGCAACATGCACCGCTACACACACAGCCGAAATGCACCGCCCCCGCATTGCCGAACGCACCGCCCCAAACACGCCCCGCCGCACGCTCGCTCGCTCGCTCAAACAAAACACCCGCGCCCTGATGACCGGGTTTCCCGTATCCGTTGTTGCTTGCCCGGCGGTCAGCCGCGCGCAATCAGCCAGTCAAGCGCGCGCGTCGGCAGCACCCGCCGGGCCAGCCCCAGCGCATGGGTGGGCCATGTCACGTAATAGCGCGGGCGCGGGCGACGGCTGTCCAGCGCGCGCACCAGCTTGGCCGAGACGGCACTGGCGGGCAGTTCGAACGCATCCGGCCCGCGCGCCTGATACAGCCGGTGCAGCAGGCCCGCATATTCGGCCGACCGGGCCGAGGCTTTCCAGTTGATCCAGCGTTCGAAATGCACAATCGCGTTCTGGCGGATCAGGCTGGTGACCGGCCCGGGCTCGATCAGCACCACATGCACCCCGGTGCCGCGCATCTCGATCCGCAGCACGTCGGTCAGCCCTTCCAAGGCGTGCTTGGTCGCCACATAGGCCCCGCGCCAGCGATAGCCGACCAGCCCCAGCACCGACGAACACTGCACGATCCGCCCGCCGCCTTGCGCCCGCATCACCGGGATGACCCGGGTGGTCAGGTCATGCCAGCCGAACAGGTTGACCTGGAATATCGCCTCAAGCGCGGCGCGTGGCAGATCCTCGACAGCGCCTGGCAGCCCATGCGCGCCGTTGTTGAACAGCGCGTCCAGCCGCCCGCCGGTCGCGGCCAGCACCTGCGCCAGGCCGGACTCGATCGTCACCGGGTCGGCATAGTCGATCAGCGGGCTGTCGAACCCCAATGCGCGCAGCCGGTCGCAATCGGCCTGCTTGCGGCAGGCGGCAAACACCCGCCAGCCGCGCGCGCGCAGCGTCAGCGCGGCATCATGGCCGATCCCGGACGAACAGCCGGTGATCAGGATCGTCCGGCCAACTGCCATCGCGTCTGCGCTAACCGTTGATCGGCGAAAGGAAATCCACCGACATCCAGCCGGTCTGGCCCGTCGCCTCGACCCGGACCCGGACCCAGCCAAAGCCATCCTCTTCCAGCACTTGTGCCAGCATGCCACGGGTCAACTGGTCGATCACGCCGTAATCGCGGCCCGGCCCTTCGCGCATGTTCACCCGGTCGCCCGCAACTTCGCGCAGTCCGTTCGCGTCCGGCAAGGCGGGGGCGACCGGGTCCGCCGCAGGGCCGACTACAAGGTCTGCCGCCAGCGGGGTCGCCAGCGACCGAAACTGCGGTTCCGGCGTGGCCAGCACCTGGGCCAGCACTTCATTGGTCAGGATGGCATCCGATTTGGCCAGAGCCGTCGCCGCCAGGCCCGGACCATCTGTCGGCACCTCAAGGGTGGTGGTGTCGGCGCGGGTCACAATCTCGATCCCGGCCAATGTTGGGTTATCGGTGGCCAGCGGGTCTGCCTGCGCATCAGTGGCCGCCAGCATCACCGGCAGCCGCACCTGCGGCACAAAAGCCGCGCCGCCCGACATTTCCCAATAGCCCCAGGCCATCAGCACGAATGACAAAAGGATGAACCGTTTCATGACACCGGGCCCCGGATTCGACAGGTTGCGCAACTTGCCGTTAATGTATCATGAACCGACTGTCACGGGGAGGAAATCATGCGCCCGCGCAAACTGCAAAACCCGGTTTCCGCCGCAACGCCGGACATCGACCGCTCTGCCCCGGCACCGGGTCAGGCGGCGCCAGACGATGCAACCGCCAGCGATGCCATGCCGCCCCGCCCCCTGCCCCTGCCCCGGCCTCTGGCCCGGCCGCTGGCCCGAACCGTTGCCCGGCCGATGCGCTGGCCTCGCGGCTGGTGGGTGTTGCCGCTGGGCATTCTGGGCCTGTGCGGCTGGGTCGTGCTGGCGCTGGCGTTGACCTGACGCCGCCTTGCCCAGCCTGCCCCCGCCCGCTAAGGGGGCAGGGATGGCCGACATGACCGATCCAGACGCCCCCGGCCGCCAACCCGGTGACGCCACCAGCACCGAGCCGCTGCGCAAGGCGATCGGCGAGCGCTATCTGACCTATGCGCTGTCCACCATCATGCACCGCGCCCTGCCCGATGCGCGCGACGGGCTGAAACCGGTCCACCGCCGCATCCTGTACGCCATGCGCGAGTTGCGGCTGTCGCCCACCAGCGCGTTCCGCAAATCGGCCAAGATCAGCGGCGATGTGATGGGCAACTATCACCCGCATGGCGATGTGGCGATCTATGACGCGATGGCGCGGCTGGCGCAGGATTTCGCCGTCCGCTATCCGCTGGTCGATGGCCAGGGCAATTTCGGCAATATCGACGGCGACAACCCCGCCGCCAGCCGCTATACCGAAGCCCGCCTGACCGCCGCCGCCGAGGCGCTGCTGGCCGGCCTGGACGAAGACGCCGTCGATTTCCGCCCCAATTACGACGGCACCCTGGCCGAACCCATCGTGCTGCCCGCCGCTTTCCCCAATTTGCTGGCCAATGGCAGCGCCGGGATCGCCGTCGGCATGGCGACCAACATCCCCCCCCATAACATGGACGAGTTGATTGCCGCCTGCCTGGCCCTGATCGCCCGGCCCGACATGCCCGACGACGCCCTGCTGAGCCATATTCCCGGCCCCGATTTCCCCACCGGCGGCGTGCTGGTCGAACCGCCCGCCGCGATTGCCGACGCCTATCGCACCGGGCGCGGATCGTTTCGCCTGCGCGCCCGCTGGGCGATCGAGGATCTGGGGCGCGGCGCCTGGCAGATCGTCGTCACCGAGATTCCGTATCAGGTGCAGAAATCCAGACTGATCGAGGCGCTGGCCGCCCTGATCGAGGCCAGGAAGATCCCGCTTCTGGCCGATGTGCGCGACGAAAGCGCGCAGGACGTGCGCATCGTCATCGAACCCCGCGCCCGCACGGTCGAGGCCGACATGCTGATGGGGATGCTGTTTCGCAACTCGGACCTTGAAGTGCGCTTTGCACTGAACATGAACGTGCTGATCGACGGTCTGGTGCCGCGCGTCTGTTCGCTGAAGGAATGCCTGCGCGCGTTTCTGGACCATCGGCGCGACGTGCTGCTGCGCCGCTCGCGCCACCGTCTGGCCCGGATCGACCACCGGCTGGAGGTGCTGGAAGGTTTCATCACCGCGTTCCTGAACCTGGACCGGGTAATCGACATCATCCGCTATGACGACGACCCCAAGGCCGCCCTGATGGCCGAGGATTGGGACCGCAAGCTGCCCCGCGCGATGACCGAACGCGACTACCGCTCGCCCATGTCGCTGGGGCCGGTGGCCGAGGGTCCGGGCGCAGGACTGAGCGATATGCAAGCCGAAGCGATCCTGAACATGCGGCTGCGGTCCCTGCGGCGGCTGGAAGAGCTGGAGCTAAAGCGCGAACAAGACGCGCTGATGAAGGAACGCGCCGGGCTGGAGGATCTGCTGGACAGCGAAAAGGTCCAGTGGCGCGCGATTGGCGACGAATTGAAGGCGACCCGCAAGGCGTTCGGCAAGACCAGCCCCGGTGGCGCGCGCCGAACCCTGATCGCCGAAGCCGCGCTGGCCGAGGATGTGCCGCCCGAGGCGATGATCGAACGCGAACCGATCAGCGTCATCGTGTCCGAGATGGGCTGGGTCCGCGCAATGAAGGGCCATATCGCGCCCGAGACCGAGTTGAAGTTCAAGGATGGCGACAAGGCGCGCTTCCTGATCGCGGCCCAGACCACCGACAAGCTGGTGATCTTTGCCGCGAACGGGCGGTTCTATACGCTGGCCTGCGCCAACCTGCCGTCGGGCCGTGGCATGGGCGAGCCCTTGCGCCTGATGGTCGATTTGCCGAACGAGGCGCGGATCGTGACCCTGTTCACCCATCTGCCCGGGCGGCGACTGATCGTCGCCTCGGACGCCGGGGACGGGTTTGTGGTGGCCGAGGACGAGGTGCTGGCCCAGACGCGGGCAGGCAAACAGGTGCTGAACCTGGCCGACGGCGTGGCCGCGCGCGCCTGCATCCCGGTGGCGGGCGATCATGTCGCCGTGGTGGGCGACAATCGCAAATTGCTGGTTTTTCCCTTGGGCGACCTGCCAGAAATGCCGCGCGGCAAGGGTGTCAGATTGCAAAAGTACAAGGATGGCGGGATGTCCGACATCACGACGCTTGACCTTGCCAAGGGGCTAAGTTGGAAGGAAACCGGTGGCCGCACCCGCAGCGAGCCATTGCTGGCCGAATGGCTCGCGGCCCGCGCGACCGCGGGACGGATGGCCCCACGCGGGTTTCCTCGTGACAACCGGTTCGGCTGAAGCAAGCCAGCTTGATGGTCCGATTTATGGGGTTTGGATGCCCGGCGTAAATCCCCCCGGTTGGTGCGCTGAAGCGCACCTTACCCCCCCCCGCAGGGTGCGTGCTTGCGCGCACCACCCCTGAAGGAGACGATGATGGGCAAGGCCAAGTTTGAACGCAACAAGCCGCATGTGAACATCGGGACCATTGGTCACGTGGATCAC
>Ga0105046_10015661_pt1 | contig 11650 bp, 8 predicted proteins | sample MAT03_FD_78385 | JGI IMG/M metagenome (GOLD analysis project Ga0105046, IMG submission 78385) | Freshwater microbial communities from Lake Fryxell liftoff mats and glacier meltwater in Antarctica - MAT-03 (megahit assembly) | ecosystem: Environmental > Aquatic > Freshwater > Ice > Liftoff...
CACTCGGCATCTCAACTTGGAACTCGGTTCGACCGACGCACGCGGAAGCGCCCCCCGCGCTCGTGAAGGAAGAACCCCTTTACCGCAGCCTCGATGCGAACCTCTACCTCCAAACCTCGGCGGAGTACCGGGCTTGCTGCCTGCAAGCCTACAACCTCGCGCAGCGTCAGTTGGCCGAGAAGTTGATGTCGACGAAAGCCTCGGCGAAGCCGGCCGCGGTGATTCTCGACCTCGATGAAACCGTGTTCGATAACTCGGGCTTCCAAGCGATGATCGCCCGCAGCGGTTTGGGTTTCGACATGCGATTATGGGAACTGTGGCAGGAGAAGCACGCCGATCATGTGGAACTCGTGCCCGGGGCCAAGGAGTTTCTCACGTTTGCGAAGTCCAAGAATGTGGCGGTCGTGTTCATTACCAATCGCGATGAGAAATACCGGGCAGGTTGCAAAGAAGTGCTCGAACGCCACGGTTTGACCGTTCCAGAGGATCAACTCCGGCTCGCCGGGAAGACTTCGGATAAGACCGAACGCCGGGCGGCCATCGCCGAGAAGTTCACCGTATTGATGCTCATCGGCGACAACCTCCGAGATTTCGATGAACGCTTCCGATTCGAGAAAGGCGTCGAGAAACTTCCTACCGCGGAAGCCATCGCGGCGATCGACGCTCGAAATCGCAAAGTCGAGGAATCGAAATCGAAGTTCGGAACCGATTGGATCCTCCTCCCCAACCCGATGTACGGCGAATGGCAGAAACCCCTCGGCCGGGGTGCGGGTGATCTCGATTTCCTGCGACCGGTGAAAAAGGATAAAAACTGAAGAAGCTGTAGCGATTGTGCCGATGTTACCGTCAAGGTTCACACCGGCGAGGATCGGCTATGCGCAGCGCTCTGGTAACTTTCACAGTGTTCGCGGCGGGTGTCCCCGGCTTCGCTCAATCTCCGACCTTATTCCCGCCTTCGCCGCAACAGAATACTGCGTTTCGACCGGTCGTGATTCCGGCGCCGGGTGCGGGCGAACCGGGCCGACTGCCGGGGAATATTTCAGCGGCCCAACCGTTGCCGCGGCAAACCCCGGCATCGCCGATGCCGAACCCGATGAATGCCCAAGGGCCGAGCGATTGGACCGGCCCGCGCACCAACTCCGGGTTCAAACTCCCGCAAACGGAGAACCTCCAAAAGATCGACGGAAGTGCGATCATCGTCCGCCGGTACGCGAACGTCACGCAGATTTGGAGCGGATCGAAACTGCTCAAAGACCTCGGCAATTCGGGTGCGGACGCCGAGGAGATCGTGAAGGCGATGCGCGAACTCCGCCCCACCGAATGGGGCGGCATCGGCGAACCGGGCCGCGCGATCGTAGAATACGGGCTGACCAAAGGGGAGCCGTTCTCGCCGACGTACGCCCCGAAGGAATTATTGAACATCGACATGAAGACCGTGCGGGCCGAACAAGTCCGCGGGGCGTGGGTGACGCGAGACGATCAAACGATCGTGTTAAACTTTGGCGCTCGGAAAGACGATGCGGAACAAGCTGCCGCCGTGGTGCAGAAGTACGGTTTCAACCGTTTGGGCCGCGTGGGAACGTTCCAATTCTTCTACGCCCAAGGGGGCACCGCACCCGTTCCCCCCCCGGGATCAACCGCCTTGCTCACGGCGTTGCAAGAACAATCGCTCACCCGCACGGGGATCGATGTTCCCGGAGTCGGGTTCGTGGGCGAACGGGTCGTGCTCGACCCGAAGCGGATCGAAATCCGCAAGGAACGCGGGGAGTACTCAGTGGTTCACGGAACCGATGTGATCGCCCACTGCGGGGCCAGCGAATGGGCCGCACGCGACACACTAAAATTGATGCAAGAGCTGCGATTCACCGAGTTTTGCCGATTCAATGCGGACATCACGTTCTTCTTGGTGAACGGCCAAGCTCCGAACCGGGTGCCCTTCGGCATTCAATCGAGCCGCTTCGATCTGGCAGCGTTGAAAGTGAGGAACTCCACCGGCGGCCAATGGGGAATCTACGAGGGCAACGGGCGGATAGTGTTCACCGTGGGCAGCGAGAAAGAAGCCGAACAACTGTTGAAGCTGCTCAAACACTACCGCTTCGATCAGACTTGCCAAGTGGGGATGTCGTCTCGTACCGGGCTGAAATTCTTGGGCAAATCGTCCCGGTAACCACTCTCTCCCCGAGGGAATTACTTCAATTGCTTCGCGCACCCGGCGGCACCGATGAACCCGGCGTCCGAACCCAACTCGGCGAACAGAACCTTCACTTTCTTCACCGGGTACGGCAAGCCGAACTGGCGAACGTACTCGTCGATCCGCTTGCGGAACGGTTCCCCGGCCGCGACCATGCCACCGCCGAAGACGATCACTTCCGGATCGACCACCGCGATGGCAGCAGTCGCTCCGAGCGCGAGGTAAAAGGCCGTATCATCGACGACCTTTTGTGCGCAGGCATCCCCTTCGGCGGCGAGGTTGAACACGACCTTAGCGGTGAGTTCGTCGTCGTTGGCGGTGCCGTAAGGTTTGAGTGTGGTCGTGCCGCGCCACCCGGCGAGTTCTTCGCGCGCCCGCCGGGTGACGGCGCTGGCGCTGGCGTAGGCTTCGAGGCAACCGCGCGCCCCGCAACCGCAGAGGCGGCCGCGATCGGGCATGTCGATGCGAAGGTGGCCGAGTTCGCCGCCGTGGCTGTGTTCGCCTTCGATGGTGCGATCTTGAATGATGATGCCGCCGCCGACGCCGGTGCCGAGGGTGAAGAGCACCATGCTATTGGAACCGCGCCCCGCGCCGATCCAGTATTCGCCGTAGGCCGCGGCGTTGGCATCGTTTTGGTACGCGGTCGGTTTGTCGAACGCCTTTTCGATGTATTCCCTAACCGGAACGTTCCGCCACGGTTTCAAGTTGGGCGGATCGAGGATCAAGCCCGCGCGGATGTCCATGAGGCCGGGGGTGGCCACGCCGATCGCGGCGATGTCGGCCATCGTGAGCTCCGCGGCGGCCACCGCCCGGCGGATGGTTTCCGCCATGGTTTCGAGGCCCGCTTCTTGGCCACGTTCCGGTTGCGTATCCATCACCACGGATCGGTAGGCTTTGCCATCGCCATCGACCACGGCGGCTTTCATCGTCGTTCCGCCGACATCGAGGCCGACGTATTTCAATTCCGCGGGCATTCCGAGTCCTCTTGCAAAGGCGATTGCAATTCATTGTTGTATGTGCCGGGGAGTATTCGGGTTTCGCCGTCTCGGGCAATTTCGGTATCATCCCCCGGTTCCCGGAGGGTTTCATGCGAGCATTTGCGAGTCGAACTTGGGTGCAAGCCGCGTTGGTGATCGCGATCGCCGCCGCGGTAGTCTTCCCGCATTTGGGAACGCCCGGATTATGGGACGACGATGAAGGTGTGAACGCCGAGTGCGCCCGCGAGATGATGGAAGCGGACAACTGGATCGTACCCACCTTCAATTGGGATCTCCGCACGGCGAAGCCGATCTTTCTCTATTGGATGTTGCGCGGGAGCTACGCCGCGTTCGGCGTGAACGAGTTCGCGGCGCGATTGCCCTCCGCCCTCGCGTTCATTCTCACGGCCGTTCTCATCTACGATCTCGCCCGGCGGATGTTCGATCGCACCACCGGGTTCCTCGCGGCGCTCATTGGCATCAGCACCCTGGAACTGGTGAAGCAAGGCCGGGGTTGCACGACCGATGCTCTGCTCATCGCATTCACCACGCTCTATTTCCGGGAGTTGTACCGCGGGATGCTGAATGGCGGGCGGGGTTGGTTCTTGCCGTGCGCCGCGGCGAGTGCCTTGGCCACGCTCACGAAAGGCCCGGCAGTTGGGTTACTGCTCATCTTCGGGGTGGTGGGAACGTGGCTCATATGGAACAGGGATACGAAACGGCTTTGGGATCGCCGGATGATCTGGGCCAGCCTCGTGTGGGGGTTGATCGCCATTCCTTGGTACGCCATGGTGACGGCGGAATCCCACGGCGATTGGCCCAAGGGGTTCTTCTTGAAGGAGAATTTGGAGCGTGGAACCGAGGCGATGGAAGGGCACCGCGGACCGCCGTTTTACTATCTGATTTGGCTTTGTGTGATGCTCGCCCCTTGGAGTTTCTACCTCGCGGTGACGTGCTGGCAATCGGCCAAATATTGCCGGGCGGCCGCCGGGGAGAACTTCCGGGCGTACCGCTTGCTCGCGGTGTGGGTGCTGGTGTATGTCGCCGCGTTCACGGTGATCGCCACGAAGCTGCCGCATTACATCGCACCGGTCTACCCGGCGATGGCCATCCTCACCGCGGCGGCCATCGTGCGTTGGATGCGGGGCGAAGTGGTGTGGCCCCGTTGGGCGTTCGCGGGTGCCGTGAGTGGGCTGTTCCTCACCGGGCTGCTCATGAGTTTGGGAATGTTGATCGCGGGGATCGGGGATCAACTCGGCGTGCCGCGAAAATCGATGCGGTTCTTCCCCGGCCTCGAAAGCTGGGCGTGGCTCGGCCTGATTCTGATGCTCGGCTCGGTGGCGATGTTGGTATTCCACCGCCGGGGAAACCGGCCCGCCGCGGTCGCGGCATTCGCCTCGGCAACGGTATTGTTCGTCGCGCTGGCCGGGGCGTTTCCCCCGCTCGTGATCGACCGTTTCAAAGCCACCAAAGAACTCGTGGCCGAGACCGGATGCCGCCGACTCGATACGGAAGTGATCGTGGCGAGCTTCGATTATTCGCAGCCGAGTTTGACCTTCTACGCCGCACGGCAGGTGAAGCGACTCTGGAAGGCGAAGGAAGTCAACGATTTCCTCGGTTCGCCGGTGCCGTTCTATTTGTTCGTGAAAGCGGAATCGTGGGATGGCCCGGAGTTGGGCGAGAAGATCACGGCGAAGTACCGCATCGCGGCGCGGCGGTACGATTTCTACCGCAACCGGGAAATCCTCGTAATTACGAACCGATGAATCTACCCCACCCTTTGCAACGGGCGGGCTTTCGGATTGGCGAAATCGTTGAAGCGGATCATCTCTTCATCCGGGTTCACGTTCGCGGTTTCCCGCACCTTGTAGGGGCGTTGCCCGTGGCGTTCGAAATGATCCCGGGCCATTACTTCCCCGAGCAAGCCGAGGCTGAGGAATTGCACTCCCATCAGTTCGAGCATCGCCCCGATGAGCAAGAGCGGGTTGCCGGTGATGAACGGCCCTCCGGCATACTTCATCAGCGCGGTCGAACCGAGGCAGACCGTGCCGAGGAACATACAGAGCAACGCGATGCCGCCGAAGAAGTGCATCGGCCGGGTGTGGAAACGATCCATGAACTTCACGGTGAGCAAATCGAGCATCACGCGCACGGTGCGGCTGAGGTTGTATTTCGATACTCCCGCCGTTCGCGGGTGGTGCCGCACGGGCAGTTGAATCACGCTCGCCCCGCCCTGCACCGCCAAGGCGTTGATGAAGCGGTGCATCTCGCCGTAGAGGCAAAAGCCTTCGACCACTTCGCGCCGCATCACCCGCAGTGTGCAGCCGAAATCGCGGAAGGCAACACCGAGCGACCGCCGGATCAACCAGTTCGCGCACCGGCTCGGCAGCTTCCGCAACAGGAACTTATCTTTGCGATTGGCCCTTTCGCCCAGCACGCAATCGTAGCCGAGTTCGAGCGCCGCGATCATCTTGGGTAGGTCGGCGGGATCGTTTTGCAAATCGCCATCCATCGTGGCGATGACGTCCCCCTCGGCGTGATCGAACCCGGCTTGCATCGCGGCCGATTGTCCGAAGTTCTTCCGCAGCCGCACGAGTTTGATCCGGGAATCGGAGGCGGCGATGCCTTGAATTTCGAGGTGGGTACCGTCGGTACTGCCGTCGCACACGAACACCGCTTCCCACGGGCCGCACTTCGCCAAGGCTTCGCGCAATCGCTGAACCAACGGCCGCACGTTGGCGCGTTCGTCCTTCACCGGAATCACCACGGAAAGCAGATTCATCTCCCACCTCGGCGCATTCACTCGACGTTGAACTCGGCGGCGAGGGAATCGTCGCCGAACTTCACGAAGGAGTTCGTACGGAAGGGGATACCCGCGCCGGTGGCGTTGTGCAACTCCACTATCAGCCGGTAGCGGCCGGGTGGCAATGCGGGCACGGGCAAGGTGAAAAGGGTACTCGCACCGGGGGGCACCGTCTCGAAACGGAAGCCGCTGCGGGTATCGACGAGCCGTTCGTTTTCGAGGGTGCTGATGCGGTAGTGGGCGTGCACCCCGGCGAACGTTCCGGGCTTCAATTCCCACGCGGTATTGGAAGTATTTGTGGCCTTCACCCGGAACGCGAACGGAATCTCGGAGTAATAGGCGGGCAACGGATCGACCAACTCCATGCGGGATCGCGCCGGGCCGGGGCAGTATTCGTTCAAGAGCCAATGCCGAAAGCCCTCCCGCGTGTGGCTTTCCGCACGCGAGTTCAGGTAGCGCTCGTACTGATCGTAGAATTCATCCATCGCGGCGATGCGGCCGAAGCGGAAGTGGCCGAAGCGGGGCAACAACTGCTTCTTGGCTTCCTCGAAGGTCGCATCGGTCATCAGCAAGAGGGCCAACGCGGAAACGAGGCCGGTGCGATCGGCCCCGGCTTTGCAATGGATGAGCACGGGGTATTCGGTGCGGTCGAACACTTCGACGATGCGGCGGATCTCCGCCGTGGGCGGCAGCGAGTTCGCGGAGAGCGTGATATCTTCCTGCGACAATCCGAGTTCCCGGCACGCCTCGCATTCTTGCTTGTACCAATCGAACTCGTTGGAAAGCCCGCGCAGGTTCAACACGGTGCGGATGCCGAGCTTCTGGGCTTGCTCGCGGATGTGCGCCCCGCTGGGTTGGCTACTGCGGTAGACTTTGCCGGGGATGACCTCGTGCCGATTGGTGAGGGCGAGGACGCGAACCGTTTCGCAAACCACGATCGCCAAGGCAATGTAAACGGCGATTCGGAGAAAACGAACGATGTGCGAAACCTCTGAGGGATAACGGGAAAACGGCCTTCACAACTGCATCAACGGTCAGCCGGGAGTCGTCGCCATGGGTTGTTCGTGCCGGGATCTTCCGGAAAGCCTTCCTTGGCGGCCCAAGTTCTTCAAGGCTTTGAACACATCGCGGACAGAGAGGAACAAACCGGTTTGCTCGGAGAACTCCCGGTGAATCTGATCCATGTCCTCCGTGTAAGGAAGATCATCGACGGAACGCAAGTTCCGGGTGAAATAACATCCGATTAGGATTTGTGTCTGTTCGTCGGTGAGTTCGGTGTGCGGTCGGCCCAAAGGGTAAATGAACGCATCATCGATGGGGATCCCACCGATGATCGGCTGGCGGGCACGAAAAGGAATCCGAGCCGGCGATCGTCGGAGCAATTCGACCATTTCGCGTGTAACCGGGGAATTGGCACCGATCAATGTGATCTCGTTATCCGTGAGCCAGGGGAATTCGTTTTGTCGAAAGACACCCAAAACGCGACCGTAGGCTTCGATGACACCCAGTTCATCGCGCAGGGGGCTGGCAACATACAACTGCCAGCGATCTTCGCCGGTTCGCTTCAACCAAGCGGCGGCAAGGACAACAATCCCATCGTCCAGTAGTTGTTCGACGAACCGCCGGCCGTCGTCGAACAAGGGTTCTACCATTGCATTCGTATCCATGGGAAAACCCCGTCGTGTTCGTGGGTGACCGCTTCGTACAACGCTTTGGCATCCGCCTCCGACTTCTCTTCGTATCTCGATGTTTCTTTCCATTCTTTCACTGTCGCCCAGAAATTCTCGAGCTTCCGATTACCGGCCCGCGCGAGGCCGAACTCCGCATCCAATCCGGTCAGGGTGACGAGTTTCGTTAAATCGTGCGTCCAACAATCCTTGAGGCTGTCCCTGAATTTGGGATCACGGAACAGTGCGTCGCCTTCGCCGAGATACCTCAACAAGCACGATTTCAAGGCGTATTCGATTGCGTAACCGGTCAAGTAATATCCCGCCGACCAACGACCGTTACCCAGTAGCAATTCCGCGTCCTCGAGTCGTGTTGTGGCGAGGTTTTGTAGCGTTTGCCGATTCACTTGTTGAAAGCCCCAATATCGAAGCAAATCCTTGTTCCAATCTAACAGTTCCTATGTTCGAAGGGAACTCGAATCGAAGGGAACTCGAATTGCGCGTCAATAGGAGTTAGTCACTTCCCCGGCTGCAAATCGTGGATCAGATAGCGGCCGGCTCCGTGGCCGCTGCGGTAGATCACGGGGCGTTCGTACGGGAACCAGATGCCGTTGCCGCCGAAATCGAGGCCCGGCTTCGGCAAGATCACCACGAAGGTATCCTCGGTGTGCCGGAGCAGGGGATAGGGCAAGCGGCTGTTGATCCAGAGGCATTGCAGATCGCTCACCGCGAACCGGGCCGTTTTCGCGGCGAGGATCGCTTCGTCGTAGCTTCGTTTCTCGTGTTCCAAGCCGATGCATTGGAACGTTCTCACGTGCAGGTACCGCAACCCCGGCTTCGTTTTCAACAGCAAGAACACCGCGTGCGGCGAATCGTTCCACGCAATGACATCGCCATCCTTCGCCCCGCGCTTTCGCAATTCCTCGGCGATTTCGTGCAATTCTACCCAATTCGGGGCACCGTCGAGGCCGTTCACGCGGGAGAATTCCCACATGCGGGTAAGCGATTCTTCTTCCGAGAGGCCGAAGCGCCAAGCCCGTTGCCATTTTCGCCATTCTTCGGCCGTGGTGATCGGGTGCCGAGCGGACACAATCGGATCGTGGCCGATTACCACTCCTGGCCAGCGATCAACTTTGTTATCGAACTCGCCGAGGGCGATGAGCAGGCTCGCAACCAGTACCGTGAGGATGGTGAGGAACCCGAAGGCCCACCGCTGCGGGGCGATCACCGCGAGAATCAAAAATATCTCGGCTACGTGAACGTAATGGAATTCCCGTTGCAAACCGATGGCTTGGAGCGTCCAACCGAGGTAGAGCCACGCCGGGAACAGCCGGGTGATGCGTTGTTTTCGTTGGAGTTCCGCCTTCAGGCGGCCTTGCTCTTTATGTTGCGAACCAACAGCGGCTGAAGGCGGAACTCCAACGAAAGATGCCGGGTTCCACAGCCAAGGCGATACCCGGCGGCTGAGGATGCCGGTGTAACCATCCAACAGCGTGGCGAAGGCGATGGGCATCGCCGCCCAGTGCAAGTACGACCACGGCGGAAAGTACGCATCTTGCAGGCGTGCCCGCGTTCGCAAACCGGACATCGAAAAGATGCGATCCGCATAGGAAGGGTTCCAAAAAGTGAACACTTCGATGAACGAATCCCACGAACCGGAGAACCACAGGTACGCGAAGCCCGCGGCACCGAGGATCGTTCCACCGAGGAGGTTCCCCGCGAAATCCCACAGCAACCCGCGCCAACCGCAGCGCTGCCACGCTAGAAACCAAGTGGAAAGCCACACGATGGCCGCCGGGATCAGCACGTGCGGTTTGATCCACACCGCGACCGCCCATAGCAAACCTTGGCACACGGCGGAAGTGAACACCTTCCGAGGAGCGACGACTTCCGCTATCACCATCACCTTCCAACGCAGCCGCACGGCCATCAAGGCCGGGAGCAGCATCCAAACGTCCCGTTGGGCATGGCATGCTTCCGTGAGGAAGGGGTAGAACGCCGCAATGCTGGCGAGCGACCACATTCGCACCGCTCGGCTGGCTCCGCCTTCCCGGGCGAATCGGTCCAGGAGTAACACGATCCCGGCCACGATGGCGAGATCGACCAATCGCAGCGCTTCGTAGCTCCAGCCGAACGCGGCCCGTACGAGCGAGAGAATCCAAACGAACCCCGGCGTGTTGGTATCGAAGATATCCCGGTAGTGGGCGCCGCCGCGGAGGAGGTTCGCCGCCGCGACATCGTAGAGCGTGACATCGGCCCACGGGGGCATGCGGAGGAAGATGGGTACGCCGAGCAGCAGGAACGCGGCCGCGAATGCCCCGCCGAGCCACACCGAACGCCAAGGAAGATACTTCGCAATTCCCGATTCCATGCTGCTGGTATAGCCGAAATCGCGTTTCACAAAGCCAACGGGCCCATAAATGGGTGTCGGCCAAAATACACATTACCCACCCCGTCATTCCCGCGCAGGCGGGAATCCAGTTTTTTACTCGGGGAACAATGCCTTCTGGATTCCCGCCTGCGCGAGAATGACTGGGATTGCGAATTCAGGGATGCCGAAATCGAAGGGTGCACCTCCCGCCGATGACGCAGATTCAACGCAGATAAAAGCAGGATCGGAGAGAATCATGGATTTTAGATTTGATCGGGTTTTCATCTGCGATCTACCGACGCCATCAGCGGCCACTCCGAACATTTCCTTTCCTCATCGCAATAATTGGGAGAAACTCGCCGATTCCGCCAACAATTCCCGCTCTCCGTGCATTCTCATTGTTGACACCCCCTTGGGTGGGCTGATAGCCTGTCGTAAGATGGAGTAGAATAACGCACCGAACCGGGGCTACGCATGTCACCTCCCCGGGACCGTGCCCAGACCTAGTGAATCAACCATGGCAAAACCTTTCGGCGTCTGGGGTATCGACATCGGCCAATGCGCCCTCAAGGCCATTCGGCTCGAAATGATCGACGGCGCACCCACCGCCACCGCGTTCGATTACATCGAACACCCGAAGATCCTTTCCCAACCCGACGCCGACCCGGACGCGCTCACCCGCGAAGCGCTCGAAAAATTCCTCGAACGCAACCCCGTCGGGAAGGATCAAATCGCCATCAGCGTTCCCGGCCAAAGCGGCCTCGTGCGATTCGTGAAACTGCCCCCGGTAGAAGAAAAGAAAGTCCCGGACATTGTCAAGTTCGAGGCCAAGCAGCAAATCCCCTTCCCACTCGAAGAAGTGGTCTGGGACTTTCAAAAGATTTCCGGCGGCGAAGCGGTGGGCGGGTTCGCCATGGAAACGGAAATCGGCCTGTTCGCTATGAAACGGGAAATCATCGCCCGGCACTTGGCCCATTACCAAGCGGTGAAGGCCGAAGTTCACGTCGTGCAGATGGCGCCGTTGGCACTCGCCAATTACGCCACGTACGAAATCCTCAAACGGGGTGGCCCCGGCGGGATCGAAGGCGATGCCCCACCGCCGGAGATCGAAGACGACGTTCCCCGGAACAAGAAACGCTGCGCCGTGGTGCTCGACATCGGCACCGATAGCTCCAACCTCATCATCACTGATGGCCTGAAAATCCTCTGGCAACGCCCGGTGCCCCTCGGCGGCAACAACTTCACCCGCGCCCTCACCAAGGAAATGAAGCTCACCTTCGCCAAAGCCGAGCATCTGAAACGGAACGCCGCGAAATCGCCGGAGTTGATGAACATCCTCAAAGCGTTGAAACCGGTGCTCACCGATTTCGTCGGCGAAGTGCAACGCTCTTTGGGCTTCTTCACCAATACGCACCGGGATGCCCACGTTTCGTACATGATCGGCCTCGGCAGCGCCTTCAAACTCCCCGGCTTGGAGAAATTCCTCGGTACCAAGCTCTCGCTCGAACTCCGGAGGCCCGTCGCATTCGAACGGCTCTCCGGCGAGCAAGTGCTGAACGATCCGACGTTCATCGATAATCTCCTCACCTTCCCCGTGGCCTACGGCCTCGCTTTGCAAGCCCTCGGCGTCGGTCGAATTCA
>Ga0105046_10015665_pt1 | contig 11649 bp, 10 predicted proteins | sample MAT03_FD_78385 | JGI IMG/M metagenome (GOLD analysis project Ga0105046, IMG submission 78385) | Freshwater microbial communities from Lake Fryxell liftoff mats and glacier meltwater in Antarctica - MAT-03 (megahit assembly) | ecosystem: Environmental > Aquatic > Freshwater > Ice > Liftoff...
CCTGGATCCGCACTCCCATCGATGCCTTCATCCTCGCCGGTCTGCGCAAAGCCGAACTGACCCCCGCCGCCGAAGCCGATCGCGCCACCCTCATTCGTCGCGTCACCTACAACCTGCACGGCCTCCCCCCAACTCCCGAAGAAGTCGCCGCGTTCGTCGCCGACAGATCCCCGCAAGCCTACGAAAAACTCGTCGACCGCCTCCTCGCCTCTCCCCGCTACGGTGAACAATGGGCCCGCCACTGGCTTGACGTCGTCCGCTTCGCCGAATCCGACGGCTACGAATACGACACCCATCGCCCCGACGCCTATCGCTTCCGCGATTACGTCATCTCCAGTTTCAACGAAGACAAGCCCTATGACCTGTTCGTCAAAGAACAGTTGGCGGGCGATGAAATCGACCCCAAAAACGACACGCTCCTCGTCGCCAGCGGCTTCAATCGTCTCGGCCCGCTCCGTAAAAATCAGGGCAACCAGGACGTCGCCAGTTCCCGCACCGAAGTCCTGACCGAAATGGCCAATATCGTCGGCGCCGGCTTCCTTGGCATGACCATGGGCTGCGCCCGCTGCCACGACCACAAGTTCGATCCCATCCGCCAATCCGACTACTACCGCCTCCAGGGCTACTTCGCGCAAACGAAGGAGAACGACGTCATCGTCGCCACTCCCGAAGAGCAGGCCAAACACAAAGAAGTCATGGCTCCGCTTGAAGGCGAAATGCGGAAGTTGCGCGGTTCCATGCGCCGCGCCTCCGAAGAGGAAAAAGGCAAAATCCTCACCCGGCTCGAAGAAATCGATGGCCAGATCCCGCCCCCGCTCACCGCCATGTACGCCGTGAAGAACGACACGAAGGACATGACGCAGATCCACATGCTCCAGCGCGGCGACTACCGCAACAAAGGCCCCAAAGTCGGCATGCGCCCTCCCGGCGTGCTGCTCCCCGATGGCGCCGCCGAACTCCCGCTCAGCGCCGAAACGCCCCGGCTCAAGCTCGCTGAATGGATCACCGAACCGGCAAATCCGTTAACCGCGCGCGTCATGGCCAACCGCATATTCGGCTTCCATTTCGGTCGTCCTCTAGTCACCACGCCCAACGATTTCGGCAAAATGGGCACCCGCCCCACCAACCCCGAACTCCTCGATTGGCTCGCCAATGAGTACGTAAAAGCCGGCTGGAAGATGAAGCCGCTTCACCGCATGATTCTTCTATCCTCGGCCTACCGCCAGTCGAGCCGTTCCGCCAACGAAAAGGCCTACGCTGCCAAGGATCCGGAGAACAAATGGCTCTGGAAAGCCAACCGCCGCCGCCTCGAAGCCGAAGAGATCCGCGACACGATGCTCGCCATCTCAGGCCGGCTGAACACCAAAGCTGGTGGCCCCAGCATCATGGTCTCGATCGACCCGGAACTGATCAAGGACTTGAAACGGCCTCAATACTGGGTCACCACGCGGGACAAAAAAGAACACGACCGCCGAACGATCTATATGATCTACAAGCGGAATCTCATCCTGCCCTTTATGCAGGTTTTCGACTCTCCGGACACGCTACTCTCCTGCGCCCGCCGCGACCAGTCCACCCACGCGCCCCAAGCTCTGGAACTGCTCAACGGCACCGTCTCTAACGACCTCGCCGTGGCCCTCGCCAAGCGTCTCCAGGCAGCCTCCCCCGCCGTCAAGGCCCGTGTCGATTACGGCTGGCGTCTCGCTGCCGGCCGCCTTCCCAATGAGCGCGAGCGCCTCATCTCACTCAAATATCTAGACGATCCGGATCCCACCGCGGCCACCGAATTCGCCCTGTCCCTCTTCAACTCCAACGCCTTCCTTTACGTGAACTAACATGTCAGAACACATCCGCTACGCCCGCAATCGACGAGAATTCCTCACGGACTGCTTCTGCGGTTTCGGAGCCATGGGCTTCGGCTCCCTCATGGCCGCGGAGGCCGCTAAGAACCCCCTCGCGCCCAAGGCCCCGCACTTCCCCGCCAAGGCGAAGTCCATGATCTTCCTCTTCCAGGCCGGCGGCCCTTCTCACCTGGAAACCTTTGATCCGAAACCGCTCCTCAACAAACTCCACGGCGAAAAACGTCCCGACACCTTCGGCAAAGTCGAATACCAAAACGTCAATTCCGCATCCCGCATCCTCGGCACAAAACGGACCTTCTCCCGCCACGGCAAGTCCGGCCTCGAAGTCTCTGACCTCCTGCCCCATCAGGCTCAAATCGTCGATGATCTCTGCGTCATCCGCTCTATGCACGGCGACATGGTCGTCCACTCCGCCGCCCAGTATCAGCTCATGTCCGGCCGCGTAATTCCGGGCTTCCCCTCTATGGGAAGTTGGGTCACCTACGGCCTCGGCACCGTCTCGGACTCCCTCCCCGCTTACGTCGTCATGCCCGACCCCAACGGCGCGCCCGAGGCCGGCCAGCCCATGTACACCAATGGCTTCCTGCCCGCCGTGTACCAGCCCGCAATGTTCCGCGCCGGCAAGCGCCCCGTACTCAATCTGGACGTGCCCAAAGGCATCACCATGGACCGCCGCCGCAAAACGATTGATCTCATCCGCCAGCTCAACGAAGCCAACATGCTGGGCGAAGATCAGGAATTAGCCGCCCGCATTTCGGCCTACGACACTGCGTTCAAAATGCAGACACAGGCTCCTGAACTCTTCGATGTCTCCAGCGAATCCCAGGAAACCCTCGACATGTACGGCGTCGGCAAGCCCGACACCGATGATTACGGCCGGCGCTGCCTCCTTGCCCGCCGCCTCATCGAAAAAGGCGTCCGTTTCGTCTGCGTCGTCGCCGGTGGCGGTGGCGCCGAAACCGAGTGGGACGCTCACAACGACATCGAAAAGAATCACCTCCGCATGGCCAGGCTCACGGACCAGCCCACTGCCGCGCTAGTCAAGGATTTGAAGCGCCGTGGCCTGCTCGACGAGACGATCGTCCTCTGGGGCGGCGAGTTCGGTCGCTCCCCGGAATCGGAGCGCGGCACTGGTCGCGATCACCACAACACCGGCTTCACCATGTGGGCCGCCGGTGGCGGTTTCAAGGGGGGCGTCGCCTATGGCGCCACCGACGACATCGGCCTCAAATCCACCGTGAATCCTGTCCATTTCCGCGACCTGCACGCCACGCTAATCAATCAACTCGGCTTACAGCAGGACGCCCTTAGCTATCTCCATCAGGGCCGCCGCGAACGGCTTACAGAAGTCCACGGAACCGTTCTCAAAGACATCCTGGTTTGAACACATGATGAGACTCAGTTGCCTTTCCCTTAGCTACAACAACCAGTTCCGCGCCGGCAAAATGGACCTCCCCAAGTTCATCACAGCAGCCCGCGCCTTGGACTTCGACGGGGTCGATCTTCACATGCAGCACCTGAAGAGCTTCGATCGTATTTATCTCAAACAACTCCGCCGCACGCTCCTCGATAACGGCATGTCCGTTCCCAGCTTTCCCGTGTCCACTGAGTTCGGCATGTACCCGGAACGCGTCTCCGCTGAAATCGAAAAATGCCGCGTCGGCATGGAAACCGGACTCTTCCTCGGTGCGCCTCTCGCCCGTCTATTCGTCGGTTCCGCCCCTAAGGGAGGAGACCCCGAGGAGGCGTTCAAACGCGGCGTCGACGCCCTCCGCCGCTGTGCCGAAATCGGCGCCGAAATCGGAATGGTCGCGGCGCTGCAGAACCACAGCGGCCTCACCAGTACCGGCGACGACATGCTGCGCTTCCACAAGGAAGTCAACCATCCCAACTTCGCCCTCGTCCTCGACACCGGGCACTTCACCGGCCGCAGCGGCCCGAATGGACCAAAGCATGACGGCCACACCTACGACAACTACTATCGATCGCTGCAGCAAGTCGCCCCGCTCGCACCCTTCGTACGCGTAAAGAGCTACGAGCCCGATGCCCAAGGCTCGGAGATCCACATCGACTACAAACGAGTCTTCGACATCCTCCGCGGCGTCCACTACAACGGCTTCTGCAGCATGGTCTACGAAGGCAAGGAAGACGAACTGACCGCCATCCCCCGCGCTGCCCGCTACCTCCGAAAAATGGTCCACGGCGCCTAGCTGGTCTCCGGGCCGCGATCCACGGCCAACTCGCGTTTTCTGCTTACTTCACGGCGATCTCACCTTCAATGCGGTTCGAGCGTAAGGTGTCTCTCAGGGTGGTGATGCGGAAGTTAGGCGTACAAGTAATCGGTGGATGCTCAAAATTCGCTGCATAGCCCATGTCACTAGCGCACCGAACCTTCCGGTTAGGTTCTCATGCAGAAAGAATTGCATTCCTTCCCTCTCCGCCAATGCCGGAGCCAGGCTCTGCGGTCTCCTCGCCCGCTACTCTAAATGTGCCATTCTCCGCTTCTTCCATTTTCGGCATCCCCGAAATCAATAGCTACGTTCCCGTGGCTCAGGTTTTGCTTTGCGGGTTTGGCTGTGTGGACTTTGCACATTTCGCCACATAGAATGGCTCAAGCGTCCATTTCCAGTGTTGCGGGACGGAATCGAAGTTCGCCAAATGCCTAGTGGCCGTAGCTCCAAATCGCAGGGGCACTGTCCGGCTAGCTGCCGGATTGCGGCGTTGAGCTAATGAGACGGCTCTCCATTCGGCTAAGTCCCCGAGTCACTCCAATTCGCTGCGGTGTCAGCGTCGTGAATGCTGTTGGAATGCGGAATTTCCCTAGAGCTGAAGTGCTGTTGTCTGAGTGGAGTGAGGCCAGACTTATTCCGATCAAGTAAGCATGGGCACTGAGGTGTGCCGGGGGCTGAGAAACCTCCCGCTACGCGCCTTCGGTGACCACGCATGGCCGGGCGCGGAGTAATGCGCCGCCGGTCAGACAGGTGCGTGCCGGCCGATCCCTCAATTGGCCGCGGCGCCTGTTCGTAGCCATGGCAACCCGCGAGAGACCGTCCTCCCCAACACACAACCCACTCAACGGCTCAATGTAGACAGCGATCAGCATAACCACAGTCATTGGTGGTCCTTTCTATGCGAACCGGAACTATTACACAGGAATTACATTCATGAAAAAATTCATTTTGATAGCCGTCCTGACCGGCATTGGTTCAGTATTGTCCTTTGGGGCTCCGTGCCCAACAGGGCCTGTTGTCCTTACATCGATGCCGACGACCTGTACCATCGGCAGTTGGACGCTCGGCGGTTTTGGGGTTGACCCGAATTCGGGGTCCTACGGATATCCCACCGCACCGGCGGCCGGCGACTTCAATATCGACATCGATTTGATGTCGGCCGTTCCAGGCTATGGGGGCGGGTTTGTTATGACCCTGTCGAATTCTCTGCAAGGAGTGAATTTCTTTCAGGGGAATTCGAGCGGAGTGAACCAAACCGCAAACTTCATCGCTACGTACAACATCCTTTCGGGGCCGGCGATTCAGGGTAGCCAACTCCAGATTGTATCCGGTACCGTAGTGCCGACTTCGAACAATGGTGTGATCACCCTTCAAGAATTGCTCTCCAACGCGAGCCTGCCAGGCAACCCGCCTTTTAGTAACTCGACCGCGATCGTGTTCGGAGCGGGTCAGTTTGGCAATTCGGGCTGGTTGCCCGGACTTAGCGGTAATGCTGTTACGGAGATCGCGGTGGCGAATCGCTATACAATATCCGCAGGGGGAGACGGCGGCGCGTATGCCTACGGAATCCGGAATACCTTTTATTCGGGAGTTCCAGAAGGGCCGGTTCCTGAACCCGCGCAGGCCATTCTCCTAGGCTCGGGATTGATCGTGGCCGCTTTCATGCGAAAGAAATCGTCCGGCTCGAAATCGAAAGACTAAATGCGTTTAGGGAATCCCGGCGATCATCGCCGGGATTCCCATCTGTCAGGCTCTTACTGGATGTTCAGAGTTACGATATTGGGGCGGTTGCCGTCGACGGTAAGGTAAAGATTCACTTCGCCCCGGCCCGCTGGAGTTCGAGAGCGCCAGGAAGCCGGGGGTCAGTACACGAAGTGTATGATTTCCAAAAGGCCGAGATCCGTTGACCTCGGCTTTGCCCCATCAAAACATTGGGTTTCCGACGAAGGGGACTGTTCCGCAACCGGAAACGACGTTGATTTCACAGGCCCATTCCGCGTCAGACCCCCGACTTCCTGGCGCTCTCTCGCCCCGGGGGAACTGGTCCGAGTTCCCAAATAGGCGAAATTCCTACAACATCAACCGCCGGTGCTCCTTCAAAATGCACCGGTCCATAACCACCTTCATCCCTGCTTCGCGCGCCCGGTCCGCCGCCCCCTCATGAACCACATCTTCCTGCAGCCACAAATACGGCACGCCAAGCTGAACCGCTTCCTCAACAAGCTCCGGCACAGCTTCCGGCCGCCGGAAAACATCCACAATGTCGATTTTCACCGGAACCTCAGCCAACGTAGCATACGCCTTCTCGCCCAGCACTTCTGTCTCCGCCGGATTCACGGGAATAATGCGATACCCATGCTGCTGCATATACGCCGCCACGCCATAACTCGGCCTCAGCCTCTTCCCCGAAAGCCCCACCACCGCAATCGTCCGCCCCTCGCGGAGCATCTCAATCATGTCCGCGTCATTCGTCATCGGTGGCAACCTTCAGCTTCAAAATCCGGCAGAACTTGGCCACCTCTTTGGGCGCCAGCGCGCGAAACTCCCGCGGCCGTAGCGCACCCAGTTCCAGAAATCCGATCCTCACGCGTTTCAACTTCTCCACCAGCACGCCGAACGAATGGAACATCATTCGAATCTGATTCTGCCGGCCCTCAATCAACTGCACTTCGTACCAGGGATTGATCGCGTGCTTCAGCTTCTTCAGCCCCGCCGGCGCCGTCTTCTTCCCGCTCAAGTAAAGCCCGGTCCGGAACTTCTCTTCCTGCTCGCCCGTCAACGACGCCGTCACCTTCACAACGTAAGTCTTCACCAACTCCGATTTCGCCGCCATTACGGCCTTGGCGAATTCGCCGTCGTTGGTCAACAGAATCAGGCCCTCGGAGGCATAATCCAGCCGCCCCACCGGATAGACGCGCTGTTTAACGCCCTTCAACAGATCCGCGACCGTCGTTCGGCCCTCAGGGTCGTGCATCGTCGTGACGCAGCCCACGGGCTTATTCATCGCGATATAGTGGAACTCCTGCGGCGGCCGAAGCAGTTTGCCGTCCACCTTGATGTGGTCGACGCCAAACTCCGCCTTCGTGCCCATCTCGGTCACGATCTGGCCATTCACGGTCACCCGGCCATCGGCGATCATCTGCTCCGCTTTGCGGCGGCTGGTAACCCCCGCACTCGAGATGATCTTCTGCAATCGCTCCTGCATGTTTTATACTTTCTCAGCCGTATCCGGGACCACGTCAGGGTCCACTGCGGGCACCGGCTCCACCACTTCGGCAACCGCCGCTTCCGCTTCCGCAACCGAAGCCGGCCCTTCGGCCTCCTCCGGCATTTCGTCCTCGCTGAACGCCAAGCGACGCAGCTCTTCGAACTCCTTCAACGTCGGCAACTCGTTCACGCTCTTCAGCCCGAACTGTACCAGAAAGTCCTTCGTCGTCTTGTAGAGTATCGGTTTGCCGATGACGCTCTTCCGCCCGGCCGTCGTTATCAACTTCCGCTCCACCAGCGTCTTCAACACACCAGCGCCCTGCACGCCGCGGATCTCCATGATCTCCGGCGCCGTAATCGGCTGCTTATAGGCAATCACCGCCAACGTCTCCAGCGCCGCGCTCGTCAACTTGAAAGAAGGCTTCAAATTCTTGACGAACTGCCGAACCGCCTCATGATGCTCCGGCTTGGTCGCCATCTTGAAACCGCCCGCAATCTCACGAATCTGCAGTCCGCTTTCCGGCCGTGAAAACTCCTCCACCAGCACCGCTAACGCCGCCTCCACCCGCTCCAACGGTTGCTGCAGCGCGAGAGCCATCTGCTTAGCCTCCAACGGCTCATCGGTGATATAAATCACCGCTTGCAGAATCGCCTTCAGCTCGACGTCGGAAAACTCCACCGGCACCGGTTCGGCTTCCTCGCCCGACTCTTCACCCTCCGGCACCGGCTCGGTTTCCTCACCTGCCACCGGATCCTCACCTTCAACGCCAGGCTCTTCGCCATCCGCGACCGGAGTCTCCTCCACGACGTCAGCGGCCACTTCCACGACATCGGGAGCCGCTGTTTCCTCGCTCGTCAATGCCGCTTCCTCCACCTCTTGCGGCGGCTGCACTTCTTCCGGTTCCATCGCTTACTTGTATTCCTCTTCCAGTCGCGCCACCGACTCGCTGTCCGCGGCGAATTCGTCGAAACCGGTATGCCGCGTCAGGCCGATATCGCCAAACGCCTCCGTCTGCACCAGCCGCACAGCCTGATTCTTTACCATCTCTAAAATAGCCAGAAACAGCACAATCATCGCCGTTCGCGATTTCTGCCGTTCAAACAAATCCGTCGCCGAAATCGATTCGCCCTTTCGCGAATGCTCCAGCACCTTCCGCAACATGTGCATCATGTCCGGGACGGTGACGTCTTCCCTGCCGACCTCGAACTGCGGCCGGTTCTTGGCCCGGTCCAACACTTTTTGCAGTGTCTGCACCAAGTCGAAAAGCGTCACCGCTAATCCCGGCTCCTCGCCCTCGTTCAGGAAATCCTTCATCGCCGGATTCGACCACGCCGCGTCCTCCAGCAACCGCTTCTGTTGCAACATCTCCGCGGCGTTCTTAAACCGCTCATGCTCCAACAGCCGGTCAACCAATTCCTGACGCGGATCCTCCTGCGGATCCATCTTTTCCAGTTCCGGATCGCGTGGCAGCAGGACCTTCGACTTGATATGAATCAACGTCGCGGCCATGTAAACGAACTCCGCGCCTAACTCCATATCCAGATCGGTCGCCTGCTTTACGTACGCCAGATACTTGGACGTAATTTGCGCGATGGGGATGTCGTTAATGTTTATCTGATGCTTGCGAATCAGATCCAGCAGGAGGTCCAACGGGCCCTCGTACTGTTCCAAATGGACGTGGAGCGGAGACGACACTACCCTTCAGGATACCACGCGGGAACCTAATAAAATCAGGGTTTCGCCGCGGGCTTCTTCGTCCATTCGGTGATCCATTCGATAAAGTTCTTGTGCCAGACAACGCTGTTTTGGGGCTTCAAAATCCAATGCCCCTCATCCGGGAAAAGCAGCAGTTTCGAGGGCACTTTCTTCATTTGCAGTGCCGTGAAAAGTTGCAGACCCTGCCCCAGTGGCACCCGGTAATCCTGCTCGCCGTGGATCACCAGCGTTGGCGTCTGAAAGTCGTTTGCGAAAAAGCTCGGTGACCATTTGGCATACGATTCCGGGTTGTCCCAGGGCATTCCGCGGAACTCCCAGTTCGGAAACCACAACTCTTCGGTTTCTCCCGCCATACTCCGCAAATCGTAAACCCCGGCATGGCTCACCAGCGCCTTAAAGCGGTTGGAATGCCCCAGGATCCAGTTCACCATGTAGCCGCCGTAGCTTCCGCCCGCCGCGGCATAACGGTCTGGATCGGCCCACGGTTGCGCCGTCACCGCGTCCACCGTGGCCATCAGATCTTCGTAAACCTTGCCGCCCCAGTCGTTGTTGATCTCATCGGTGAACTTCTGCCCGTAACCCGTCGAACCCCTCGGATTCGGCATCACCACCACGAACCCCGCTGCCGCGAATACCTGCGGATTCCACCGGTAGCTCCACGACTCATGCCATGCGCCCTGGGGCCCGCCATGGATCAGGAACAATACCGGGTACTTCTCTTTTTCATTGAACCCGGCCGGCTTCAACACGAAGCTGTGGACCTTCGCGCCTTCCGCTCCCACGGCGTTGAAGTCCTCAAACGCCGGTAAAGTCAGTCCGGAAAACACGTCTTCGTTCATCCGCGTCATCGGCTCCGGCTTGCTCGTTGGCGAGGTTACCTTGAAGATCTCCACCGGGCTCGCACCGGTCTGCATGGTGTAGATCATCGTCTTGCCGTCCGGCGTCAACTGAACGTCGTCATACGTCGCGCTCCCGGACACAATCGACCGCGCTCCGCCCGTCCCGCTGATCGCCACCATCTGAATCCCCTGCCGCCCGCGGTCTTCTACCGTGAAGAAAAGCCGCGTTGAATCGGGTGACCAGTTGATGCTCTGAATACTCCGGTCCAGCGCCTCCGTCAGATCTCGAACATGCCCGTCCTTGCGCCGGATCGTGAACAGGCGCCAGCGGTCGCTCTCGTACCCCGCAATTCGCTGACCGCGCCACGCGATCCACTGCCCGTCAGGCGAGTATACCGGCCCCACATCCGCGCCGCCGGTGGCCGTGATCTTCTGCGGGTCGCCGCCGTCCGGAGACACCGTCCACAAGTCACTATTGGTGGATAGAGCCTGATCGTTCTCCCCGTTCATGACATAGCAAACTTCTTTTCCATCCGGCGACACCGCATACCCGTCCTGCCCGCCCAGCGAGAACGTCGGCACATCAAAACGGCCAGGTGTCAGATCCTTAACTTCTCCACCATCCACCGAAGTCACCAGCAAATGGCTACGCCGTTTCGTACCCCACTGGTTCCAATGGCGATACAGCAACGACGTGAAAGAGCGCGCCTTCGACTTGCTTTCCTGTTCCTCTTTCAACGTCCGCGCATTGCAGTCCTCATCCGTGCAGTCCGGATAAACTTCGCTCACAAACAGCAACCGCTTCCCATCGGGGAAGAACGAAACGCCCGATGCCTCGGTGGCCAGTTTCGTCGCCTGCTTCGCCCCGGCGCCATCCGCCTTCATGACCCAAATCTGCGACGCGCCCGCACGGACTGAAACGAAGGCAATCTCCTGCGAATCGGGCGACCAGCGCGGCCGGTCGTTGCTTCCTTCAGTCGTTAGAGCCCGCGGCGTGCCCCCAGCCAGCGATACCGAGTATATCTGCGTAGTCTTCTTGTTCGCCGCCAAATCAACACTTTGCACCGAGAACGCCAAGGTCTTCCCATCGGGCGACAACTGCGGATCCGAGACGCGCTTTATGCGCATCATCGTTTCAACGTCAATTCCGGGCGCAGCGCAGAGCGGCACCGCGAGTGAGAGGCATAACAGCCAGTACCGCAGCATATTCCAATTGTAGATGACCTGCGATAATGGGAAGTTTCGAAATATGATCCGCAATTTTCAAGGCGCCGCTCCCCAGATCGCCCCCACCGCCTGGGTCGATCCCACCGCCGTCATCATCGGTGACGTCACCATCGGCGAACGCTCCAGCGTCTGGCCCAACGCCGTTCTTCGCGGCGACGTCAACAAAATCACCATTGGCCAAGAGACAAACATTCAGGACGGCTCGGTCCTGCACGTCGAAGAAGCCCTCTTCGAACTCCACATCGGCAACCGCGTCACCGTCGGCCATTCCGTCTGCCTCCATGGCTGCGTCGTCGAGGATGACTCCCTCATTGGTATCGGCGCCATCGTCCTCAACGGCGCCCGCATCGGCAAAGGCTCGGTCATCGCCGCCGGCGCCCTGGTCCCCGAAGGCATGGAAATCCCGCCCGGATCCCTGGCCATGGGCGTCCCCGCCAAAGTCCGTCGCGCCGTATCGCCGGAAGAGCAGGAGCGCTTCCGGGTCAATGCGCAACACTACGTCGAACTCCGCGAAAAGTATCTAAACGACAAATCATGAGCATCCGCGCCGTTAAAGGCACCCGCGA
>Ga0105046_10015667_pt1 | contig 11648 bp, 10 predicted proteins | sample MAT03_FD_78385 | JGI IMG/M metagenome (GOLD analysis project Ga0105046, IMG submission 78385) | Freshwater microbial communities from Lake Fryxell liftoff mats and glacier meltwater in Antarctica - MAT-03 (megahit assembly) | ecosystem: Environmental > Aquatic > Freshwater > Ice > Liftoff...
CACTATCTTCTGAAAGACTTCTCGTTGGTAAGGCAGGATTTTTTCTGAGAACTTCTACTTTTTTATCGGTCTTTTCAGCCTTTTCCAATGATTTAGCTAGTATGGCTATTTCACCTAATAATTCAGGCTCTTTATCGCCTGGTTTTTTAGCGGCTGTACCTCTGTTCGAGGCGTCTTTTTTGTCATCCTTTTTTTCATCTTTCTTTCCGTCGGGCTTTTTTTCATCTTTTTTTGCATCAGGCTTTTTAGCGCCATCTTTCCCTGGCTTGTCAGAGGCTTTGTTAGATGAACCTTTGTCTCCCGAGAAGAAATCAGATCCATAATTATCATCGAAAAGTGGTTTGTATGATGATGGCGTCTTGGCATTTCTATCTTTTTGGGATAAGTGCTTATAAAACTCATCATATTCACCGCCATCCTTGCTGTTAAACTTTATTCGACCACTGTCACCCTTAATAACCTTAAATGGCTTCTTGGACTCAGCTAATAATATCTTTTCTCTATCGTCATATAGTTTCGCTTTAGAGATTTCTTCTGGTCTATATTTTTCGAACAGTTTTTTGATGTCGCTTAATATTGGGAATAGCTTATCTGTAAATACTTGATAGATTTCATCAAAAGCTTGATAAGAAGATTTTTCGACTCTCGTTATATTATCTGCTTCTTCGCGGATTTTTCGATCTAAAATTGCTTTTTGTTTGGGATCTTTTATCTCATCATAAGCATCTTGAATAAAGCTAAAGCTTATTTTGGATTGCTTTACGGTTTTTGCAATTTCTTGTTCGGTTACTTTTTGTTTCTGAAGTTGTTCTTTAATTTTTACCGTATCGAACATTTCCTTTAGATTTTGATACGCATCTTCAACTTCTTCCGTGGATGCCTGATTCGTTAGCCCCAGTGTCTGGTATGGATTTTCGATATCAGTTTCTTCTAATTCTTTGGATTTGATGAGAGGTACTTGTTTCGCTAGAATTTGATAGAATGCTTCAAGATTTTTATACAGAGGTTCAAAATCTTTGCTCAGTAGGTGTTTCATTAATTCGGGTGTTGCCAAGGAATGGAGGAAATAAGAAAGTTCATTAAGCTCTGATGAAAAACGTTCTATCTTTTTGTTCATCTCCGCATAAGCGATAGATTTTTGTCGTAGCTCTGCAATATAGGTGACGAGGTTTAAGAGCATTGCTGATGCATCAGAGTCTGCGGATGTCGATTTAAATTCTACCGTTTTAGTCGGTTCTTTGGTAACTAATTCGGTCTCTTGTTCCCCTTCGGTATCTTCTTTTCCTTTTATTGCTTTTTGTGCTTCTTTTTCAGCCCATTGTAAAACATCATCAAGATTTGAAGGGTCCAGGCCTTGCTCTTTCATTTCATTTTCAAGAACCTTGTTCAGTTCTTCAAGTTCTTGCATTTGCTCAGGAGAAAGATTGTTGAACGCGTTTACAAACTGTTCAAGTTCTTGATCTAGTTTTTGTTTTTCTTCATCTGATAAATTAAATCCTTCTAAATCACCGGCGCTAAATGTTACTGGTATTGAGAAACTTATTAACGCAAGAATTAAGTATAAGGATCGTAAAAATTGAGATTTCATTTTTAAAGTTCCTTTTTGTTGAGTTTTTGTATTGATTGTAGCTATTTTAATTTTAATTTATTGCCGGTAGTTAGTCAAATGCGTAGAGGATTGAGGGGCCAGGGGCCAGGTATCCCTGGATTCTTTTTAATGGAGGTTATGGTATTAGTGATTGTCTTTATTTCCTTTTCTCTGGTTTTGGTGGGGTGGTATTCTAGTTTTTCATCAATGAAAGCAACTATTTTGAAAAGAGGACAAGCAATTTTCATAGCATCAAATGCTCTAGAATTGATAAGAATACAAGGGTCAATCCCCTCTGAGATTTATTCTCCGCCGGGTTTTAATGTTTCATATACTAGCGATATTTTGTCAAAAAATCATTGTTCTACTAGTTTTGCTGAAGTTACGGTTTGTGTTGACTTTAGCGATAGCTTAGCGCCTGTTTCTTTAACTACTGGTATAGTGTTGAGGTGTTCTTCTAAAATAATAGAGGCTACTCCCTCTGTTGAACCAGATATTTCGAATGATGAATCTAAATATATTTTCCTGGCAGATAGTGAGGGTGTATGAGTAGGGGTTTTAGCTTAGTTGAATGTGTTGTCTACATACTTTGCTTGACCATAATCTTTGGCTTGTTGGGTGAGATGATTTTTGGATTTTATATACGTATTAATAAGGATATCAAAGAAATTCAGCAGTTTACTAATTCTATCGTATGTTTGAATACTATTGTTCATGATCTTTGTCAGGCAGTATCTACCGATGCTACCATGAGCGCTGAGCATGGTACTATAATCTTGGGCTTGAAAACTGGTAGGGTAACGTGGGCTTTGAATCAGGATAAGTTATATCGCTATTTTAAGAAATTTAAACCGAGTAGCGGCCGATCTCATAAGACTGCTAGTCTCATGATGCGCAATGTTTTAGATTTTGATGTTATTAACTATTTGCAGAATCATGATCAAGTTATTAATGCCTGCGAGGGCTTTAAGATTGTTTTGAAATTAGATAATAGATTTAATAATTTTGAACATCATGTAGCAATTCGAAGGTTGAGTGTAGCATGAGTATTATTTTTATTTTGATACTTATTTCGGTATTATCCTCTTATATAATTATTGTTAATGACCAAGTAGCTCATAGTTATGATATTGTTGTTCAAATTGAGAAAAATTTTAAATTATTTTATGAAACTGAATTTATAATTTATTATGTTTTAGATTTTTACCAAATTAATTATAAGGAGCTTGAGTTGCCTTATTCTAAAAGCTTTGATTTGTATTACTTACCTTCTCGAAAAAAAATCAAGGCAGATGTCCTCTTTAAGCAATTGGGCAAAGATGCTACTCTTTTGATTACTATTCCCAAAACTGACGCTCTCCAGGGAGTGACTTTGGTAAAATGTCATCTTATTAGAGAACTTAATGGTTTAATTAAGATTAAGAATTGTCAAATTGAAAAAAGAACTTAATGATCTAATTTTTGTTATTTTCAACTGTCTTCTTTTGATTTATAATGAATATAAATTCAACTTTTGATCAATCAAAGGAAAACGATGAGTATGAGAGTATATTTATTAAAAGATATAGAAAAAGTGGGTCTTTCTGGAGAAATATTAAAAATTTCAGAAGGCTATGCTAGAAACTTTTTAATTCCCCAAAAGCTTGCGGTAGAGATTACCAGAGAGAATGAGCGCTCTTATCTTTCACGTGTAAAAACGGTAGAAAAAAGAAAAGAAGTAATTGCTACAAAGACTTCCATGCTCGCTGAAAAAGTAAAGGAAGTTGAGCTTGTTATTAAGCGAAAAATGCATCATGACGGTAAGCTTTACGGATCTATTGGTGCTGGTGACATAGTTGAGATGTTGGCAGCAAAAGGGATTAGTGTCTCTAAGAATCAAATAGAGTTTGATAAGTCCGTAAAATCAAAAGGCGTTTATGAGGTTGAGGTTAAACTTTCTTCTAAACTTAAGCCTAAATTCAAACTTAAAGTAGTTTCGGAATAGAAGTAAGTTTATGCAAAAGAAGCAAATTCAAGATATAAATACTAATTTACCTGAAAAATTATTGGGTAAAAATCTTCCTTTCAATATTGACGCAGAGCGTTCTGTTTTGGGTTCGCTTCTGTTGTATGACGGCCAGTTTGGCGTAGTTGAAGATTTGCTTTCTAATTCTGATTTTTATATTCCAGCTCATCGTATCATTTATGAGGCGATCTTAGAAATATCTAAGACAAATCGTAGGATAGATTTGATAACGTTGCAAGATGAGTTGGAAAAGATTGATCAACTTTCTCTGATTGGTGGTCTTAATTATCTCTTGTCATTACAAGAAGATATTCCATCCCTTGGTTTGATTGAGCAGCATGCGAAAATTATTAAGGAAAAGGCGGTTTTGCGGCAACTTATTGGGTCGGCTGCTCAGATTATAACGAACTGCTATGCTCAAAATGACAAAGAAATTGATAGTGTCTTGGATGAGGCTGAGCGCACCATTTTCAATATATCTTCTAAGCGGGCGGACCAAAGTTTTATGCAGCTTAATATCTGTTTAAAAAGAACGTTTGAGCATCTGTCAAATATAAAATCTAATAGTCGGGGTGTAACGGGAGTTTCTTCTGGATTCAGAACAATGGATGAGATGACTTCTGGTTTTCAAAAGGGAGATCTTATAGTTTTGGCGGCGAGACCTTCCATGGGTAAAACAGCTTTGGCGCTGGGTTTTGCCCGAATTGCGGCTCTTAATAATTTAAGTATTGGTTTTTTCTCTTTAGAAATGTCCGCAGAGCAGTTGACTTTGCGATTGCTGTCTGCTGAATCAGGTGTTCCTCATCATTCCATTAGAAATGCTACTATTGGCATGGATGAATGGACATCATTGACTCATGTCGCTTCGAGGCTTGCCAATACTAAGATGTTTATCGATGATGCTGCTATGCAGAGTATCATGGATCTTCGGGCTAAGGCCCGTAAGTTAAAAGCTGAGCATGGCCTTGATATTTTGGTTGTTGATTATCTGCAGCTTATGCGGGGTCATAGAAAATTTGAAAATCGTCAGCAGGAAGTTTCCGAAATCTCCCGTTCTTTGAAGGCCTTGGCAAAGGAACTAAATGTGCCAATTATTGCCTTGTCTCAGCTGTCTCGTGCTGTCGATAGCCGTGTTGATAAGAGGCCTATTCTTTCAGATCTTAGAGAATCTGGTGCAATTGAGCAGGATGCAGACTTGATAATGTTTTTATATCGCGATATTGTGTATAATCCGAATACCGATGAGCCAGCGAAGGCAGAGATTATCATTGGCAAACAGCGGAATGGTGCTACTGGTTCGGTTTTTTTAGATTATAACCATGAATTAATGCTCTTTTATGAAGATTAATAATAATTTTGATGTAATTTTAAGCATAGATCCTGGGCTTGTGTCCTGTGGGTTCAGCGTATTAAAAAAGCAGGGTGAAAATGTCTTCCTGCTTGAATATGGTGTTTTGAAAATGCGTTCTTCCCAGTCTGTTCCGGACAGATTGGGACAATTTTATACGTTTTGCCAAGAAAAAATTTCTCTTTATCAGATTAACTGTCTCGCTCTTGAAACCCCTTTTCTGGGGAAAAATGCTAGTTCGTTTTTGAAATTGGGTTATCTACGGGGCGTTCTCTATTTGATTTCTAATTTAAACAATTTGAGGTTGCTGGAGTTTTCCCCCTGCGAGGTTAAGTCAACATTGACGGGCTATGGCTTTGCTCAGAAGGAGCAGGTCGCCCGTTTTTTAATGAAGTTATTTCCCACTATTTCTGCTTCAACTAAGCTTGATGCTACTGACGCATTGGCGGTTGGTCTTTGTTGCGCAATGCGCTCTTTTTAGTTTTGGCTACTATTTATTAAATTAGCACATTTTCCTAAGTAATTTATGGGCCTGCCTCTACTCCCTTGCGGTCGTCAGCAGCAGGCCCATAATATAAGTTTTCTCTTGGTTGAGGAAGGATTGATTTTCAGGACTGTTTTCACCTGCTTATTGGTGTCTTCCTGTATTTATCAAGAAACGTTGCCCTCTAACTATGGCCTAGTTCTGTCGCATACATGAAAGCAGTTTTATGGTGGTCATGGATTGTTTTTGTATCAGCACCGTTTTTGTGCTAGTAGCTCTACTACCTCTCTACGATCCAGCTTTTATTAAAGGGGTGAGGTATTTATAGTGTATATTTTAGTTGCTACGTAAGCTGTGAAGGGCTGTAAAGTGGAAGGGGTGTGTTGGTGATTAAAATGGAACTATTTTCGATTAAAAACAAACCACCGCATTGAAGGAATAATCAATGCGGTGGAAAAAAGGAGAGTAGTAATGAAGCCTAATTGAATTAATCACTAGAGAAATATTTCTTAAGTAATTAATAATAAGTATGAAGAATATTTCGATAATGTCAAATCTCGGGTTATAAAAAAAACTGCACACAGGGTCTTTTTAGGGCCGATCTTTCTGATTGAAATGCTTAATTGGACTTGGTATACAGCAATTGTTTGAAAGTTTTAGGCGACTTATATAATTTTTAAAGATTAAGATTTATGATTTGTGATTTAAAATTAAGGTTATCGAAAATACTGTTTTCGGTGGGTGCTGTAATAAAAATTTGAGATGCTAGTTTAGATGCAACTAATAAAAGATCCTGAGATCTTTTGTTGTCAAAATCAGAAAAAAAGTCATCAATGAGTAGGATAAATTCTAGTGAAAGATTATGCGCATGCTTTATGAGAGCGAACTTAAGTAAAAAAATTATAAGTTTTTGTTGTCCGCGAGATGAATAGACTCGAGCGATCTTGTCGTTAAATAAGATATCAAGATCATCTAGGTGTGCCCCAAAAAGGGTCCGTTTGTAAAAATATTCTTTGTTAAAGGTGTCTAAATGGTGTTCAGAAATGAGATCGGGAGAAATATGTTCTTGTTCTATAATTAACTCAGAAGGTTTATATTCAATCTTGATATCGGTAGCTTTGTTGAGGTCTTTTGAAAGGTTGCTTAATTCATTTTTAATATAGGCGACCATTTCAGCTCTTTTTTGCTGGATAATTCCGGAAATTTTTAATAGCTCGGAGGTCCAAAGTGCGTAAGATTCTAGATCGCGCTTTGGCATAAAAAAGAGTGAATTTCTATTTCTTAATATTTTGTTGTATTTTGATAGTTCATTAAGGTATTCTGAATCAAATAGCACTATAGCATGATCCAAAAAAGATCTTCGTGATACTGGGCTTCCATCAATAACGGCAATGTCGTTTTGTGTTATGGTTATTACTTTAAGTATGTCATGAATCTCTTTAAAAGAGGTGATTGATTTGTTGTTGATCTTTGCAAATTTTTTTGTATTTTCAAATCCAGAACTAACAGTATCGTTGCCGTATGCACCACTGATGGTGGCGACAATTGAGAATAGGGCGCTATCAAAATTAACTAGCTCTTTGGGTATATGCGTTTTAAATGAGCGTAAATAGCAGCTGTAATAAATTGATTCTAGCAGCGAAGTCTTCCCTATACCATTAGCCCCTAAGATTTGAACTATATGACTATCAAACTCAAAATTTTTTGATTCAAAGCAGCGAAATTTGGTTAATTTAATAGAACTAATTTTCATTTTTGCCTTTCGCCATCATTCAAGCGCCCTCATACGTTTACGTATTCTTCGAAGCAATGTTCGGTGAAGTTGGATCCAAGCTAGCGCTTCGTAAGCTTCGGCGTGCATGTAGAGCTTCATAGGCGGCCTTTCGTCTATGGTGCTGAAGGTGAAACGGGCATAACTAAGTAGGTTAGGTGGAAATCATTTGTATTTTCTACGTGCCCTTGTGATTCAAATATGATAGGACTAGAGCTGTTCTTTAAATAAAATTTCAAGGACTCGTCGCTAAATGATTGTAATCCATTTAAAAGATATGGCGGGAAGAAGCGTACTTCTAATCCTAAATTTGATTTAGTTTCCACCATTAATGTTTCATCGAGTGAACCAACCTCTTTATTGTGTAAGGTAACCTTAAGAAGATTATTGTTAAAAGAAAATTTGGCTGGTATAAACTGTCCGCCGGAAAGAAGACAAGCTGATCTACGCAGTGTTTTGAGAAACTTAGATCTATTAATTGAAACTTCTTGGAAGGATGTTCGTTGTAAAATAGATTGATAATGAGGGAACTGATCAACTAAGAGCTTGGTAAAAAAATTAAATGATTCGCCTGAAAATACCAACTGATTTGCGCAAACTCCGATAAAAATAGTTTTGTCTTCGCATGATTCTAAAATTTTTTTAAGCTCAAAGATAGCTCTCTTGGGAATGAGCCAAGACTTTGATTCGTCATATGCTATGTTTGATGAACTAGCTTGTGCTAAACAATGTCCATCTGTTGTTGTCATAGTTAAGGTTTGATTGGCAATTTCAAATAATAAGCCATTTAGTCCCGGGTTCGGATTATTTTGCGGGATGAGAAATGCTACACTTTCTATCATTTTGAGCATTAATGATGAATCAAAATGCAATAAGTTTTCTATGCGTTCCGGAAATGGGGGAAACTCTTCATCATTTTTTATGTTCAATGAAAGACTAAAAGAGTCAGACAATAAGGTAATTTGATGTTGTTGTAGGTTGCATTTAATTTGGCTTTCAAGCTCCCTAACTATATCAAAAATCCTGCGTCCGGATACTAAAAATGTTGTTTTTGTTTCAATGCTGCTTTCGCCTAAAGGACAGCTTGCTTGTAAGCAAATTTCAAGGTCCGTACTCTTTAGTATTAACTCTCTTGGATTTACTTCGAATAATATGTATGATGTGGCATCTAATGCTGTGCGTCTGGAGCAGATTGGCTGCATAGATGACAGTAATGAAGAAAAAGACTTTTGGTCTATTGAAAATATTTGTTCCATAATTTTTAATAAGTGATCAAAGTTTGTTTAGCAGAAGTATCTGTCATTTGAGTTTTAGTATACCATAAAAAAATAAAGTTTAAATTTCGATTTAAGCTAGGATTACCTAAGAATTAGAAGGGGATAAAAATGAAAAACTTAAATTTTATAAAAAAGATAGTTTTGGTTACGGCTTTATGTAGCTATTCTGACGAGATTTGGGCTGGGAAAACGACTGGTGCCACTATTGATAATGCTGAGCAAGTTGAAAAAAATGAAACTGTTTCTCTGGCCAAAAAACATAAGGCGGGACCTATAATTCAGTCCACAACTGGGGATACGGTGCATTTTTGTATAAAAAATGGCTTAGGATTAGCGATGATTTTATTTATAGTATATGGTTTAAAATGTATTTCTGCAAGCTCTGGTCTTAAACACGATAGCTTAGTTCTTTAATAAACTTATACATTGTAGGGCGTTAATGCGCCCTATCTTTATTCATACACTCTATTATGGGGGAATTAATGATTAAAAAACTGTATCGAGCTTTAATCTATTTCTGTATTGTTTGGAGTTGTTCTTTGATAGGTAGCTCTATCTATGCGGAAGCTATAGTTGTCGATTCAACTGGGGATGATCCCGCTTTGAATTCGGCTTTAAGTGCTCTTACGGCTGGTGGTTTTATAACGCTAAGATCTGCAATTGAAAGAGTTGATGCTAATCCTGATACTTTAAATAGCATACATTTTACTATTCCCGGTCCGGGTCCTTATGTAATTAATGTTGGTACTGGGGCTGGCGTTTTTGGTCAAGCTTTGCCCGTTATCTCAAAACAGGTCGCTATAGATGGCTATACTCAGGCTGGGTCTGTTGTAGCAACGGCAACTGCCAATGCTACCATTCGGATAATTTTAAATGGTTTAGGTGTTAATGCCGGCATATTTCAAGATGGATTAACTTTAAACACTGGTTCAGATTATTCTGTTATGAGGGGATTGGTTATTCAAAATTTTCCACAAAATGGTATTAATATACAAGATGGCATAGGACAATCTGTTGCTGGAAACTATATTGGGACAAATCAAGTTGGAACCGCTGCAGCATCCAATTTAGGAAATGGTATTTATATTGGTTTAAATGCAACTGCTGTAACAATAGGCTCCTCTGCAATAGCTGATAGAAATATCATTTCCGGACAACAGTTTACCACGGGAGCAACCCCGATAAGTGGCGCGGGGGTCTTTATACAAGGTTCTGCTAATCAAGTAATTGGAAATTACCTAGGGACTGATGTTTCCGGAACGAATGCTCTTTCTAATAGAACAGGGGTATATGTGTATAGCGCTGTACCAACTAACTTAAACAATACCGTGCAGAATAATATTATAGCATTTAATAGCGGTACCGGTGTTGGAGAGGGTTCTGGGGTGACTGTTGATAGGGCGAGTAACAATACTCTGTTATCAAATTCAATATTTGGTAACATGAACTCAGGTGTGCTTACTAACGGCATTACTTTAATAAATAATGGCAATGATAATTCGGGAACCCCAACCATTACATCTGGTACCATTTCTGGTACAACCTTAAATATAGGCGGTGCTTTTTCTAGTTTGGCTAATCCCAATTCTTCATTTATGATTCAGTTTTTTTTAAATCCAGCACTAGGCTCAATTACTCCGAGTCAAATTTTTATAGGGCAAGGATTGGGAACAACCGGTGCAAATGGCAGTGCTACTTTTAACAACATTAGGCTGTTTTCGAATGCGGTTGTAAATCAGCAAGTATCTGCCACCATCACGCTCTTAAGTTCTATGGGAATTCCCTTAAATACATCACCATATTCAGTTAATTTAGTTTTAGCGCAAGGCCAAACCTCAGGCACGATTGATACATCAATTACCTTTGATAACTTTCAAGGAGTTAGAGCTCTGGCTGTCGTAATTGACAGTGCTGGTAGGGCTATAGTTGGTGGACTTGAGGGCGCAATTGTCAGGTATAATACCAGTGGTGCGATTGATTTAAGGTATGATGCGTTTCCAGGAACGGCTGTTAGGGGGATGATAATAGATAACGATGATACTATAATAGCAGTGGGAACCGAAGGATCTGTTGTTAGGTATACCGCGACAGGCGCCATAGATTTAGTTTTCAGTTCATTTCCCGGAATATTGGCAAATGCTGTTATTTTTGATGCTGTTGGTGATGTTATAGTTGGTGGGTTGCAAAGTACTATCGTGAAATATTCAAATGTTGGTGCTACTCAAGGAAGAATTATTGCAACTTATAATACCTTTCCCGGAAACGCAGTTAATGGGTTGGCACTTGATAGTGCTGGACGAATTATTGCTTGCGGATTACAGGGTCAAGTAGTTAGATATACATCAGCAGGAACAATAGAAACTATTTATTCAGTATTTCCTGGCATAGCAGCAAATGCGGTTGTAATAGATGCGAATGACAACGCAATAGTGATTGGAAAAGCTACCGTTATCGTAACGCCGGCTTCAAATGTAGTTAGTGGTCTTATGCCCGCTGCGGCTACCATTAGCTCTATTAATATGGTACGGTATAACACAGCTGGTACTATTGATTTAACATTTGCTCCTTTTATGGGTTTGAATGCTGAAGATGTGATTCTAGATTTAAATTCAAACATTATTGTATGCGGCTTAGAATCTTTGGTTGTTCAGTATAGTAGTTCTTCGGGTACGATAAATTTTGCTTTTGAAGCTTTTCCGGGAATAAATGGAACGCGCCTCGCACTTACTTCGGCCAATCAAGTTATTGCTGTTGGTTGGGAAGGTTCCGTTGTTAGGTATTATAATTAAGATACTTGTTTGCTGAAAAAATTATATAAAAAGGGAGAGTGATAAAGCTATCACTCTCCCTTTTTATATAATAGAATTCCACCCGTTTGGTATAACTTGATGCGATTGCGAGCTCATTGCAGACACCAAAGCTGAATAAAGGAAAACTATTAAAAAGTTTTTTGGTATTTGCGTCTCAAGAGTGTTGCTATAACACATTAATTAGCAGATCTAGGTTATGAAGCCTACTAGCTCGTGTCAACTTAACAAGCTTTTCCTCCTTTATTAACGCGAATTCGATGAAGAAATAACTTAACAAAAAGAGAAAAGCATCGTAAGTTATCCCTAAAAAACACCACATCTCAAAGGGAATGGACTTACAATGCTTACTATTATTTTTTACTATA
>Ga0105046_10015668_pt1 | contig 11647 bp, 7 predicted proteins | sample MAT03_FD_78385 | JGI IMG/M metagenome (GOLD analysis project Ga0105046, IMG submission 78385) | Freshwater microbial communities from Lake Fryxell liftoff mats and glacier meltwater in Antarctica - MAT-03 (megahit assembly) | ecosystem: Environmental > Aquatic > Freshwater > Ice > Liftoff...
AGAAACAGCCGCCGCCAGCGGATGTCTTTCGGCAGAGGGAGGCTCGACGACTCCATCGGCTACGCCTCTATTGGTCTCCGTGATCTCGACAGGCGATCGAGGAGGCGTCGGGCGCGCACGAGGCGCATCGGCTCCTCGTGCGGCACAGGCCTCAGCTCATTGCGCCGGAGGCGGCGTGAGACCTGGGATCTGCGGGAAACCGCTGGGCAGCGTACTGGGGAAGCCCGACGGGATGGGAAATGGGAAGGGAGAAGCCTGGGTGGGCTGCCCCTGCGGCTGCTGCTGGTAAGTCGGCTGGGGAGCCGGCTGCTGATACGGCTGCTGGGCGGGCTGCTGCTGGTAGGGCTGCTGCTGGTACCCGCCGGGCTGCTGCTGGAAGCCGCCAGGGTAAGCGGCCGGCGGCTGCTCCTCCTCCTTGCGGCAAGCGACGCCGGAGATGAACGCGGCGACAAGGATCAAGACGACAAGGTGCGGGCTCCGCATGAGGGGAGTCGTATCAGAAAGCAGGAGCGACGGCGCGGAAAGCGTTCGCGCGACCCCTGGTCGCCGTGACAGGATACCACTCGTGTCGAGGCGTGGACCTCGGGAGCCCCACGTCCAGCCTCTTCGTGGCTGGGCGCGGCCGGCGTTTGGCCGGCGTTTAGACCATGCGACCTGACGACCTTCATCCGGGCGACCTCATCGCAGGGAAATACCGTGTTCGCGCCATTCTCGCGCGGCAGCCCTCCATGTTGGTGGAGGCATTCCACACGGAGTTCGACCAGCGCGTCGTCGTGAAGGTGCTTCCGCCCTGGGCGGCCGACGCCAAGGAGGTCGAGCGTTTCCGCCGCGAGGCGCGCGTCCTCGCCAAGCTCGAGTCGGAGCACGTAGCCCGCATTCTCGATGTCGGCAGCGAGAAAGACGGCTCTTTCTACCTGGTTCGACAGCACCTCGACGGCTCCGACCTGGCCGAGCACGTGACCAGCGTCGGCGCGCTGCCGCTGGAGGAGGCGGTGAACATCACCATGCAGCTCGCCGAGGCCGTCGCGGAGACGCACGTGCACGGCATCGTCATCCGCGAGCTGTCGCCGGCCCACGTCCACCTCGCGCGGCGCGTGGGCGGCGGCCCCATCGCCAAGATCACCGACTTCGGAACGGCGAAGCTGCTGCGTGACAACGCGGCGCCCGCCGGCAACAGCTCGCTCACGGCGACCGCGATGTTTGGTCTGTCGCCGTATTCGTCGCCCGAAATGGTGCGCAAAGCGAAGAACGTCGACGGGCGCACCGACGTTTGGTCGCTCGGCGCGATTCTCTACCACCTGCTGACCGGACAAGCGCCGTTCGTCGGGGACATCGCCACGTTGATGCTCGCGATCACCCGCGACGATCCGACCCCGCCGTCGATGCTGCGGCGTGGCTTGCCTCAGGAGCTCGATCAGATCGTCGCGTGGGCGCTCGCCAAGGACGTCGATCGTCGGTTCCGCGACGTGAATGCGCTGGCACACGCACTCGCGCCTTACGGCACGGGCGAATCGCAGGTCCTCGCCGAGCGCATCAATGCCCTCCACGCCGCCGCGCGCGGCAACAAGGACGGCCCCGGCTCGCGCCCGTCTTCGACGCGAACGCAGCCGCCGCCGCGGAGCGCGCCGCCTCCTCGGCCAGGGGCCACCGGGCCACAGGCTCCCGCTCCGGGCTCGATGCGTCCTCCGCCGGTGCCGACCAACCTCGGCGGGGGCGCACCATCACCCTCGAATGGTCCGCGTACCCAGCCTCCCCCGCCGATGGGCGCAGGGGCGGGTCTGGTCGCGGCAATGCGTTCGCGCCTGCCTGCGGGCCTCGATGATCTGCCGGCCGGCGAGGACGACGCGACCGTCGTGCTCGGCGCGATGGATCAGCAGAGCGGACGGAAGCCGAATACGATCCCGCCGCCGCCACCCTCGATGCCGCCGACGCCCTGGCAGCCAGGCGCTGAGCGTACGCGCTCGCCGCGGCTCGTTCCGCCTGCGGCGCTGTCGCAGCAGCAGCCCAGCATGGCGAGCCAAATGGGAAGCGTATCGAGCAGCCTCGGCGGCATGAACATGAGCAGCGCACAGGGTGGCGCGCTCGGAAGCGGCTCGCTCGGCGGCGGCTCGCCCGCCTCGTCGCAGAGTCTTTCGCGCGAAGCGGTTGCGGCGCAGGCATCGAGCTTGAGCCCGGCGTCGAGCCAGGCTCTGCAGCGGGCATCGAAGACGCAGGGCGGTCAGGACCGACGCGTCCTGGTCGGCGCGCTCGCAGCGATGGCCGTCTTGCTTCCCGTGATCCTCGTCCTGCTGCTCGGCGGTCGGACGACGCCCACCGCAACCGAAGGCAGCGACGTCAACGCAGCCCCCATCCCGGTCCCGACCACCACCGGCCGCGCCGCCACGCCGGCGCCCGATCCGATCCCGGCGCCCCCTCCCCCGCAGATCGTCGCCACCGCCGAGCCGACGGCAGCCCCCGCGCCGTCGGCTTCTGCATCGGCTGCGCCATCACAGGTCGTCGCCGTGGCCGGTCCGCCCCCGCCCGCAAACCCGGCAGGCCGGCCTCCACCGCGTACCCCGCCGGCTCGCGAGCTGCCTCCGAAGAAGGAGCCGCCTCCGAAGAAGGAGGAGCCCAAGTCCTCTGGCGGCAGCCAGGGCAATCTCCTGGCGATCGCGTCAGGCGGCAGCTGCACCTTCATCGTGAACGGAAGCCCCAAAGGCAGCGGCTCCAGCGTGAAGGTCTCCCTCGCGCCAGGTAACTACTCGGTGACGTGCAAGCCGTCGTCGGGTGCGTCGAAGTCGCGCAGCGTCTCGATCAAGTCGGGCGAGACGTCGATGCTGACCTTCAAGCTCTGACCCTGCGCCAGAACGGATCACGCGGTCCAAAATCGACCGGCCGATCGCCCAGAGATCGACCGCATTCGTTTCACGGTCCGCTTCGGGTCCCTCGCGCGCTGGGTGAATCACGGTAAATCACGGCGAGTCGATGGTCATCGGCCGCGATTCGCCGATGGTGGAGGCATGCGAGGGGCGACGGCGACGGCGTCGACCTCGCGGCATGCTCCTCGCTAAACGGATCATCGAGCGCGCGAAGGGCGCGCGCGAGGAGGAGCCCATGGGTGATCGCGGTATCGAGGTGGAGTTCTGGGGTGTTCGCGGCAGCGTTCCGAGCCCGGGCGGGGAGACCGCGCTCGTGGGCGGCAACACATCGTGTGTCGAGATCCGCTTCGGAGAGGAACGGCTCATCCTCGACGCGGGGACGGGGCTTCGTCTGCTTGGCGAGAGGCTCGCCGCGAGCAAGGACCATCTGGCGCGTACAACGCGCATCCTGCTGTCGCACGTGCACTGGGACCACGTGATGGGCCTTCCGTTCTTCGCTCCGCTCTATGCACCGGGCGCGTCGATCGAGATCGCCACCGGCCCGACCGGCGCGCCGCTGCGCGAGGTCCTCGGCAGGCTGATGAGCTCGCCCTGCTTTCCCGTCGACTTCACCAAGCTGCCGAGCGACATCGGCTGCTTCGATCTCGGCGCACGTCGCCGCTTCTCCACCGGGCCGTTCGAGATCACCGTCGCGCCGCTGTCGCACCCCGATCCGGTCTACGCCTACCGCATCGACGTGGGCGGGCGCGCCGTCGTCTATGCGACCGACACCGAGCATGGCGACGAGCCGGACCCGCGCCTCATCGAGCTGTCGCGGGGCGCCGACCTGCTCATCTACGACGCGCAGTACCTGCCCGAAGAGTTTCCCGCCAAGCGCGGGTGGGGTCATTCGACCTACGCGGCAGGCGCCGATGTCGCGGCCGCCGCAGGCGTGCGCACCCTCGCGCTCTTCCACCACGACCCCGCTCGGAGCGACGAAGCGGTCGGCTGCATCGTGCGACGCGCGCGCGAGGTGTTCCCCACCGCGGTGGCCGCCCGCGAGGGAATGCGTCTGCAGTTTTCGACCCAATCCGAGCCTTTCGGCCGCACGACCGTCACGCGCTCCGATGCGCTGTCGCTGGGCGGCGCGATCCCGCTTGTCTGATTGCGTGGTCGCGATCGAAGTGAGCCGTGGGCAACGGGTGCCGGCACCGCTCGCTTCGTATGCACTTCAAGTCAAAGAATCGGGTCGCGGGCTTCCTTCTCTGCGGCATCGGCGCGGTCGCTGCCGCCTGCGGCGACGACTCGGCCGCCACGACTGCCGGCAGCGGAGGGAGCGGTGGGTCGGGCGCACAGACGACTCAGGGCGCGACGTCAGCCGCCTCCACGAGCTCGGCAGGGGGCGAAGGCGGACTGGGCCAGGGCGGACTGGGCCAGGGCGGCGCAGGAGGAACGGGAGGACTCGGCGGCGCCGGTGGCGCGCCTCCGTGCGATGCGCTCACCGAGGAAGGCTGCGAGGTCGGCGAAGCCTGCGAGGTGGTCGACGACGGCACCGCCGCATGTTTTGCCCCGATCACGGTGGTGGGTCGCGTATTCGACTACTTCTCGGACGATGCGATCGAAGGCGCCCGCGTCGTCGCCCGAGACACCAATGGTGCCGCCGTCTCGGGCGTCGCCTCCTCGGCGGCCGACGGCAGCTACGAGCTCGCGGTCCCTGCAACGCGCGACGCGGACGGGAACGTCGTCTCCGAGGCGATCAACCTCCGGGTGGATGCTTCGGGATACGAGGCCTTTCCGACGCCGCCACGGTCTGCGCTTCCCATCGCTCTCGACACGGCGGTGCCGGGCGAGCCGGGTGAGCCAGACGTGATCCAGAACGCCGCCACCGACGTGGGCCTCATCGCGCTCTTGTCGACGGACGGACTCGGCACCGTCTCCGGCTCGATCGATCTGACCGCCCTCGCCGACCCGCCTTCGCCCAGGGGCATGCTCATCCTGGCGGGAAACGCGACCGGCATCGCCGACGGCGACGGCACGTACGTCGTGTTCAACGTTCCGGAAGGAACGGTCGACGTGAATGGCTACCTCGCGGGGGTCAACGTCGAGCCGACCACGGCCGACGTGGTCACGGGGGAGGAGACGCCCGACGTCATCCTCACGGCGCTCGCTACCGAAACAGTCACAGTTTCCGGATCGGTTCAGATCGTCAATGGCAACGGCTTCAGCGTGACGAGCGTGATCCTCGCACTGGAGGACACCTTCGACGAATCGACCATTCGATTCGACTCGCCACCAGGGCTTCGCGCAGGGGACGTCTCGGGCGCCTGGGCCATCGACGGTGTCCCCGACGGCCGCTATGTCGTGCTCGCCGGCTTCGAAAATGACGGCCTCGTGCGCGACCCCGACACCTCGATCGGCGGGACCGAGCTGCTCCACATCGAGGTCGCAGGCGCCGACGTCGCCATTGCCGACGGCTTCAAGATCACTGGCGCTCTCGCCGTCATCAGCCCTGGGGTCGACGGCCCGGAGCTGACCGAGGCGACCCCGACGTTCATCTTCGAGGACGATTCGAGCGAAGACCAATACGATATCCTCGTTCGTGATTCGTTCGGCACGCTCGTCTGGGAGACTTCGGTCCCCGGTATTTCGGGCAATCAGGACGTGGAGGTCGTCTACGAGGGGCCCGCCCTCCTTCCTGGAAATCTCTACCAGTTCAAGGCCACGAGCGTGAAGGACGGCATACCGATCTCGACGACCGAAGACCTTCGCGGCGTCTTCCAAATCGAAGGCGAGCTCGGCGCAGGCGGCGCGGGCGGCGCGGGCGGTGCGGGCGGCGCGGGCGGGATCTGATCCGTCTACGCTGATCCGGTTTGCGCTGGGCCCGTCTAGGCTGGGCCCACCATGACGCTTCCGCCCGGCTCCCGACTCCCGACGCCACTCATCACGTGGAACTGGCTCCGACGGCCCTACCCCTTCCTCGACGAGTGTGCCAAGAAGCTCGGCGAGACGTTCACGGTCGGGCTCATCGGCTTGCCGCCGGTGGTCATGTTCTCGAACCCGGAGCACGTGCGCGAGATCTTCGCAGACGACGGCGAGACGCTGGCCGCCGGGGAGTTCAATCGTTCGCTGGCGCCGCTCCTCGGCGACCGCAGCGTGCTCATGGTGGACGGCAAACGCCACCTGAGAAAGCGCAAGATGCTTCTGCCTCCGTTCCACGGGGAGAGAATGCAGGCTTATGGTCCGGCGATGATGGAGATCACGGCCCGCGCGATCGACAAGCTCCCTCGTGGGCGTTCCTTTTCGCTTCACGAGGTCATGCAGGACATCACGCTCGAGGTCATCGTGCGCACCGTCTTCGGGTTCGCCGAGGGGCCGCGGTTCGACGAAATGGTTCGCCGTACCAAGCGGGTGCTCGAGCTCGGCGCCTGGCCGCCGCTGCTGCTGCCCATCATGCAGTTCGAGGCAAACGGCTACTCGCCATACGGCCGCTTCAAGGCTGCCTCGGCAGCGAGCGATGAGCTGATCTTCGAAGAGATCCGCGCGCGACGACGCAGCGGCGAGCGAGGCAAGGACATCCTGTCGATGCTCCTCGACGCCAAGGATGACCTCGGCGAGGTCCCTTCGGAGCAGGAGCTGCGCGACGAGCTGGTGACCCTGCTCGTTGCGGGTCACGAGACGACGGCCACTGGCCTCACGTGGGCCTTCCGTTGGCTGCTCGATCAACCAGCCACGTTCGCGGAGGTACGCAACGCCGTCGACGCGCTGGGCATCGACCCGACCCCCGAGGCCCTAGCCAAGTGCGAGATGCTCGACGGCGCGGCGCGCGAGGCCCTGCGATTGGTGCCGGTCATCCCCCTGGTCGGTCGCGTGCTGAAGAAGCCGATGACCCTCGGTGGGTACGATCTGCCCGCGGGGGTCGTCGTCGCCTGCTCGATCTACCTCGCACACCGGAGGCCGAGCACGTTCCCCCGGCCGACCGAGTACGACCCGACGCGTTTCATCGGAAAGAAGATGTCGGCTTCCGAATTCTTCCCCTTCGGCGGCGGCCTCCGGCGATGCATCGGGATGGCCTTTTCGCTCTACGAGATGAAGATCGTCCTCGGGATGCTGATGACCCGAGTCGACCTGCGCCTGTCGCATCCCGGCAAGGAGATCGGAATGGTACGCAGGTCGATCACGCTCACCCCCGAGCAGGGGCTGCGCGTCTCGGCGCGGGACCGGATTCGCGCGGAACCGGCTCTCGCGGGCCGCGCCGTCGCGCAGGCCTGAGCGCGGCCTTACTTCTTCTTGCCGTCGGGCGCCTTCGGCGTGGCCTTGTCCTTGGCCTTCGCGTCCTTGGCATCCTTCTGGTCCTTGCCCTGCTTCTTGTTCTTGTCTTTGGCTTTCGGAGATTTGTCGCCCATGGGAGGCCTCGCTTTCGCTGAAGCGCCCGCGTGATCGGGGCGCGCGACGAAAGGTATCTGCCGAACGGCGTTCCCCGCAACGCCAAGGCCACCGCGATCCGGTGAGGCGAGGCTTTGGCGCGAAGACGGGCGGCGCGCGCCCTTGACGGAGCGCGCGCCGCGACGCGACCATGATCGATCCCAGCGCGCTGTCGGTGGATCCCGTGAACCTGCACCAAACTCCTGCGATAGGGTCCCTGATCGCGGGCCGCTACCGGGTCGAGGGTTTCCTCGGCGAAGGCGGGATGGGGGTCGTCTTGCGGGCGACCCAGCTCACCAACGGCCGGCCGGTTGCGCTCAAGATCCTCACGGCCGAGGCAGCCGCCATCAGCGAGACGGTCGCACGCTTCCGACAGGAGGCGACGATCGCATCGCGGATCCGCAACGTTCATGTGGTGAGCGTCCTCGACGTTGACGAAGCCGATGACGGTCGTCAGTTCATCGTGATGGAGCTGCTCGAGGGAATCGATTTCGCGTCGCTGATCGAGCAGCGCGGCGCCCTGCCGACGCAGGAGGCCGTCGGCCTGGTGCTGCAAGCATGCGCCGGCGTCGCCACTGCCCACGCACAGGGGCTGATTCATCGCGATTTGAAGCCGGCAAACCTCTTTCTGGCACGACGCGAAGGCCTGCCACCGATCGTGAAGGTCCTCGATTTCGGCATCTCCAGGTCGCTCAACGCCCGCAGCGCCCGCCTCACCCACCAGTCGATGGCCCTGGGAACGCCGATGTACATGGCGCCGGAGCAGATCGTCTCGACGAGGGACGTCGACGCCCGATGCGACCAGCACGCCATCGGGATGGTGCTGTTCGAGCTGCTGACCGGACGCCCGCCCTACGATCCACCGAACGCGGCGGCACTGGCCATCGCGATTGCGACGCATCCCCCTCCGTCGGCGCGGGCGCTCCGGCCGGAGCTTCCGGTCCGGCTCGATCTCGCGATCCAGCGCGCGCTGGCCAAGCGGCCCGGCGATCGCTTCGCCGACGTCGGCCAGCTCGCGCGGGCCATCGTCGCCTTTGCGCCTTCGGGCGCCGGCGTCTTCGCACAGATGATCGAAGCGACGCTGGCGCCTCTCCGCTCGACGGATCTCGAGTCCGCGCCGACGGTGCAGATGAACCTGCCGGCGTCGCTGCTGCCCGACCCGCATGTTCGGCAGAGTGCGCGCCCGCGCGAGCTGGAGGCCTTCGGGGCTGGCGCGGACGAAGGGGCACCGAGGCCAGCGCGTGAACCTCGAAACGTGCAGCAGAGAAGCCCCGAACACGCCGCCGTGACGGTCACCGCGTCGCCGGTTTCGACCGATCCGCGCGGACGCGTGCTCGCGCGCCACGATTGGGCGCAGACGGCGCTTCTCCTCGGCGGGGTCGCCCTCGGCGTGATCGTCGTCGGTGGAGTAACCTTCGCCGTCGTCTCGGCAGCGGGGGGGCGCAATGCGTCGTCCCCGAGCGACCCGGATCGCTCCGCGACCGTGATGGAGGAGCACGCCCCCACGTTCGGCACGACGGCGCCGCGGGTCGAGCCACGGCTTGCAGGCTCGATACCCAAGCCCGCGACCTCGGCCGGCGCACGGCCGGAGCACGCCCCAAGCAGCTCTGCGACCGGCACACCGAGCGCCATGGCACCCCCGGCGTCGAAGAGGCCTCCGCAGCCCTCGAAAAAGCCCATCAAGAAGCCTGAACCGCAGCGCTGAGATGCGCGCCTCGCGGTCGAGCGAGGGGGCGCAAGTCGCGAGGGGCGCTGCGACGCACGTCGCGAGGGGTGCGGCAAGGGGGAGAGGGACTGGGAAAATGGCCGCTCCGCGAGCCTCGAACCCGGCATCTCTCGCCCTCGTTGGTGTGGCGTTGATGACGTGCCGGGCCCCCGTGGTAGGGTGGCGTTTCGACCTCCCACATGGACGTCACCTGCGAGCGCTGCAAGACCGGTTACGAGTTCGACGACGCGCTCGTGTCCGAACGGGGAACGAGCGTTCGCTGCACGACGTGTGGTCATACGTTCAAGGTGCGCCGGCCCGGCGCGGCGCCCGTCGGGCAGCCTGCTTCGGCCGCGACCAAGGAGCGCTGGCTGGTCCGCACCATCGACGGTCGCGAGCTCGAGTTCCGCGCCTTGCGCGAGCTGCAGGCGGCGATCGCCAAGGGCAACGTGCGCCGCGACGACGTGCTCGCGCGTGAAAACGGTCGGCCGCGCCGGCTCGGCTCGATCGCCGAGCTCGACCCCTTCTTCACGTCACGGCAGCAGGTCCCCAAGGACGGGACGTTCTCCAAGACGTCGATCGGCGTCGGCCCCACACGGCCCCGCGCGCACACGCCGGCTGGCCTCGGCGGCGAGACGCCGCCCGATCCGCGTCCGCCGATGACGAGCCAGCTCGACGAGAGCGCGCTGCGCGGCAGGAGCGACCCGGGCGTCGGTCGTGCGTCGATGTCGTCGGGCACCACCGAAGGATCGGTGGCGATCCCGCTGGCCGCCGCGATCTCCAAGAACAACCCCGGGTCGCGTCGGAGTGATCGCCCGGGGCAGGCCTCGCGCACGCCGCTTCCACCGGTGACGGTGATGCGCGGCGAGGTCAGCTTCGAAGGGTCGGGGCCGCCCGAGAATGAGGACATCACCCACCAGGTTTCGCGCAAGGACCTGGAGGCGAAGATCCGTGAGGCCGAGTCGCTGGCGACGTCGGAGTCGATCGCGCAATCGCTGCCGAAGCCCAGCACGCCGCCGCCCCCCATGGCGCCCGAGCCGCCGCCGCGGCCCCCTGCACGTCCGTCGCCTCGCGATCGCACGCCGCCCCGCGCCGACGAGGCCTCGACCCAGCCCCAGCCGGCCCGCGCAACCGTCAAGTCGACACCGACCGGCAGCAGCGGTCGGAAGGAGGCGCTCGATGCCACCACCCCGGGCGACAAGCCCCCGTTCGAAGCCGAGATGGCGAAGGACGACGCCGCGTCGGGTCGCAGTCCTTCGTCGAACGGCGCGCCCCCTTCGTCACAGCCCTCTTCGTCACAGACCGCACGGATGCCGGAGCTGCCTCCGGCGCCATCGTCGGGCGCGATCGCCGCAGCCATCCCGAAGGGCGAGGGCCCGACACCGACGCCGAGCGACACGCCGGATCGCGGTTCGATCCCCGACATGCGCTCGTCGATGGCGAGCCTCGTCAACCTCACCCCGACCCCGGCCGACGTTCGTTACTCGTACGTTGGAGAGCACACCCGATCGAGCGGCGACGCGCGCTTCTCCGGGGCCTCCGAGTCGCGTCGTGTCGGCTCAGCGCGCTGGATCTTCGCGCTGCTGTTGTTGGGTGCGCTGGTGGTCGGCGGAGCGCTGGTCAGCCGGCACTATTTCTCGCGCGACGGCGAGGCGAAGACCGGCTCGAACGAGCGCCTAGCGAAGCTGCTGAGCGACGCCGAAAAAGCGGTCGCGACCGGTGATCTCGACACGGCCAAGGAGCTGTCCGACCGCGCCTACGGCCTTGCCGAGCGCGATCCGAACGCGGCGCGCTTGTCGGCGCGCGTGGCCAACGAGCGGGCCGAGCTCCCCTGGCTGGAGCTGCGGTTCCTCGCATCCGATGACACGTCGCGCGCCGCCGTGAAGGCGCGCCTCGCCGATCAGGTCGGCCGGGCGAAGTCGGCCGCAGCGCGCGCCGCCGAAGTCGGAAAGACCGACACGGAGATCCTTCGCGAGCGCGTCGATGCGCTTCGTCTGGCCGGCGACCTTCCGGCAGCGCGGGCGCTGGTGCCGCAGCTGTCGGGCACCAGCTCCGATCCGCGAACGCAGCTCGTGCTCGCTGCGCTCGATCTCGCCGAAGATGCGCCTCCGCTCGACGAGATCATCCCGCGCCTCACCAAGGTCGTGACCGACGACGACGGCGGGCGCGCGCGTCTGCTCCTGGTGTACGCGCTGGGTCGCAAGGGCAACGTCGATCGCGCGAAGGTCGAGCTGGCCAAGCTCCGCGCGAACCATCCGCTGCGGTCCAGCGCCGAAGCATTCCTCAAGCGGACGGGCGACGGCGTGGCGCCGTCTCTCGACATCGAGAGCCTTCCGGATGCCGCACCGCGCGCCGCGGGCGATCCGCAGGCCGTAGGAAGCGGCGAAGTCCCCGCAGACTTCCGCAAGGCGCTGGAGCAAGCGAGTCAGGCGCTTTCGAAGGGCGATCAGGCGCGCGCCGAGCAGCTCTATCAAGGCGCGCTCGCCAAGGAGCCGGGCAACCCCGAGGCGCTCGCGGGTCTCGGGCACGTCGCACGAGGGCGCGGCAAGACCGCCGAGGCCATCGAGTACTACAAAAAGGCAATCGCCGGCTCGAGCTACCTGCCCGCCTTGGTCCCGCTCGCCGACATGCTGTGGGACAGCGGCGATCGCTACCTCGCGCAGGTCTATTACAAGCAGATCAT
>Ga0105046_10015670_pt1 | contig 11647 bp, 10 predicted proteins | sample MAT03_FD_78385 | JGI IMG/M metagenome (GOLD analysis project Ga0105046, IMG submission 78385) | Freshwater microbial communities from Lake Fryxell liftoff mats and glacier meltwater in Antarctica - MAT-03 (megahit assembly) | ecosystem: Environmental > Aquatic > Freshwater > Ice > Liftoff...
CGCCCTGCCCGCCCGATGATCATGCCGTCGCGGATGAGCAAGGCGGCTTCGGCGGTGGTGTTGAGCGACAACTCGGTCAATTGCAAGGCGAGATAGGCAGCGCGGTCGATATCCACCGCAATTGGATTCACGGCGGGGATGGCATCCCAACGGGCGGTATTGCCTGTGGACGGCAGACTCTCCATGAATGGACTCGGTTCGGAAGGGATCGGCATTTCGCTGTAGAGTGCGCCCGCCGTTTGTTCGCCATCCGGTGACGAGAATTCCCACGCCGCCATCAGTTCAAACTGAGTATTGAAGTCGGCATCGTCAAAACCAACCGCTTTAGCGACCGCTTCGGGCATCGAGGTCGGCGGCGGCGGGGGTTGAATCGCTTCTGGTAACGATAGTGGCGGGGGTGGGGGCGGCAAGGTGGGGCGCTGCATCGGCACGGTGTTGGGGCTGATGCGGGCGGGGGCATCAAACCATTCCGTCTCCATATTTTCGGGGTGCGTCTCAAACTTCTGCCCTTTAGAGGCGCGGGTGGTCTGGTCGCTATAAACGCCTTCGGGCAAGGTGCCGGGCGATTTGGGGGTGTCGTCGCGGACCAAAGAGCCTGTCACCGCCGCGCTGTTGGCTCCCGACGGCAAGGGCAAGATGAACGGGCGCAGATCGGGGATCGACCGTTCCAGATTGTCGAGCAAGGCTTCGATGGAAAATTCGCCGTCGCGCGCTTGATTGAGCGTGCCCTGCAAAATCACCTGAGCGATAGAGCTTTCGCCGTCGTTGTCCGGCAGGGCATCGAAGTTGAAGTCATTCGCGGGCGGGCGGGGTAAATGGATTCGTTCGGAGTGTCCACCTAAATCCATGTCAAAGCGCATTCCCTTGGGGACGGGCGTGTCTTCGGTTTCTTCGGGCACCGCCTCATCACGCAACAGCGCCATGACTTTACGGAAACTTTTGTCGTTCACGCCCGAAACCAAATCGCTGATCGTGCCGCCTTGTTCAAAGGTCGGCATCGGCGGTTCGTCCGAGGCGAGGCGCTTAAACGACGCAGGGGCATTGGGGGGCAGCGGTTGGGTGACCGATTTTTCGTCGGGGGGCAGATCATCCAAGATCGAGTCAATGCCGCCCCGAATGATGAAATCGGTCATGCGGGCAGGGGGCGCGGGCTGGCGGTCGCGCTTAAGCGATTCCAAAAGGTCGTTAAAACTAGTGCGTGGTTGGGCGGGGGCATCTTGGGGGCTAAGGGTGTTTAGCACCGCACTAAAATCGCCTTCGTCCGATACCGGATCGACGGGCGTATCTTCATACACCTCGTCAAGATAGCCAAAATCGGCGTGCCCTATCGCTTGCAACACATTATTCAGGCTGTCGGGTTCGCGCATCACGGTGGGTTGCGGCGGGGGTGCCTCATCAAATACGTGTTGCAACATCCCGGTCTTGCCCTTGCGCTGTGCCGACAGCGTGGGGCGTTCGCGCCCGGACAACAATTTTTCGATGCGGCTGATGACATCACGCGGCTTGTAATTGGTCTCCAACGCCTCGTGAATACCGAGCTTCGCCATGACATCGCTGGGGGGAACCGGCGCGACGATGATCAAGATATCGCGTTGGACTTGGGTGATGGCACCGATCACGTTTTCGGGCACGCCGCTCATGCTCGTGAAATCGATCACGATCACGTCTTGTGGGTGTTCGCGCAAAAACTCAACGCTTGATGTCAAGGTTGTGAAGGGATGCACTTCATAGAGGGATACCCGCTCAATCGCCTGTTTTAGATGAATGGCGACTTGAAGTTTGCCATGCAAGATCAAAATGTGTGTGATCATCGCGCGTCCGTTTTCCCCAGCGAAAAAATAGATCTTCGTTTGACGGACGCGCAACGGCGCGTCCGGTGCTGCTTATAGCTTTAGGGTGGGTTCGTCACCGTCACAGTGAACAATCCTAAATTGTTGACCTCGCTGATCTCAGTCACTTGGCTGAGGTTATCGGCACGTGCCTGCAAGGTATAGGTGCCGGCGGCGCTGAAGGTCAAATTGATCGTCAAGGTGACGCTTTGGCTGGCGGACAAGTTGCCCACCACCCCCAATTGGTAATCGGTGCTAGGGGGCGAGATGTTGACGATGTTGTTGAACTGCGCCGCCATGCCACCCCCAGTATTGGTGATGACGACAGTATACAACGATGTCACGGGGGTGCCGCCCGCGCCCAGCACCAACGTTTCGCTGCCGTTAAAGGTGGTAATGACCAAATCGGGCAGGGGTGGCGAGGTCGGCGTTTGGGTGGGGGGCACTGCCGTCGGCGCTGCCACCGTGACACTGGGCGTAACCGTCGCGCCGACACGCGGCGTTGGTGTGGGTGGGATCGGCGGGATGATCACGCCGGAACAGTTGCCGTACAACGTGATGAATTGATTGCTGACCCAACCGGTGGTCGTGCCGACCCGCACTTGCCACCATGAGTTGTCGCCCAACCGCCCCGTAATCGGCACGACGGTATTGGCATTGAGGGTCAAGATGCGGTCATAATTGATGCCGGGACCGGTACGAAGGTTGAGGCTGGTATTGACGAGCAACCGGCAGGTGGGGTCAAACGGATTGACCACTGGCGGCGAGGTGATGATGATGGGTGCTGTCGTCGGGAGCCGTGTTGAGGTGGGGGGCTGGACAACCGTTAGGCTAAGCGTGGTGGGGTCGCTGCTGATCGATCCCCGAAAGGCGTAGACCTGTACTTGGATCGTGCCCAGCGTGGGCGGGGTGTAATCCAACAAAGTGCTGAAGGTGACATCGCCGCCCGCCGTTTGTGACGAGACCGTTTTGACGACCTGCCCGTTAACGAAAAGTTGCACGCGCGTCACCCCGGTCGTGTCGGCGGCGACGACGCTGATATCGGCTTTGACGTTGACGGCGATTTCAGCCCCATTGGCGGGCGAGATGATGGTCACGACGGGGCGCTGATTGTCGGATGAGCTTGTTGGCGTCGGGACATCGCCATTGTTTAAGAGGTTGCACGCCCCTAAAAATAAAGTGAGAAGCATAAAACCAACCAAGCGCAGGGGGAGACGCATTCACAATATCCTATGGTTTTAGAGAGCGAAAACAAATGGTGCGGTAGTGCCTATCAATATTCTAACACTGAAAATAAAAAGCCTCGCCCCATAAAATCGGGCGAGGCAACATTTGCGACCAAACGGAGGGATCGCGACGGTAAGGAACCGTGCCGATCCACGAGGGATGGTTGTAGGGCATGAACCTCATGCCCTACAACCGTGTTTTGATTAAGTCAGTGGTTCTTTGAAGATGATGAAGCGCGCCATGTCATCGCCTTTAGCGATGCAGGTGGACATATCGACCTTGAATTCGCGCCCGCCCGAGACCCACTTCAACCCTTCCATCAGCAAGCCTTGCGCCATGAAGCAGACGGCGCGGTCGGTCGTGCGCCCCCAACATAAAGCGCAGTGCTTTTCCATCGTGTAGATGATGCGGTCGGGACCATCATCGTGAACGTTGGAAATCTGATCCGAAAATTGCGTGAAGATGTTCGCCATCGCTGGAACACCGACCTTGAGTTTGGCGCTTAACGGCAACACCTTGAAGGCAAGATCGCCCACACCCGCCAGCGCGCCGAAGGAGCGCAGCCCGCCGGAGAACAATTTGCGCCCCGCCCGCAGCGCCATCGCCCGCCCACCGCGCGCGCCGAACATGTCTTCGAGCGCGATGTTCAATTGGGAGAAGTCTTTGAAATCAAACTTCTTCTCAAGGTTATCAGGAGGCAGCGTATCGAGATACTGCTCCATCTTGCCCATTCTCAGGATGGTGTTCAGACCGTTTCGCCCCATGATTTCTTCCATGGCTTCCATGGTGATGCGGGCGAATTTGTTGGGATAGTAAAAACCGCTCATACCGGCTGGTGCATCTGTCATTATTTTTCAGTCCTCCAACTGCGCGCTGGACGTTTCGCCATATTTTGTCAGTTGTTTTCGGCGCCGTGCCCACCCAGTATACGACAAAACGTGTAGCTTACCCAGAATTTCCCAATAGGACACTGATAACAACATCATCCTTAACCGCCGATGATCACCAACGGCTGATCGGCTGGCTGTGTTAAAGGCAAACGTCCTTGCATACTCCAAGGACCCGTCCAAGTGATTTCGACATCCACCACTTGCCCGAAACGATCTTGGTCATCATCAAAGAACACTATTTTATTCTGGGGCGTGCGTCCGCGCCACTTGCCTTTGTGATTTTCTTCGACCAGTACCGGGATGGTTTTTCCGAGACTGTGACTGTTGATATCCGCCAGAATCCGCGCTTGTAGTTCGTCGATGCGCTCGTGCCGCTCCTTTTTGACTTCTTCGGGGACATCATCCGCCATGCGCCGAGCGCTCACGGTATTGGGACGCGGACTATACCGAGCGAGATGGACTTTATCCAGTTTTAGCGCTTCCAGCAAATCATAGGTGCCCTGAAACTGTTCGTCGGTCTCGCCGGAGAACCCGACGATGATATCACTATGGATCGCCACATGGGGGATGCGGGATCGAATTCTTTCGACCAAGCGGCGATATTGCTCGACCGTATAGCCTCGTTTCATCCGCTCTAGGGTGCGATCATCCCCCGCTTGCACGGGGACTTCGATATGGGGCATCAAGCGCGGGAGCGCGGCGACGGTATCGAGCAGTTTATCGGTCATCCAATTGGGATGGCTGGTTAGGAAGCGAATGCGCTCCACACCCACTTCTTCGGCGACCGTGTGAACGACCCCTAACAGGTCGGAGAGATCGGGTCCATCGGCGATATCTTTGCCGTAGCGATCCACAATCTGACCGAGCAGCGTGATTTCTTTGACCCCCTGCAAGGCAAGGCTACGCACATGATTGACGATCTCGCCCACGCTGCGGCTGCGTTCAATCCCCCGTTGAAAGGGAATAATGCAAAAGCTGCAAGCGTGCGAACAACCATACACCACCGGCACATGGGCGCTGATGATTTTACCGCGTTCGTGTTCCGGCAGGATGAGATCGCCGACGGTGCCGCTATCTTGCAAGTGGTCGCGATGGGCGCGCTCGCGCAGTTCGAGCGCGATGACTTCGGACTCGTCCATGCGTGTTTTGAGGAAATCGACCATTGGGGTGGGTTCGGAAGGCGGCATGAACACATCGATAAAAGGCAGCCGTTGACGCAGTGCTAACGGATCGCGCACACCGACCAGACAGCCCATGACACCGATGATCTTTTCGGGATGCTCTTTTTTAAGCTCGCCCAACATATATAACCGACCCAACGCTTTATCTTCGGCGGTTTGCCGAACGACGCAGGTGTTGACGACGAAGATATCCGCGTCGTCTGGCTCTTGCGCTGCGCGATAGCCCATTCGCTCTAGCTCCGAAGCTAAAAGTTGCGAATCGGCGATGTTCATTTGACAGCCTAATGTCCAGATGTGGTACTGCATTAGATTAGATGACGCCAACCATGAGAAAAACGATACTTCGTATTTTAGCGCTTGTGTGTATAAGCGTCAATTCGGTGATAAAGGGTCGACTGCATTTCATTTCGAGGGCTATCGCCCAAAAAACAGGGTGGTGCCGCCCAAATATTACAAATTCTTAGAATAAAATTCACGAAATTTCGTTGTGAAGCGTTGCAAAATTGGCTATGCTTGTATTTATGAATATTCGTTAATGTGCAAAACTAAGGGCATTCACACTGATCATGGAGAATTACATGCGTATCGTCTGGCAATCTGTAGAACCGGCGGTGCCTGATTGTATCGAGCAGATTGAAGAAGGTGTTTTTGAAGCACGCTGGTGGAAACCCGTTCCGCTGATGGATATCGACACTATTCGCCATATCAACACCATTCAAGTCGTGGGGGAACCTTACGAACCGGAACACCTGCCGTCGGGTATGGCGGTACGTTTTCGCCTGTATCAATAACGCGCAGACAAGGAGTGTCGTCGCGTTTTAGAGGTTACGAACCTGCACCCCTCAATACCATGCTGTCCTAAACGTCTCGCCATCATGGGGATTGGCACCGTTTAGTATTTTCTTTGCCCCATTTTAATTGTGTGGTGCCTCATATATTTGCTCAAGACCGTAAGCACGGCGTTAGATTGCTACGGTATTTTTTGATTCATAAACCTCTTAACACTGTAGCGATCTGTTTTCCATTATAATGGGAGAATTCATGAAAATCGTAAAAGCCGATCTTTCTGATATTCATTGTCGTGCCCTAGTCATCTCAACGAGGGAAGGTATGTTTGGCTCTGTTGAAAGGCAACCTTTGCGCCAAAGCTGGTGGTTCCGTGGCTCCGAAAAAAGATAGTTCACCACGCAGTTTTATTGACAGAATCAAGTTTGCTGCTCCCGTTTTTGGGCAGTCATTCAAACGTGACTCAAAGGGTGTTCTCTATGTTGAATGAACTAAAAACAGAACTCTATGATTTAGAGTTGCTCGTCCAAATACTGTTGTCGGAGTTAGGAAGCGGAAATACTGGGGCAACTGCGTATCAAACGGCATGGATAGCACGGTTATCGCCCAATTATCATCAATTTGAAGGCGCAACCGAATGGTTACGACGGCATCAATATGATGATGGCAGTTGGGGGGCACCGCTGGTGCATCACCATGATCGCATTATTTCCACCCTTGCCGCCATGATCGCGCTGCACGAAACGGGGCATGAAGCGCGGGACAAACGGCGGGTTCACCGTGCCGAACAAGCGTTATGGAAATATGTCGGGTATTTGCATCATGATCAAAGCGACACCGTTGCTTTTCCGATTTTGGCGGGCACACTGACCGATATTGCCCTTTCTTATGGCTTTGATGTGCCGCGTTTGCCCACCCGCAATACCAAAGCGTTTAGCAAAAAAGTGGGCAAATTGCTGGCATCCACCGAGCGCAATTGGCGGGCGACCACGCTGGTCTTTTCGTTGGAAGGGCTACCCGAACATTTTACGGAAAAGGATGCGCTCTTTGAGGAAAATGGCTCGATTTGTATTTCGCCATCGGCAACGGCTGCTTATTTGATGCGCTGGCATCACCCCGTTGGCGTCACCTATCTGGAAGGGTTGATAAATGCTGAGGGCGGGGTGCAGGCGTTAGCACCGATTGATATTTTCGACATCGTATGGTCATTGACGTATCTGCGCATGGCGGGGGTCATCACCCCTGATGATTCCCAAGTGCGAACGCTCCTCGATTATTTGTATGCGCGCTGGTCGCCGCAGTTGGGGGTCAGCACGGCAAGTTACTTCCCGACCCAAGACTCGGACGACTCGGCAGCCTGCTTGAATTTGCTGCGTTGGGGCGGCTATCCGGTGACGGCAGATTTTTACGCCTACTACGAACAGGCGGATCATTTTTCGACCTACTTGCAAGAGACCAACCCCTCGGTGAGCGCCAATGTCCGGCTGTTGGCGGCATTGCGTTATTTTGACGAGGAAGAAGATGAGCGCGTGCAGGGTTGGAAGCAAAAAATCGTCGTTTTCCTGCGCGACAACGATGAGAATGGTTCTTATTGGTGGGATAAATGGCACGCCTCGCCGTATTATGTGAATAGCACGGCTGTGACAGCGCTCACGGGCTTGGATGACACCTTGGCGGCATCCCGTCTACGCTGGATTTTGCGCACCCAGCGTGATGATGGCGGGTGGGGCTATTTGGGCATCTCGACCCCCGAAGAAACCGGGTATTGTATACTGGCGCTTATTCAGTGGCAGCGTCAATTTGGCAATATCGACCCGATGATCTTAGAAGCAGGGGGACGTTATTTGCACAACAACATGAAAACGATCATGATCCCGACAGTGCCTTTGTGGATCAGCAAGGAATTGTATACGCCTATTAATCCGGCGCGATCCGCAGCCTTGAGCGCATTATACGCATTGCGTGATATTCTCTAGGAAAGTGGAGCCGTTGGACGATGGCTGATTACCTTTGTTTTCGGAAAAGTCATGCTGATGATAAGATAAGCATAGTTTTTGAGGATTTGCCATGACGATGATGACAAAACCATGGGCGCGTTCAACCCTTCTTGGCTCGTTTTTGAAACCGATTCAAGAATGGTTGACGCCGCGCGCCAAAGAGCGGGATAAGGCGTTTCGCGAACGCGGGTTACGGTTAGCACTGGCGTTAATTTTAAGTCTCGGGTTGCTGAGCGTTATTTTGACGATCTCCAGCTATCGCGAAGCATGGTCGGTCATCTCGGTGCCGACTATTCAGATTTATGCCCTGCTGTTGTGCGGGGCAGCAGCAGTCGCCGTCCAGCGAGGCAACCTGAACATCGGCGGTTTCTTATTCATTGGCGGGTTGTATATCGGCGTCTTCGGGTTGGTGATTTTATCGCGGGGCGAGAATATCGAACGATATTTGATCAGCATCCCCCTCATTCTCGTGCCAGTGATAGTGGGGGCATTGATCTTGCCGCGGTCGGCGTTGGTTTGGATGACCTTCGGCTCGATGAGCGTCTTTGGGGTGATCAATATCCAGTCGCCCATCACCGATCCGATTTTGGCTTCAAGCTTGTTCACCACCTTTTCTCTGGTGCTGGTCGTCGCGGGGTTGCTGCTCTATTTTTTGCGCACCGAATTTGACCGCCGTTTAGATGTCCTTGCCGACGCCTTGGGGAATGCTGAAACGGCTCGGCAACGCGCAGAACTGGCGGATCGGTCGAAATTGCAATTTCTCGCCAATATGTCGCATGAACTACGCACGCCTTTGAATGCCGTCATTGGCTACGATGAAGCGATGTTGGGGGGCATGGTCGGCAGTTTAAGCGACGAACAGATGCGCGTCTTGGGGCACATTCAAGTCAACAGCCGCCGCTTACTCAATTTGATCAACGACGTGTTGGATTTATCTAAGATCGAAGCCGGCGCGTTGGAAACCTTTTTCACGCCTATGTCCCCGCGCAAAGTGATCGAAGAAACAGCGGATGCCCTGCGCGGCTTGTCACAACAAAAGAAGATCGATTTTACCGTGACCTTCACCCCCGATGTGCCGGAAGTGGTTTTGTGCGATGTGCGTAAGCTGCAACAGATTATGACGAATCTGGTGGGCAACGCCGTTAAATTTACGAGTGTGGGTGGGGTGACGGTGCAAGTGGATGCCCCCGATAGCGATCATTGGCGCTTGTCTGTGCAGGATACGGGTATCGGCATTGCTGAGCATGATCTGAAAACCATCTTTGAGCCGTTCCGCCAAATTGATAATAGCGATACCCGTAGGTATCATGGAACCGGATTGGGTTTAGCCATCGTGAGCCGCTTAGTCACCAGCTTAGAGGGGAATATTGTCGTGCGCTCGGTTGTGGGCAAAGGCAGTCAGTTTATTGCCACCTTCCCCCGTGCGCCGATTCCGACTGCCGAACTTGCCCCAGTGCCCGTAAAAGATGCCGAACCTGTACAGCAAGGAGAACTGACTTGAATGGAAAACCGATTTCCGTACTGCTGATCGATGATGATCCCAATGTCCGGGATGTTTTTCGCCTTGCCATGACCTATAACAATTTCCCGATCATGGTGGCACAAGATGCCGAAACCGGCATAAATTATCTGCAAAGTTATCAACCGGATGTCGTCGTGATTGATATCTTCTTGCCGGGCTTGGATGGGTATCAAACGCTAAACCGCATCAAGCGCGAACACCTTGCACCCGGTTCGCGCTTTGTGGCGATGACCGCCTATTACACCAGTGACACCGAAACCGAAGCATTGGGCAAAGGGTTTGATGGCTATCTCTCTAAACCCTTTGATCCCAATCAGTTGGCAGTCTTTTTGCATCAACTTGTTGACCGATAACACTGGAGCTGTAGAGTATGGAAAACCCTGCCCAGTGGCGCGTCCTCGTCGTTGATGACGAAATTGATAATTTAGGGCTTTTTCAACTCGTGCTGAATCATCATAACGCGGGCTATAAGTGTGTCCAAAGCGGCATAGAGGCTTTATTGATACTGGACACGTATCCCGCCAATATTATGTTGATCGATATCCAGATGCCAGAAATGACAGGCTATCAGCTTTTGAGTATGATTCGCTCCAAGCCCACTTTTGCCAAGTCGGTGATGATCGCTGTCACTGCCTATGCCATGCAAGAAGATGAACGGCGCGTCCTAGAAGTGGGTTTTGATGGCTACATCCCCAAACCGATCAATGTCATGGAGTTTGTGAATGACATCAAGAAGATATTGAAAAAGCGTGGATTGATATAAAATACTTGATCGCTGCTGACATCAGAAAGGAAAAAAGCGTTATCCCCTCAACGCGCCACCATCGTAGACGCGCAAAACCAGCATCGGCGTCGTATTTCAGGATCGCTATCCCAAGTTCATGCCAGCCTACGCGCGGCTCCATTTGGGGACTATCAAGGGGAACCAGCGCTGCCTTACATGAACGACTCTGACAATCTTGCCGCGCGCTTGCGCGTAAAATATCCCGAAGGCTTAACCGCGATCCTCGCCATCGGCGGGACGCGCACAAGCTATTTGTTATCCCGCGATTTTGAAACCTTAGAAGACCCCGGCAAGATCGACGATCCGGCGCACTATGTGGCGATGATCCAAACAAGTTATCAAGAAGTGACCGGTCATTTCTTCGATCTTGGCGTGCAAAACCTCATCATTCCCACCTTGTCTCACCGGAATTTTGGGGATCGCGGGCAAGAGTATGCCGAACGCTATATTGGCTATATCTTGTGGCTCATTCAGGAGCCGTTCGTCGAATTTTATCATGCTCAGGGGATTGATCCCTACTTCTGCGGCATTGATACGCTGCTGCATCTTCCCGAAACATATGGGGCACATGCCATCGGGCAAGCATTCGCTGATTTTCAGGACAACTGGCATTATCAAGAGGGGCGTCGTAAGCTGATTTGGGCAATTGTGCCCTTGCCCGCGTATTCTTCGTGGCAAGCGCAGATGGCGTTAAGCGATGCCGACAGGGTAGCCCTGCATGATAGCCTCATGGCTGAAACCAGCCTCGACCAAATTTATACCGAGCTATTTCACTTTTATGCACGTCCCTTGTTGGGCACCGATCTGCCTATTCCTCATTTTTATGTGGGTACGAACCGCAATGGAGACATGAAACTGCGCGAACCCTTATCATTATCGTTGCTCTGTGGGGGTCCGTTTCGGCTTTTTTATACGCCCTACCCGTCGTTGTTCATCACGCGGGCGACGGCGCAACGGATCCTTGAAGATTTACTCGGTGGGAGTGGCTTAAATGCCTTCCAACGTGATTATCAGGGGCAATACTCGCGCGAAGTGTTGGCAGCAGAACGGGATCGGATGAGGGCATTGAGTGCTGATCCCGAGTCAACGGTGGGCTTGACACGCCGTATTGCGCCTAAGACGTGGGAAGTGCCCCCAGACGAGGATGAGTGAGGGCGCGGGGCAGGGGATAGCGGAGACAGGACGCGCAACGGGATTCTGTTGAAAAAGAGTTTGAATCGGCGGGCGACCCCATTGGGTCTTGGGCGTCAAGTTAAGGGTTAATGTGTAACTGCTCAGGCTGAAAAACGGTCGGTAATAAAGGGAGAAATGACCGTTGGCGGCAAATGTGCGGATATTCGGCGCGCGGACTTTCATGTTAACGAACGATTGACAAGCGCCTAATCCGCCCCTACATCCACGTTTCGAGGGGTATTTTCCTTTTTTTCTTCA
>Ga0105046_10015671_pt1 | contig 11647 bp, 12 predicted proteins | sample MAT03_FD_78385 | JGI IMG/M metagenome (GOLD analysis project Ga0105046, IMG submission 78385) | Freshwater microbial communities from Lake Fryxell liftoff mats and glacier meltwater in Antarctica - MAT-03 (megahit assembly) | ecosystem: Environmental > Aquatic > Freshwater > Ice > Liftoff...
AAGAGCTCGTCTACGAAGCGCTCGAAGAAGTGATCGATCCCGAGCTCGGGCTGGACTTCGTATCGCTCGGACTCGTCTACGAGGTCGAAGTCGAATCGCCCGATGTCTACGTGACGTTCACCCTGACCACGCCCGCCTGTCCGATCGGCCCCCAGGTCTCTGAGCAGATGAAGGAGTTCGTCGGCAACCTCGACGGCGTCCGGGACGTCCACCCGAAGATGATCTTCGATCCGCCCTGGTCGCCGGAGATGATGACCGAGGACGCGAAGTTCGCGCTCGGCTACTGACGCCTGAAGGCCGGTTCATGGCAGGACTCCCGGCCGAGTGATCCAGACTTTCCTGCTGATCCTGCCGTTCGGTCTTGCCGGCGCGGTCAGCCCGGTCATGCTCACCGAGCAGACCGTCCTGCTTGCCACTCCGGATGGGCGCAGTGCCGGCCGACGCTACGCCGCAGGGGCGGCGCTGACACTGCTCGTCTTCGCCGGAGTTCTCGTGACTTTCGGACGGGTCATCGCCCTGCCCGAAGAACCGAAGCTCGACGCCACCCTCGACATCGTCATCGGTGTGTTCCTGGTCGGGCTGGCGCTATTCCTGCGCAGGCCCAGGATCCACCGCTCGAAGAAACGGCATCACGCTCCCCGCTTCGGTGCTCGCGAAGCGTTCGGCTTCGGCGCATTCTCGATGGCCACGAACTTAACCACTCTGGCGCTGGTCGTCCCGGCATCGAAGATCATCGCCGCCAGTGATCTCGACTTCCCCTTGCGTGACCTGATGGTCCTGGTCCTGGTGGTCATGTGCTCGACCCCGGCCTGGTTGCCGATCGCCCTCACCGCGATCGCACCCGGCCCGACCGAACGGGGGCTGCGGTCGTTCGGCGATGTGATCGAGCGGCGGGGAAGGTTCCTGACGGTGCTATTGCTCGGAGGAATCGGAATCCTCCTGATCGTTCACGGCATCTTCAACCTCGGCTGAGCCGGCGCCGGACCAGCCGGTCCCTCAGCTCGCCTTCAGCAGTTCGTCGAGCGCGTCGTTCAGTCCGTCGGAGATCAGTTCGATGTCGGGCATCGCGTCGTAGTCGCCGAGCAGGCCGAAATTGACCTGGCCGTTGTAGCTCATGACACCGACCGCGAGCGCGTGGTTCTTCGCCAGGAAGGCGATCGGGAAGGTCTCCTGCAGCTTGCGGCCGAGCACGTAGAGGGGCATCTGGGGCCCGGGCACGTTTGTGACCAGCAGGTTGAAGAGCCTGGTCGAGAAGGTCAGCCGGGCGGCCTGGGCCAGCAAGGTGGGCGGCGCGAAGTCGTTCAGGCGGGCTATCACTTCGGCACCTAGCGCCTGCTTCGACTGCTTCAGGCCGTCCATCGCGAGGCTGACGATTTCCAGACGCTTGACCGGGTTCTCTTCGTAAACGGGAAGCGGAGCACGCATCGTGGCCAGTTTGTTTCCCAGGTGGCCCTGCTCGTCTTCGGACCGCACCGAAACCGGAACCATTGCCCTGAGCTCCAGGCCCTCGGTTTCGACGCCGCGGCCGATCAGCCAGTTTCTGACCGATCCGGCGACAACCGCCAGCACGACATCGTTCACTGTCGTGTCGAAAGCGTTCTTGATGCGCCGGAAGTCGGAGAAGTCGGCCCTGGCCCAGGCGATCCGGCGGTGTGGACCGATCGGCGTGTTCAGTGGCACGTCCGGCGCGGGGTCGGCGAATGCGCGGGCGACTTCGGAGATTCCTTCCGCGCCGTCGCCGATCCGGTCGACCACGCTTTCCGGTCTACGCACCGCGTTGATCGCTCGTTCGGTCAGCCGCAACGGAGTAACCGCGAGGTCGCTGGCACTCTGGCGAAGCAGGTTCAGGGAAGAGGGCTCGGGGCGAGGCTTCCATTCGTCGACGTTCTCGGCCGGTTCCGGGTTGGGGGTTACATCGAAGATCACCGTGCCGATGTCGATGCCGGATATCCCGTCGATCATCGCGTGATGGCTCTTGATCAGGACGGCGAAACGGTCGTGCTGGAGTCCCTGGACAAGCCACATCTCCCACAGCGGTTTCGAGCGGTCGAGCGATTGCGAGAAGACCCGGTTGGCAAGTGCGATCAGCTCCTTGTCGGAGCCGGGGGATGGCAGGGCGGTGTGGCGCATGTGGAATGAAAGGTTGAAGCCGGTGTCGTCTACCCAGAGAGGGCGTCCGGCATCCAGCGGGGGGTAAATGAGCTTCTGGCGGTACCGCGGCACGTAGACGAGCCGGGACTCGACGTGGGCGACAAAATCCTCGAGCGAGGGGGGAGGACCCTCGAAGATCAGGACCGCACCGATATGCATGTGGCTGTTCTCGTTCTCGTTGCTGAGGAACGAGGCATCTACTGCCGTGAGGCGATCCAGGTGATTCGTCGGTGGCTCCATCAATCTCCCCTAGTACTGATTGCTGCTGATAATTCCGTCGGCACCCCGGTGTGGGTACCCTGTCTGTATGTCTTCTGAATCAACCATCAGTCCTGAACGAGTGATCCTAGCCGCGCCGCGAGGCTATTGCGCCGGCGTGGACCGTGCCGTCCAGACGGTCGAGCGTGCTCTCGACATGCACGGGGCACCGATCTACGTGCGCAAGGAGATCGTCCACAACAAACATGTCGTCGAAGAACTGGCCGCCCGCGGCGCGATATTCGTCGAAGAGGAGACCGAGGTCCCCGAAGGGGAGATGGTCGTCTTCAGCGCCCACGGCGTGTCCCCCGCGGTCCACGAGAACGCCAAGGCACGTCAGCTCCAGACGATCGACGCCACCTGCCCTCTGGTGACCAAGGTTCATGTCGAGGCCCGCAAGTTCGCGGCCGAGGGCTACACGATCGTGATGGTCGGGCACGCCGGGCACGAAGAGGTCGAAGGCACCATGGGCGAGGCTCCGGACAGCATCGTGCTGGTCCAGACGGTCGAAGAGGTCGACGATCTGGTCCTCCAGGATCCCGACCACGTCGCCCTGATCACCCAGACCACTCTTTCGGTCGACGAGACCGCCGAGATCATCGGCCGCCTGCGCGAACGTTTCCCCGGAATCGTGACCGCCAAGGGTGAAGACATCTGTTACGCCACGACCAACCGTCAGATCGCCGTGAAACAGCTCGCCAAGAAGTGTGATCTGGTTCTCGTCATCGGTTCGACCAACTCGTCGAACTCGAACCGGCTGGTCGAGGTCGCGCGCGAACACGGTGCCGAATCCTTCCTGATCGACAATCACACCCAGGTTCAGGAGGAATGGCTGGAAGGCACCCGGACCGTCGGCATCACCTCAGGGGCAAGTGCCCCGGAGGAGCTGGTCGAGGACCTGGTCCAGCTGTTCCGCGACCGTGGGGTCGACGATGTGTCCGAGCTGCGCACAGTTGAAGAATCGGTCCGATTCATGCTGCCGAAGGAGATCCGCAACGGTCTCCCGATGGTTCCCAGTACCTGAATCCCGTCTGACTCTCAGCTTGTCGACGGCGAGAAACTGACCGACCAGATCTCGGGTTCGCCTTCGAGGGCGATCTCGATCCGGTGGGCGCCATGCCGGTCGTGTTCGGCCAGCGTGTAAAGGGCAGCTCCGTCCACCGCCACTGGCGGCAGCGGCTCGCCGTCGAGGGTCAGCATCAGTTGGCCCTGGCCGGTAGCGGTCGTGTAGATGCCTCCGCCTTCATATTCGACGTCGAAAACGGGTCCGTCCTGGGTGCGGGTCCAGGGCCTGCCCTCGACCGGGATCAGTTCGGCCCCGGGGGCGATCACTTCGATGCCTTCGACATCGGTGGCCCGGACCGGCTCCATCGGCTCCGGAAACTCGACCGTGTCGTCTGGACCTCTCAGCTGCTCCTGAATCGCTTGCTCGGTCGAGCGGTATTCGCCCTCACCGAACTGGAACCACTTGAGCAGTCCGCCACGGCCCCAGAGGAACAGACTGGGCCAGCCTTCGCAGCCGTACATGTGCCAGAGGGCACGGGACTCGTCGATCATCACCGGGAATTCGACCCCCAGCCGGGCGAGTCCGGCCTGGACCACCTCCGGGTCGGCGCCGAACCCGAAGCGTGGTGCCTGAACACCGATCACGGTCAGGTCGCGGTCGCGGTAGCGGTGGAACCATTCGTTCACGTACGGAAGGGTGCGCACGCTGTTGAGCTGGCTGAAATCGAAGAAGTGGACCAGCACCGGCCCTTTGGCCGCCAACGGGGCCATCTTGCCCGGCTCTTTGCCGATCCATGTGGCCTGGGGCGGCAGGTGGGGTGCCGCTATGTCGTTTCTGAGAGGGAGGATGAGGCGATTCTAAGGATTGCGGCGCCCCCGGGGTCGGTATGATCAAGCTCCCGCCATCCCGGACTAGGAGCTGCTGTGAATACGAATTTGTGGGACCGCATCGAAGAGGCCCGTAACGAGTGGAACGTGCTTGAGCATCCCTTCTACCAGCGCTGGTCAGCCGGTGAGTTGACTCGTGAAGAGCTGGCCGAGTACTCGGGCCAGTACCGCTACGCGACTGGAGCCATCGCCACGATGAGCGCCGGGATCGCCGCTTCCGCTCCGGAAGCCGAGCGCGCCGGTCTTGAAGCGCATGCCCGCGAAGAGGCCGAGCACATCGAGATGTGGGACGGGTTCGTCAACGAGGTCGGTGGCAACGTCACCGACTCCCCGAACGCCGAGACCCTCGAGTGTGTGGACGCGTGGACCAGGCTTGATGGTTTCGGCCGCCAGCTGGCTCGCATGTACGCGGTGGAGAGCGGACAGCCCGCGATCTCGAAGACCAAATCTGAAGGTCTCGCCGCGCACTACGACATTAATGACGGTCCCGGCAACAGGTACTTCACGGTTCACGAGACCATGGACGTCCATCACGCCGACGAGGGTCGCAAGCTGATCGAACGGCACATGAACGATTTCAGTGAAGACGAGCTCGTCGCGGCCGCCGAAGAGGCCTTCAAGGCCAACTGGCGCCTGCTCGACGGAGTCAGTCCGTCCTGCTAGAAATTCCGCTCGCTCATGCCCTCGCCGCCGGCGAGGACATCCCCATACCGGCGTGGCTCTTCGCATGGGGAGCTTCAGTTGTACTGATTGTTTCGTTTTTCGCTCTCTCAGCGGGCTGGCGCCGGGCCCGCTACGAAAGTGACACCTGGCATCCGGTCGCACCGCGGCTCGGTGCCGTTGCGGGCTCGTTGCCGGTCCGGTTCATCTGTGGCGCCTTCGGCCTGTTCCTGCTCGGGCTGGCGATCTATGCCGGGTTCGAAGGTACTTCCGCGCCCGACCGGAACATCGCGCTTACCCTTCTTTTCGTTACCGCCTGGCTCGGTTTCCCTCTGCTCGGCGTACTGATCGGCAACGTCTTTCCGGCCTTCAATCCATGGAATGCGGTTGCCAGCCCGGTTGGCCTGGCCTGGCGAAAGGTGACCGGGTCAGCTCCGGCGCACTTCACCTATCCGGAGAGGCTGGGACGTTGGCCGGCTGCACTGGGAGTTGTCGCTTTCGTCTGGCTCGAGCTGGTCTACGGACAGGGCAACGGTGTTTCTGTCGGAGTCTCACCCGACGCCGTCGCGCGGGCCGCGATCGTCTATTCGATCTACACGCTGGCGATGACCGCTGCCTTCGGGCGTGAGGTCTGGTTCAGGAACGGCGAGATGTTTTCTGTCTACTTCGGCATGTTCGGCTCGTTGGGGAAGCTCGAGTTTCGGGACGGGGTCCTCGGGTCCAGACGGTTCCTCGCCGGGTCGACCACCTGGGTGTCCGGTGCCGGCTCGGTGGCGGTGATCATCGCGTCGATCGGTACGACGACCTTCGACGGCGCCCAGGAAGGTGTGTTCAAGGGGGGGGTTGAGTGGACCCTGGACCGTTTCAGCGACATCGGTTTCGGCGCCACCGCTTCGACCCGTCTGGCGAGCACGACTTTCATGGTGATCAGCATCGGCATCGTCGCTCTGGTCTACCTGCTGGGTGTGCGTGGAATGAGCACCGTGCCGGGTGCACCTGACCGGAAAAAGCTGTGGCGCGGTTTCGGCCATGCCCTGATCCCGATCGCTTTCGCTTACCTGATCGCCCATTACTTCAGCCTGTTTTTCTTTCAGGAGCAGGCCCAGTTCACCTACCTGCTGTCCGATCCGCTCGGAACGGGGTCAACCGACCTGTTCGGCACCGCCAACTACGGGATCAACTACAACGCGATCAGCTCCGAGATGGTCTGGTACGTGCAGGTGGCCACCCTGGTCGCCGGCCATGTCGCCGGCCTCGTTCTCGCCCACGACCGGGCAATCTCATACTGGGGCGACTACCGCAAGGCCGCTCGCAGCCAGTACTGGATGCTCGCAGTGATGGTCGCGTTCACCTGTTTCGGCCTCTTCCTGCTCTCGATCTCCAACGCCTGACGCGGGTCCGGCGGTCCCGGGATCGGGCGGGCTTTGAGGCGACCGAGACGGCCCAGGGGGCCGAGATCGCGATTGTCGGCGATTATCGCCGTCAACCGGGATCTCGAACCGGATCTTTGATCTGGTTATGCTGCGGCAATGGGAGAAGCCCGGAAACGAACAGTGGCGATGAGGGTCCTTGCGACAATCGTGTTCGGCCTGATTCTGGTTGGCGGAACCGCGGTTCACTCCGGCGCGCAGCAGCCGAAGGATGGAAAGCAGGCCACGAACGGCCAGCTCAAGAAGCAGGCCAAGAAATGCCGAGCGGGATCGAAGTCAGCACGAGTCAAGGAACGCTGCCAGAAGCGTCAGGCTCCGAAGCTAACCAGGAACGAGGCGATCGGGCGGGCGCTCGATCTTGGTCGCATTGAGGCGAAACGTCGAGTGACGGTCAGCCGGGCGACTCGTACGGGCAGGTCCACCTTCTCGGTCGTGGTCGCATGGACGAAACGCCCGCCCATCGGGACCCAGGACTGCTCGCTCGAACTCAGTATCAGCAAGAAACGGCCACGGACTTTCGTTACCGCAATCACCGGTCCCGGGTGCGGCTTCATCAAGGAGCACAGGGATCTCAGCCAGCGTTTCCAGCTCGGACCAGGACCCAAGTACTGCCCTTCGAATGTCGAGAACTCGTGGAACGCGAAGTCGCTCGAAGGAAAGACCTATGAGGAGGCCCAGGCCATCGCGGCTGAAAACGGTTGCGAACTCAGGGTCGTCCGCCAGGATGGGGTCGACCTGGTCGTAACCATGGACTTCAGTCACAGCCGCCTGAACGTCGAAGTCGAGGGCCCGGACCTGCGGGTGGTCCGGATCCTCAGCGTCACCTGAACGTCAGGGGGAGCCTGCAACAACTACGGCCACCCGCCCGAGGCGAGTGGCCGCTATCAAACTGGATCCAGCCTGAGCTACTTGCCGGTGGGCTGGGGGACGATCCGGATGTAGGGCTTGGGTTCGTCCCACCCGTCGGGGTAGATCTCCCTGGCCTGGTCGTTGGAGACCGAGCCGGCGATGATCACGTCGTCGCCGTTCTTCCAGTTGACCGGTGTGGCAACTTTGTGCTCGGCGGTCAGCTTGAGCGAGTCGATTACGCGCAGGACCTCGTCGAAGTTCCGGCCGGTGGTCATCGGGTAGATCAGGATCAGCTTGATCTTCTTGTCGGGTCCGATCACGAACACGTTGCGCACCGTCTGGTTGTCGGCCGGGGTCCGGTCACCCGGGTCGCCGGAGACTTCCGACGGCAGCATGCCGTAAGCCTTCGAGACCTCGAAGTCGGCGTCGGAGATGATCGGGTAGTTGGGCGCGGTGCCCTGGGTCTCGGCGATGTCCCGTGCCCACTCTTCGTGCTTGCCGAGCGGGTCGACCGAGAGGCCGATGATCTTCACGCCACGGGCATCGAACTCCGGCTTGGCGTTCGCCATATAGCCGAGCTCGGTCGTGCATACGGGGGTGAAATCCTTCGGGTGCGAGAACAGAACGCCCCAGTCGTCGCCCAGCCATTCGTGAAAGTTGATCCGGCCTTCGGTCGTTTCCGCTTTGAAGTCGGGTGCTTCGTCTCCTAGGTGAAGAGCCATGTGTTCCTTTCGATTCAAACTTAACATGTAAACCTGATCAGGTTTACGGTATTAAAGCTTAGCGCGATCGATGGGCTGGCAGGAACAGCTCCCTCAGAGGATCTCCTCGAGCCGTTTCTCGATGGCAGCCGAAACCTCGTCCCGTACCGGACCTTCGGCCAGGCGTTCGACCAGTGCTTCGAGGAATCCTTCGACCACCAGCGACTTCGATTCGGCGTCGTTCAGGCCCCTCGAATTGAGGTAGAAGAGCTGGTCCTTGTCGACCTGGGCGATCGCCGCGGCATGCGTGCAGGCGACGTCGTCGGCGAGGATCTCGAGCCCGGGGATCGCATCCGCATGGGCGTCGGTGGAGAGCAGCATGTTGCGGCACTCCTGAAACGCGTCGGTCTGCTGGGCGCCTTCGTCGACCTTGATCATTCCCCGCCAGACGGCGGTCGAATGATCGGTGAGAACGCCACGGAACGCGAGGTCGGAGACGGTGTTCTGGGCGGCGTGCTCCTGAAGGGTGTCGTAATCCATGTGCTGCCGGTTGCCGCTGGCGTAACCACCGGTGACCCTGGCCTCGGAGCCCTGGCCGGCGAGGTTCGTGGTCATCCGCACCTTGCCGTTGCCACCACCGAAACCGAGCGTGGCCCAGTCGAGTTTGCCGTCACGGCCGACTTCGGCCCGCTGCGAGGAGAAGAGCCAGGCTTTCTCGGAAAGGTCCTGGGTCGAGATGTAGCGCAGGTTGGCGTTGTCGCCGACCGCGATCTCGATGACCGAGTTCAACATGGCATCGGTCTCATCGGAAACCGACGCGTAGTTCTCCCAGACCTCTGCCTCGGCTCCCTCTTCGAGCACGATCAGGGTGCGCCAGTTCACGGCAGCGCCTTCCTGGTCGAGGTTCAGCTGGATCTTGATCGGCTCCTCGCAGATCACGTTGCGCGGAACGTAGACCAGTGCACCATCAGTCCAGGAGACTTCGTTGCGGGCCACGAAGAAGTCCTCGGCGGGTACGAGCGAACCGAGTTTGCCACCGATCAGGTCGGAGTGCTCTGCGAGCGCATCGGCCAGAGGGAGGACGATTACATCGTCGCTGCCGCCACTGATCTCGACGTCGGTCGTGCCGGTCTCGTACGAGTCAAGCTTCAGCTTGCGCAGGTTGGTGAACTCCCAGCCTTTGGTCTTCTTGTCAGGCAGCGGCAGGCTTTCGACCAGCTCGGCACCCTTCTTGCGGCGCTCGGCGAGCCAGGACGGCTCGGAGATGGTCGCGTTAGCCAATGCTTCCCTCCATCTGCAGCTCGATCAGACGGTTCAGTTCGACCGCGTACTCCATCGGCAGTTCCTTGGTGACCGGTTCGATGAAGCCGTTGACGATCATCTTCGAGGCGTCCTCTTCGGAAAGGCCACGGCACTGCAGGTAGAACAGCATGTCGTCGCCGACCTTCGAGACCGTCGCTTCGTGACCCATGTCGGCATCCGACTCGTCGATGCGGATGGTCGGGTAGGTGTCCGACTCCGACTTGTCGTCGAGCAGCAGGGCGTCACAGACCACCTTCGATTTGGTGCCGGTAGCGCCGTTTGCTACCTCGAGCAGGCCACGGTAGGTCGAACGTCCGCCGTCCTTGGAAATCGACTTCGAGAAGACCGATGATGTGGTGTCCGGGGCGACGTGGATGATCTTCGCGCCGGCATCCTGGTGCTGGCCTTCGCCGGCGAAAGCGATCGACAGGACTTCGCCGTGCGCGCCCTTGCCGGTCAGGTAGATCGCCGGGTATTTCATGGTGACCTTCGAGCCGAGGTTGCAGTCGACCCATTCCATGGTGGCGCGCTCTTCGGCGATCGCCCTTTTGGTGACCAGGTTGAACACGTTCTGCGACCAGTTCTGGACGGTCGTGTAACGAACCTTGGCATCGGGTTTCGCGACGATCTCGACCACGGCCGAGTGGAGCGAGTCCGAGGAGTAGACCGGGGCGGTGCAGCCCTCGATGTAGTGGACCTCGGAGCCTTCTTCGGCGATGATCAGCGTGCGCTCGAACTGGCCCATGTTCTCGGTGTTGATCCGGAAGTAGGCCTGAAGCGGCATTTCGACCTTGACGCCCTTGGGCACGTAGACGAAGGAGCCACCCGACCATACGGCCGAGTTCAGTGCGGCCAGCTTGTTGTCGGCCGGCGGAATGATCGTCGCCCAGTATTCCCGGAGCAGGTCTTCGTGCTCACGCAGCGCGGTGTCCATGTCGGTAAAGATCACGCCCTGCGCTTCGAGCTTCTCGTTGACCTGGTGATAGACGACCTCGGATTCGTACTGCGCACCAACGCCGGACAGGAACTTGCGCTCCGCTTCGGGGATGCCGAGGCGGTCGAAGGTGTTCTTGATGTCTTCGGGAACCTCGGACCAGTCGCGGCTGTTCTTCTCGGAGGCACGGACGAAATAATGGATGTCGTCGAAATCGATCTGGTCGAGGTCGGCGCCCCACTGGGGGGTCGGCTTATCGAGGAAGGTTTCGTAAGCCTTCAAGCGGAACTCACGCATCCATTCCGGCTCGTTCTTGTACTCGGAGATCGATTCGACGATCTCGCGGTTCAGGCCCTTCGGGGCCTTGTAGGCGTAGCCGGCTTCGGAGTCACTGAAGCCGAACTTCTCTTTGTAGTCGGAGTTGATCCCTTCGACTGCTTTTTTCTCGGCAATTGCTTCTGCTGTAGCCATGCTCAAACCTCCAATGTGATGTTCTCGTCGGTGATCCCGACCGTAAAAGTGCGGACCGGCTCGAAAGCCGGGAGTGTCTTCGGCTTGCCGGTGCGAAGATCGAAAAGCGATCCGTGGCGTGGGCATTCCACAGTGCAGTCGGCCGGATACCACTCACCTTCGGCCAGTGGTCCGTCGTCATGCGAGCAGCGGTCTTCGATGGCGAAATACTCGCCGCCGGCGTTGAAGACAGCGATCGGCTCACCATCGTGTTCGATGATGACCTTTTGTCCCGGAGGCAGTTCCGATACCGGGCAGACGGAAATTTTCGTGGTTTCTTCGGTATTCATATTTGTCACACTCGCAACTTAAGCCGAGCTTCGGGGTCGGAATTAGATTCTAGCGGCTCCGCGCCCTCGGCCTCGGTGTTTAGGGCGCCCTAATGCGGAAAATGGCCCGTTCGGGCGACTCAGCCTAGATCTCGGTGCTGAGCGACGGGTCGCCGGTGGCGCCTTCGTCGTCCCACTCGGCGACCTTGCCGAGACCAGCGCCCTTGACCACTTTCAGGCCGAGCAGGGCACATTTCATGCGCGTTGCCGAGATGTCGATGCCGAGCAGGTCGAGCACGAACTCCTTCGGCAGCATGATCAGCTCGTCCTGGGTCATGCCGATCAGCTCGTCGGTGAGCATCGAGGTGGCCGCCGTGGAGATCGCGCAGCCCGACCCGTCGAACATGACCTCCGAGACCTTGCCGTCGTCATCGAGCTTGATCATGATGTGCTGCTCGTCACCACAGAAGGGGTTCGTATCTTCGAATTCGAGATCAGGATCGGCGAGAACGCCGAAGTTCTGCGGCCTCTTGTAATGCTCGAGGATCTGTTCGCGGTATAGCTCTTCCATGGGTCTCTCGTTCTGAGGCTACCTGACCCATGCTTCCGACCAGCGGGAGTAGGGTCACCTCAACCGATCGAAAGGAGCCATCCCGATGTCATCCGTGTTTTCTCGTTTTCTTCTCGTCG
>Ga0105046_10015672_pt1 | contig 11647 bp, 8 predicted proteins | sample MAT03_FD_78385 | JGI IMG/M metagenome (GOLD analysis project Ga0105046, IMG submission 78385) | Freshwater microbial communities from Lake Fryxell liftoff mats and glacier meltwater in Antarctica - MAT-03 (megahit assembly) | ecosystem: Environmental > Aquatic > Freshwater > Ice > Liftoff...
CGGGCGCAATGACATGAGTGCCGGGGGGCAGTGCGGCGACCACCGCATCCCAGCAGCGTGCATGAAATCCCGTGGCATGGACGAGCAACAGGCTGGAGCGGTCCAGGGAAGGCGTGCCCCATTCGAACCAGCACAGATCGCCGCCAGCAACCGCTAGGCGGTGTTCGCGAGGTGTGGCGTCACCGAGCGTCAACGGGCGGCACGCCGTTGCTGCATGAGCGCCTGGCGCGCCTCCCACTGCGGACGGACGATACGGTTCTGTTCGGTCCGTTGCAGGGATTTCTTCGCCGCCCGCCCTGCGAGCCGGTCTCCAAGCAGATCGTCGTAGCGACTTGCCGCATCATCAGCGCGCCCTGCCGCTTCGTAACACAGGCCAAGGTTATACTGCGTTGGACTGTGCCCTGGGACGGCGACCGCGATCTGCTCAAATAAGTCACAGGCCGCCGAACGATCGGTCTTCGTCAGGCGGATCGCATCGCGGAACGGCGTGATCCAATCCTTTGGCAAACCCTTGCGCTCTTCCAGAATGTCGACCGCCGGCCGGTCGAATCGCGGCGCCATCACCGGGATCTCGGAAGCCGCCTCGCGCGCCAGATTGCGGACGACTTCGTCCATCGCGCGAAAACTTGACCGGTCGTCATCGCACCGCTTCTCGCTGTCGCTTGGCGACATGGAGCGCGTGTATAAAATCTGGCCGCGATGCTCATCAACAATGCGGATATTTGCCGACAACGACACCTCGCGGTTCAGACATTCTACGACGACCTCAGCCTTCCTCACGCACTTGCCATTGCCGTCACGTTCGACGCATTTCTTGCGCTTCTCGTCCGTGTCATATCGCCGCACGCTGATATCGGCTGCACCGGTTACAATGGCGTCGGGGGGTGTGGGCGAGCGTGGATTGATCACTTCAAAAACCATCATGCCGTCGTCGCTGAGCCATGCGAGATGCCGTTCCAGCGCATCGGCAAAAACGTCACCGTCCGGACCCGAGACACGATCGACCGCGATTGACACGACGCTTTCCATTCCTGGAATGGGGGCTGGTGTAAAACGATCAACGCGGAGGGATTCGGCATTTGCAAAGGAAATCGGCGTGAACAGGATCAACAAACAAAGAGCCGCACGCATAAAATTCCCTTTATGATTTTGGCCGCTACTGCGGCGGTACCACTGCCTTGATCCCCAATTCCTTCAGCTGCTTCGCAATTGCTGGGCTTGGCGCGCCCATCAACAGATCCTCGGCCCGCTGATTCATCGGGAAGAGGGTTATCTCACGTAGATTCTGAACCCCACATAACAACATTACCATGCGGTCGACCCCCGCCGCCATACCGCCATGCGGCGGCGCGCCATATTGGAAGGCGCGGTACAGGCCGCCAAAGCGATCCTCGACATCGGTCTGGGTCAGCCCGGTCAGTTCGAACGCCTTGACCATCAGGTCAGGATGCTGATTGCGGATCGAGCCGGAAGCCAATTCATAGCCGTTGCAGACCATATCATATTGATAGGCTTTGATCGTCAGCGGATCCTGTGTCTGCAATGCCTCCAGCCCGCCCTGCGGCATCGAGAAGGGATTGTGCGCGAAATCGACCTTCTTGTCCTCTTCGCTCCATTCATAGAATGGGAAATCGATGATCCAGCAAAAGCGGAAGGCGTCTTTTTCGATCAGGTCGAGTTGCTCGCCGACACGGGTACGCGCGGCCCCCGCAAGCTTGCCTGCCTGATCATCTTGACCAGCGGCAAAGAAGCAACCGTCGTCGGGACCAAGGCCAAGCGCCGCATACAGCGCGACCATGCCTTCTTCGCCGTGATTCTTCGCAATCGGCCCGCCAAACTCACCGCCCTTGCGGGTGACATAGCCCAGACCGGGATAGCCCTCGCCCTGTGCCCAAACGTTCATGTCATCGAAAAATTTGCGACTCTTGTCCGCGGTCCCCGGTGATGGAATGGCACGGACCACACCGCCGCCTGCGACAATGTCGGCAAAGCGACCAAAGCCCGATCCGGCGAAGGCGTCGCTGACATCCTTGATGATCAACGGGTTGCGCAGGTCAGGTTTGTCGGTGCCATAATCGAGCATCGCCTGCGCATGGGGGATGCGCGGAAATTCGCCCGCAGGCGTGACCGATTTGCCGTCGGCAAAGGCCTCGAACACCCCGGCCATTACCGGTTCCATCGTGTCCCACACCTCTTCCTGCGTGACAAAGCTCATTTCCAGGTCGAGCTGGTAAAATTCACCAGGCAGCCGGTCAGCGCGCGGGTCTTCGTCGCGGAAACAGGGCGCGATCTGGAAATAGCGGTCGAACCCTGCGACCATCAACAGCTGCTTATACTGCTGCGGCGCTTGCGGCAGGGCAAAGAATTTGCCGGGGTGAATGCGGCTGGGGACAAGGAAGTCGCGTGCGCCCTCTGGCGACGAGGCGGTCAGGATCGGGGTCGAATATTCGGTAAAGCCGATATCCTCCATCCGGCGGCGGGTTTCGCGGATGATCTGCGTGCGTTTGACAATATTGGCATGCAGCGTTTCGCGGCGCAGGTCGAGGAAACGGTAACGCAAGCGGATTTCTTCGGGATAATCCTGTTCCCCCGCCACTGGCAGCGGCAGTTCGGCGGCGGCCGATTGCACGGTGATAGCGGACGCGCGCACCTCGATCTCGCCCGTGGGCAGGCCGGTGTTCACGGTTGCTGTGGACCGCGCAATCACATCGCCATCGACAGTCACAACGCTTTCAACGCGAACAGCGTCGAGCGCATCAAATGCAGGCGTGCCGCTGTTTACGACCAGCTGGGTCAGCCCATAATGATCGCGCAAATCGACGAACAACAGCCCGCCATGATCGCGCTTGCGATGGATCCAGCCGGAAAGCCGCACGGAAGCGCCGACGTCGCTGGCGCGCAGCGCGCCGCAGTGATGAGTACGATAGCTATGCATGGGCGGCGCTAAGCGCCAGTGCGGCCCCATTTGTCAAGCGTCGGGGCCAGGCGGTGCTGGAACACGCGCGCATTTTCCCCCTCGCCCACGCGCCAACAATGATTATAGCCGGTTCATGCAGATCCACCCGTTAATTACCACCACCGAGTCTCTGAAAGACTTTTGCGCGCTGATTGCGAAGGCAGATTTTATCGCCGTCGATACCGAATTCATGCGCGAAAACACCTTTTGGCCCGAACTGTGCCTGATCCAGGTGGCCGACAGCAATCATGCCGCCGCGATTGACCCGCTGGCCAATGGCATCGACCTGGGCCCACTGATGGAACTGATCACCGAGAATCAAGACATGCTGAAGGTGTTTCATGCCGGGGGCCAGGATGTCGAAATTATCTTCAACATCACCGGCAAGACTCCGCACCCGATTTTCGACACCCAGATCGGGGCAATGGCGATGGGCCAGGCCGAACAGGTCGGTTATTCCAATCTGGTCGAGGCATGGGTGGGCGTACAGTTGGACAAGGGCGCGCGCTTTACCGACTGGAGCCGCCGTCCGCTGGACAAACGCCAGATTGATTATGCCGTCGCCGACGTAACATATCTGGCGCAGATTTTCCCCAGGATGTTGCAGAAACTGGTCGCAACCGGACGCGGGCATTGGCTGGACGAGGAAATGGAGAAACTCGCCGATCCCGCCAACTATAACCTGGATCCGGACAAGGCATGGCTGCGCATCAAACAGCCGTCGAAAAAGCCTGAAGTGCTGGGCCGGTTACAGGCACTGGCGGCGTGGCGCGAGCGCGAGGCGCGAACGAAAAACTTGCCGCGCGGGCGGATTGTCAAGGATGAAACCGTCGCCGACATCGCCGCGCACCCGCCGCGCACCCAGGATGATCTGGGCAAGGTGCGCGGGCTGTCCGCGACATGGAAAACCAACGACATCGGCAGCCGGATGATGGCGGCCCTGGCCGATGCCAAACCGCTGTCGCGCGAAGCCCTGCCCGCCGCCGCCCCGCGTGGACCGGGGCTGGGCAAAGATGGCGTGCTGGTCGGCGATCTGCTCAAGCTGCTGCTGAAAATCCGCACCCGCGAGCTGAATATGGCATCGCGGCTAGTGGCGCGGAGCGACGATCTGGAATTGCTTGCCGCCGGGGTGCGCGAGGGACTGCCGCTGCTCAACGGGTGGCGCTATGACGTGTTTGGCAAGGATGCGCTTGAACTGGTCGAAGGCCGAATGGGCTTTGCCGTGCGCGCCGGCAAGTTGGTGATGACACGGGCAGAAGCGTAGTTTTGGCGTGGCTTCGCGGGGCGCTACCCCGCCACCAGCTGAGCCTCCAGCCCCAAGGCAGTCGCCAGATTGCGCATCCGGCGGTTGACCGCTTCGCCCGCTAGCGTGGGCCAGTCGCGGCCGAGTTCAAGGCGAAGTTTATTGCCCTCGACCGACAGGCGCGTCCCCAGAAGCGGGGCCTCCAGCCCACCCGAAAGCCGTTGGGCCAGGCGGATGGCAAGACCCCATTGGCGTGCGCGATTAAGCCGGGGGAGCGCTGTTTCGTCGACATAGCGGGCGAAATCATTGTCGCCGCCGCCGAAGCCGGTGTGAAGTGTCTGAGCCAGCACAGCGCGGCCCGCAACATCGATTCCGCGCCAGTTGCCATGCAGCGCGATTTCCGCGCCGCGTTCTGCCCGAAAATCGGGGTTGGCTGACCAGGCAACATCGCTGAGCAGACAGGCAGCGAGGCGCAATCGCCGCGCTTCGGCATCGTCATCGGCAAATAAGGGCGCAATCCACGCCTCAACCTTTTGCCCGTGGGCAGCAAAGCGGGCGAGCCGTTTGCCTTCATATTCGGCAGCAACGAGCAACGGATCCTGGGCGCGCACCTCATCAGACAGGGCGCTGTACAGCAACCCCTCGCGCAGGCCTGACGACGAGATGGTCATGGCGGGGGCATTGATTGCCCCAGTCAACGATGCAAGCAGTGCGACCGCATCGGGCATCGCGGCCGCGCGAGTCGATGACATGCCGGGAATCGCGCGCAGCGCGTCATGGCTCATCCGCGCGACAGCCCGCGAAAGACGGCGAACGGCGGCGCGCTGCAAATCATGATGATCCATGACGGGCAGCGCCAACCGGGTCAGTTCCATATCAAGCCGCGCCAATGCGCGCCACGAGCCGCCGACCAGATAGAGCGGCTGACCGCGCGCCACACCCGGCCAGCCCGCTGTTTTCAGCATCGCACGCACGTTGCGGTCGAACGCTTGCGGCCCATCGGCACGCAGTGCCGGTAGGCGGAGCACGCCAAGGGGAAAGGAAATGGTGCGGCCAACGGTGCCGCCGCCGACTTCCGCGAGTTCGAGGCTGCCCCCGCCAAGATCGACCGCGATGCCGTGGGCGTCGGGGATGGCCGAAAGGACACCATAACCCGCAGCGCTCGCCTCTTCATCGCCGGTAAGCAAACGGATGACCAGCCCGTCAGCGGCGGCAGCGGCGACAAAGTCAGCGCCGTTTTCAGCATCGCGAACCGCAGCGGTGGCAACGCACAGCAGTTCGTCAACACCCATGGCGCGGGCGAGCGTAGCAAAACGGCGCAATGCGGTAAGGCCGCGCGCGGCATCAGCTGGGGCGATCCGGCCATCAAGCGCAAGACCCCGACCCAACCCGGCCGCAACTTTTTCGTTGAAGATCACTGCTGGAATCCGGCGCGGCCCTTCATAGACCACCAGCCGCACCGAGTTCGATCCGATGTCGATCACAGCTGCGCGGCGGCGTATCCCCTGCCCCAGACCCGATTTCGGCACTGCCCTAATGTCCCCCGTCAATTTCGAGTTGTGGGACATCGCCGCGTTGCCGCAAAGTTGTGCCACGCCCCGACAGCGATGGGTTGGTCATGAAATAATGGTGCAGGTTAAACGGTTTTGCGCCGGGCGCTATGCGGACATAACGGCCATCAGGCTCCAAATGCCAGCTTTGTTCGTCGTCCAGCAGGTTCGCGACCATCACTTGATTCAGGATCTGATCGTGCACGGTCGCGTTCATGATGGGGATCATATATTCAACGCGGCGGTCAAAGTTGCGCGGCATCCAGTCGGCGGAACTGATGAACAGCCGGGCGTCCTGATGCGGGAGAGCGCCGCCATTGCCGAACACCCAGATGCGGCTGTGTTCCAGAAAGCGCCCGACGACCGATTTGACGCGGATCGTTTCCGACAGGCCGGGCACGCCGGGGCGCAGGCAACAGATACCGCGGATAACCAGTTCCACGGGCACGCCCGCCGCGCTGGCTTCATACAGTTTGTCGATGATACCGGGGTCGACCAGGCTGTTCATCTTGGCCCACACCCCGCTGGGCCGCCCGGCGGTTGCCGCCGCAATTTCGGCGTCGATCAAGCGCGAGAGATGTTCACGCATACCAAGCGGCGACATGGTGACCAGTTCCAGCGCCTCGGGCTCCACATAGCCGGTGATGTAGTTGAACAGCTGCGCCGCATCGCGCCCCGCTCGCGGATCAGCGGTGAAGAAACTGAGGTCCGTGTAAATCTTGGCCGTTAACGGATGATAATTGCCGGTGCCAAAGTGGCAATAGGTCCGGTACTGTCCACCTTCACGCCGCACGACCATCGAAATTTTGGCATGGGTTTTCCATTCGATGAAGCCATAGACGACCTGCACCCCGGCGCGCTCAAGCTGGTTAGCCCACAGAAGATTCTGTTCCTCGTCAAACCGCGCCTTAAGCTCCACCACGGCGGTTACCGACTTGCCTGCCTCGGCCGCCTCAATCAGTGCGCGGATGACGGGGGACTGGTCCCCGGCACGATACAGTGTCTGTTTGATCGCCGCGACATCCGGGTCCGCCGCCGCCTGGCGCAGGAACGACAAGACGACATCAAAGCTTTCATAGGGGTGATGGACGACGATATCTTTGGACCGGATCGCGGCGAAACAATCCCCGCCATGCTCACGGATTCGTTCCGGAAAGCGCGGGCTATAGGGCTGGAATTTCAGGTCGGGGCGGTCGCTGTCGATCAGCGCGGACAGCGCGGCGATGCCAATAAAACCGTCGATCTTTGCCACGATAGCCTCGTGCCCCATCACCTCTTCGCCCAGCACGGCAGCAAGGCCCGCTGGCATATCGGAGTCAAGTTCGAGCAGGATGACCCGCCCGCGCCGCCGCCGCCGGATCGCAGTGCGGAACAGACGAACAAGATCTTCGGCCTCTTCCTCTATTTCTATATCACTGTCGCGGATGATGCGAAAAGTGCCCTGGGCCGTGACGGTAAAACCCGGAAACAGAACATCGCCGAACATTTCGACCAGCGTATCGATCGGCACCCATTTGGAGTTTTCACCGGGCGTGCGGACAAAGCGCGGCAGCGACGGGGGAATCATCACCAATTCGCGCACCGGTTCGCGGCTGCCCGTGCGGAGCAGGTCGAAAATCACTCCCAGCCCGCGATTGCCGATGAAGGGAAAGGGGTGCGCGGGATCGAGCACCTGCGGCGTCAGGATCGGAAAAATTTCGGAAATGAAGTAACTGCGCAGCACGGCCCGCAGCGGTTCGGCATCGCTGACCCGGTGACAAACGGCAACCCCCGCTTCGGCAAGCAGCGCGCGCAGGCGGTGCCATTCGATCTGCTGTTCATCGACCAGGCGGTTCACCTCTGCCTCAATTTCGGCCAGCTGTTGCCCAGGCGTGCGGCCGTCGGCAGAGGTATCTTCGATCCCTTGCAACTGCTGACCTTTCAGCCCGGCGACGCGGACCATGAAAAATTCGTCAAGGTTGCTGCCCGATATGGAAAGGAAGCGCAGCCGTTCGAGCAGAGGGTGCGCAGGGTTGCGCGCCTCCTCCATAACCCGGCGGTTGAATGCAAGCCAGCTCAGCTCACGATTGAAATAGAGGTCACGCGGGCCAAAGGCGGCGGTCATGCGTGGCTCTCCGTCTGGTCAACAAGGTCATGTGAGATGAGGCCCGCATCGCGCAGCACTTCGCCTGCGAGCCGCTTGCCGATGCGGCGGCTTTGCGCCAGCGATGCGGTGTCAAGCGTATCGACGATGCGCGCGAGTACGGCGTGGCTGCGATGCATGCGGCGGGCGATAAAGTCACTGACGTCAGGGGCAATGGCGATGCCGCGCTGGGCAAATTGCACCTCGATCAGGTCGCGGGCGTGGGCGTCGTCAAGTTCGCCGATGCGGACCACCGGCACAGCGGAAAGGCGCGATTTTAGATCGGGAAGCGTCACGCCCCACTCGGCTGGCGGCGCATCGGCAATGACCAGCAGCGGTTGACCGCTGGTTTGCGCTGCGTTCCAGCCATGGAACAGCGCTTCTTCGGACAGGGTGGCGGGGCCGTCGATGACGCGGCCGCCGCTGGTGCGGGCAAAGACGCGGCCAATCAGGCTGCGGCCCGATTTTGGTGGACCGACCAAAATAGCTGTGCGCACCGGCCAGCGCGCCGATGCGGCCAAAAAACGCAGTGCCTCGGCATTGCAATCGCCTACGATGAGTGGTGGATCATTGCTGCCCGCCGCGCTCCAGTCGAGCGGCAGGGCGAATTGCGCCGGGGCGGCGTTTGCGCGCGCCATCAGCGGGTAATGCGCAGGGTCGAACCACTGACCTGTACCGAAAAACCACGTGCGGAGAGGGCGTCGCGCAAGCCATCAGCATCGCCGCGATACACGACGCGCATCACTGAAGTGCCGCCCAGCGCCAGGCTGTTGGTCGCGGCGGATTGAACCCCCGCGATGCCGCCGACGGCGCGTTCAGTAGCAGCGACCGACGCGACGTCAGGCGAGCTATATTGGACCGTAAAACTTTGCGCGCCTAGCGGTGCTTCGCTGACGATGCTGTCATCCGTTTCGGCGGGTGCGGCATTATCATCGGTGGCCGCGATCTCTTCCAGATCCGTGTCGTCGACGACCCGTTCGAGCACCAGCGAACTGTCGGCGCGAAGTTCGCCCGCAGCAAGCGCAGAGGAATATATGCGATCGACCTGCGCCACCGCCTTTTCCATCATGTCGGGAATGGCGGCGGGGGTCGCAGCGCGCATCCAAAAACTGGCGATAAGTTTGTTATCAGGGCCATAACGCGCCGAGAAACGACCCGTAACCGGCCCACCGGGATAGCTGTACTGCAACCGCGCGACCGGTATAAGGACATCGGCGGCGCCATATTGATCAAGGATGTTGCGCCACCAAATGCGGCTGCGGCGTGTCGTTTGCCCTGTGTTCAGCAGCAACGTGTCGGCCCCGGTGCCGGCGGTCCGGACATAATCGATGCTGGTATCGCCAGTGTTATATTCGGCCCAGGCGCGCTGCCACGCGCTGCGCTGTTCAAACATCTGGGGCAGGCCGCCGACCGAGTAAACCGGCATGACGAGCAACGGTGGCGAACGCAGCACCCGGCCGCTGACGCCCAATATCTGGCCTGCGCGCACGCGGTCGAACAGCACGCCAAGCGTTGCGACATACCGGCGCGGGCCGATGCTTTCGCGTTCGATAACAACCGCAGACACAATGCCGTCAAGCACCGAATCGGACAGGGCAGGACCATCGCTGCCGTTCACTTTACGATAGATTTGTTGCCAGCCCTTGCGCTGCGCCTCTCGCCACCCTGCCTCACGCGCGCCTCGCGAACTGGTGCTGGTGATATCGACTGCGATACCGGTGGCGACAAAATCGGCGCTGCTGTTAATCGGGGTGATGCCGCGATTTCCGCGCTCAATCTGACTTTGCACGGCAAAAGCGAGCGCAACGGCGCATAAAGCGACGCCAAGCGCCCACCAGCGCCAGCGCAGCGAATCGAACAGGGCGGGAGCGGTTACAGAAATCATGGTAATTACCAGTCGAAAGCGATAGTCGCGCTTGCCATGGATGCCAAGCACAACCAGCCGAAACCGTACACCTATGCCGATGCGGGCGTATCAATCAGCGCGGGCAACGCGCTGGTGCGCGCGATTGCGCCACTCGCCAAAGCCACGCGACGGCCCGGTGCCGACGCCGATCTGGGCGGATTTGGGGGGTTTTTCGACCTGAAAGCAGCCGGGTTTACCGACCCCCTGCTCGTCGCGGCCAACGACGGGGTCGGCACCAAGCTGAAACTCGCTATCGAATCGGGGCGGCATACTGGCGTCGGCATAGATCTGGTCGCAATGTGCGTGAATGATTTGATCGTGCAGGGCGCCGAACCGCTGTTCTTCCTTGATTATTACGCGACCGGCAAGCTGGACAATGACGTCGCCACCGCCGTGGTCGCAAGCATTGCCGAGGGGTGCAAACAGGCCGGATGTGCGCTGATCGGCGGCGAGACGGCGGAAATGCCGGGCATGTATGCCGATGCCGACTATGACCTTGCTGGTTTCTGTGTTGGCGCGGTTGAGCGCGACCAGGTGCTGACAGCGGACAAGGTCGCTGCGGGCGATATCATCCTGGGCCTCGCTTCGTCGGGGGTGCATTCCAACGGCTTCTCGCTCGTGCGGCGGCTGGCGGCGGACAAGGGGTGGAAGCTGGGCCGGCCCGCGCTGTTTGACCCTGAGGTGCTACTGATCGACGCGCTGATGGCGCCGACGCGGATTTATGTGAAATCGCTTCTCCCCGAAATTCGCAAGGGGCGGATCCATGCGCTGGCGCATATCACCGGAGGCGGGCTGCTAGAGAATATCCCGCGCATTCTGCCCGCCCATCTCCACGCGCATGTCGATGCCGACGCCTGGCCGTTGCCGCGCCTGATGGCGTTTCTGCAAGCGCAGGGGCAAATCGAGCCGGAGGAGCTGGCACGCACCTTTAACTGCGGCATCGGCATGGCGGTGGTGGTCGCGCCGGATGATGCGGATGCCGTGACAGCGGCGCTGACGGCGGCTGGCGAGACTGTGTACCGGATCGGCCGGATCGCAGACGGGGCAAAGGGTTGCACTGTCAGCGGCAGTGTGGAGACGTGGAGTGCACTGGGCGATTGGCGCGCGGTTCATAATGGCTAGTCCGTCACTGCGAGCGAAGCGAAGCAATCCAGCGCAGTGCAATGCCGCCCCTAGATTGCCTCGTCACTTCGTTCGCCGCAATGACCGGTTCCGTTGATCATGACCAAAGCCCGCGTTGCCATCCTCATCTCCGGCGAGGGCACCAATATGGCGGCACTGCTCTACGCCAGCCGCGCCTCCGATTGCCCGTATGAAGTTGCGCTGGTCGCCAGCAACAACCCCGCTGCGCCGGGGCTGGCCATTGCGACGGCGGAAGGGGTGGCGACCTTCGCCCATGCGCACGCCACGCTGACGCGTGATGCCCATGACGCCATCATGCACGACGCCATCACCGCTGCACGTGCCGATTTTATCGCACTGGCCGGTTACATGCGCCTGCTCTCGCCAGAATTTGTCGAACGCTGGACAGCGCGGATGCTCAACATCCACCCATCGCTTCTGCCCAAATATAAGGGCCTGAATACTTATCAGCGCGCATTGGACGCGGGCGATGCACAGACGGGTTGCTCGGTACATCTGGTAACGGCCGAGGTCGATGACGGCGATGTTCTGGGGCAAACGGCGGTCGCGGTGCTGCCCAGTGACACAGCGGAAACGCTGGCCGCGCGGGTACGGTTTGCCGAACATCAGCTTTACGCCCGCGTGCTGAGCGCGTGGGTGAGCCGCGATAACACCCCCGAATACTGGCTGGAGCGTGTGCGCGCGGCGGCGATGGCGCAGATTGAAGCGGACGAGACCATTGCCCACG
>Ga0105046_10015674_pt1 | contig 11647 bp, 9 predicted proteins | sample MAT03_FD_78385 | JGI IMG/M metagenome (GOLD analysis project Ga0105046, IMG submission 78385) | Freshwater microbial communities from Lake Fryxell liftoff mats and glacier meltwater in Antarctica - MAT-03 (megahit assembly) | ecosystem: Environmental > Aquatic > Freshwater > Ice > Liftoff...
ACGGCACCGGGGTGCGCGATTACATCCACGTCTCCGATCTTGCGGCGGCGCACGTCCTGGCGCTGGAAGCGTTGATCGCCGAGCCCAGGCGCAGCCTGACGCTCAACTGCGGCTATGGCCGGGGATTCTCGGTGCTCGAGGTGCTCGACGCAGTCGATCGCGCGACCAACCTCAAGATCGAGCGTCGCCTCGCTCCGCGCCGTGCAGGCGATGCCGATTCGCTGGTCGCCGATAACGCGCGGATCAAGGCGACCCTGCCGTGGCAGCCGCAACACGACGAACTCGACACCATCGTCGGCCACGCGCTGGCGTGGGAGCGGCGGCTCTTGGAGATCCGGCAAGCCGCAGTTCCCAGCCCCGTTTGACTCTGGCGAGTTGACTTGGCGCGGGCGGGCCGATAACGGCGCGCCTTCGATTTCGAGCCTTTCGGCCAACCCCCACGGAAACCGTCATGAAGATTCGCAACAGCCTCAAGTCGCTGAAGGGCCGCCATCGCGACAACCGCGTGATCCGTCGCCGCGGCCGGACCTACGTCATCAACAAGACCAACCGCCGCTTCAAGGCGCGCCAGGGCTGACGCTTTTGTTGGTGCGGAAATGCCATCCGGCATTTCCTTGCGGCACCGGCCCGCTCCCCCTCCCGGCCGCCCACGGAAGTATATCTTGATGGGTGGCCGGGAGGGGGAGCGGGCCGGTGCCGTGTCCAGCCGTGATGCTGGAAGAATAGAAGCCGTCGTTTTCGATGTGGGTCGCGTCCTGTTCGAATGGGACTTGCGCCATCTGTTCGGCAAGCTGATCGCCGATCCGGCCGATCTCGAACGCTTCGTGACCACGGTCGTCACCCCCGAGTGGCATTTCCAGCATGACGCGGGCCGCCCGCTCGCCGAGATGGTCGCCGAGCGCAGCGCGGAGTTTCCCCAACACGCCGCGCTGATCCAGGCCTATGCGACGCGGTTCAACGAGACCATTCCGGGTCCGGTGCCGGGCAGCCTCGAACTGGTCGATCGGCTCCATGCCGGTGGTGTGCCGCTCTACGCAATTACCAACTTCGGGGCCGAACTGTGGGCGATGTTCCGCCCGACCGCGCCGGTGTTCGAGCGCTTCATCGACATCGTGGTCTCGGGCGTCGAAAAACTGGCGAAGCCGGACCCGGCGATCTTCGCACTGGCCGCGCAACGATTCGGGCGCGATCCGGCGACCATGCTGTTTGTTGACGACGTGGCGGCAAATGTCGGATCGGCGCGCGATTGTGGCTGGCAGGCGCACCATTTCAGCGATGCGGCGAGGCTGGAGGCGGATCTGGTCGAGCGGGGCCTGCTTTAACCACACGTCTTCATCCGGCGGCGAACCCGGACTTCAAGCCGACGGCAGAACACAGACGCGCGACCGGCGCGGCGCCGTGAGGCGCGGCGGGGGCGGGTAGCACCGCGTTGCGAACGGCCGGGTAGCGCATGCCTGCAGCCCGGCTCGGCCCTGTCGGGATCGTCCGGCGGACAAGTCAGGGCTCGCAAGTCGCCCGTCCGCCGCGCGGCTGATAACGCCGCGCCACCGGCGGTCCGGCGGTCCCAGGCAAGCCCGGGGCACACCGTCCCGCGCATCCGATCCTTCGCGTCGGGCGCTGGGGGCCTGATCAGGGCTTTGGTTACGCCCTGTTCGCCAAACACCCGCGCCGGTCGCGGCAAGACGCAGTCCGCGCCCTGCAAACGAGGGGAATGCGATGCGCATCGCCTCCCGCTCCGTCAGTCACTCCCCGGGGGAAGCGGGGCAGCATATAACCGATATGGTTCGTTATGTCAAGCGATTTTGGGGCCCGATGTGCTCAGCGCCGCCCCAGCGCCGCCTCGCTCTCGGCCATCAGTGTCGCGATGATCTCGGCGACCGGTTCTTCCTTGGTCACCATACCGACCGATTGCCCGGCCATCAGGCTGCCGCCCTCGACATCGCCGTCGATTGCCGCGCGGCGCAGTGCGCCCGCCCAGTAATGCTCGATCTGGAGCTGCGCCTCGAGCATCGCGATGCCGTCTTCGTCCAGCGCCTTCGCCACCTCCAGCTGCTTGGCGGTGAAGGCCTCGGTGCCCTTGTTCTTCAAGGCGCGGACCGGGATCACCGGCAGGCGCGGATCGACCTGGACGCTGGCCACCGCGTCCCTTGCCGAAGCCCGGAAGAACGCCTTCTTGAACGCCGGGTGGGCAATGCTTTCGGTCGCGCAGGCAAAACGCGTGCCGAGCTGGACCCCGCAGGCGCCCATCTCGAGATAACCGGCGATTGCTTCGCCGCGGCCGATCCCGCCCGCCACGAACACCAGATGCTCTTCCGCCAGCGCGGGCAGGATCTCCTGCGCCAGCACGCTGGTCGAAACCGGGCCGATGTGGCCGCCCGCCTCGGACCCCTCGATCACCAGCGCGTCGACACCCGAGCGGAGCAGCTTCTTGCCCAGCGCCAGCGTCGGCGAGAAGCAGATGACCTTCGCGCCGAACCCGGCAATCGCCTCGACGCTGCCCTTTGGCGGAATGCCGCCCGCCAGAACGACGTGGCCGACGCGGTGATTCGCACAGACATCGATCAGCGCGAACAGATCGGGGTGCATGGTGATCAGGTTGACCCCGAATGGCCTGGCCGTCAGCGCCTTGGTCGCCGCGATCTCGGCGTCGAGCAGCGCGGGCGTCATCGCGCCGCACGCGATCACCCCAAAGCCCCCGGCCTCGCTGATCGCGGAGACCAGATGGCGCTCCGACACCCACGACATCGCCCCGCACAGGATCGCGGTGTCGCTGCCGAGAAAGGCGCGGCCTCGCTCCATCAGGTGGGAGGTCATCGGATAAGCGGGCATGCAGGGCCTTTCGGGCTGGTCTTTTGAAGCTGGGTCTTGGGCGGCTAGAGCGGCGCGGCCCATGGCTCGGTCGCGGCGATCCAGCCGCCGCCGATCACGCGATCCCCGGCATAGAGCACCGTCGCCTGGCCCGGCGCGACGCCGTATTCCGGCTCGGTGAAGCGGATCGTCGCCGCGCTCCCGTCAAGGTTGCCGTCGAGCGTGACCGGAACAGGCCGCGCGAGGCTGCGAACTTTCGCGGTCAGCGGCACGTCGCCGGGGAGCGGGCCGATTCGTGTCGTCTCGACCAGCCGCGCCGCGCCGACCGCGAGCATCGCGCGCGGCCCGACCAGCACCCGCGCCTCGGCTGCATCGAGCGCGACGACATAAAGCGGCTCGGGCTGGCCGCCGATCTCGAGCCCGCGACGCTGGCCGACGGTGAAATGGATCACCCCGTCGTGGCGTCCGAGCGCCGCCCCGGTCAGTGCGTGGATAATGTCGCCCGGGGCCGCGCCTTCCGGCCGGACGCTGCGCACGACCTTGGCATAGTCGCCGTCGGGGACGAAGCAGATGTCCTGGCTGTCGGGCTTGGCGGCCACCCGCAGTCCCGCTTCCCCGGCGATCCGGCGCACTTCGGGCTTGGGCAACCCGCCGAGCGGAAAGCGCAGGAACGCGAGCTGTTCTTCGGTGGTGGCGAACAGGAAATAGCTCTGGTCGCGCGCCGGATCGAGCGCACGATGAAGTTCGGGGCCGGACGCACCCTCGACCCGCCGTACGTAGTGCCCGGTCGCCAGGCAATCGGCGCCCAGCTCGCGCGCCATGGCAAGCAGGTCGGTGAACTTTGGCCCCATGTTGCAGCGGATGCACGGGATCGGAGTGCGCCCGGCGAGGTAATCGTCGGCAAATGTCTCGATCACCTCTTCGCGGAAACGCGACGCGTGATCGAACACGTAGTGCGCGATCCCCAGCCGGTCGGCGACGGCGCGCGCATCGCGGATGTCGTCGCCCGCGCAGCACGCGCCCTTGCGCCCGCTCGCCGCGCCATGATCGTAGAGCTGGAGCGTGATGCCGATCGTCTCGGCCCCGCTCGCCGCCGCCAGCGCCGCGACCACCGAGCTGTCGACCCCGCCCGACATGGCGACCACGATGCGCCGCGCCGCGATTCGTCCGGGCAGGTCGAACAGCGCACCGGGATCGAGTGGCGCGAGAAGGGCGGAAGCGACGGTCATGGCGGGCCTATAGCGCCAGTCGCGGCTCTACGCGCGAAAAAGCTTCACCCCTAACATAGGGTAAAACCGGGCTTTACCTCGCTTGAACCAAAGCCCGCTAAACCAGCGGCAATGGATATGTTCTTCACCCCCTGGAAACGCGAAATCGCGCCATCCGACTCGGACGGGCTCGAACCGCTTGGCTGGGCCACCCTCAGCGCGCGACTCTCCGCCACGCATCGGCTGCGCCGCGAGCTCATGGCCGGATCCTCCACACACCCGCGCTGCGGCACGGCCAGCTTCGCGCCTCATGCTTTCGGTCCCCGTCCGGCGCACGAACGGCCCATTTCGGCGAAACCGAACGACGGCGTTAACCTTGAGCCTTTAGGCGATGGCAAAGCAAGGGACGATATGGGCTGCGGCACTGGCGGGGACCACTCCCGCCGCGACTGCCGGACGCGAGGAATGCAATGATCGAGAACCAGAAGATCAAGCCGGCCCAGGTGATCGGTCCGCTGGGCGAGCCGCTGACGCTCGATTCGCTGCCGGCGCCCGAGACCACCCGCTGGGTGGTGCGGCGCAAGGCCGAGGTCGTCGCGGCGGTCAACGGGGGGCTGCTGTCGATTGACGAGGTTTGCCAGCGTTACAACCTGACGCTGGAAGAATTCGCCTCGTGGCAGCGCGCGGTCGACCGCTCCGGGATGCAGGGCCTGCGGGTCACCCGCATCCAGCATTACCGCGACCTCTACGAGCGCCAACTCAAGTATTGAGCGGCGGCGGGCCCGCCGTTCGACCAACTACCCACAATCATCGACCGGAGACGGCGCGGGAGCTTCCCGCGCCGCTCTTTTTGGTGCCTTGGCAAGTCTGACACCCGGTTTCGCTTGAGACGATCCGGCCGCAGCGGCTATGGAGCCTGGATGACAGCCAGGGTTGATGGCTGCCTTGCGACAGGTGATATGTTGATGTAACACACTGGCCGTGCGCCGGTGGGTCGCAGGCGTGGCGGATATGTCGCAGATTGTGCCGGCCGTGCCGAAAGGCTTGGTCGAGACGCCGGGCGAAGGTAAGCGAAGAACATGAACCACGAGACCCCGATCGATTTGACCACGGCGCAGCCCTATCCCGCGCTTGACGCATATGCTTCCGACGAAGCCGAGGCCCCGCCGCGCAGCCGCCGCAAGTGGTGGATCGTTGCCGCCGTCGTGCTGGCCGCGGCGCTGATCGCCTGGTTCATGTTCGGCAGATCGGGCGCAGCCGATCCCGCAGCCGACGCGCGCGCCGGACAGGCTCCCACGGTCACCGTCGTCGCTCCGGGCCGGGGCACCATCCAGGGCACGATCACTGCCACCGGCACGCTTGCCGCGCGGCGCGAACTGCCGGTCGGCTCGGTCGGTGAAGGCGGCCAGATCGTGCGGGTGCTGGTCGAGGCTGGCGATTGGGTCGGCCAAGGCCAGGTCCTCGCGGTGATCGACCGTTCGGTCCAGACCCAGCAGGCTGCCAGCCTTGGCGCGCAGATCCAGGTCAGCCAGGCCGACGCCAATCTGGCCCAGGCCAATCTCGACCGCGCGCTCAAGCTGGTCGAGCGCGGCTTCGTCTCCAAGGCCGATGTCGATCGGCTGACCGCCACGCGCGATGCCGCCAATGCCCGGGTGCGCGTCTCGCGCGCCCAGTTGGGCGAGGCTCAGGCCCGCACCGCACGGCTCAACATCGTCGCGCCGGCCGCCGGTCTGGTGCTCGAACGCAATGCCGAGCCGGGCCAGGTGGTCGGCGCGGGCACCGGAGTGCTGTTCCGCATCGCCCGCGGCGGCGAGATGGAGCTGCGCGCCGGGATCTCGGAAATCGACCTCGCGCAGCTCTCGCCCGGGGTCGTGGCGATGGTCGTCCCGATCGGCACCGACAAGAGCTTCCGCGGCGAAGTCTGGCAGCTTGCGCCGACGATCGACCCGCAGAGCCGTCAGGGCACCGCGCGGATCGCGCTGGCCTATAACGACGCGCTGCGGCCGGGCGGGTTTGCCACCGCGACGATCTCGAGCGGGGCACTGGTGGCACCGCTGCTGCCCGAATCCGCGCTGCTCAGCGACGACAAGGGCAGCTACGTCTATATCGTCGGGGCGGAAAACAAGGTCGTGCGGCGTCCGGTCAAGACCGGGCTGGTCACCGCCGAAGGCATCGCGGTGACCGAGGGGCTCAACGGCTCCGAGCGGGTCGTGCTGCGCGCCGGCGGGTTCCTTGCCCCGGGTGACAAAGTGGTGCCGCGCACCGCCAAGCCTGCCGCCACCAGCTGAGCCCCGGGACGCCCTGACCTCATGAACTTTCGCAACATCTCGGCTTGGTCGACCCGCAACCCGGTGGTGCCGATCGTCCTGTTCCTGGCGCTGACGATAGCGGGGATCGTCGCGTTCATGAACATGAAGATCCAGGGCGAACCGGATATCGAGTTTCCCGGGGTCATCATCTCGATCGCCCAACCGGGCGCCGCCCCGACCGAGATCGAGACCCAGATCACCCAGCGGGTCGAGAGCGCGGTTCGCTCGATCACCGGGATCCAGTCGATCAGTTCGACCGCGCGCGAGGGCAACAGCACGACCATCGTCGAGTTCCGCATCGGCACCGACGTGAACGAGGCGGTCAACGAGGCCAAGAACGCGGTCGACCAGGTTCGCAGCGACCTGCCCGACGGCATCCTCGAGCCGCAGATCGTCAAGATGCAGACCTCGTCGCAGCCGATCGGCTATTTCGCGGTTTCCGCCGACGACATGACGATCGAGCAGCTCAGCTGGTTCATCGACGACACCGTGTCGCGTCGGCTGCTGGCGATCCAGGGCCTTTCGGGGGTCGATCGCGCTGGCGGGGTGGACCGCGAGATCGTGGTCGAGCTCGACCCCGCGCGAATGCAGTCGCTCGGCGTCACCGCCAGTCAGATCAACGCCGCGCTGCGCCAGAGCAATACCAACACCGCTGGCGGCCAGGCGGAGATCGCCGGATCGCGCCAGTCGGTCCGCGTGCTGGGCAATGCCAAGACCGCCTACGAATTGTCGCAGACCGAAATCGCGCTGCCAGGCGGACGCACGGTCAAGCTGACCGATGTTGCGCGGGTCAGCGACCGCTATGGCGAACTGACCTCGATGGCCAAGGTGCGCGGAGCCCAGGTGGTGACCTTCGGGATCACCCGCGCGCGCGGCGAATCCGATGTCAGCGTCTATGACGGGGCGCTCGAGGAACTCGACAAGATCTCGAAGGAGAACAACGGCGAGATTCGCTTCACCCGCTTGTTCACCAGCGTCGATGACATCAAGGTGCAGTACGAAAGCTCGATCGCGGCGATGATCGAAGGCGCGGTGCTGGCGGTGATCGTGGTGTTCTTCTTCCTGCGCGACTGGCGCGCGACGGTGATCTCGGCGCTGGCGATCCCGCTCTCGGCAATCCCGACCTTCTGGTTCATGGACATGCTCGGGTTCAGCCTCAACTTCATGTCGCTGCTCGCGCTGGGGCTGGTCGCAGGTGTGCTGGTCGATGACGCGATCGTCGAGATCGAGAACATCGTCCGGCACATGCGGATGGGCAAAAGCGCCTATCAGGCATCGATCGACGCGGCTGATGAAATCGGCCTGGCGGTGGTCGCGACCACCTTCTCGATCGTCGCGGTGTTCCTGCCGGTCGGGCTGATGCCCGGCGTTTCGGGCCAGTTCTTCAAGAACTTCGGGCTGACCGTGGTCGCCGCCGTGCTGATGAGCCTTGCGGTCGCGCGGATGATCACGCCGATGATCGCGGCCTATTTCCTCAAGGCCAAGGGTCATGCCGAACATGGCGAGGGCCCGGCGATGGACCGTTACATGAAGGTCCTCGCCTGGTCGCTCGATACCCGGCCGGCGCAGGCCTATCGCGAGCGCTTCCGCCGCAGCGACGGGCGCATTCCGCTGCGCAGGCGATTCATGGCCCGCTTCCGCGATCACCGCCTGTGGATGCTGGGGATCGGGTTCGGATCGTTCCTGATGACCGCCGTGCTATTCATGACGATTCCGCAGGAATTCTTCCCCACCGGCGACAGCAATTTCAGCCGCGTCTCGATCGAGATGGTGCCGGGGACCACGCTGCAGCAGACCGAGGAGGTCGCCGACGAGGTCGCCGCGATCATCGAAGCGGAACCCGAGGTGCGCGAGGCGCTCGAGCGGATCCGCGAAGGATCGGGCAACATCTTCATCACGTTCCACGAGGATCGCGCCCGCACCAGCGTGGAATTCGAAGCCGCACTGACCCCTGCGCTGCAGAAGATTGCCGACGCGCGTGTTTCGTTCAGGAACAATCAGGGCGGAGGGCCCGGCGGCGGCACCGGACGGGCGATTTCGGTAATGCTCTCGGGCTCCAACCCCGAACTGCTCAGCCGCACCGCCGCGACAGTGGTCCAGCAGATGAGCGGGCTCGACACGGTCGTGGCCCCGCGCCTCTCGGCCGACATGCGGCGGCCCGAGATCATCGTGACCCCGCGGCTCGATCTCGCCGCGCAACTCGGCGTCACCACCACCGCTCTGAGCCAGGCGATCCGCATCGCCACCCAGGGTGAGATCGACCAGAACAGCGCGAAATTCTCGCTGTCCGACCGCCAGGTTCCGATCCGGGTCAAGCTGCCCGAGGCCGCACGCCGCGACATCGAGACGATCCGCAACCTGCCGGTGCCGACCGCCAGCGGCGGCGCGGTCCCGCTCAGCCGGGTGGCGGAAATCGGATTCGGCTCGGGCCCGACCACGATCCAGCGATACAACCAGAGCCGCCGGGTGTTCATCGGCGCCGACCTTGCCCCAGGCGTAGTCAAGGGAACCGCCGACAAGGACATCGCCAATCTGCCGATCATGAAGAACTTGCCGCAAGGCGTCTCGAACGCGCCGTTCGGTTCGGACGAGTGGCAGGCGGAGATGATCTATTACTTCTTCATCGCGCTGGCCGCGGGTGTCCTGCTGGTGTTCTCGGTGCTGGTGCTGCTGTACCAACGGTTCGTATCGCCGCTGGTCAACATGGGCTCGCTGTTCCTTGCCCCGCTGGGTGGTCTGATCGCCCTGGTGCTGACCGGCCAGTCTATCAGCCTCGCGGTCTACATTGGGGTGCTGATGCTGTTCGGCATCGTCGCGAAGAACTCGATCCTGCTGATCGACTTCGCGATCGAGGAGATGGCTGCGGGCCGCGACAAGCTGGAGGCGGTGATGGACGCCGGCCACAAGCGCGCCCAGCCGATCGTCATGACCACGGTGGCAATGGTCGCGGGCATGGTCCCGACCGCCTTGTCGCTGAGCGGCGATGCCGCGTTCCGCGCGCCGATGGGGACGATGGTGATCGGCGGGCTGATCCTCTCGACCGTGCTGACGCTGCTGATCGTGCCCGCCGGGTTCAGCGTGGCTGACGGGATCGAGAAACGGCTCGGCCCGTGGCTCGGCCGCAAGGTGCTGACCTACAAGGAAGGCGATGACCGGAACGACCGGCCGGGTGCAGCCGTTCCAGCCGAGTGAACAGTGAAACGCCGCCGATTTCTGCCAGCACGCCCCGGCCCGGGGCGACACGCTTGACCCGCCAGACCATCCTGCGCCGCCGCGTGACCGCGGCCTTCGCCCCGGTCGACCGCGGTCGGCGGATGCGTTTCTTCGCGGCCGGGCTGCTGGTCGCCATGGCGGCACTGTTCCTCGTCGCGCGCAGCTTCCGCGAGGTTCATCCGGCCTGGGGCTATGTCCTCGCCTTCGCCGAGGCGGGAATGATCGGCGGTATCGCCGACTGGTTTGCGGTGACCGCGCTGTTCCGCCACCCGCTCGGCATTCCGATCCCGCATACCGCGATCATCCCGGTCAACAAGGACCGCATCGCCGATACCATGGCGGGCTTCCTTCGGGACAATTTCCTGACCGCCCCGGTCATCGCCCGGCGCATCCGCACGATGAACGCAGCGCAGGCGCTGGGTGCCTATCTGGCCGAATCGCCGAATGGCAACGCTCTGGGCGGCGGGGGCGGCGGTGGCGATGCTGTGCGTTTGCGCACCGGGGTCGCCAACCTGCTGGGCGAAGTGCTCGAGGCGCTCGATCCGGAAAAGCTCGGAGGGATCGCCAAAGGCGCGCTGCGCACCCAGCTCGAGAAGCTCGATCTCGCCCCGCTGCTCGGCCAGCTGCTCGGCGCGGGAATCGCCGACAAGCGCCACATGCCGCTGTTCGAGGACTTCATCCGCTGGTCGGGTACCGTGCTCGAGGACAACGAGCCGATGATCCGCGAGTTGATCCACACCCGCGCCAATGCGATCCTGCGCTGGACCAAGCTCGACGAAACGCTGGCCAATGCAATCCTCGACGGGCTCTACAAGATGCTCGCCGAGATCGTCGTGGTCCCCGATCACCCGATCCGCCGCAAGGCGGAGGAAGGTCTCGAACAGCTCGCGCATGACCTGATCCACGATCCCGCGATGCAGGCGCGGGTCGATGCGCTGAAGATGGAAGTGTTGGCCAACCCCGCCTTCGCGCGCTGGATGGACGGGATGTGGGAACGCGGCCGGGCCGCGCTGCTGCGCGCGACCCGCGATCCCGATGGAGCGCTTTCGGGCCAGTTCGGCGCGAGCATTGCCGAGCTGGGTCGTTCGTTGCAGCACGATGTTCGGCTCCAGCACCTGGTCAACCGCTTCGCCCGTCGCACGCTGGTCGGCACCGCGACCCGCTATGGCGATCAGATCGTCCGGCTGGTGTCCGAGACGGTCAAGCGCTGGGACGCACGCACGGTGACCGACCGGATCGAGGGCGCGGTGGGGCGCGATCTCCAGTTCATCCGGATCAACGGCACGCTGGTCGGCGGGCTGGTCGGGGTGACGATCCACTTCATCGACGGCCTGCTGTGAGCGGGCCGGCGGGCGACCGGTACTGGTCACCGAACGGCTCGAGCTGTGGCGGCCGCGGGTGGGCGACCACGCCAAACTGCCGGACATGAGGGGTGCTATACGGCTACGGCATCGTCGTGGTCCGCAAGCAGAGCCGCGCGGAGATCATCGCCGGCTGCGGCGTGTTGCACACCTGGCGCGGTCGGCATGATCGAGGAGCGGCACATCGCCTCGGCGGCGGTGGCGGCGCAACCCGGTTTCACCAAATACGCCCGGCACCGGCCTGACGAGGGGCGGGCGCCGGTGCTGTATGAGCGCCGCGCTACCAGCCCAGCTCGGCGTGCGACCCCAGTCTGACCAATTCCAGCGTGTCATCGTCGGGCTTGCGATAGTTCAGCACGAGATCGGGTTTAAGGTGACAGTCGCGATGATCCTTCCAGTCGCCGGTCAGGGCGTGGTCGCGCCGGGCGGGTTCCAGAGGTTGATCGGACGCCAGCATTCGAAGCAGCTTGGGCAACTCGGCCACCAGCACTTTGCCATGTGGGCCTCTGAGTTCGCGCTTGAAGTCACGCTTGAATTTGCCGGTCCGCTTCATCGTCCTCATTCAAGTCGGCGTCCTCATTCAAGTCGGCCATCAGCGCTTCAATGCTGTCGAAGCGGACGAGTTTGCCCGCCCGCGCCTCCTCCATCGCAGCGATGGTTTCGGCGTTCGGCCGCAAAGGCTCGAACGGCAACGCCTTGTCGTGCGCGACGCGCGTGAGCAGCAGGCGAACGGCGTCGGAGACGGTCA
>Ga0105046_10015676_pt1 | contig 11646 bp, 2 predicted proteins | sample MAT03_FD_78385 | JGI IMG/M metagenome (GOLD analysis project Ga0105046, IMG submission 78385) | Freshwater microbial communities from Lake Fryxell liftoff mats and glacier meltwater in Antarctica - MAT-03 (megahit assembly) | ecosystem: Environmental > Aquatic > Freshwater > Ice > Liftoff...
CAATTCTACGTGTTATGTGCACTCTACGTCTATGTGTCCTATCTGCCCTATGTGTTTAAAAAAAGATTGTAAGACTATTTGTTGAATGGGTCAATAATTTCAAAACATTGGTTATCAATACTTTTTAGGAATATTAACTGCGTTTTAGAAAATAACTTCAATAACGCCGCGCTACCGGCAACTGTCGACTCAGGGGACAGCCTCTTTAAGGTGGGGCGGATGCGAAAATTTGCAATGTATCCAGTGGAAACGGCTGGACAAGAAAACACTTTCAGGAGATTTCACCCATGTTTCTATCTATATATCAAACAATCTGGGACATTCCTCAAAATCGCCTCAGTTCAAGGAGTGCTGCCAGGTCTTGATATTCGAATCGGTAATGAAAACGGTGAAAGCATCTGATTGCGATACCTCGCACCGCCGCAAAAAGATAGGTTTGCCCTTTGCCCGACGTCAAAATAATTTCCAGGTGCGTACTATGCGAAGGGTCTACGGACTTGGAAGTCCGTAGTCCGTTATTTGCGAGCGATTTTAAAGATTTCGCAAATGTTAGCAGCGTCGGGCGAACACGCAGCATTTCCCCCATGACCACAATTCCGCGTCAACCACAAATTTTCATCGCTTATCCGCAAAAATGTCTGGCTTGGGCAATTGTAATGTGCATTTTTAACATTTGCGCCAAATAATCTCTACATTCGCCCACTGATTGTTGAAATCGTGTTTTCTCTTACCCCCCTAAGCATAGATGTGAAAACTACGCGGATAAAATTCGCGATTGTCTCTGATATTCAACCAACTATACGTACTATTATGAGCCGTAAGTTTACCTTCTTGCTGTGTTTCCCCCTTCTTCTTGCCGCTTTTACCTCCTCCGCGCAACAAATAAACAACGTCGAACTGACCGGGCATGTCATGCGGAAGCCCCTCGTTGTGCCGGACGGTTTATCCTCGATCCAATTATGCGGCCTCAAGCCCGGCTATACCTATACCGTGATCGTCAATGATGCGAGCCTGGATTCCAAAACCAGGTTCGAACTTCATCCGGACGCCGCTTTACAACAAGCTTCCACCGCCATTGGAACACTGCCGGAACGGCCGAACATGGTGCAATTCACAGCGCCGTCAGACTGCGCCGGATTTGATCTGACGACCTTTCAAAAAGGCCAGGTCGCTTCCGATGTGTCCATCTATTTATCGGTGCATTGCAACGATTGCCCGGAAACCGATACCTGGAAGGAAAACTTTATCAGCCAAATGGAAATGGTCAACCTGTCCACTACTCCGGGCATTGGCGCTTCTTCCCTGGTTACCAATACCCTGATCGGGGGGAACTGTTTCGACGTAGCCAACATTACATCCGCAGGGGCGGTGAACTCACGGGGGACTTTTGCCAACGGCGGCACTAATATCGGCATTGCTACAGGGGCGGTGCTTTGTACGGGCCACGTCAATATCCTGCCCGGACCGAACAACCAGAATAATGCCAACAATGGTTTTAATACCAACTCGGCGGATGACGCCGACCTGGCAACCTTGTCCAACGGCAATCAGTGGGACCTTTCCAAAATCGAATTCGATTTCACGCCTACGGCCACGACCGTGCAATTCGATTTCGTATTCGGGTCGGAAGAATACTGTGAATTTGTGGGGAGCGCCTTCAATGACGTCTTCGGCTTTTTTATCAGTGGCCCGGGCCTTACCGGAAATCAGAATATCGCCCTGATTCCCAGCACGTCCACACCGGTCACCATCAACAACGTCAACCACCAGACCAACACCGCTTATTACGTCAACAACAGCACGCTGGCGTGCAACGGCGTACCGCCCACCAACACAGCCGAATGCCAGTTGGACGGGTGGACCACCGTGCTGACAGCCACGGCAAACTTACAGCCTTGCCAAACGTACCACATCAAACTGGCCATCGCCGACATAGGCGACCAAGCCTATGCGTCCGCCGTGTTCCTGAAAGCCAACTCCTTTGATGCAGGGGGGCAAGTCAAGGCCGACGTTGTGTACCCTTCAGGCCAACAATTTATTTACGAGGACTGCGGCCCCGGCGGCTTCATCCGGTTCCGGCGCGGGAGCGGCGACATCAACGTACCTGTGGTGGTGAACTTTACCGTCGGGGGCACGGCTACCCCAGGACTCGACTATGCTCCGATTACAAGTCCGATCACCATCCCGGCCGGCGTATCCGAAATTTTGATCCCGGTTACGGCATTCGCCGACCTGATCCTGGAGGGCGACGAAACCATCACGATTCTGCTCGACAATCCCTGTTCCTGCACCCAGACAGAGGTGGTCTTCACGATCCGCGATAAAGAACCGGTGGAGTTGGACATGGACGACGTCGTTATTTGCGGAAGCGGCGGCGCCGCGCTGTCGCCTACGGTAACCGGCGGACTCGCCCCATACACTTACCTCTGGAGCACCGGATCGAATGCCTCTTCTATAAATGTTACAGCGCCGGGTGTCAATACCTACACCGTGACCGTGACCGACATTTGCGGCACGACCGCCACGGTATCGGCCACGACAACCATTACCCCCGCTCCGACAGCCACCCTGACCGGCAGCGGCCTTTTTTGCGCTGGCGTACCCAATAGTTTTAACCTGACCCTGACGATGACCGGTACTGGCCCTTGGGACGTCACGTATAATAGCCCCGGCGGGCAGGTAACGCAAACGTTCAATACCAGCCCGGCCACCATTGTCGCTACGCAACCCGGCAACTACTCCCTGGTCAGCATAAATACCACCGGATGCGTCGGTACGGTCACCGGAAACATTACGCTCAATGAAATTACGGTCAACCTGAACCTGAATGCCGTTTCCCCGCCCTGTTACGGCATCAACAACGGCACGATCACGGCCAGTTCGAGCGGCGGGTCCGGGCCCTTTATCTACAACTGGAATACCGGGTCGTCCGGGGGCAACCAGACAGGTCTGGCGCCGGGTACCTACACCGTGACCGTAACAAACGGTAACGGTTGTACGGCTATGGCATCTGCTACCCTCAACGAGTCGCCGCTTATGACCGCTACAATATCCAGTTCGCTCAACATCGATTGCAACAATCCGCTGGGCAATGCCGATTTGACCGTCGACGGCGGCACGCCCGGCTACACCTACCAATGGAGCAACAACTCGAGTTTGGAAGACCCCAACTTTCCAACCGCCGGTACATACTCCGTGACCGTGACGGATTCGAAAGGCTGCACCAAAACCACGTCGGTAACCATCACTTCAAACACGGCGTTGCCCACGGCCGTTATCCTACCGCCTGCCCAACTCAATTGCAACGTCACAATGCTGACCCTGAACGCAAGCGGTTCCTCGCAGGGGAGTCAATTCACCTACAATTGGGGGGGCCCAAGTTTCGTTTGCTGCGAAACTACCCTACAGCCTCAGATCGATCAGGGCGGCACGTACACGCTTACCGTCACCAATACGGTCAATGGCTGTACGAAAACGGCATCGGTCACAGTGGCGCAGAACAATACCCCTCCGAATGTGAACATCAATACCCCTCCGAACATCGGGTGCAATATGCCAACCATTTCGTTGAACGGCAACGGCTCCTCCACCGGCCCGGGTATTACTTATTTATGGACCACATCGGACGGTAACATTGTCAGCGGCAGCTCAACCCTGAACCCTCAGGTTAACTTAGCCGGCACGTACACTTTATTGGTAAGCAACGGAACAACGGGTTGTACCTCCACAGAAAGCGTCACGGTAAGCGGAAATACCCAGCTGCCCACGGCGACAATTGCCCCGCCGGGCGTTGTGGATTGTACTACGCCGGAAATTTCCATCGATGCAACAGGGTCTTCCCAGGGTGGGAATTTTACCTATAACTGGACCTCCACACCGCCAGGCGGCATCAGCGGAGGCGGCAATACCCTTACACCGGACGTTGATCAGGCCGGCACTTACACCTTGACGGTGACGAATACGGACAATCAATGCACCGCTACGGCTTCGGTCGCGGTCACCTCGAATCTGACCCCGCCGGTTGCAGCAGCCACCCCGCCGGCGCTGCTTACCTGTGCCGTAACCCAGATAACCATCAATGGATCAGGCTCTTCTACCGGCCCGAATTTTTCCTACGAATGGACCACCAACGGCGGCAATATCGTCAGCGGAGAAACGACGCTTAACCCGCTTGTGGATGGCCCCGGCACTTACACGCTGGTGGTCACGAACACGACAAACGGTTGCACCAAGTCGGTTACAGTCACGGTGCCGCAAAACATCACGCCGCCTAACATCAACATCAACAATCCGCCTAATATCGGCTGCACTACGCCCACCATCAGCCTGAATGGTAACGGCTCGGCGACCGGCCCGAACATCAGCTATTTATGGACCACATCCGACGGCAACATCGTGAGTGGCGCCACAACCTTGAACCCGCAGGTAAATTTGGCCGGCACCTATACCCTTGTGGTGACCAACGGTACGACCGGATGCACCTCGGAGGAAAGTGTCACGGTAACGGGTAATACACAATTACCTACGGCGACCATCGCCCCGCCGGGTATCGTCGATTGCTATACGCCGGAAATCACCATCGATGCGAGCGGCTCTTCCCAGGGCGGGAATTTTAATTACAACTGGACCTCCACGCCGCCCGGCGGCATCAATGGCGGTGGCAATACCCTGAACCCGGATGTGGACCAGGCCGGTACTTACACCCTGACCGTAACCGATACCGACAACAATTGTACGGCCACGGCTTCCGTGACCGTGACGTCCAACCTGACCCCGCCGGTTGCCGTGGCCGCAACGCCGCCCCAACTGACCTGCCAAAACCCGGTACTCACGCTCAACGGGAGCGGCTCCTCGACCGGACCCAATTTCACCTACGAATGGACGACCAACAACGGCAACATCCTCAGCGGCGAAACAACCCTCAATCCAATGGTTGACCAACCCGGGGCTTATACCTTGGTGGTCACCAACACGACCAATGGCTGTACCAAATCCGTTACCGTCAATGTCAATGCCAACCAGAACTTCCCGGTGGCCGGCATCGCACAGCCGCAGGAACTGAACTGTTTCCATCCGACCATACAATTGCAGGGCCAGGCCTCGACAGGGCCTAATTTCACGTTCGCGTGGTCGGCCAATCCCGGCAATTTTGTATCCGGGCAAAATACCCTGACGCCAACGGTAAACCAACCCGGTTTTTACACGCTGCTCGTCACCAACACGAGCAACGGTTGTACCAGCGACGATGTGGTGGAAGTGACCGAAAACTTCAATACACCCGTGGCGACCATCGCGCCCCCGGCGATCATTACCTGTGATTTCCCGGAAATTGATATCGATGCAAGCGGCTCCTCCCAGGATCCGGGCCTTGTGTATACATGGACGTCCACACCGCCGGGCGGTATCGTCAGTGGCGGAAATACACTGACGCCGACGGTAGACCAGCCCGGTACCTATAAATTAACCATTACCGATCCCGCGAGCGGCTGCACGGCCACCTCGCAGGTCGTGGTGACGCAAAATATCACGCCGCCGACCGCCAATGCCGGGCCGGGCGGGCAACTGAGTTGCCAAACCCCAACGATGACCCTCAATGGAACAGGCTCCTCGGGCCCGAATTTCTTTTACGAGTGGACCACTTTAAACGGCAACATCGTCAGCGGAGAAACGACCCTCAACCCCGTGGTGGATGAAGGGGGGACGTATACCCTGCTCGTGACTAATTCGACCAACGGATGCACTGCGCAAAGCTCGGTAAACATAACGGTCAACCAGAATTTCCCGAATGCGACCGTCAACCCGTACATGGAATTGAACTGCCAGAACGCCGGGCTCGTCGAACTGAGCGGAACCGGTTCCTCCACCGGCCCGACCTATACGTATTTATGGACACCCAACCCAGGCAATATCGTCAGTGGCGGGAGCACCCTGAAACCCAAAGTAAATCAGGCCGGTACATATACCCTCGTTGTGACCAATACATCCAACGGCTGTACTGATTTTGCGGAGGTTGAGGTAGTGGACAACATCGTTTATCCGGTGCCGGTTATCGCTCCGCCCCAGGAGTTGAACTGCGTCTTTACCAGCATCTCGATCGACGCCGGCAATTCTGTTACCAGTTCTTTCGGCGCGTATCAGTGGTCCGGGCCTTCGGGCGGTTTTGTGAGCGGACAGAACACCGCATTTCCGGAAGTAGACCTGCCCGGCGCCTATTATGTGACCATTACGAATGAAGATAATTTCTGTACCGCCACGGCGTCTGTGGTGGTAACCCAGAACATTACCATACCGACAGCGGTGGCTGTTTCGAACGGCATTTTAACCTGCCAGTTCCCGCAGGTGCAACTTTCGGGCCAGGGATCTTCCCAGGGACCTGAATTCTTTTATAACTGGACAACCTCGAACGGCAATATCGTTTCAGGTGAATTGACCCTGACGCCCCTGGTGAGCCAGCCCGGTACCTATACTATGTCTGTATTAAACATCGACAACGGCTGTGAAAATCAGGCCAATACTACGGTTACCACCAGCCAGGCGTTCCCGGTTGCCAACGCAGGGCCGCCACTGGACCTGACTTGTGCCATCGGGCAGTTGACGCTGAACGGAACATCTTCTTCGCAAGGCGTACAATATGGCTACGTGTGGTCGACACCCAACGGCAACATCTTATCCGGCGGCAACACGCTCTCTCCGGTTGTGGATGCCCCGGGCGTCTATGATTTATCGGTGGTGAATTTGCAAAACGGCTGTACGACGGTCGCCTCCGTTACGGTCGGAACCAATTACACGCCGCCCCAGGCGAGCGTGGCGCCGGGCGGAATCCTGAGCTGTACGGTAACGTCCCTGACGCTCGATGGCGCCGGTTCCAGCACGGGGGTCCAATACACGTATAACTGGACGACCGTCGGCGGTAACTTCGTCTCCGGGCAAACCACCCTGAATCCGGTGGTGAACGGTGTCGGTACCTATACCTTACTGATAACCAATGGCATAAATGGCTGTACCGTCACGGCGAGCACGAACGTCGGCGCCGATGCCAGCATACCCACGGCCATTGCCGGCCCAACGGATACGCTGACCTGCGCGGTTATGCAGCTGACCCTCAACGCCGCCGGTACCAGCCAGGGCGGCCAGTATAGTTACCTGTGGACGGGCCCCGGCATCGTGTCTGGCGGTACCTCCTTAAACCCGCTGATCAACGAGCCGGGTCTGTATGGATTGTCCGTCACAAATACCACGAACGGTTGTACGGCGCTTTCTTCGGTCGATATCCCGGAAGACGTGGCCTTACCAATGGCTGAAGCCGGCCCGGCAGCTCAATTGGACTGCGATGATCTTACACAAACGCTTAACGGTACGGGTTCGAGCATGGGCGCTGTATTTACGTATCTCTGGACGAGCCCCACGGGCAACATCACGTCCGGCGCGCAAACGCTGAACCCGGTAGTAGACCAACCCGGAACGTACAACCTGCTGATTACCAACGTTTCAAACGGTTGTATCACCACAGATGCCGTAGTCATTACCCAAGACGTTGCGCTGCCGGGCGCCGATGCCGGCCTGCCCGGCCTGATCACTTGTACGAACCCGACGGTGACAATCGGCGCGACCGGTAGCCTGGGCGCCGCCTTTACGTACACGTGGACGACCCCCGATGGCAACATCGCATCCGGGGCCAATACGCTGAACCCTGTGGTGGACGCCCCCGGCACGTATAATTTGCTGATTACCAATATAAATAATGCCTGTACGGCTACGGATAACGTGGCGGTTGCCAAAGATGCCAATGTGCCTGTCGCGCTGGCCCAGGTAGCCGGCGAATTGAATTGTACGGTGCAACAGTTGCAATTAAACGGAACCAATTCCTCACAAGGCCCGACCATTACGAATACCTGGACGACCACGAACGGCAACATCGTATCCGGCGCCAATACCCTGACGCCCCTGATAGACGCGCCGGGACAGTATGTGCTGACCATTTTCAACACAGCCAACAACTGCCTGGCGATCTCTACGGTATCGGTGGGGCTCAACCTCACGCCGCCGCTGGCCAATGCGGGCAACCCGGCCGTGATTTCCTGCCTGACGCCTGTGCTGACCCTGAATGGCAACGGATCCAGCCAGGGACCGCAGTATTCCTATAACTGGACCACGCTAAACGGACAGATCGTTAACGGCGGCACAACGACCACGCCGCAGATCGATCAATCGGGTTTCTATACCATTGTAGTGACCGATGCGAGCAATACCTGCACCGCGTCCGCTACGGTGCAGATTATCCTGGACCAGAACACTCCGGAGGCCGATGCCGGCGCTTCGCCGACCCTGACCTGTGCCGTCACCAGCCTTAACCTGAACGGTACGGCCAGCAGCAACGGACCACAGTTTACCTACCAATGGGCAACGGGCAACGGCCAGATTCTGGGCGGCGCAACGACGCTGACACCAAGCATCGGAACGCCGGGCACATACCAGTTGACGGTGTTCAACGCCCAAAACGGGTGTTTCTCTATAGCTGAAGTCCTTGTAAATCAGAATATTATTCCTCCGGTCGCCAATGCGGGCGCATCTCCGACCCTGACCTGTGCTGTCACGACGATTGCATTGGACGGGACGGGCAGCAGCGCCGGGCCAACGTTTAAATATCAGTGGTCTACGGCAAACGGACAAATCGTCGGCGGCGGAACGACGCTCGCCCCTACGGTTGGAGACCCGGGGCTTTACACCCTGCTTGTAACCGACCTGAACAACGGCTGTACGCAAAACGCCGCGGTCCAGGTGTTGGAAGACCTTGTTCCGCCACTTTCAGCGGCCTCCGTCAACGGTGAGCTCACGTGTTCGGTGACCAGCCTGCCGCTCAGCGGGAACGGCTCTAGTATAGGCGCCAATTTTGTGTACCAGTGGTCCACGAACAACGGTGTCATTATAGGCGACCCGAGCACCTTAGCGCCGAATGTTGGCGCGCCGGGGAACTATAACATCCTCGTTACGAACACCTTAAACGGCTGTACGCAAACGGCCACGGTGCCCGTAACCCAGAACATCACGCCGCCCCAGCCGAATGCCGGGACCAACGGGCAACTGAGCTGCGCCACGACGGAACTAAACTTAGCCGGAACTGCCACCGGTGGGATAAACGGCGTTTCGTACGTCTGGACCGGCCCCGGTATTGTTTCCGGCGCCAACACGCCCAATCCGCTTATCAACCAAACAGGGACTTATACCCTTACGGCCACCGACCTGTACAACGGTTGCACGGCCGCCGACGCGGTAAATATCCTTCCCAACGTGACGCCTCCGACGGTGGCCATCGCGCCTCCGGGCGAACTGACCTGCACGGTACTTCAACTACCGATAAATGCGCAGAGCAGCAGCACCGGCAGCCAGTACCTATATCTATGGTCGACTGGCAATGGGTATATTGTGAGCGGTCCGACGACCTTGCTTCCAACGGTGAATCAGCCGGGTACCTATAACCTGCTCATTACCAATACCCTGAATGGTTGTACAACAAGCGCGAGCGCTACGGTAAGCCAGAATGTGGCGTTGCCGGTGGCCGAGGCGGGGAACGGCTTTGAACTCACCTGTACGGTTGAACAAGGTTCTCTGAGCACGGCGGGCTCTTCTGCGGGGGCCAGTTTTGCCTACGCCTGGAGTACAAGCGCAGGTAATATCCTGTCTGGCAGCAATACTGCGACGCCTCTTGTGAATGCCGTTGGTACGTATAATCTATTGGTTACCAATACGCAAACCGGTTGTACTTTGACCGACGAGGTGGCTGTTTCGGAAAATACGAACTACCCGGATGGTGTTGATCTCATTACGAAGCGGCCCGGTTGCGGCGGCGCACTGGGCAGCATTGTTTTTGAAGCCGTGAGCGGCGGGGTAGGCCCGTACCTGTATTCCATCGACGGCGGCGACACGTATTTGTCGATCGAGGAGTTTGGCAATCTGACGCCGGGCGCCTATAATCTGGTGGTGCAGGACGTCAATGGCTGCGAATACGAGGAGTCGTTGGTGTTCCCGGTCCCGGTGGAGCCGCAGGTGATCTTGTCGCCGGAGATCGTGCTGGCGTATGGCGCCACCGGTACCCTGACCGCCACCCTGAATATTCCCTTGTATGAAGTGGATACGATCATCTGGTCGCCGCAGGAGGGCGTAACGCCCACCAGCAAAATAAATGTGGTGCAAGTGCGGCCTTTCCGGGATACCGAATACACGGTGACCATCATTAACAAGGACGGCTGTACAGATGTGGCTAAAGTGCTGGTGCGGGTGAGCGATCCCAATATTTGGGCGCCCAATGTTTTCAGCCCAAATGACGATGGCCAAAACGACGTGTTCCTGATCTTTGCGGGCGAACGAACCGTGAAGAAAATCAATAACTTACAAATTTACGATCGTTGGGGCAACCAGATATTTTACGCCCAGGGCATTTTGCCCAATACCGAAAAACACGGTTGGGACGGTCGTTTTGGCAGCCAGCCGATGAATCCTGCGGTATTTGTGTGGTGGGCCGAGGTGGAACTGGAGAGCGGGGAATTAATTTTGATGAAGGGAGATGTGACGCTGGTGCGGTAGATGGGAGTTCTATGTGTCCTTTTTCTTTAACAAAAAAAGCCAATGCTCAGCAAGATTGAAGGTTTCAAACACCTTTCTAAAGAAGAATTCGATATTTTAACGGAAGCCCCCGCCCTGATCACCATTTTGATTGGCGGGGCCGATGGCGATTTGGACCATGAGGAACGCGATTGGTCGGAGCGTTTGCTGCGAACCCGCGCTTACAATAAACCAAAGGAACTCAACGAGTTCTACCGGGTTATTTCGGAAACGTTTTGGGTAAAATTAAATGGGTTGATGCGTGAGTTGCCCCCCAATCCGGAGGTTCGGGGAAATTTGATTTCGGAGCGTTTGGGTCAATTGAACGGCGTGTTCGAAAAATTAGACATCGAGATCGCGGCTGATTTGTACCACGGTTTCCGGAAACTGGCTTTGGAAACAGCGGTGGCTTCCGGCGGTTTTTTGCGCATGGGCGCCATTGGCGAGGAAGAGGCCCGCTGGGTGGATTTGCCGATGCTGACACCGGTGGTCTCGCCGAAGAAGCCGGTGGATGAGGAGGAGGAAGATGCGTAATTTGGGTTGTAACGGCGGCTTATTGAAATGACCAAGTCGTTACATTGCTTTTTTACTAATTTGTTAAAGTCTGTATATTGACCTAAAAAACATAAGCTTAACGTAGCATGTTAGCGAATTGTTATTACCTTCGTACCAAGATTTTGTTAGCATTGTAGTATATTTCCACCTAAAACGCTCTTAACCTTAGTCCTTACGTATAAAAATAACGCAATATTTAATCTTTAGCGGGCATCTCATGAATCCTGATAAACCGCATAATCAACATTTCGTCAGCGCATTGCCCTGATTGAAATCAGGCCCAGACCAGGGTCCGTCTCTTCTACCGATCGCAATTGTTCATTATTATCATGATTTTCCGTGTGAAAAAAAGCACTGCCATGCTTACACTTCTGGCGGTAGTGTTATAAATATATGTATCGGCGAAGCCGTTTTTTAATCTTTTAATAAACTTTGTTATCTCCTGCTCATGAAAGGTTTCTCGACCCCCACAACGCATTGCAGCGTTTTTAC
>Ga0105046_10015680_pt1 | contig 11644 bp, 11 predicted proteins | sample MAT03_FD_78385 | JGI IMG/M metagenome (GOLD analysis project Ga0105046, IMG submission 78385) | Freshwater microbial communities from Lake Fryxell liftoff mats and glacier meltwater in Antarctica - MAT-03 (megahit assembly) | ecosystem: Environmental > Aquatic > Freshwater > Ice > Liftoff...
CCGCAGCTGCAACTCCGGATTTGCTCGTCGGGGTCTGTGACATCTCGTGATTGTCACGCCGGAGCCCCGAGCGCGGAGGGCGTCCCCTACACTCCGGTGTATGGATGTCGATGTCTGGTCAGTGCGGTCATGAAGAGCGTAAAGCAGAGCGCAAGGCAGAGCGCCGAGCCGGGCGCCAAGCCGGGCACCAAGCCGGGCACCAAGCCGAGCACCAAGTGCGATCCCCGCGCTCTGGATGTGCGCAGCTTGTGCAAGAGCGCAGAGCCTTTGCTCGGCGCGCGCGCGCTCAGCGAGATGCCGCGCCTGGCTTGCAGCCTGGCGGCGGCCTCCGATGCTCAGGTGGCATGGGTGGCAGAGGGCAGCCTGAGGCCTGCTTCTGGAGCGCCGGCCCAACATTGGTTGCACCTGCAGGCCAAAGCCCAGTTGCCGCTGCAGTGCCAGCGCTGCCTGGCGGTGATGCTGCAGCCCGTGGTCGTGGACCGCCACTTCAGATTTGTGGTGGGTGAAGATCAGGCTGCACGCGAGGACGAAGCGAGCGAGGAAGAAGTGCTGGCGCTGGCGCCGCAACTGGACCTGCATGCGCTGCTGGAAGACGAGTTGATCCTGGCTTTGCCGATCGTGCCCAGACACGACAAGGCCTGCCCTCAACCTTTGTCAGCGTTGGCGCCCGCAGCTGCACAAGCGGCGCGCGGGCAGCCTCAATGGGGCGGTTCTGACCCGCCCGAGCCAGAGCGTCCGCACCCTTTTGCCTCGCTGGCCGGCCTGCGCGGCCATTTGCGCAACAAGAATTGAAGCGCGCTCTGGGCGCTCTGGGCGAGTTGCAGCGGCCCCGCGTCAACGCCGTGATGTCGACCCGACGATGGTATGATCGTGGGCTTTGTGAAAGTTGCATCGCCGGTGGGGCAGCATGGGCGTGGTGAATTGGCGTTCGTGCCCCTGCATCTTGCGCCACTGCACTTTTGCCTCAGTGCCCTTCAGGAGAGTTTCATGGCCGTTCAGCAAAACAAGAAGTCACCTTCCAAGCGTGGCATGCACCGATCGCACAATGCCGTGGCAGCGCCAGGTACGGCAGTTGAGCCCACCACGGGTGAAGTGCACTTGCGGCACCACATCAGCCCCACAGGTTTTTACCGTGGGCGCAAGGTTTTCAAGACCAAGGCTGACGCCTGAGGGTCGGGGTTTGGTGGCCTGTCATGGCCCCGGTCGGTTGAAGCGGTAGCGGCGACCCCGTAAAAGCGCCATCAACACGTCATTCACACCTGATTCACACGTCATTCCGAGGCGCTGCGCGCCCCCGCTTGTTTCATGCAGCATGCCATGCAAGATGCGCGCCCTCAGTTTTGACATTTTCCTGTGAGCCTGACGCCACTGCAGCGAGTCTGCATTGCGGTCGACTGCATGGGCGGCGACCACGGCCCTGCGGTGGTGTTGCCGGCCTGCAGATCCTTTCTCGACAGCCACCCACAAGCTGAGTTGATACTGGTCGGCAGTCAGGCGGCACTGGCCGCAGTCAAAGGCTGGCCACGGTCGCGTTGTGTGGTGGCCACCGAAGTGGTCACGATGGACGACTCGATCGAGGTTGCCTTGCGGCGCAAGCGCGACTCTTCCATGCGCGTGGCGATCCAGCAGCTCAAGTCAGGTGCACATGCCTGTGTGTCTGCCGGCAACACCGGTGCACTGATGGCGATCGCGCGCTTTCAGCTCAAGACGCTGGAAGGCATCGACCGGCCGGCCATCGCTGCACTGCTGCCCAACCGCGCGGACGGCTACACCACAGTGCTGGATCTGGGTGCCAACGTCGATTGCTCGGCAGAACATTTGCTGCAGTTTGCCGTCATGGGCAGCGCCTTGGTGGCGGCGGTGGACGGCAAGCCCGAACCCACGGTGGGCCTGCTGAACATCGGCGAAGAAGCGATCAAGGGCAGCGAGGTGATCAAGCAAGCGGGTGAGTTGCTGCGCCAGGCGGGCGCCAGCGGCCAGATCAATTTTCAAGGCAATGTCGAAGGCGACGACATCTTCAAAGGCGGCGTGGACATCGTCGTCTGCGACGGCTTTGTGGGCAATGTGCTGCTCAAGACCTCCGAGGGCCTGGCCTCGATGCTGGGTGAGTTCATTCGGCAGGAGTTCACGCGCGGCCTGGGCTCCAAGTTGGCGGCCCTGATTGCCATGCCGGTGCTCAAGCGTTTCAAGCACCGGGTGGACCCGCGTCGCTACAACGGTGCTGCGCTGCTGGGTCTGCGTGGACTGGTCTTCAAAAGCCATGGCTCTGCCGATGCCTACGCTTTTGAGCAAGCTTTGGCGCGCGCATATGATGCGGCGGGCAACCGGGTCTTGGAGCGTGTGCAACAGCGTCTGGGTACGGCAACCGGGGCACCGACCGCAGCGCAAGCCCAGGCCCTTGCCGCCGCCGTTGGCGACGCCCCATCCAGCCCCTCCGGTGCAGCTTCAGTCAAGGTCTGACGACTTCAACTTCTACAGCGCCTGTGTCATCGTCTTCAACGCCACCTTCGCCGTCGCCTTTGCAATCATCACCCGCGCCACGGTCACATGCGCTGCCGCCAACTGCACACTCAGCAGCCGCTGGCGCAGCCGATGCTGCTGATGCTGCTGATCCTGCCGATGCTGCAGCGCTCCGGTTTGGGCACGGCAGGCAGAGCTACTCGCGCATCACTGGCACCGGCAGCCACCTGCCGCCGCGGCGCCTGTCCAACCAGGACATGGTGGCTTTGCTGGCCGGGCGCGGCATCGAAACCAGCGACGACTGGATTGTCGATCGCACCGGCATCCGGGCCAGGCACTTCGCCGATGAAGGCGTGGTCTGCAGTGATCTGGCATTGGCGGCCAGCCTGCAGGCTTTGCAGGCGGCTGGATGCCGTGCAGACGAGGTCGATCTGATCATCGTTGCCACTTCCACGCCAGACATGGTGTTCCCTTCGACGGCTTGCATCCTGCAACACAAGTTGGGGGTGGCAGGGTGCCCGGCCTTTGATGTGCAGGCGGTTTGCTCCGGCTTCGTCTACGCCCTCAGCGTGGCTGATGCGATGGTGCTTGCAGGCAACGCACGTTGTGCATTGGTCGTTGGCGCAGAAGTGTTTTCACGCATCCTGGATTTCGACGACCGTACCACCTGTGTGCTGTTTGGCGATGGCGCGGGCGCTGTCATCTTGCAGGCCAGCGCGGAGCCAGGAATTCTGGCCACCGATTTGCACGCTGATGGCAAATACGCCCACATCCTGTGCACGCCGGGTACGGTGGCCGGCGGGCAGATCAGCGGTGATCCATTGCTCAAGATGGACGGCCCGGCGGTGTTTAAATTGGCAGTGAACGTGTTGGAGAGTTCAGCCCGCGCGGTGTTGGCCAAGGCTGGCCGCAGCGAAGCCGATCTGGACTGGCTGATCCCGCATCAGGCCAATATCCGCATCATGCACAGCACGGCGCGCAAGCTCAAGCTGCCGTTTGAAAAGCTGATCGTCACATTGCATGAACATGGCAATACTTCGGCGGCATCGGTGCCATTGGCGCTGGATGAAGCCGTCCGCAGCGGGCGCGTGCGCAGGGGCGATACCGTGATGTTGGAGGGTGTGGGCGGCGGCTTCACCTGGGGCGCTGTTTTGCTGGATTGGTGAGGCCTGTTTGAAGCCATTTGCATTTGTTTTCCCCGGCCAGGGTTCGCAGTCCGTGGGCATGCTGGACATTTGGGCGGGTCACCCTGCGGTCGCCCGGACTTTGGCCGAAGCCTCCGAAATTCTGCGCGAGGACCTGGCGCTGTTGATCCACCAGGGCCCCAGAGAAGCGCTGGAGCTGACCACCAACACGCAGCCGGTGATGCTCAGCGCAGCGATTGCGTGCTACCGCGCCTGGCGGGCCGAAGGCGGTGCTGAACCTGCCGCAGTTGCCGGTCATTCTTTGGGTGAGTACACGGCCTTGGTGGCTGCTGGCGTGTTGACTCTGGGGCAGGTCCTGCCCTTGGTGCGTTTGCGCGCCCAGGCCATGCAGCACGCGGTACCCGTGGGCTCAGGCGCGATGGCTGCCATCCTGGGGCTTGAAGCCCATACTGTGGCCGAGATCTGTGTGAGGGTGGCCGAAGAGACCACGCAGGTTGTGGCGCCCGCCAATTTCAACGACCCCAAACAAACCGTTATTGCGGGCCACAAGGCGGCGGTCGATTTGGCCTGCGAACGCCTCAAGGCTGCTGGTGCCAAGCGGGCCTTGCTGCTGCCTGTGTCGGCGCCGTTTCACTCTGCGCTGATGGCGCCTGCTGCTTTGGTTCTGCAGCAGCGCCTGACAGACATGGAGTTCGCCAAGCCACGCATACCCCTGGTCAACAACATCGACGTGCAGGTGCAAACCGATCCGCAAGCCATCAAGGACGCACTGGTGCGTCAAGCCAACGGGCCCGTGCGGTGGGTCGAGGTGACCCAGGCTCTGCGTGCACGGGGTCTGCAGCATGTGTTCGAATGCGGCCCCGGCAAGGTGCTCAGCGGATTGGTCAAGCGCATTGACCCCGAGATCTGTAGTTTGTGCGTGTGTGACCCGGCCAGCCTGCAGGCGGCCAAGGAGATGCTGGCGTGAGTACTTCAGCTCAAGTTCTGGCCAATGCAGCGCCCGCTGCGGGCGCGGGTGCAGGCGTGGCGGGTGCTGTAGGCGCAAGTCCACGAGTAGCGCTCGTCACAGGCGCGTCGCGCGGCATCGGCAAGGCCATCGCCCTGGCCTTGGCGCAGGCGGGTTTTGCGGTGGTGGGCACCGCCACCCGTGCCGCTGGCGCCGATGCGATCACGCAGGCACTGCAGGGCTTCCACGGCTGTGAGGGCCAGCCTTTGGACGTCACCGAAGACGCGGCTCTTGATGCATTGATCGAAGACATCAGCAAGCGCAAAGGCGGGCTGCATGTGCTCGTCAACAACGCCGGCATCACGCGCGACATGCTGTCGATGCGCATGAAGGACGAAGACTGGGACCAGGTCATCGACACCAATTTGCGCGCGGTCTTCAGGGCCTGCAGGGCAGCGACCCGACCGATGATGCGCCAGCGCCAGGGCCGCATCATCAACATCACTTCGGTGGTAGGGGTCAGCGGCAATGCCGGGCAGGCCAACTACGCAGCCGCCAAGGCCGGTGTGGCCGGCCTGACACGCTCGCTGGCCCGTGAACTGGGCGCGCGCAACATCACCGTCAACTGCGTTGCGCCGGGCTTCATTGCCACCGACATGACCGAAGGCCTGCCCGAGGCCACCAAGACCGCTTTGCTGGCCAGCATTCCGCTGGGCCGCCTGGGGCAAGCCGAAGAAGTTGCCCATGCAGTGGCCTTCCTGGCTTCTCCGTTGGCGGCTTACATCACCGGCACCGAGTTGCACGTCAACGGCGGCATGGTGATGGCTTGAAAGTGCTGCAGGCCCGACCGCTAGAATCGCGGCCTGTGAATCAGACCCCACTCCTGGAGGAGACATGAGCGATATTGAAGCGCGAGTCAAGAAAATCATTGCCGAGCAACTTGGCGTGCCGGAGACCGACGTCAGCAACGAAAAGGCCTTTGTCGCCGATCTGGGCGCTGACTCGCTGGATACCGTCGAGCTGGTGATGGCGTTGGAAGACGAGTTCGGGATCGAGATTCCCGATGAAGAAGCCGAGAAAATAACCACGGTGCAACTGGCCATCGACTACGCAGTTGCGCACCAGAAGGCTTGAGCGCAGCGATGGTTCTGCAGCCGCCGCGCGTCGCTGTGGGCGACCTCGCATGGCTTGGTGATTTCTGCGAGCAGGCCCAAGCATGAGCCGCCGCAGGGTGGTCGTGACCGGGCTGGGTCTGATCAGCCCAGTGGGCAATTCGGTTGCCGAGGGTTGGGGCAATCTGGTGGCTGGGCGCAGTGGTATCGACCTGATCACCAAGTTCGATGCTTCTGCGATGACCTGCCGCTTTGCTGGCGAGGTCAAGGGCTTTCAGGTCGAGGACTACATGACGGCCAAAGAGGCCCGGCACATGGACACCTTCATCCATTACGGCATGGCAGCGTCGATTCAGGCGGTGCAGGATGCCGGCTTGCAGCACGGCGAGCAACTGGGCGAAGAAGCAGCGGAGCGAGTCGGCGTGATGGTGGGTTCAGGCATCGGTGGATTGCCGATGATCGAGCAGACTCAAGACGAGTACCGCGCCCGTGGCCCGCGCCGCATCTCGCCGTTTTTTGTGCCGGCGTCGATCATCAACATGATCTCTGGGCATATCTCGATCAAGTACGGTTTCACAGGCCCCAACCTGGCCATCGTGACGGCTTGCACCACCGGCTTGCACTGCATTGGTCAGGCCGGGCGGCTGATCGAGTATGGCGATGTCGATGTGATGATTGCGGGTGGCGCCGAGAGCACCGTCTCGCCGCTGGGCATCGGAGGTTTTGCTGCGGCGCGCGCGCTGTCCACACGCAATGACGACCCCAAAACCGCATCTCGACCTTGGGACAGAGATCGCGACGGTTTCGTGCTCGGCGAAGGTGCCGGTGTGTTGGTGCTCGAAGAACTCGGCCACGCCACCCGACGCGGGGCCAGGATCTATGCTGAGCTGTCAGGGTTTGGCATGGGCGCGGATGCTTTCCACATGACCGCGCCCAACGTCGAGGGCCCCAAACGCTCGATGCTGGCCGCCCTCCGCAATGCGCAGATCAATGGCGATGCGGTCAACTATCTCAACGCGCACGGCACCAGCACCCCGCTGGGTGACGTCAACGAGAGCAACGCCGTCAAGCTCGCTTTTGGTGACCACGCCAGGCGCATGGTGGTCAATTCAACCAAGTCGATGACCGGCCATCTGTTGGGCGGTGCGGGCGGCATCGAATCAGTGTTCACGGTTCTGGCCACCCACCATCAGGTCTCGCCGCCGACCATCAACCTGTTCACCCCCGACCCCGAGTGTGATCTGGATTACTGCGCCAACGAAGCGCGGCAGATGAAGATCGATGTCGCGGTCAAGAACAATTTCGGCTTTGGCGGCACCAACGGCACCTTGGTGTTCCGCCGTTTCGTCTGACTGAAGCTTGCGTGCTGCACCTGCCGTCAACGTACGAAGCGACGGCGGCTGGCTGTGGCAGGCCTTGCGTTGGGGGCTGCCGGCCATCAGCGTAGCCGCAGCGACCACCTGGCTGCTGCTCCAGGCCGGTGCAGGCACCGCCTGGGCGGCTTGCGTTGCACTGTTGATGGCCCTCGGGACGGCGATCATTGCCGCCAGGTCCTGGCCCGCACGTTCGGTGCATTTGGGGTGGGACGGCCAACAGTGGCAAGCCGATGGCCACCCCGTGCAACCCCAGGTGATGGTCGATCTGGGCGGCTGGATGCTGCTGCGACTGCGACTGCGGCTTCAGGCTCCTGGCGAGCCTGGTTTGTCGGGCTTGAGCCCGCTTGAAGGGGTGCGCTGGATGGCGCTGAGCCCGCTTCAGTGCGGCGCTGCGATGGGCCCGCTGCGCGCTGCGGTATATTGCTTTGCAACTGAATCCAACCCCGGCAGCCGCATGCGCGCGCCCGAATGAATGCAAGATGCGGACGCTGATGCGCTGTTGGTCGAACGGGTCAAGAATGGTGACACGCGGGCCTTCGAGTTGTTGGTCATCAAGTACCAACGCCGCATCGAGCGGCTGATCGCCCGCATGGTGCGTGATACCGATCTGGTGCAGGACATCGCCCAGGAAACCTTCATCCGCGTCTACCGGGCCTTGCCCCAGTTCAGGGGCGACAGCGCGTTCTACACCTGGCTGTACCGCATCGCGGTCAACACCGCCAAGAAGACCTTGATGGACATGAAGCGCGACCCGCTGGTGTTTCACTCGGCGCTGCAATCGGGTGAAGAGGGTGAGGAAACTTCACGCGCCGAAATTGAACTAAGTCACGGTGAGACACCCGAAGCCTTGTTGGCCAGCAAAGAGATCGCGACCGCTGTCAATGCGGCCATCGAGGCCTTGTCCGACGAACTGCGGCAAGCCATCACCTTGCGCGAGATCGAAGGCTTGAGCTATGAAGAGATTGCTGAATTGATGAATTGCCCCATCGGCACCGTGCGCTCGCGCATCTTTCGCGCCCGGGAGAGCATCGCTTCCCGCCTGCGCCCTTTGCTCGACACGCAAAAAGGTGAACGCTGGTGAACCCGTGCCCGGCTTCAAGATCGCGCACACGAAGCGCGTATTCAAAGACCACCATGGCCCAGGGCAGCTGGCCTTTGGCTGATGATCTGCGGTGGTTTTATCGACTGACGGACTCCTGATGACACGACCTTTCCCGCCACCCTTCCCGCGAGCCTTCCCTGACCTGCCTGCAGAAGACACCCATCCCGGTGACGACCCGGCGCGCTGGGCTTCGGCACTGGCCGATGGTGACGCCGGTGTGTTGCCGGAGGCAGGGGTGTTGTGGCGCTCGCCGCAGCAGGCTGGGCAGTTCCGTCAGGATTGGCACAGTTACCACCTGATCGGCGACGTGATGCGCTCTGAAGAGCTGGCGCAGACAGCACAGCACGACCGCGCTTTTTTGCAGGCACTGCGCTTGCGGCTGGAGCAGGAAGCAACGCTGCTGGCGCCCGATCAAGCAGTGCGCGCCGCCGCTGCCGCTGTTGCAGGCTTGCCGGCAAGCGTGGCCGAGAGCCTGCAGGTGGTGCGCCAGCCCGTGCCGGCCGCAAGAGCCGGGCTGCAGTGGGTGATGCCGGCTGCTGCAGTGGCAGGTTTGGCGGGCGTAGCCCTGGTGGCGGCGAGCCTGTTTTTGGACTCGCGCGGAGCTGCCGGCCCTGGCGTCGCGGTGGTGCCCGGCGTCACCACCGCAGCCAGCGGCTTTGTCGAGCGTGCAGCGCTCTCCCAGCCGCCGCAAGGGGGGGTGATGGCCGGCCCTGATGGCGTGATCCGCGATCGCCGGCTCGAAGAGTTCTTGCGCGCGCATCAGGCCGCACGGGGCGGGGTCAGTGCAGCGATGCCGGCAGGGGTGTTGCGCCGGGTCGAGGTCGTTGTGCCTGTCACGCCGCCAGGGCAGTGACGGTGAGCAGGGCTGAGCACGGGCCAGCGGCTGGGCGAAGGTTGCGCAGACCCCACGCACCCGCACAGCGGCCGTGGTTCAGGCGCTTGACGGCGCTGGCGCCTGCGGTGCCAGCCATGCGGTCGATGTTTTCGATACCTTTCTTCGCCGGCCTCCTGCACCTGATTCTGTGGGCCGGCCTCACCTTGGGCCCTGTGCATGCGCAGACCTCAGCTGTGCCCGCCGTGGGGTCAGGCAGCGTCGCTGCTGCGCCAGGCGCAAGCGCAGTCGCACAGTTGCCGGCCGAACTCAGGGCCTGGTTCATGCGCATGCAAACGGCCGCCCAAACCGCCAACTACAGGGGCACGCTGGTGTCGAGTGCCTCAGGCACGATGAGCAGTTCGCGGGTCGATCACTACCGGGTCGGCGACAGCGCCTACGAGACCGTCGAGGCGCTGGACGGCCACCCGCAACGCATCCTGCGCCACAACGACGAGGTCCACACCCTGTGGCCAAACAGCCGCGTGGCGGTGATCGAAAGGCGCGAGACGCTGGCGGCCTGGACCACCACACCGCAGGCCGTGGACCCTTTGGCGTTGGAGCACTACGAGATGCGCTTGCTCGGCAATTCCAGGGTTGCTGGCCGTGATGCCGTGGTCTTTGCGCTGGAGCCGCGCGACAACCTGCGTTACCGGCAAAGACTGTGGGCCGACCGCGAAAGTGGTCTGATCCTGCGCGCCGATGTGTTGCAGTTGCCCGCGCCGCCCTCAACTGCCGCTGCTGGTGCCCCTGCCGCCCCTGCCGCAGCGCTTTCGGCGGCACCGCCTGGGGCGCCAGACCCGCAGCTCGATGCAATGGTCAACAGCCAGGTGCTGATCAGCACCGCCTTTTCTTCTGTCGATATCGGCATCAAGCCGCAACATGAGGCAATCGTCAAGGCGCTGCAGCAGTTGCAGGGCTACCGCATCCTGCGTCCGCAGCAAAGACGCACCACCCTGCAGGATGAAGGCTGGGTTTTGGCCAGGCCGGTGGCCGGCTACCGCCTGGCCGGCTGCGTACTGCGTGGCATGGAGAACGCGGGCGGCAAAGACCCGGTGCTGCAAGCCGTCTTCACCGATGGCTTGACCCATGTGTCGCTGTTCGTGGAACGATTTCAGCCCGAGTTGCACAAAAGCCCATCGAGCGCGCAGCGCGGGGCGACGGCCAGCCTGGCGCAACGCGGCGGTGAGCACTGGTTCACGGTGGTTGGCGACGTGCCACCGCGCACCTTGCAGTTGTTTGCTGCCGCCCTGGACCGACGTTCGCCTTGATGTCGGCCTTTGTTGCCCCCATATCGTTGTCAGCAGGGTGGACAGACTGCAGCGCTGCAGTCGCCCCAGCAGCTTTTCGCCTTCTCCCGCTTTCGTTCATTTCTTAGCCGTCCCGAGCACTCCCCCATGAATCAACAAACACGCAACTTTTCCTCGCCATGGATGCAGCGCCGCAGCACAGCGCTGTTGCTGGGCCTGTCTTTGTTGCTGCCGGTGGCCTGGCTGAGCGCGCCTCCAGCGGCGATGGCGCAAGCAGCGGCCGCAGCGGTGGGCTTGCCTGATTTCACCGATCTGGTGGAGCGTGTGGGCCCCTCCGTGGTCAATATCCGAACCACCGAGCGTCGTCAGGCGCCCAGTGCCGGCAGCGGCGAGATGGACCCCAACATCGAAGAGTTCTTCAGGCGTTTCGGCATCCCGATGCCCAATCGTCCCGAACAGCGTCCCGAACAGCGCCCCGAACAGCGCCCCGACCAGCGCCCTGACCCGCGCCGTGGCGCGCCGCGAGACAACGACGCCGAGCCGCAGCAGCGTGGCGTGGGTTCGGGTTTCATCCTCAGCGCCGACGGCTTCATCATGACCAACGCCCACGTCGTGGACGGTGCTGAGGAAGTCATCGTGACGCTGACCGACAAGCGCGAGTTGAAGGCACGCATCGTTGGCACTGACCGTCGTACCGATGTTGCGGTCGTCAAAGTGGATGCCACTGGCTTGCCCTTTGTGCGCATTGGCGACGTCAACCGCCTGAAAGTCGGCGAATGGGTGGTGGCCATCGGCTCGCCCTTCGGGCTGGAAAACACGGTCACTGCTGGCATCGTCAGTGCCAAGCAGCGAGAAACCGGCGACTACCTGCCGTTGATCCAGACTGACGTCGCCATCAATCCCGGCAATTCGGGTGGCCCGCTGATCAACCTGCGTGGCGAGGTGGTGGGCATCAACTCGCAGATCTACAGCCGCTCGGGTGGTTTCATGGGCATCAGCTTCGCGATCCCGATCGACGAGGCGACACGTGTGGCCGATCAGCTGCGCACCACCGGCCGCGTGATCCGGGGCCGCATCGGCGTGCAGATTGCAGCCGTCAGCAAAGAGGTGGCAGAGTCGATTGGTCTGGGGCTGCCGCGTGGCGCTTTGGTGCAGGCGGTGGAGAAAGAACAGGCCGCAGAGAAGGCCGGCATCGAGCCTGGCGACATCATTTTGGGCGTGGATGGCAAAGCGGTGGAGAAGTCCGCTGACTTGCCGCGCTTGATCGGCGGGCTCAAGCCGGGCAGCAAGTCCACGTTGCAGGTCTTCAGGCGCGGCGTGACCAAGGACTACAGTGTCGGCATTGGCGAGTTCGAGGCTGAGCGCTTGACGCGTCGCACCGC
>Ga0105046_10015682_pt1 | contig 11643 bp, 6 predicted proteins | sample MAT03_FD_78385 | JGI IMG/M metagenome (GOLD analysis project Ga0105046, IMG submission 78385) | Freshwater microbial communities from Lake Fryxell liftoff mats and glacier meltwater in Antarctica - MAT-03 (megahit assembly) | ecosystem: Environmental > Aquatic > Freshwater > Ice > Liftoff...
CGGCGACGTCGAGCGCGCACGCGCCGCTCGGACCCAAATCCGTGCCCACCACGATCACTCCGGGGGTCATCGGCCGGCTCCCCGCAGGAGCGAGCGCGCGGCGTCGAGGTGACGCTCCGTGACACGGTCGCCCGGCCGATCGGCACGAATGCCACAGTCTAGGCGCGGGTGACGCCGAAGATTCGAGCACGGGGGAGTCGGGCGCTGGGTCATGCGGCTCGACGCAGCAAGGGGCGGGCCCGACCGCGGAGGCGCCTCAGAAGTCGGCTTCGAGGCCTCCCTGAAAGAGGAAGGGGCGACCGGTGCGCGCGCCAAACGGCCGGTAGGACACGATCGGGCGCACATCGAGGATGTTCTCCGCGCGCACATACAAGCGCACGCCGTCGTAGACCTCCACGTGGGCGACGGCGTCGAGGTAGAACTGCTCGTCCGTGAAGAGGCCTTCGTTCCCTCGGCTGGCGGCGTCGCGCATCGCACCGACGACCAGGCCATTGAGGGTGATCGAGATGAAACGCCAAGACAGACCTGCCCGGAACGACCCTTGGTGTTCGGGGATGTAGGGCAGGTGATCGCCTACTTCGACGGCGCCGAACTGAGGATTCTCGGAGACGAACGCGGTCCGGAAGCGAGTGAATGTGTAGGTGTAGTTGGCGCGCAGCGGCACGTGCAGTTCGTCGACGACGAACTCGTGGCCCAGCACCAGCTCGACGCCCAGAATCGTCGCCTGATCTCCGTTGAACTGCCGATCGATCAACTCGACCGGGCAGCCTCCGGCGCCAGAACACTCGCCCGTGAGGTTCTGGTAGTCCGACAGGAAGAACGACAGCTGTCCGTTGGTGGACTCGTCGGTGCGGCCGTAGCGAGCGCCGACCTCGTAGTTCCACGCCAGCTCAGGCCGCACGCCCTCGGGCTGACCGGGCGCCACGGGCGAATAGCCTTGATGCACGCCCGCGAAGAGGGTGACCGGATCGAGCAAGGCGTAGGCTATCCCCAGGCCGGGCAGCGGCTGAAACTGGGTCGTGAGGATCTGCTCCGGGCTGGTGGGCGGCAGGTCGGCGATGCGCTCGGTGTACTCGCTCCAGATGGTCTCGATGCGTAGACCCGGAGTGAGCGTCAGCCCGAAGAATCCGAACTGCCAGGCGACGTAGCCGGAGAGCGCGAACGATTGGGCGTAGTTGTCGGTGAGGATCTGGGTCTCCAGACCATCGGAGACGATGGCGCCGCTATCGAGGTAGACGCCGTCGCCGGTGTGCACCCGAGAGATGGAGTCGAAGTGGAAGCGCGCGCCGACCTCGAGCTCGCTCCGGAGCTCACCTTCGGTGAAGCGGAAGCGACTGCGCGCCTGCACGCCCTGGGAGACGAACACCCGGTGATTGGTGGCCCGAACGATGCCCAAGCTCAACGTGGGCGGCGCCTCGGCGCCCGTGAGGACCTCGTAGTAGACCCCGTAGCGGGGATCGTCGGGTGCAGCGAGCACGCTCGACAGCGCGGTGCCGTCCCGAAAGCGGTCCAAGCGTCGCCAGCTGCGATCGAAGTCGTGACGGTAGGCGGTGACCACGAGATCGACGTCGTCCGCGAGGATCTCGTAGCGGAGCTGGGCGCGGGTTCGCCACCAGCTCATGTGATCACCGGCCGAGATGCCGTAGCGTCGCAGCGGATCGGCGTCGAAGTCCTGGAGCGCCAGACCGAGATACGACTCGTTGCTGCTCTCGAGGCCCAAACCGAAGGTCGCCTCGAGGCGGTGATAGACGTCCGGCGAGAAGTCGCCGTGCAGCTCGCCGCGCACCTGCAGGTCCGTGCGATCGAACCCGGTGTTCGACGATGGCGAGCCCGTGCTCGCCGTCGGATCGAGGTGACGAAAGCCGTCGGTGCGCAGGTGGACGAGCTCCACGATGAAGCCGCCCCACTCGTTCGAGGTGCCGTAGTGCCCGTGAAAACGACCCAACCAGGTGGTGCCGAGCGCGAGATCGACGCCGCCTTCGGAGTGCAGGGGAATGGCTCGCCCGTGCAGGTCCACCGCGCCGCCGACCGTGTGGGGTCCATAGGGGATCGCGGCCGACCCCATGTAGACGTCGATGCTGGTCATGCGGGTGGTCAGCGGGAAGTAGTAGGCCGCAGGCGCGGAGTACGGCGCGGGCCCCAGCAACACTCCGTCTTCCATCAGGGTGATGCGCCTGCTGCGCTCGGCGTTCGCGCCGCGGATACCGATGTTGGGCCGCAGGCCATACCCATCCTCCTGGCGAACGTAGACGCCGGGGACGCTCGGCAGCACCGACATCACGTCGTCGTAGTTCATCTCGTCGAGGTACGCCTCGCCCAGGACGTGCACCGAGCCACCGGTGTGCAGCACCTGATCGGCGATGCCCTCGACGGTCAGATCCGAGAGGCGCAGGTCGTCCTCTTCGGAGACGTCCCAGTCGTCCTCTGGATCGACGAAATCCGGCTCGGCGGACTCGGCCTCGTCGTCGTCCGACACCGCCTCGTCGTCGGAGTCGTCATCGGACGCGGCCTCGGACTCCGGGTCCTCGGTCCGCTCGGCGTCCGGAGGGGCTTCAGCGTCCTGGGCTTGCGCCGGGAGCGCGAACAGCATCAGCGACAGCGCAATCAGCGATCGAAGCATCACAGCGCCTCCGCGACGCGCTCGATGCGCCGAGGGGTGAGCGTGGGCGGGGGGCCGTCGGGCGCGGGGAGGATCCACGCAGCGGGCATCAGGGAATCGTCGAGAGTGGTGAGATCCACGTCGGGATCGATCAAGCGCTGCATGGGCCTTCCGTTGAGCGACGCGAGCGCATCCACGCGCACCTCGACATCGTGCATTCCCCGAAGTCGGAGGTCGTCGGCGATGAGGTGGGCGAGCTGGAGGATGAGATCGGGCTGACCCACCATCTCGCGTTCTTGAACGGGGGTGAGGTAGTCCCCTGGTGAAATGAGGCGCTCCCGAGCGCGGCCATCGGTCCGCACCCGGTAGGTGACGCTCGCGTTCTTCTCGCGGACCATCACCCGCCACGACCAGCGCATCCCCTGCTCGTGCCAGAGCACGTCACCGCCGTACGCCAGAGCGCGGAGCGGGACCACTACCTGCACCACGAGATACAGCGCCGCGAGCCCCACGGCCCACGAGGGTCGCGGGGTACTGCTCGAAGGCGCGTTAGCCGGGAGCGCGCGCGACAAGAGCCGACGCGGCCAGTCGGGCGCGAAGAACACCGTTGTCGCCACGATCATGATCCAGGGGAACATGCCTATCGGAAAGAGCAGGCCGACCATCCCGTGAAACCCGAGCACGACGACGTACGCGAATCCACGGGTGCGGGGCCACGAGAGCCAGACGGGGATCGTGAGGTCGTAGAGAAAGCCGCTCCAGCTCATCAAGAGCGCCATCCCCGGCATGATCAGCAGCGTACCGATGACCGGTGTCTCGTCACGCGAAGCGAGCCAGATCCCCATCGGCTGGCCGTGCAGGAGCCAGTCGGGCTGCGCCTTGCCGAGCGCGGCGAAGAGATAGACCACCACGATCTGTCCTCGGAGGAGGAAGGTCCACCAGGCGGGGAAGTACGCGCGCCGAAGGGTCGGCCGGAGCCATGCGTCGATCGAGTACGCGCGGTGCAGCGGAAGGCACCCGAGCAAGAGCGCGAGCAGGCTCACGAGGTAGTAGTGGTTCAGGTAGTTGGTGACGTCGCAGAGCTCGACGTAGGTGAACACGAGAAAGAACGTGAGGGTAGCGAGCCGATAGAGCGCGCCCAGCGCGATGAGCACACCGCAGGCGATCATCACCCCGAAGAGCGCGGTCATCGCCTCGCCGTCCATCGGCTGGATGAACGAGAGGCCCCAGTAGTGAAAGAAGACCCGGGGCTCGACGAAGCAGCGCTCGACCCAGCCGAGCCACAAGAAGCGCGCGGCTGAGAAGGACACCAAGAGACCGAAGAGAATGCGAAATGCGACCAACCCGAGGGGCGAGGTTCCTTCGGTGGCGGCCTTCGGCAGACGTGAGATCGCCGCGCGCAGGTGCCCGAGCCCATTCGTGCTGGCGCCCGTCTCCATGTCAGTCGTTGTCGCCTTCGATCCGCATCGCGGGGGAGAGATCCAAGAGCGAGACCACCTCGACGCGGAACGCATCGCCCAGCGCTCGCAGTAGCCGCGCGAGCTCGTCCACCTCGGCGACCTCGGAGATCACCGCCTCCTCGAGCGTGCCGTCGATCGCGTCGAGCGCCGCAAAGGTCTGGGCGATCAGATCGTGGATGCGCGCGTCGAGCTCGGTGCCGCCGACGGAGCGCACCAGATCATCGAAGCCCGGCGCGTCGACCCCCTCGGGGCCGCCGAGATAGGTGTCGCGGAAGGCGCCGAGGTTCTCGCGCAGGTGATGGAGGGACGCGTGGGCCCAGCGCGACTCCACCTGCTCGGGGCAGGCGTCGGTCGGGCACTCGATGCGGATCCCCGCAGGGATCCCGACCTTGTAATCGACGACCTCCTTGTAGAGGTACACCAGCGCATCGGAGATGGCGTTGAGGCCCAGCTGAGCGCTGGGGTAGATCGCGCTGCCCGCGCCCGCGCTCGACAGCGCGCCGAGGAAATTGCCGCTGGTGGGATCCCACGCCTGCCGCAGCTCGGCGGCGTGCTCGAGAACCAGCGACGCGAGGTGGTGGGCGTACACCGCGCGGCGGCGGCCTACCCCGACCTCGCCGAGCGCAGCCCAGCTCCCGTCCATGTTGATGCGCGAGCTCGCCGGGCAGCTGTTCGCCGTGCCGTCGATGAAGAGCAGGTACTCGAGCGCCGTGAGGCCACGAGCGTTGATGGGACCGGCCTCGATGGCCGCGCGATCGTCGTAGGTCGGATCGACGACGTTGAGGTCGATGCGGCACGTGGTGATCAACGGCCAGCCATTGATCACGTCACGCAGCCCGCGGCCTCCGGTGGTGGACGTCACCAGCCCCGCCGGGCCGACCTGGAGCATCTCGATGCGCTGAAAGACGGCGATGGCCTCGCGCCACGCGAGGCGCGAGGCCTCGAGCTCGGTGGGGCCGCCGGTGAGCGCCGCGGCCGTCGCCGCCTCCAGCGCCTGCGCGCGCTCGTGGAAGGCCACGATGTCGGCGAAGATCACCCGCTCACCAATCGAGGCGAGCACGGCCCGGGTCGCGTCCGCGCCGATCACGGCCTCCGCGTCCACCTCCGGGACATCCAGATCGAGCGTGTCCATGCGAGGCACGTCGCGCCCGGGGACGTCCATCGCGAGCGGCGGTGCGTCGCGATAGAAGGCCTGCACTTCGACGCAGCTCACGAGTGCGAGGAGGACGGACGGAACGGCGAACGCCGCCGGATGGATCCGGCGGCGAACGACGAGCTCGTTCCCTCGTGCGAGGGGGCTTCGCTTCATGGGGTCTCGAAGAGGTAGATCAGGCCATCGTCATCGGTGGCGGGATTGGTCCCACCGATCCCGACGGCGACCACACGCTCACCGCGGGGGTCGACGGCGACCGCCCAGAAGTGGTCGACGGAGTCGGGTGCGGTGTCCGCCGTCGCCCAGCCATCGGTGTCGAACGACGTGTCGAGCGCTCCGTCCGCGTCGAGCACCCACACGATGGCGTCCGCCTGAGCGGGCACCGAAGGAGGACCCGGGACGGGATCGGCGGTGCGGGTGGCGCCGACGTGAACCGTGCCGCCGCCCGGCAGGGCCGCCAGCGCACGGGCGTTGTCCGCCAGCGTGAAGCTGGTCAGGAGCGAGACGCCGTCCGCGCCATCGGGCCCGTAGGTCAGATCGCGCACGCCGTCCGCGCTGAGGCGCAGCGAGACGAGGTCGTTTTGGGTGCCCGTCACGCGGCCGTAGCCGGTGGTGGCCAGCTGGCTGCCCACGACCGCGACGCCGTAGACCTCGGTCTGGATCGCGAGGATGTGCTCAGTGAAGATGCCGCCCTCGCCGAAACTGGTGGCGAGCGCGCCGCTGTTGTCGAGCGCGAACAGGATCGGGTCGATGGGGTTGCCGGCGGCAGCGGTGTCGAAGTAGCCGGACACCACGATGATGCCGGGGCCCACGGGCAGGTAGCTCACGCCGCGGCCGCGCGCGTTGCGCTCGCCGATGTCGAGCGTGAAGATGCCGTCCTCGTCGAACGCGGTGTCGAGCGCGCCATCAGCGGTGAAGCGGACGACGGCCCAGTCGGCGTCGGTGCGCTCGGCCCCGATGGCCTCACCGGACACGATGATGCGGTCCATCGCGTCGAGCGCCATACCGTACGCGGCATCGCCTCGGAAGGTGGTGCCATCGAGGCCTCCGGGGCTGAGGTCGGCGATGCGAATACCGTCTTCGCCGAAGGTGGTGTCGAGGGCGCCGTCGGTGTCGAGGCGGAAGACGGCGATGTCCTTGTCGCGCAGGTCGGTGGCGTCCTCGTCGTCGACGGTGGCGGACACGACTATCTTGCCGTCGCTCTGAAGGGCGATGCCCCGCGCCAGCTCGCCAGTGCCGGTCGTCAGATCGATCACGAACCAACCGTCCGTGCCGAACTCGGTGTCGAGCTCGCCGTCGGCGCCGAAGTGGCCGACCACGGTCTGCCAGTCGATTGGCGCCGCAGTGCCCGCGGCGGTCTGACCGACCACGTAGAAGCTGCTGTCCGCGGCGAAGACCGCGCCGAAGAGGCGATCGTGACCGTCGGCCGAGGCCGGGACGGTGTGGGGATCGGGGTTGGTGATCGCGGGGAGCGGCATCCCGCCATCACCCATCTCGCCAGCGTCGTTGCCGGCGTCGGTCATCACCGGCGTGTCGGTCATGATGGGTGCGTCGATCATCACCGGCGTGTCGGTGCCCGTGCTCGTGTCGAGCACCGAGGCGTCCGTGCCCGCGTCGGTGGACTCGGTCTCGTCGCAGCCGGCGCCGGCGAGCATGAGCGAAGCGAGAGAGAAAGTGACGAACCAGTGCTTGGTCATGTCGAGAGGCCTTCTTGTACCGGACATTGAGTTGGAAGCGCCGGTACTAATGACAACCGCTCTCACTGTCAATGAGAATGCCTGTCGATATGACTCGCTGCCGGAAGGGGGCAAAGAGCGCCGCGGAGTACGGGCCATTTCTGGCGTGAACCTTTGGAGTTGCAGATATGCGCATCAACGCATATAAAGGCGTCCGTGGACAATCTGAGCTTCGCGACTGGTGACCGCTGGGAGCTGTACAAGCTCCTGGGCGAGCCCATCCGCCTCAGGTTGCTGGCCCTCGCGGGTGAAGACGAGCTCTCGGTCGGCGAGCTGGTAGAGCTGCTCGGCGAGCCCCAGCCCAACGTCTCGCGTCACGTCTCGGCGCTGCGTCGGGCGCAGCTCTTGAGCGAGCGCAAGCAAGGCACCCGGGTCTTCGTTCGCTTGGCGGACGACGCGCGGCGTGACCCGGTGGTGCAGGACGCGCTGCGCGCTGGGCGAGTGTTGACGTCGAACGATGGAAGCCTGTTGCGGGTGGCCGAGCTGGTGCTGGCGCGCGACGCGGCGGCGCGCGCGTTCTTCGCGAACAAGGCGCCCGAGCTCAGCCCCGACACGCTGGCGCCCGAGCTGCCGAGCTATCTCGGGGCGTTCGCGCCGCTGCTGTCGATGCAAGGCCTGGCGATCGACGTGGGCACGGGCGATGGGCGGATGCTCGATCTGCTCGCGCCGCTCTTCACTCGGGTGATCGCCTTCGATCGATCGAGCGAGCAGCTGGGGCGCGCCAGAGAGCGCGTGGCCCGCCGCGGCTACGACAACGTGGAGCTGCTCGAGGGCGACATCGAGGACGCGCCGCTGCGCGCCCGGCTGGGTGAGCAACTCGCCGACGTGGTGGTGGCCTCGCGGGTGCTCCACCACGCGCCGCGGCCCGCGCGCACGCTCGAGGCGCTCGCCGATCTGTTGCGACCCGGCGGTTCGCTCGTGGTCATCGACTACGCGCCGCACGACGACGAGCGCATGCAGGCGGCGCAGGCCGATCTGTGGATGGGCTTCTCGGAGCGCGAGCTCCTCACCTTCGCCGAGCAGGCGGGCCTCGATGCTCCGTCGGTGAAGCCGCTCTTGCCCGCGCGCGGCACCCACGACGCGCACGTGCCTTGGCAGGCATTGATCGCGCGCAAACCGGCGGCCTCGAAGGCCGGCTAGTCCATCACCGCGCCTCGGCGCCCCAACCGTTCACCGTCTCCAACGAGACTCTCGAAGAGAACACAAGGAAGCGAACATGCAGACCCAGACCAACGACACCGCCAAGAAGAACCAGACCGCCAAGTACAAGGTCGCCGACATCACCCTCGCCGCCTATGGCCGTCGTGAGATAGCGATCGCCGAGACCGAGATGCCCGGCCTCATGGCGATCCGCGCCGAATACAAGGCGAGCCAGCCGCTCAAGGGCGCGCGCATCGCGGGCTGCCTCCACATGACGATTCAGACGGCCGTGCTCATCGAGACCCTCAAGGACCTCGGCGCCGACATCACCTGGACCAGCTGCAACATCTTCTCGACGCAGGATCACGCGGCGGCGGCCATCGCGGTCACGGGCGTGCCGGTCTTCGCGTGGAAGGGCGAGACCGAGGAGGAGTACAACTGGTGCCTCGAGCAGCAGCTCACCTGCTTTGCAACCGGCGATGGCCCGAACATGATCCTCGATGACGGCGGTGACCTCACCGTGCTCGTCCACGACAAGTATCCTCACCTCTTGCCCCAGATCATCGGCCTCTCGGAGGAGACCACCACGGGAGTGCATCGCCTCTACGAGATGCAGAAGCGCGGCGCGCTCAAGACCCGCGCGATCAACGTCAACGACTCGGTCACCAAGAGCAAATTCGACAACCTCTACGGCTGCCGTCACTCACTGGTCGACAGCATCATGCGCGCCACCGACGTCATGCTCTCGGGCAAGGTCGCGGTCGTCTGCGGCTACGGGGACGTGGGCAAGGGCTCGGCGCAGTCGCTGCGGAGCCAGGGCGCCCGCGTGATGATCACCGAGGTCGATCCCATCTGCGCGCTTCAGGCGGCGATGGAGGGCTACCAGGTTGTCACGATGGAGGACGCCGCCCCCGTAGGCGACATCTTCGTGACCGCGACGGGCTGCGCGGACGTCATCCGCTTCGAGCATATGAAGGCGATGAAGAACAACGCCATCGTCTGCAACATCGGCCACTTCGACAGCGAGATCCAGGTCGCGTCGCTGCTCGATGCGAAGAACAAGGTCACGGAAGAGAACATCAAGCCGCAGGTCGACCACTTCGTGTTCGAGGACGGCAAGCGGATCATCCTGTTGGCCCGCGGCCGCCTGGTGAACTTGGGCTGCGCGACGGGTCACCCGTCGTTCGTGATGAGCTCGAGCTTCAGCAACCAGACCCTGGCGCAGATAGCTCTCTTCACCGAGCCGCAGAAGTACGAGATCGGCAAGGTCTACACGCTGTCCAAGTACCTCGACGAGAAGGTCGCGCGCCTTCACCTCGGCAAGCTCGGCGCGAAGCTCAGCACCCTCAGCGCGGCTCAGGCCGAGTACCTCGGTATCCCGGTCGAGGGTCCCTTCAAGCCTGAGACCTACCGGTATTGAGACCGTGAAGGGCTGACGAGGCTCTTCCAATGAGCGAACGGGCCGCCACCTTCACCAGTGCGCGGCCCGTTTCTTTCGTTCACATCATCGAGGATCAGGGGCCGCCGCGGAGCTCGCGGAGGCGCTCGTCGATCCGTAGATCGCGCGCCGAGTTCTCTTGGACGTGGCGATACCAGAACGCCGCGCCGAGGATGGCGAGGGCGACAGCGACCGCGATGGCGATGATGAGGTTTCCCGACACCTGCGGCCTCGCCGCGACCACCGTCGGCGCATCGTTCCCCATCGGGCGGGGCGCGGCCGGCGGGTTCGAGGGGATGCGGGCGGGCGCAGGCTGAGGCTGAATCGGGGTCTCGCTGAGCGCGCTCGGCGCGGAGCGCGGCGGAGGAGCCGACAGGGGCTGTGGTCCTGGGTGCACGGGCGCCGGACTCGCGCGCATGGCGCTCGCACTCGCAAAGGAAGGAGCAGGCGAAGGCGAAGGAGCGCTCGATCGGCTGACGGCGATCGGGCTGACCGCCGCGGGACCGAACGCGGCGTGCTCGGGCTCGGGCTCGAGGCGCTTGGCGCCCACCGCGGTCTCGGCGCTGTCGAAGGTCGACGCCGCGTGAGCTGGCTTACTGGGCGCGCGGACGTCGCGGGTCGCCTTGTGTCCGACGGTCATCACCTCGAGATCGGCGGCATCGATCTCCTGTGTCGTGCTGGCGGGCTTCGTGGCGAGCGGCTTGGCCGCGTTGCCCGCGTTGCCGAGGACGGGGCGCCCCGCGGCGCTCGGCTGGGGTATCGAGCGCTGCGGAATCCCACGCTTGGGCGCGGGCATGCTGGAGATCGCTTTGCGTGCGGGCTTGGCCGTCACCGGCAAGGTGTCGTTGGTCGATGACTCCGAGCTATCGTCCAGCGCTACGCCCAGGGCCGCGCGGACCAACCGGGGATCGAGATCGCTCGAACTCGTCGAGGTGGACCTCGCGGGCTTGCCCTTGCTCGCGTCGGTATCGGGGACGTCGAGTTCTTCTGCGGACGAGAGGTCCTCGAGCTGAAACGATCCCGAATCACTGATCGATCGAGACACGTTCGCTGCGGCGAGCAGCGCGGGATCGATGCCCGAGAGATCTCGCGGCCGCTTGCCCTGGCCATCGAGCGCAGTGTGCTTCGCCGTGTCGCTGGGGCTCGGGGTGTCGCCGCTGCTGGTGATCGCGAGATCGTCACGGCTGAGCGAGGGATCGGGACCGAACGCGAGCTCGGTCTGATCGATGTCGGTGGGCGGCTCGTCGACCGAGAACGACTCGTTGGCGAGGCGCGGCACGGGCACCTTCGCGCTCTGGGCGAGCGCCGTGAGCAGCGGCTCGAGCGACGCGGGACGCGAGGCCGGATCCTCGTTCAGGTAGCGCACGAGCACCGACCCGAGGGGACCGAGCGAAGGCGGCGCAGTGATCTTCCCGTCGGTGGGCGGTCGCTCGCCGAGGAGCGCCTCCCAGACCAAGAGCGCCACGCCGAATCGGTCGGCTGCGGCGCCAGGCACGCCTTCGGCCGCCTCGGGCGCGAGCTCTCGCCGCAGCTGGGTGTCCGAAGAGAGGATCTCACGGACGATGTCGCCCGACGTGACCGAGAGGACGAAGCCTCCGGTCAGCAGCACCCGATCGGGCCCGACGTAGATGCGCTCAGCGCGTACGTCGCCGTGAAACCAAGGGCTACTGATCGCCGAGAGCGCCGAGTGCAGATGCGCGACGAGCGGCACCAGCTCCGCGGGCTCGAACGTCTGCGCTTTGGCGCGGCGGGTCTCGAGCACCGATCGGAACGAGGCGCCGTCGGGGAACTTCTCGATCACGAAGAGTCGGCCGCCTTCTTGATCGGCGTCCTTGATCGGCGAGAGAACCGGGCCCCCCATGCCGATCAAGAGCCGCAGGCGCGCGGCCATGCGCTGGGCGTCGCGCTCGCCCAGGCGTCCGGGCCCGACCAGTCGAATCAGGACGCTCTGATCGGTCTCTTGATCGATGCCTCGGTAGGTCGCGTAGAGCGCGTCGCTGGAGATCGTGGTGCGGATCTCCCAGCGCTCGCCGAGCACGTCACCCGCGCGGGGCAAGCGGGCCGGAGAGCCGGTCACCATCGTCGAGTCGCTGGACGCCATGTCGCGGAGGCGGCGA
>Ga0105046_10015683_pt1 | contig 11643 bp, 4 predicted proteins | sample MAT03_FD_78385 | JGI IMG/M metagenome (GOLD analysis project Ga0105046, IMG submission 78385) | Freshwater microbial communities from Lake Fryxell liftoff mats and glacier meltwater in Antarctica - MAT-03 (megahit assembly) | ecosystem: Environmental > Aquatic > Freshwater > Ice > Liftoff...
CGTCGATGAGCTGCCGCTGGGCGAGGGGCGTTGCCGAATCGACATCGCAGTCGCGCCGGACGGCTCACTGGTCTTTAGCTCGGTTGATGAAAACGGCGGCCAGTTGTGGAAACTAACGCCAAACCTCACGCGCTAGTAATGTGTCAAGGCGGTGAATTGGGGTAGCAAGATGTCGTGTTTGGCGGGCGCACACATGGGTGCGCCCCTATGAACCATACGGTTTTGTAGGGGCGGGGCCATGTCCCCGCCCGCCATGTCCCGCCTGACACGCCACAACTTGAAATGCACCCAATTGGGGTAATTATGGACGCCAGACGCTAAAGCGTCCGTCTGCCAATTCAAGCCCCTTGAAGGGGACTGTAAGGCGAGAATTCGGGAAAATAGTCGGCTTCAAAATGGGTAGTCGGAGGCTTCAGCCTCTGGCGGAAAATACACAGAGCGCGGTGATGCCGGCGCATCTGAGTAACCCGTCATGACTGCGTAGGGGGTGCATTTCAAGTTAGTGCAAATGAGATAAACTAAAGGGGAGGCGAAAAGAAGGGGGAGTAAAATGACGATTGAGCGTGACAAAATAGAGCAAGAATTCCTTGAGCAAGCGTAACTACTCAGGCTGGAATGTCAGACACAAATAATCAAAAGAAGTAACTACTCAGCCCCTATTTGAGGGGAGAACGGGATTTTGACCGCTACTCAGCCCAATCATCTGAGGGAAGAATTCCCACACGCCTCAGCCAATTTGACGCGCTACATCATCAGATTGAGGGAGGAAATGATGGCTGAGTAGTTACGAGGTTTCTATTTTCGTCTATCATCAACAAATTATTGGTATCGGAAAAAACTATGCCGAAGCCATCAAGGACGCAGAGAATAATCCAGACATCCCTTGTGATGAGGTCAGTACGCCCATGCACTATCATTTAGCGCGTAATCATTTTCCATTGGGATGGTTAGAATTAGAATAACGTAGGGGCGACTCATGGGTCGCCCACCTAAAATGCACGCGGGGCAAAGACGATATGGCGACAGCAGCACAAATCATCCGGCGGCGGCGGGCGCGCTTGGCGCGCAAACAAGCACAGGCGGGGCGAGTCAAAATCTGGACGAGCCTGTGGCTGACGTTGGCGTTCGTGGCGCTGGTCGTCCCACTGGGGATTCTAGGCGGCACGGCCTACGCCTTCTACGCCGAAGCGGTCAAAGACCTGCCCACCCCCGTCGAGACCACTTTTTTAGACAGTGTCGGCGTCACGCGCCTCTTAGACCGCACCGGCACGGTTGAATTACTCGCAGTGCAAGACCCACTGGGCAGTAGCCGGGCATGGACGACGCTGGATGAATTGCCGCAGTACATCATCGACGCCACGCTGCTGGTCGAAGACCCAGACTTTTTACAAATCACCCGTTTTGACCCGTTCAACACCGCGGCTGGCCTGTGGGAAAACATCCTGTCGGGTTTGACAGAAGCCGATTCCAGCCTGACTGCCCGCCTCGTCCGCAATACGGTTTTGCCGGGGTCGGAAGTCGTCACCGCGCTAGACCGTCAGCGTGAAATCGCGCTGGTGGCCGAAATCAACCGCCGTTACAGCCCGTCCGAGGTGCTGGAATGGCATCTCAATACCAACACGTATGGCAGCGAAGCCTATGGGATTGAGGCCGCAGCACAGGTTTATCTGGGCAAATCGGCGCGGGATTTGACGGTGGACGAGGCCGCGCTGTTGGCATCAATCCCAACCGCGCCCCAGTTCAACCCGTTTGATGACGACTCTGCCGCCCGTGGCCGCCAATCCGACACCTTGCGCCGGATGCTCAACGCCGGTCTCATCACGCCCGCCCAGTACGATGATTCGGTGGCCGTCGTGACCGCTATCCGGGTTGGCGGCGGACAAGTCCCGGCGCTTGCGCCCGATTTCAGCTTTTATGCGCGGCATCAGGCCGAGACAATTTTGGATAATTTGGGCTATGACGGCGCACGCTTGATGAGCCGGGGCGGCCTGAAAATCATCACGACGCTCGATGTGCCGCTCTACGCGCAAACCGTGTGCGCGCTGAACGGTCATCTGGCGACGCTTAACGGTCAGCCCGCGCAGTGGTCGGCCTCAGATGGGACGCCGTGCGCCGCCGAAACCCGCTTACGCCTGACCGCGCCGCTGACGTCTGACGCGCCGGACAGCGGTTCTGTCGTGATTTTAGACGTGACCACTGGCGAGATTTTGGCGCTAGAAGGGGCAGCTCCCCGCGCCGACGCCCAACCCGGTTATACGCTCGCGCCATTCGTCATTTTTGAAGGTTTCCGTGACCGTCAGCAAGGCACGCAGTACACCCCGGCCACGATGGTGCTGGACATCCCGCGCAGTTTTCCCGGCGCATCGGAAGGCTTGATTTATCAGCCTGCCAACCCGGATGGGGTCTTCAACGGCCCGCTCAGCGTGCGCGAGGCCGCCGCTAAACTCCTGTTGCCGCCCATCGTCCAGATGGCCGACAATCACGGTCTGACCGGGATTTTACGCACGGCGCGGCGCTTAGGCATCAACACGCTCAACGACGGTTTATACGACCTGTCACTGTTGGAGCGCGGCGGGGCGGTTGCGCCGTTGGACATCGCTTATGCCTACAGCGTTTTGGCGTCACAAGGCGAGATGTTCGGCGTGCCGGTGCAGCCGCGTGGGATTGGGCTGCGAAATCGTGACCCCGTCTCTGTCTTACGGATTGAGGACGCGCAAGGCATGGTGCTGTGGGAATACGCCCCCGCGCAAGACCGCGTGAACGTCTTCCGCGACGCGCCGGAATTGGGCTATCTGGTCAACAACGTATTTTCGGATGCTGCCTTACACCGCGAGCGTTTCGGCGCAAGTTCCCCGTTAACCATGACGCGCCCGACGGCTATCCTGACGACGTTGACCAGCGACGCCCGCGACAATTGGGCGCTGGGCTATACCCCGCAGCGGGTGGTGGCCGTCCATCTCAACCGGTCAGACGGCGAGGGCTTAGGGCTGACCGGCTATGGTTTAGATGGGGCGGCGGCGCTCTGGCAGGCGATGAGCGATACGGCTCAGGCGGCGCTGCCTGTTCAAGATTGGCAGCGCCCGCTCAACATCATCGAGGCCGCCGTCTGTCAGCGCTCCGGGCTATTAACCCACCCGGACTGCCCGACCCGGCGCGAAATCTTTATCGTGGGGATTCAGCCGACCCAGACCGACATGCTCTGGCAGGCGGTTGAAATCAACAGTCAGACCCGTCAACTGGCAACCGCCAGCACTCCGCAAGCGTTGCGCGTGCGCGAGACCTATTTCATCCCACCGGATAGCGCGCTGGATTGGTGGCGCGCCAACCGCCAGCCGCTGCCGCCACAAGACTACGATACCCTCAGCCGCCCGGATAACTTGCCATTCCAGACCACCCTCCTGAGTCGCCCTGAGCCGTTGGCATGGTTGCGCGGGTCGGTAGAAGTGCGCGGGACGGTGGCTCCTGATAATCTGCGTTATTATCAATTGGCCTACGGAATCGGCGTCAATCCCACCGATTGGGTCACGGTCAATGGTCAACAGACCACGGCTCCGGCGGACGGTCTGCTGGGGATGTGGGATACCACAGGCTTGGACGGGGTGTATACGCTGGAACTGACAGCGGTCAAAATTGACAGCACCCGCGAGCGCAGCATCGTACAGGTGCGCGTCGATAATATCCCGCCCATCGTCGTTTTGAGCGCGGGCGCGCCGGGCAAAATTTATAAGTTCCCGACAGAGACGATCATCCCCATCACCATCAGCGCGTCGGACAACTTGGTCTTAGACCGCGTGGAGGTCTATCATGAGGGGCGACTGGTGGCGACACTGCGCGCCGCTCCCTTCAGCTATAACCACCCTATCACGGCCATCGGCGATGAGACCTTCACTGCTGTGGCCTATGACGCGGCGGGCAGCCAGAGCGAGAGCGCGCCGCTGGTGGTTGAGGTAGCGCGTTAAATTGGGCGGGCGCACCCGTGTGTGCGCCCGCCATACAAAAATCTGAAATTCACCTTCACGATACGATATATTGACGTGGCATGACGCATGAAGTATATTACTGTTATACTTTCGTTAATTGTGTTATATTGTGCCATAGTTCTGTCATGTGTGATGAGGAAATTTTCATGAGAAAGTCAAAAGTTCTGGTCGTCGAGGACGATGAGAAGATTCGTAAGTTGATCAATGACCATTTGACCCGCAGCGGGTTTGAGGTGATCGCAATGGAAGACGGCCCCTCGGCTCTGGAATATGTGCGCTCGGAAGGGCTACCGCATATCGCCTTAGTAGACCTGATGCTGCCCAACAATATGCACGGGTTCGAGTTCTCTAGCCGCCTCAAAGCGATGGCCGATGTCCCGATCATCTTTGTGACCGCCGTGCGCGATACCGAGACGGTGGTGCAAGGCCTCAAGAAATATGCCGAAGACTTTGTGGTCAAGCCGTTTGACGCCCGTGAGCTTGAGGCGCGTATCCGGGTGGTTTTGGCGCGGATGCCCAGCCTTGATTACGCCAATGAGCCGGTGGTCGAAATCGACGCCCACTTGAAGATTGATTTCGCGCACAATCGCGTGGTGATGGACGCTAAATCGGTCAGCTTGACGCCCACCGAGTCGATTCTGTTACACGTCCTGTTGCGTAACGCCGGGCGCGTGGTCGAAAACCGGATGCTGATCGCCCGCGTCTGGCCGGATGAGGACGTATACGAGGACACCTTGCGCGTCCACATGCACCGCCTCCGCCGCAAGCTGGAAGCCGACAGCCATCACCCGCACTATATCCGCACCGAACGTGGCGTGGGCTATATGTTCACGGTCAAACCGCCACAAGAATTTATCGGCGAGTAGGCGAAACTTCAATGTTGTCGGGCGGAGTCATGTCCCCGCCCGACATTCCCCCAACACTCATCTGAGTCGAATCTGGCATTTTTGTTGTCGCGTTATCTTTAAGCTCATTCTGGTATCGTCTCGCAGATAGGCGTGGGCAATCATGGGCAAAAAAATCATCATCATCGGGAGCGGATTCGGCGGACTGGGCGCGGCGGTGCGCTTACTCGCACGCGGCTATGACGTAGAAATCTTTGAAAAGCGCGACAAATTGGGCGGGCGAGCCTACGTCTACGACATCAACGGCTACAAATTTGACGGTGGGCCGACCATTATCACCGCGCCGTTCATGTTTGACGACTTGTGGGCGCTGGCGGGCAAAAAACGCGAAGACTATTTTGAGATGGTTGAATGCCAGCCCTATTACCGAATTTTTGACCACAATAACCAACCGTTCGATTATAACCGCGATGAGGAATTCATCCTCAACCAAATCCGCGAGCGTAGTCCGGGCGATGTTGAGGGCTATAAAAAATTCATCGCCAGCACCAAGCCGATTTTTGAGAAGGGGTTTGTGCAACTGGCCGACAAGCCGTTTTTGCATTTCACCGACATGCTCAAGGTCGCCCCAGACCTGATTAAGATGCAGAGCTACTTGAGCGTCTATCAGTACGTCTCGCAATTCGTGAAAGATGATTTTTTGCGCCGCGTGTTCAGCTTTCACCCGCTGCTGATCGGCGGCAATCCGTTCGACTCGCCGTCGATTTATGCCATGATTCATTATCTAGAGCGTCAATGGGGCGTGTGGTACGCGATGGGCGGCACGGGGTCGATTGTCAACGGCTTTGAACGCCTGATTACCGAGATGGGCGGCAAATTCACCCTCAATGCCGAGGTCGCGCAAATCGACATCGACCCGTCCAGTCGCCGCGCAACCGGCGTGCGGATGGCCGATGGCACGCTGCACAAGGCGGACGGGGTGGTCTGCAATGGCGAGGTTGCCCACGCCTATAAGTATCTCGTCCCGGCGGAATATCGGCGTAAGAACACGGATCGCAAGATCGAACGCACTAAGTACAGCATGTCGCTGTTCGTGATTTATTTCGGGACGAAACGCCGCTACACCGATACTGCGTTGGCGCACCACAACATCATCCTCGGAGAGCGCTATAAGGGCTTGCTGAACGATATTTTCAACAAACAAGTGGTAGCCGAAGACTTCTCGCTGTACCTGCACATGCCGACCCTGACCGACCCGTCCATGGCCCCCAAAGGTGGTGAGTCGTTCTATGTGCTGTCGCCGATCCCGCACCTCGGCAGCGGCACGGATTGGAAGAAGGCCGCCAAGCCTTACCGCGATTCGATCATGAACTTCCTTGAGGAAAATTATCTGCCCGACCTGCAAAAGAACATCGTGGCCGAACACTATATCGACCCGCTGCACTTTCAGGGGACGCTCAACAGCTATCAAGGCTCGGCCTTCAGCGTGCAGCCCATCCTCACGCAATCGGCATGGTTCCGTCCACATAACCGGAGCGAGGACATCGAACACCTATACTTCGTCGGGGCGGGGACTCACCCCGGCGCGGGTCTACCCGGCGTGTTGAGTTCGTCCGTCATCGCCGAAAACTTGGTGGTTGAAGACATCCCGATCCCGGTGTTGGGATAGGCCATCCACACGATTCGCCCGCTGCGGGTGACGGCCTTACCCGCGCAGCGGGCCGGTGCTACCGATGGTCAGGATGCGGCGGACGACTTCATCTAAGGCTAGGATGCGGCCACGGGTAGCGGCCTGTTCCAAGGTCCACGCGCTCATCCGAAGGCGGATTTTGTCGAGGGCGCGTTGGGCGCGGGCTTGGTCAATCGCGGCGGCGCGGCCATCGTTCAGCACCAGCGCAGTGAGTTCGGCGGTGCGTTCAGACGGGGCGGTCTCAGCGGTGATGTCGGCATAAACGGCAATGACCGCCAAAGCCAGATGTGGATGGGTGAGGTCTTGCAGATTTCGCATGGCAGCGCGCACGGCGCTCATCTCACCAGAAAAATCTCCCAGCATCCCGCGTGCATCGCACAGCCCAATCAGGGCGAGCGTGCGCCAACGATCCAACTGAACATCTTGCCATTCGACCTCTGGGATATCGTGAATCGGGCTTTCGATGGCGTCTAGGGCTTGGGTGAGCAAAGTTACGGCAGTCTCTGGGTCGTTTTCTGCGATGGCGCACAAGCCCAATCCGGCGACAGCGGCGATACTTTGTGGCGCGAGGATATTCGGGCTACGTTCCTTGACGGCGGCAAAGCGGGCAATGGCATCGTCAGCTTGTCCGCTGAACAACAATGCCAAGCCCTCACCCAAGATGCAATACAGCACGAGGTCGCTCAGGCGGGCGCGTTGGGCGGCCTGACTGCTCAATTGATAACGCACGTCGGCCTCGGCAAACTGACCCAACGCCAGCGCAGCGTCGCCCAGATAGCGGGCATTCATGGCCGCCCAGTCTTCACTGCTGAGGGCTTGTGCCTCTTGTAAGGCGCGGCTTCCGATCTGCTGGGCGAGGGCATAATTCGCGGCGCGCAGTTCGATTTGGGTTTGGACGGTACGCGGCCACAATAAACGGTAGGCGCTGCCGCTGCGCCCAATCAAGCTGATGGCTTCGGAGACGGCGGCACGAGCCTCGTCATAGCGACGGGATCGGAGCGCGGCCACCGCCCAGTTAATTTGCGCCGAGGCCACGCCCAAGTCATTGCCGAGTTCACGGTATTCCTCGCGGGCATCGGTCAGCAAGCGTAGCGCGTCGTCAATTTGACCGGCCAGTGTCGCTACCGTGCCGAGGTTCATAATGGAGATGGCCGTGCCGAACCGGTCTCCGAGGGCGCGTTGGATATCCATAGCTTCGGTATGACACAGCCGAGCGCGCAGCAAATCGCGGTCTGCGGTGCTGGCGCGCCGCCAATAGGCTTGACCCAAACCCATCAGAGCGAGGCTTAAGCCATGACGGTCTCCGATTTGGCGGTAGAGCGCGATTGATTTTTCGAGGATGAGGCGGGCCTCTACCGGTGAACGATAATACATCTCGACATAGCCCTCAGCCAGCAGCAGCAACGCTTCGAGTTCAGAGGACGAGGCGGGAGACGGCGCGAGGGCGCGAGCTTGCGTGACGCACATCTCGGCGTCGCGTTGGTCGCCGAAAAAGACCGAGATGCGCGAGTACCACGCCATCGCCCGCGCCAAGACCGCGTTGCGCTCCGGGCTGGATGGGAGGGTTTGCAGCACGCGCATCACGGGGTCGGCGAACGACTGCGCCTCAACGCGATTTGACCGAAACTCTGCGAACAATCCGTAAGCGTGGACGGCACGCGCCAGCGCCCCCGTCCGCTGATGTTCGACGGCGTATTGCACGGCGGCCAGCAGATTTGCGGATTCGGCGGCTTGGGCGCGAAAGGCGTCCAGTTGACCGCGACCCTCAAAGGCCGGGCGACGTGAGGCCAGCTGATTCAGATAAAAATCGCTGTGGGCGAGTCGGACGGCCTCAGCCAAGCCCATCTCCTCCAGCTTTTCAGCGGCGTATTGTCGGATGATTTCATGGAGGCTGAACATGCCGGTTTCAGCGTTGCGCCGAATCAGCGACTTACTCGCCAATGCCAACAGCGAGCGCAGACTCGTCCCGGCCACGGCTTGGGCGGCGTCACGGGTGAATCCACCGTGAAAAACCGAGACGCGGGCGAGTGTGTCGCGGTCATCTTCGTTGAGCAATTTCCACGAATAATTGAAGGTGGCGCGGAGGCTACGCTGGCGTTCTGGCACATCGCGCCCCGATGTTTCCAAAAAGTCGGGGTCGCGTTGAATCTCAACCGCGATTTCGGACGGGGTGAGCGCCTCGACCCAACCCGCGGCCAGCAAAATCCCCAGCGGCACGCCTTCGACATAGCGACAGATGGTGATGATGGCGGCGAGGTCGTCCGGGGTGAATTCATAATTGGGGCGTGCGCGACGTGCGCCCTGCTCAAACAACTGCACTGCGCTGAAACGGCGCGGCACAGCCGAGTTTTCATCCGGCACATCCAACGGGGACAGCGCGTAGAGGTGTTCGCCTTGGATATCCAGCTTCTCACGCGAGGTCGCCAAGACTTTGACTCGTGGGGCGGCGCGCAAGATGTCTGAGATCAACGTGGCGGCCGACAGCAGATGTTCAAAATTGTCGATGACCAGCAAAATAGTTTTGTTGTGCAGATAATCCAGCAATTGACCCCGAATATCCGAGTCGGGGACAAACGTCAGGCCAACCGCGTCGGCCACCGCCGTGACCACCGCTTCTGGCGAGGACAACGGTGCGAGCGGGGCGAAATATGCGCCGTCCGGGTATTGTGGCAGACAGCCTTCGGCCACCTCTAATGCGAGCCGAGTTTTGCCCATGCCGCCGGGAGCCGTCAGCGTGACCATCCGCACCGATGGCGTGGTCAGTAGTTCCATGATGGCTTGTGCGTCCTCAGCGCGCCCGATGAAGGCGGTGGGTTGAGCGGGCAAATTGTGCTTTGGCTCAAGACTGGCGGGTGACTCATTGCTGACGACTTTTGGGGGGATGACCAACGGCAGGGCGCTGCGCGTGTTGGTCGCGGCCATCGCAATCGTCTCGAGCTGTGCGCCGACCAAGCGGACGGTGGTTGGGCGGCGTTGCGGTTCTTTGCTCAACATTTTGCGGATGAGTTCGTCCATCGACTCGGGGATGTCGTTGCGGAGTGTGGTCAGCGGCACGGGTTCTGCGCTGAAGATATTCGAGAGCGTCTCGGTCAAATGAGTGGATTGGAACGGGTGTTGACCCGACAACATGACATATAACACCAATCCCAATGACCAGATGTCAGACCGTTCATCGGCGGCCCCCCCGCTCAAAACTTCCGGCGCGGCCCATTCTACCGTGCCGCCCGGCATAGCGTCCCCGGCGGTTAAGCGTTCGCGGTTTTTCAAGAGCGCCGTGCCGAAATCGGTCAGTTTGGGCGTGCCGGACGACATGATGAGGATGTTGCTGGGTTTGATGTCGCGGTGGATGATTCGCAGATGATGGGCGCGGGCGAGCGCATCGACGACTTCCACTGCAATGCCCAACGCCCGGTTATACGGCAGTGCGCCGTAGCCCTCAATCATCTTGGCGAGACTGCCGCCGTCAATGTATTCCAAGACGAGATGATAGACGCCCAAGGCCTCGAAGGTGTCGAGCAGCTTGACAATATTGGGATGGTCTAGCTGACGTAGCGCCTCGCCCTCACGGATGACTCGGGTGCGGAGCGTGGGGTCGGTGGTTAGGGCTTCTGGAAGCAGGTGCTTGACGACCACAACTTGGCCGGTTTGCAGGTCTAATGCCTTAAAAACAGCCCCCATCCCGCCGCGTGCAATGAGTCCTTGTAGTCGATAGCGGCCATTCAGGACTTTCGTCGGGTTGGTCGAGTCGTTGGACATAGCGATATTTTTTCCTGTGTCGATTTATAATTTTCTCCTTGTTATCATACGCGCTTACGCCCGACTGCGAAAGGGATTAGCGGGTCGGATTGGTTATTGCGTCTAAAACCAACGGGCGAGTTCTTCCCATTCGACGGCGGTCTGGCGACCCGCGTCAAATTCTGCCGTAAGCCACGCCTGAGCCGCTTGCACGATGGGATGGTCTTTGGGCAGGTCTTGGCCGAGGTGCTGCTTGATCAGAAAGACCACGCCCGCCACCCCAGAGTCTTTGGTCAGTGAGACCTCTAACGGGCGTCCCAACAAATCCGGGACGTTGAACGGCGCGTACATCCACCAGAATTTGTTCAGGCCATCGGCGTGAACCCCGGCGCGTGTACGGTGAGCGTCGCGGCCATACAACGGGTATTTGGGCGGCAATGGCTCGCCGAGATCCGCGTATAGCGCTGCGAGGCCGTTCAGCGCCGTGAAATCCGGCGGCGTCTCAGGGTAATAACCCATCCCAATCAGGTGCAGTAGGGTTTGTTCTAGCGGAGCGTTGCCGGTCCGTTCGCCTTTGCCCAGCAATGTGCCGTTGATGACCGCGCACCCAGCGCGCACAGCGGCCAAACAATTGGCGGTGACGAGTCCGGTGTCGTTATGGGGGTGAAATTCCAATTCCTCGGCGCCGAGTCCGAGGCTACGCAGGGCGCGAATCATGCGCGGGACAGAGCGCGGCATCTGCACATCGTCATACGGCAAGCCCAGCCCCATCGTGTCGCACACACGGAACTTGGGGCGCAAGCCCATCGGCTCACACAGTTCCAAAACCGCCTCGACGAACGGCGCGATGAACTCCCACGGTGCGCGGGTGGCGTCCTCAAGGTGCAGGCGCGGCCTGATGCCCTCGGCTAATGTCGCCTTCACCGCGTCGAGATAAGAATCGGCAGCTTGGACGCGCCCGCCGGGTTTGAACTTGTGAAAGGTGTGATAATCCGACGCCGAGGCCAGCATTCCGGTCTCGCGAATCCCCAGCGACTTGATCAACTGGACATCTTTCACCGAGGCGCGAATCCAAGTCGTCGGTTCAACCGGCGCACCCTCGCGGTGACGGTCTTGCGCGGCTTGCAAGGCGGCGCGGTCACTGTCGCGATAGACGAAAAACTCGGCTTGGCGAATCGCGCCGGATTGACCCGTAAAGGCGCACATCAAGTCGTAAATCCGCAAACTCGACTCGGTGGTCAGCGGGAGTCCGCCTTGCTGTCCGTCTCGGTGAGTGGTCTCCGTCGTCCATGCTTGGGCGGGGAGTTCGGCCGGGCGGGCTGTCCAGTCATAACGCGGGAAGGCGTTGCGCGGGAAGGTCGCTTCATAATATTCGGGCTGGGCGGGGTCGGTC
>Ga0105046_10015684_pt1 | contig 11643 bp, 5 predicted proteins | sample MAT03_FD_78385 | JGI IMG/M metagenome (GOLD analysis project Ga0105046, IMG submission 78385) | Freshwater microbial communities from Lake Fryxell liftoff mats and glacier meltwater in Antarctica - MAT-03 (megahit assembly) | ecosystem: Environmental > Aquatic > Freshwater > Ice > Liftoff...
TATTTTGGCGTCAGCCAACTATCTTTTGAGGCGAATAGCAGCGCTATTTAACGAAAAAGATGGGACGGATGACGGCAAAAGAATGGCATCAAATTGGGAAGTTATTTTGACACCGTTCCTTAGATTCCTAAACCCAATTAGCGCACCAAACTCTCGATCAGGCTTACCGGTTCGAACCTCCCCGGGCGGATGCTCCAGGAAATCCATTTCCAATAGTTGCCGCCGCAGAACAGGGCCGAGCTGTTGGCGCCGCCGCTTTGCTCGCAATAGCGGTCTTTAAGGGTTTTGGAGTTGGCCAGCGGAAAATAAATCTCCAGGCCGCCTTTAAAAAATTCCAGCATCAGTCCGCCGCTCCAGAGGAGCTGTTCGTTGCGTGGGCGGTCTTGCCCGATGGGCGTGGCGTCGTCGAACCAGCCGATGTCGAACCAGGGCTTTATAGGAATACCGAGGGGCAGGCGCTGGGGCAGATCGGCTTTCAGGTTGAGCGACATGATATAGTTATTGGAATTGCCGACAATACTACCGAACGGCGCTCCGAACGCGCTTTTAAAACCGCCCTCTGTTTGGCTGAGCTGCCGGGCCAAAAAGCCCGACGTTTCGGAGCGGCCGATAAATTGCTGGTCGAAGCGGTAATCATTGAATCCCTGCGGATTGAGCGCGAAGGCGGTAGGCTCCACCCCTCGTTTACGTTGGGTGTTTTGAAGAAAATATCCGGCAAAGAACCGTGCTGTAAGCTTCTTTTTGGGTTTAAAATACCACTGTTGCCGCCATTCGAGCGAGCCGCGCAGGTAGTTTGCCGGGCGTTCGAAAACATCGGTGTAAGCCTGAGTTTCCAGGGCGGCGGTAAATTTGAACGGGTTGGGCAGCCGTTTTTGCACGCCTTCGTAGCGCAATTCATAGATCGAGGCCATGTTCGTCGTTTTGCCCTTATAAACAAGATAACGCGCGCCCTCGGGGTTCGGCGGTCGCATCGTATCCCGCTCGATGCGGGCCGCTTCTTTCTCCAGTAGAATCACCCGAAAGTTCAGGGCATGGGAGAAGGTTTTATCGCCGCTGCTCAAGTCGGCGCGCAGCTCCGGAACCAGCCGCTTATACCGCAAATTATAGTCGAAAGGGCTGACGTATTTCGCCAGATCGTCTGAAGCATTCTGCGCAAAATGAAAACTTTTAGCGCTCAGACCGATCGTGACACGCGGCACGAGTCCGCCAGGATACAACTTGTACCTCAGGTCGGCCAGCCCGACAAGTTGTTTGGAGCCGAAGGCATAAGCTGGAAGGAGGTAATACTGAAATTTCCGGGGCGGAAAAGGCGAATTGTATAAAATCAGCCCCACAGTGGTTTGGTCGTACTTGTTCCAGCTGACCCAGGGCAACACGCCCAGCGTCGTTTGGGAGGGATTCTCTATGGCCGCAATGTTTTTGATCTGAAACGGCTCGATACCGGGGAACAAGCCGCGCACCCTGCGGGTATTGTTTTTTCGATGAAGATCAAGCGTAGCATGCTCGTAGTCAAGCACAAACGCATCCGCGTCTGCCCGGGGGAAAAACAGTTTTTGTTTTGCCTGACCGGAAACCGGGTACCATTTCGTTTCCAGCGGCGCCCCATCTTTCAGGGCGGTAACCGGAAACGGCGCGTTCAGGCTTTTTCTGTTTTCAATGCTTAACTCGTAACCCTCGCCCGAGCGGATGACCTTCGTTAGGGCATAATCCGTCTTTTTGGAACTTTGCATCGTCTGAAAAAACCACCCGGCGTCGAGGCCAGAGGCCAGGAAAGAGGCCTGCAGGTCTTCCGAATACGGGTGGTGGAATTGCCAGCGTCGGAAATAATCCTGCATCGCGGCATCCAACTTCTCTTGTCCCACCGCTTTTTCAAGCCAGGCCATGCACATCGCCGGTTTCATATACACCTGTAAGCCATACGCGATCTCGGTAAAATCATTGGAATGCGTATCGGGTGGGAGGTCTTCATTTTCGCGGGCCAGCATCAGGTAGCCGTTCTCGATCAGCGAGCCCTGTTCCCTGGGATTGAACAGCCTGCGAGGCAGCCCCATGCCGTCTGCGAGACTGCCACCGCCATAATATTGCATCATATAGCGCTGCTCGTAATAGGAATTCAGGCCCTCGTCCATAAAAGCATGGTCGCGCTCATTGGATGCCAGGATGCCGTAAAACCAGTTGTGTCCCACCTCATGGGTAATCACTTCATCCAGCGCTTTGGCTGTGCCACCGTTGTTGATAACCGTGATCATCGGATATTCCATGCCGCCGCCGGCGCTGAGGGCCGAATGCACGGCCGTGGCGTGTGGATAGGGGTATTCGCCGACCGCCTGCGAGTAGTATTCCACCGCCCGGCGGGTATAGAATGCGCCGCGCTGCCACAGGGTGAAATCTTCATCCGTAAACAGCACCCAGCAATCCACCGTACGCCCCGAAGCCAGGCGGGCCGTGTCTTTCAGCACGTTGAACCGTTTGTCGGCAAACCAGGCGAAGTCGTGTACTTTTTCCGCTTTGTACTGTATGGTTTTCAGCACGGCCGAAGATGCCGGGAAAGGGACATTTTTCAGATCGGCCGTTTTACCCAGTTTTTGCTTCGTTTCGGCCTCTTTTTGTTGCAAAAAAGCGATTTCCGAAGGCGTTTGCAGTACGCCGGTGGCACCCACCACATAATTGTCGGGCAAGGTGATGCTGACCTCAAAAGCCCCGAATTCGGAATAAAACTCGCCCTGCCCGAGGTAAGGCATGGCATGCCAGCCTTTGTTGTCGTACACCGCCGGTTTTGGAAACCACTGGGTAATCTGGTAAGACGCATCGACGTGGCCGAGCCGGGAAAATGAGGCCGGAATTTTCAGCAGAAACGGCGTCGTGATGGTGATCCGGCTACCCGGCGCCAGGGCCCGGGGCAGTTTGAGCAGGGCGATGTCGGGGTTGTTTTTGTCAATTTTCCACTCGGCTTTTTGGCCGTCTACCGCAAAATCCAGGTTTTTAAAATAGCCGAGGTCTTCCGGCGGCGCGAAATACAGGCGGGAATTGCCGCCTTCAAGCTCTTGTTTGCAATAGGCCGAACGGCGGTTTTTAAAAGCATTGGGCCACAGGTGCATCCAAATCTCGTTCAGCGCGTCGGGGGAATTGTTGATGTATTCAATCCCGATATTCCCGTTGAGGATATGCTTGGTATCATCAAGCGCAACCGCGATTTTATAATTGACCTCCTGCTGGAAATAAGGCTTCTGGGCGACTACTGTAGCGGTAAAGCCGGCTATCAGAACCGGGAAAATTGCTGCGTTAAAACAGTTTTTCATAACTCGTAGGCGTTGTATCTTCTTTATTCGCCGCAAATAAACGCATCACCGGCCTTTTTCCCGCAATAAGATGAGCGCGTCCATGTGAATGATTTTGAAGCTGTCCTTTTTATACTCATACCGAAGGTCGTGGATCAGCGCCCTGATGTCTGCTTTTTTGCCTTTGATCTCAACATTTTCATCTCCGGACAAGCTATAAGCGTCATTGGCGCTTTGGGCCACCCATTGTTTCAAAAATGGATCAAGCAGGAAAACATCAAGGTCGACCGCAGTACCATTCTTATTTTCTCGCCAAACGATCGCCCTTTGATCCGGACGGAGGGCAAAGTACCGGCCGTAAACGGGTTCCCGCCCATAACCGTTTAACATTACGTCATAATAATTCGTGTAGCCGCGCAAATCGCCGCTCCGGCTGTTTCGATCTATGGTAACGGTCATCGATCGGAAGTCATCGGCGCCTATGCTGCCGGTTTTTACACCCAGCCATGCCGCTATCCGGTCGCCTGAATCGTAAGTGTCGGGCACCTCGGGAAAACTGTCGGCAAGCATCGGAAGCCAGGCCTGGATGGCGGTCAAGCGATCCCGGCGATCCAGAAAATCGAGGCCCGACTGAATTTGCTGCGCTTCCGTTTCCGGAACAGGCGCCGTGTTTTGTTTTACTTTACCATCTGCCAAACGCCCGTTTTTTTCCAATAATTCTTTCAACAGGCCGACCTGGCTGCGCTCGGCCACCGAGAATGCGCTGAAAGGCCCCAACACGGCCAGCAGCCCGACGACGGCCAGCGAAACAGGGATAAATTTGATGTTGTCCTGTTTGGAAAAAATGAAATACAACCCGCATCCGGCCAACCAAAGTCCGATCAGTACCACAAAATACCGTGGTTCCGTGACACCGTAATCGCCGATACGGCGGTTGATGGACGCGAATAAGAGGACCACCATCGGCAGCATCACCCACCAGAACCAGCGGCGGTAGGCAGCCGGCATGCCGCTGTCGTCGTATTTGGGCAAGAGGTAATTGAGCAGGTACGTAAAAATGCCGGCCACCGAAAAACCGATGACTAAGGAGGCCACCCAACCCCTCGGCAAGGTCCAGGTGAGTAAAATCTTGGCCGAATAAGCGTATAAAATCAAAAAATACAAACCGACGATGGGGATCAGGATGAATTTGCAGAGGTTTTTAAAAACAACGTTGTACGACAGGTCCTGTTCGCCCAGGTCAAAATCCTGTGGAAAATGAGCCAGGAAAAAGACGGTATTAAAAACGCCCGCCAGCAACACGAACAGGTGCAGGTAAATTTCCCCGGCTACCTTCAGGTCGAACAATTGATCGACGGCCAAAATGGCGAGGGATAAACCGGCCCATAAAATAAAGGTGTACACCGCCCCGATCACGATATTGGCAAACAATTGTTTGTTGTATTCCCAAAAATCGGCCACGGGAAGCCGGTTTAGGTAAGGCGCGAACGCCACGAACAAGTGCGCCGTCAGCAATAACACCCCATGGCGCGCACCGTGTATTTCTTCGAAGCCGGGGGCTTTCGGATCCGGAAAAAACATATAATAAATGCCCAACAACAGCAGGCCGGCCCCTTGCAGCGCCCAATGCCGCCAATTTGATTTCCAGCCCCGGGATTCGCTAAACGCTGTCAGGGCCACGAAAAAAGGCAGGGCTAGCTGGGCGATCAGCCAATGTTTGACCGTCAGGCCGCTGTCGTGGTTCTGGATCATCAGCATGAGGCAGCCTACGCCGATAAAAGCCGAGACCATGGCGAACGGAAAACGGATACAAACACGCGCGAAAGCGTCGATGAGGAAAGAAAAGGATGGAAGTTTCATGTAATGAGCAGAGCAGTTCGCAGATTATTCGCGGAAAAGTAGTCATTTTTCGTTCACCCACCCTTTATTGGCTATTTTTGCCGCATAAAACGTTCCTTATGCGCCATTCGCTGTTTTGTTTCTGTTTATTTTGGGCGACTGCCGGAAGCGCTCAAAAAGTCGGGGATCTGGAATTTCCGGCGTCCTGGACCGGAAACTGGTCGGGTACGCTGGAAATTTTTAACGCAAAAGGCCTGGTACAATCTGTTCCGATGGTGATAGAGATCCATAAAATTGATACGTCTTCCACCGGACGTTATACGTTTGGCTTGATCTATGGCTCCCGCGACCAGGATTGGCGGCCCTATGAACTGGTACCGGTAGCGCCAGAAAAAGGCCTCTGGAAAGTGGATGAGAAGAACAGCATCGCCATGGAAAGCTATCTCTACGGCCCGAAATTTTTATGTTGGTTTACCGTTCAGGGCAACCGGATTCTCTGTACCTACGAAAAGACGAGCGGGGACACGATGATATTCGAAGTGTTGTCTGGCAGCGAAACGGCGGTCAGCACCACCGGCAACACCAAACAAGCGGAAGAAGACATTCCGGAAGTAAAAACGTATCCGTTCGGGGTATTTCAACGGGCGGTGTTAAAAAAACAACCTTAATGGACTCTTTCACACAAATCGTTCTGGGGGCCGCCTGTGGCGAAGCGGTGGCCGGCAAAAAACTCGGAAACCGGGCCATGATGTGGGGCGCCATTGGCGGCACGATCCCGGATCTGGATGTATTCGCTGTCTTTTTTACCGACGACATCAGCAGCCTTGCCTTTCACCGGGGTTTTATGCACTCGTTCCTGTTTGCAGCCCTGGCCCCTTGGCTGCTGGCACTGCTGACCGTTTGGTTTTATAAACGCGATGTACACCGACGACGAAGTTACAAAGCGGTGGCAATGGGTATGTGGATCATATTTTTCCTGATGGCTGCGGCCGGCATCAATTTTATACCGGTCATGATGGGCGGCGGAATTAGTTATTACACCCTCCTGCCTACCCTTCTTTTAGGCGGATGGTTTATCTGGAAACTCTGGCGCGACTACTGGCGGCGCGACCTGCCCATCGTGGAATTGCCGTATCGGAGCTGGATCGCCTTGTTTTTCTGGTCGATTTTCACCCACCCTATTCTGGATTGTTTCACCAGTTACGGCACCCAAATCTGGCAACCGTTCAACGATTTGCGGGTGCAATGGTCAACTGTATCGGTGGTCGATCCTGCGGCGACGCTGCCATTTGCCCTGCTCCTGTTGATAGCGGCCCAGTTTCGCAAAAATGCTCCCAAACGCATGTTATTCAACTGGCTGGGGCTGGGCTGGTTTTGCTGGTACCTGTTTATTTACACGGTCGGACATAAAATGACGGCCAACAGGCTGTTCGAACAATCCATGAAAACCAACAATATTACCTACAGCCGTTATTACACCAATCCCACCCTTTTTAACAACATCGTGTGGTACGGCGTGGCGGAAGGCGATACGGCTTATTATTACAGCATGTACGGCTTCAACGACCCCGTACAAGAATTTACCAAAATTTCGACCCTGCCTAAAAACCACGGTTTGTTGAACCATATTCCGGAGGACGACCGGGCTTACCATTTTTTGCGCTGGTTCAGCAACGGTTATTACAACGTGACCGCTCAAAATGGAGATACCCTGCATGTAAACGACCTCCGCTTCGGCCTGCTGGGCGATACCTTGCAAAACGACAACTACGTATTTCCTTTCCTGCTGTATAAAAATGATCGGGGCGAATGGAACGTCAAACAAAAAAACCGCAGCCGGAAGGGTATGCGGGACAGCGACCGGTCGTTTAAGGATTTGTGGAAGCGGGTGAAGGGGGAGTAGCAGTGGGCAGCGCGTAGAACCTAAGACTCAATCAATTAACTTAAATGCGACAACGAACGATTACGGCTATTTTTTTTGCGGCGGCGATGATAGGCGGGATTTACGGGGGTAGTTTTGAATTTGTCGGAGCGGGACTCGGTAGTTATCTGTTTTTTTATTTGTTTCTCCTCATCGCAAGCGGATGCCTTTGGGAATTGGGTGGCCTGCTGCTTCCGAAAGATGAAAAATACCGGCTGGTCAGAAGACTAATTGGATGTTTGATGGGTATTCTGCCCATTCTATGGATCGGACATAAAATCCTTTTTTACATGGTCTTCGGCTCCGATTTTAACCCGGAGCAGTACATAAAAGCCCGTTGGAGCGCTCCGTTTACCACGACGGCCGAAATCTTGGTCCTGGAAATCATACTCGTTTTCCTAGCCTTAGTTTTCGAGTTGTTCAGCAATTCCAGGTCGCCTTTTCAGAACGTCGCGACGTATGTGCTCGGCATATTTTACATCAGTTTCCCGACTGTTCTGCTGTTCTCGCTGGCTACTCAGGACGCGGTGTCCTACCAGCCCCATCGTGTGTTCGGCATCCTCTGGCTGATCTGGACAAACGACACGATGGCCTATCTCATCGGCTCCCGGATCGGACGGACCAAACTATTCGAACGTATTTCCCCGAAAAAAACCTGGGAGGGCGCCATCGGCGGCGGCTTATGCACCGTTGTGATGGCCTGGCTTATTTCCTTGTATTTCAATGACTTCAGCCAAGCGCAATGGCTGGCGCTGGGCGGGGTGGTGGCCGTCTTCGGCAACCTGGGCGATCTGGTGGAAAGTATGCTCAAACGCAGCGTCAACGTCAAAGATTCCGGGACGCTCCTGCCCGGCCACGGCGGCCTGCTCGATCGTTTCGATTCGTTTATTTTTGTGCTGCCGTTTGCCTGGCTGGTGTCGGTGTTGGTTTAAATTTAAAAACCGTACAGGCACAAGTTCACCCATTTTATACTAAGTACGAACCCGGATGATGGATGTTTTGCCTTGTCAGCCTTCTGCCCTGAACATACTCGGCGACTGCCCGAAGCGCTCCCGGAAACAGGTTGAAAAATACTTGGCATTGGAAAACCCGGTCCGCCAGGCGATTTCCGACACGCTTCCTTCCCTTCGGGCGAGCATGTCGCTGGCGCGGTCGAGCCGGTAATTGCGCACGAATTCGGTGAGTGGCAGGCCTGTCAGCGCGCTTATTTTTCGGTGCAATTGCGAACGCGACATGTGAACGGTACGTGCAAACATTTCGGCATCCATCGCGTCATTATCCAGGTTTTCCTCTACCACGTCCATCAGCCGCCGCAAAAACTCGTTTTCCCGGGTTTCGAACGCCGCAACAGCGCTTTCCAACACCGATGTGCGTTTCACGGTTTTTGAAAAAACACTTTGCAGCCGTCGCCGCGTAGCGATCAGGCTTTCGATATGCGCCACCAGCTCATCTGCCCGGAAAGGTTTGGTCAGGTAAGCATCGGCGCCGCGGCGTAATCCCTCGATCCTGGATTCTACCGCCGATTTTGCAGTGAGCAGAATCAATGGAATATGCGAACTGCGCGGATCGTTTTTTAATGTTTCCGCCACTTCAAAACCGTCTTTTTCGGGCATCATCAGGTCGCTCACCACAAGATCGGGGACCAACTCAAACGCCATGCGGATCCCTTCTTCCCCATCGGCAGCCTCGGCGATGCGATACTGCGGCGGCAGGGAAGCGCGTAGAAATTGCCGCAACTCCTGGTCGTCCTCGATGAGTAAAATCAGTGGATTTTCGGCGGCTAAAACGGCGTGGGAGGCTGCATTTAACCCTTCCGATGTGCCTGGCTCCGGATTTACCCCATCCACCTTCGCGTTTTTCGCGCCCTCTTCCAAGCCTAAAGAAGCCTCTTCCGCGCTTTTAGCCGACGAAGCCTTTAGGCGTAAGCGGCCCGCCCCGGCGGGCAAACCCGGCAATTCGACGGTAAAGGTCGTGCCCTGCCCCTGTCGGCTCTCCACCGAAATGGACCCACCCATACGTTCGACCAATTCCTTGGTGAGCGCAAGACCAATACCGGTGCCCTGGGCCGATGTCTCGCCAAGCTGATAAAAACGGTTGAAAACCAACGGTAATGCTGCTACCGGGATGCCGATACCGGTGTCGGAGACTTTTATAATGAAATTGGGAGATGGTGAAATTATGTCATTGGGAAATTTGGACATTGAGACATTGCGATCGAGTTGGGGGGGTGTAATGTCCGAATGTCCTGATTTTTCAATATCCCAATGACTTACAATCTCCACCTTCCCGCCTTTCCCGGTGAATTTAAAGGCATTGGAGAGCAGGTTGGCCACGACCTGATCCAGTTTACCCTGGTCGAAAACAAAGCCCAGCTCTTCACGGGGCAAGCTGATATCCAGCGTGATTTCTTTTTGCGAAGCCAAAGGCTGAAACGTTTCGGCCACCGCGCGGATGGCTTCTGAAGGCGAGCCTGGCCGCAGATCAAGCGGCATTTGCCCGGCATCGAGTTTGGACAAATCGAGCAATTGGTTGACAAACTGGAGCAAGCGCCGGGCACTTTTTTCGATAAGTTCGAGGCGGTAGCGCGCAGCCCGGTCCTGCGTTTCTGCCAGTAATTGCCGCGTCGGTTCGATTAGGAGCGTCAGCGGCGTTCGGAATTCATGGGTAACACTGCTGAAAAAATTGGTTTTCAGGCGGTCGAGCTCGGCTAAACGCTCCACCTCCCGATGCTCGAATGCCAAATCGTTTTGCAGGCGGATCTTGTTGATCTGAAAACGGTAAAATGCCCATAATGCCCCGGTAATTGCCAGAAAATAAAACAGCCAGGCCCCGCTTGTTCGCCACCAGGGCGGCAGAATGTGAAGGTCCAGACGCGCCGGGGCACCGTTCCAAACTCCGTGGCTGCCACCAGTGAAGATTTCAAACACGTAATGCCCGGGCGCCAGGTTCGCATACGTAGCAGTGTTCGCCGTGGTCGGTTCTACCCAGTCGCGGTCGGCGCCGATGAGCCGGTACCGGTATTGATTTTGTTTTGGCGTGGAAAAATCCATGGCCGCAAACTCAAAAGTTAGTTGGTTTTGGTAATAGGATAGCGTGACATCGGTGGTTTCTTCCACGCTTTTTTCCAGGATGCCGTCGCCAGGCATGGTTAGGTGGTTTTGAATTTTTAGCGCCGTCAGAAAAACAGCCGGTATAAACGCCGTTGCAGCCGGCTCTTGCGGATAAAAAGCAGTGAGGCCGTTTACGCCGCCGAAGAACAGACGGCCGTCGGAGGCACGGGCAAAACTGGCGGTATTGAATTCGTTGTCCTGCAAACCGTCTGTGGCGAAAAAGTTCTGAAAATGAGCGCTTTGCGGGTCAAATTTTGCCAGGCCGCAGTTGGTGCTTAGCCATAAGGCGCCGCTCCCTCCGGAAGGCGCGGGGCGCTCGGGCAAAATAGCATAAACAACATTGTTTGGCAAACCCTCGGCGGTCGTGAAATGGCGGACTTGGCCGGATGTTTTGTCTAAGCGGTTGAGGCCTCCGCCCCAGGCGCCCACCCACAGATACCGTTCGGGCTGCATGGGGTCGTCGAGGGTGGAGAGCACGACGTCGCAGTTGAGGCTGTTGCGGTCGGCGGGGTTGTTTTTGTACAGGGAAAATGTCATGCCGCCTTGGCCGGGGATGCCGCGAACGAGTCCATGCGGCGTGCCGATCCACCAATGCCCGGCGGCATCCTCGTTCAGGCAAAAAGAAAATTCGCGGAAACCGGTCGCCGCGCTGAAATCAGCGGTTTCGAAGGCGTTTTGTGTCTGATTGAAGGTAATCAGGGTACTTTCATTTCCGATGATGCAGATATTCCCGGCCTGGTCTTCTTTCATCTGACTTAAAATACTGACGCGTCCAGGCAAGGGAAAACGTGCCATCGGCCGCAAGGTTTTCGGATCAATTTTGATTAAGAGACCTGCTCCTTGTTTGCCCGCAGTGCTTTCACACAACAACCACAAAGCGCCATTCCTGTCGGCTATACAATCGTGTTGCAGGATATTCGGTTCGTCCAGTAGCGGTTCGGCGAGGCGGTTTCCGGCTTCGTCGAGGCGGTGGAATTTGCCCCCGTTGCGCCAAACCCAGGTTCGTCCCTGCGCATCGCAAGCAATCCGTCGCAGGCTGAGAGCGGGTGCAAAATGGCGAAAACGGCGATCGCCGGGGTTGTATTTCCTTAAACCGTAACCGTTTGTGCCGATCCAGAGCAGGCCTCCCCGGTCGAACAGCAGTTTTGTCGACCCGAGGATCCCTTCCGCTGGAAAGCGGTAAAACAAGTCGAAACGTGCAGACACAGGCGTTTTGATGGCCTCGGCCTGGAGCGTAAAAATTTGTTTACGGGTACTCACGAACAGTTTCCCGGCCGCATCGAAGGCCAGGTCGGTTAGCGGGAAAGGCGAACGCTCCGGGAGGGGAAACGCATCCGTATTTCCGTCGCGCCCGATATGCAACAAGCGATCAGGATGGCCGACCCAGATCGAACTATCGGGCGCTGAAAAAAGGTGGGCAGGGAGTGGCTCGCCATCCTTGCTTAGTTTCCGGAGATCGGGAAATATCGTTTGAAATCGGGCGTTCCCGGGATCA
>Ga0105046_10015685_pt1 | contig 11643 bp, 10 predicted proteins | sample MAT03_FD_78385 | JGI IMG/M metagenome (GOLD analysis project Ga0105046, IMG submission 78385) | Freshwater microbial communities from Lake Fryxell liftoff mats and glacier meltwater in Antarctica - MAT-03 (megahit assembly) | ecosystem: Environmental > Aquatic > Freshwater > Ice > Liftoff...
CCAGTTAAGTTAGTTGTGATGGCTTCCAGTTCTCGGTTTTGTTGATGAGTGATCCTGCTCGCCAATTGATTGCCTGCTGTACGGTGTTGCACACTCTCTCAACACCTTCAAGGTGGAAGCATCCAATACTTGGATTAATCATTTTTAGATAGCGTGTGTCCTGTGCTAGGCCGGGAAAGTCGATTTTAAGAAGCTCGTAGTCTCCTTGTGTATCAAGGACCTCATGAGGCAGATGATCGAGCATCATTTCAATTCCGATTTTACGGATCAGCTCGCGACGAATATCAACGTTTATTTCCTTAAGAACCTCGATTGGGTTCAACTTTTCGGCAGGCGTTCTCACCCAATGAGCAGGCAATCTTACGCCGTTCAAAGCATATAATTCGCTGCCATCTCTCCATCTGCAAAATGGCCCTGTTTCATTATGTGGCTGATTATTACTATTTACAGTAAGTATTTCTGGACGATCCGATATAATGCAGAAATCCTTGTGAACAAATCTCCATGCACTGTGTTCCGACAGCTTTTCAAATGCATCGAATTTTGTGTAATCTAATGGAAGCTTTGCAATGTACCGGAAAAAGGTAATATAGGCACTCCATCCCGACCACTGGTTCCCGCCATGGTAAAAGTTCCAAGCTCTTTGAGCGCAGCTAATGGCCATCATGTTTTTAGCAAGAGAAGCCCCGAATTTAATTACACTATTTAAGCCGGGAATGTGATACCACTGTAAATAGTCCGTGGGATTGTCCGTGGCCGCGATAGTGGCGGCGTGCGTTGCGGCTCTAATGGCATCGTGGGTGGCAGCGTACGTGGCATCGCGAGTCGCAACGTTTACGGCAATGGATGTGGCCTCGTCTGTGGCCTCTTTTATAGCCTCGTACGTGGCATCGCGAGTGGCATCGAAAGTGGCCGCGTTCGTGGCATTGTTCGTTGCCTTGTCCGTGGCGGCGCGAGTGGCCTCTAGAGTGGCATCGTTCGTGGCAACGCGAATGGCGTCGCTAATGGCAGCGTACGTTGCAACTTCCGTGGCATCGTTTGTGGCTGCGTGAGTGGCAGCGTACGTGGCATCAATAGTGGCGGCGTCCACGGCATCGAGAGTAGCATTGGAAGTGGCATGGCGAGTTGCAACGTGTACGGCATCGCGAATGTCCGCGCGGGTGGCATCATGAGTGGCATTGCGAGTTGCCTCGCGAGTGGCGGCGTTAGTGGCGGCGTTTACGGCAACGGATGTGGCATCGCGAGTGGCATCGAAAGTGGCCGCGTTCGTGGCAGCGCGAACGGCATCGTGGGTGGCAGAGTGAATGGCATCGAGAGTTGTCTTGTCCGTGGCGGCGCGAATGGCAATGAGAGTTGCCCCGTCCGCGGCATCTGCTGTGGCAGCGCGAACGGCATCTGCTGTGGCATCGCGAACGGCAGCGTACGTGGCAGCGTGAGTGGCAGCGTGAGTGGCAGCGTGAGTGGCAGCGCTAATGGCCACGCGAGTGTCCTCGTCCGTGGCCTCGTTTACGGCAGCGCGAACGGAATCTTCCGTGGCAACGAAAATTGCGGAGAACGTGGCTCCTTCCGTGGCTCCTCCCGTGGCAGCGCTAATTGCATCGTCTATAGACCCGTCCATGGCCGCGTTTACGGCTGCGTTTGTGGCCGCGTTCGTGGCATCGAGAGTGGCAGATTTAATCGCTATGTACGTGTCATAGAGAGTGGGCTCGTCCACGGCAGCGCGAGTGGCATCGAGAGTGGCATCGAGAGTGGCCTTTCCCGTGGCCGCGCTAATCTCATCGTTCGTGGCAGCGTGAGTAGCCGCGAGAGTTGTGGCGAGAGTGGCTGCGCGAATGGCAGCGTGAGTGGCAGCTTCCGTGGCATCGTCTATAGCCCCGTCCATGGCAGAGTCCACGGCAGCGCGAGTGGCCGCGAGAATTACATTGCGAGTGGCCTCGCGAGTGGCATCTCGAATGGCAGCGATAGTGACCCTGTCCGTGGCCTCGCGAGTGGCCTCGCTAATCGCCTCGTCTACGGCCTCGCGAGTGGCAGAGTGAGTGGCCGCGTGAGTGGCGGCGAGAGTGGCCGCGTCCACGGCATTGCGAGTGCCCGCGTGAGTGGTAGCGAGAATGGCAGAGTGAATGGCAACGCGAGTTGCAACGTCTATAGCCCTGTCCGTGGCAGCGTGAAAGGCAATGAAACTTGCCGCGTCCGTGGCCTCGCTCGTGGCATCGGATGTGGCAGCGTTCGTGGCATCGCGAGTTGACTGGTCCGTGGCCTCTAGAATGATCGCGTCCACGGCATCGCGAGTGGCACCTTCCGTTACGGCGCGAGTGGCAGCGTTTACGGCATCGTTCGTGGCAAGTCCCACGGCAGCTTTCGTGGCCACGTTCGTAGCCGCGTTAGTGGCAGAGTGAATGGCAACGCGAATGGCATCGTCTACGGCATCGAGAGTGGCCTTGTCCGTGGCGGCGTAAGTGGCCGCGCGAGTTGCCCCGTCCGTGGCATCGCTTGTGGCATCGTTTGTGGCAGCGTTCGTGGCCTCGCGAACGGCAACGTCCGCGCCAGCGCTAATCGCATCGAGAGTTGCATCGTCTACGGAGGCGCGAATGGCCTTGTACGTGGCAGCGCCATTTTCATTGATAGCGGCCTCGGTAGTGGCAAAGATAGAGTCAATTTTTGTAGCCTCTAAAGTGGCATTGTGAGTAGATAGACCTGAATTCGGGTTGTTTCTATTCCACCAAATACAAGCAGCGAACCCCGCCGCGAATCTCGCAACGAAAGGGCTCGCCACGAATACGATTCTATGGCGCGGGGGTGGAGTTAGGCCGGCTGCTTTGTACAGCCCCTCTGTGGCATCTCGGCAGATTTCTTTCTCGGCCTCATCCATTTGTTTAGTGGACATCGCATTTGCGATCCATTTATCTGCCCAGGGTTTAAGCTGGGCGCGGTGCTCATCTGTCAGTGTGTATTTTTTCATAGGGGTTATATTGATTAAGGCAAAAGAGAATCACTGAGCTAAACTTTTTGCAAGAAAAAACTTACGGTTTGACAATAATAATTCAGGTTCGCACGTTTACAGCATGACGAGAACGCACATAAAGGTTGACAGCAAATCGCTTGGCCAACGCGTTATTGCGGCAAGGGAGAAGCGTGGATGGACACGCTATCAATTGGCGGAAAAAACCGGCGTAAATTACATGACTATCAGCACAGTAGAGCACGGATACAATACCCCTAGTCTGGGTTTATATCTTGTAATTGCTCGTGCCCTTGGCTTCAAGAAGTTCCCTTTTATTGAATAAAAATTATGGCTACAATAATCCTGAAAATAGACGTTACAAAAATCGAAAAGGCTCGCCTTTTCCCCGGTAAACATGGAGCACAATATCTCGACATGGTGATGATTGAGACTCCGAATAATCAATATGGAGACTCGCACATGCTTGTGCAGTCCGTCACGAAAGAAGAACGCGAGAAGGGCATTAAAGGCCCGATTCTCGGGAATGCCAAGACTCTTGGAGGTCCATCGCAAGCGCGGCCGACCACTCCAACTCCAGACGGCCAGCCTAAGTTCAAGGACACCGATGACATTCCGTTCTGATGTCACACACATTCGCAGACTCCCAATCCCTTCCAGTAACCTACGCTGGGCTTAATGGTGCTGGTCAGTTTCTTTTCTGCAACGGGCAATCTTATGTAACGCACGTATTTCAATCTCTAGAGGAATCAGTCGAGACATTCGGTGTGCGCATTGATACGCGAAAAAAAGAGATGACTTATTCTGGGCCTTTCAGTTCTGGCATGAATGACTCTTTGTATAAACGAAAGCAATACACCGCTCAGGCCAACGGGTTCACAAATCAATCAGCGATTGAATATGGGCTTGGTTATATTCATGGCTTACTTTCCCGTAAGGGGGTAATTCAGCCATCCGCAATAGTTGAAACCCCAAGGCAAGTTATCGCGGTTTTCACGCCGGCTCCTAAAGACCCTAATGCAATCAGGACGCTGGCGGACGAACCTCGTATTCCTATATACGACCCGTTAATATACGACCTATTAAAGTTTCATCCCAATGGCAAGAAACGGATGGGAAGGCCAAAGAAAATAATCAATGAAATCAAAATCCAAAAAGCATCCGATGTTCCCTGATTGTCCGGTAGGGCCGAAAGATAAGCCAGTGAAGCGGAGGAAACAACCGGCCCGTAAATTATTGACTATCCAGTAAAAATCGTAAAACTGCCCATAAATGTCAGATAAACCAACGTTTTCTATTAAAAGCACAGGAGTTTCATACGGAAACAGCCCAGAAGTAGATAAATCCGATATGGAGGCAAACAACCGCGTTATCACGTCGGTTGAACAAGGAATTGAACTTACGAACACAGACATTTATGACGCGAGGAATCTGATTAAGAATGCAAGACGAATCACGGCTGTAATACAAGGTCAGCCTCCACATAATCCCAAGACACTTAAAGACCAGGGGAAAGGATGGAAGAGGAACATATCAACGCGGTTTCTTCAGAAGGAGTTGAATCGTGCTGCCCCGCGTCTTTACATGCCTATTCTTACGGCTTCCACTATGACGGCCGCAGAACTTCCGGCAGGTTGGCCGAAAGGACAGGAGAAAACCCAGTTTTTCAGGAATACAATGACTTCGGCCATTAGGTCGTGGCGCAAGAATGATATGTTTTGGCGCGGTATTAAGCAGGAGGTTGTTAATTATGGGTTCGCTTTTGCTGTTTGGACAAACCCTTATGAGTGGCGTCCGCACATGTGCCGCATGGATCGAGGATTCGTACCCAAGGGTACGGAGGTGATGGACGACCAGATTGCTCGTTTCACACTGAAATGGGATTATCGTCCTGATGAGCTCTTGAAGACGGTTCGGATGGCCGTAGATGCCGGATCGGATAACTGGAACAAGGATGCGGTGGCTGCTGCCGTAGATGCTGCGTCCATGCCGACATCTCCACAGGATATGTCTCAACTGCGCAAGTGGGAAGAGATGACCCGTGAGGCGGCAGTCGATAAATCTACCACGCGAGCACAGAGGATGATTCAGGCGCGTCACTTTTTTGTTTTGGAGTTCTCCGGTAAAGTAAGCCATTATATTCTTTGGCCAGATGGACCAAAGGACTACAAGATGCTATTTGAGCATTTGGATGCTTACAAATCTATGGACGAAGTGGTCATCCCGATGGTGTTTAATTACGGCGATGGGACGATTCATGGGTCATGGGGCGCGGGACAGCTTCTTTTCGATTTGGCGAATCAGGTCGAGCGAGTACGATGTGACTCTATGGACAACCTGCTAAATTCCAACAAGGCTCGATTGCAGGTCAAGGACGCCAAAGATGCGGCGTCTGCTCAATTAGTCGTGAACGACACGATGATTATCGCAACTGGCGCACAGTTCGCGCAGAACGTCGGCGGTATTAGTGGAGATCCCCAAGGGTATTTGCTGCTTGATGATCGCATGTCTCGGTGGGCGCAAGAGATTGTCGGATCCTACTTGCCTCCTTTGCCAAGTCAGGCCAGTAAGGCCGCTACAGACATTGCATCACAGGCAATCGACCAAGAGCAGCAGGTACAAAAGGACGTGCTGGAAAACTCGCTTAAGCAGGATGCGCTTGTTATTTCCAACATGACAAAGCGAATGTTGAATGAGGACAGTGATGACGAATTTGCGATTGCCGTCAGAAAGGGATTGCTCGGGGAGATTGCAGGAAATGACCTTCCTCCGCAGCCAATATCTATCAACAAGATGGAGCTTAATATTTTGATGAATCAGTCGGTGGTTAGGAGCGTATCTGACTTCACCGAATTTGCGGCTATCCAGCGCGGTTCATTCGCTTCTTCGGTGCAGAATAATCCGCTGTTCAATCAGGCTTCAGTTGCGAGCTACATGGCGAATGGCGTGCAAAGCGCGGGGAATTCATTCGCTGCAAGTATTGTTGTCCCAGAAGGCGATATGAGTACTCAAACCGAGCAGCAACGGCAACAGTTGATCGAGAATGCGGCAATGATGATGGGGACTCCTTTGCCCGTAGTTATTAACGATCAACACGAAATCCACCTTCAGGCTTTGAAACAGCCGCTTGAGCAGGCGATTCAAGGTGGACTTATTAATCCTGCGGAAGCTTTACTGGCCCATTCAGGTGCTCACTTTGCTGCGGGCCTGAGTACTAAAACCCTTAACTCGGCGACCACCAACGAGTGGAAAGCATGGATTGCTACAGTCCAGCGCGCTCTTGAAGCTAAAAAACAGGAAATTTCTCAGCAACAACAGCAGGCGCAAATTCAGCCCGGACAGATGCCGATTCAATAGCACTATGTCAGATTTTATTTCAGTAAAAAACTGAACTTGTTGCACTTAGTTGTTGACAACATGTTACATCTATTATTTAAATTCGTTCACTAAATTGTGGCTAATTCAAACGAAGACCTCACACGGGAAACAGTAATGGCGTGGCGCAGATTCGCGCAGACCAAAGAGTTCAGTCAAGGCATGGAGTGGTTGCGTCAGCACGGGGCTCCGTCAATTGACGCTGAAGGCGATATTGCCACTGTAAAGGCGGCTGCTGCATGGAAGTCATACATGGGCGCACTAAAGGACGTTGAAGAGAAGCTTACGTTCATCAAGGCCGTAGACAAATCGAGTGAGCAGCCGGGACTAACTGAATAATTTACCATGGAAACAACTACAGAACCAGTAACAGTAAACACGGCTTCCGTTAAGCCAGAAGCGAAGCCAATCAGCCGCGATGAATTGAGCAGCGTCATAGGCAAAACGATGTCTTCTAAGACTGACTTTCAGGAAGGAAAGCCTAACGAGCATGTCCCGAAACAGGACACGGCTGAACGTCAATCAACCGTGATGCCAGACTTCCGAGAAAGCATGAGGAAGAAGGTCATGGAGAAGGAGCCAGCAAAAGAGGTAGATAAACCAGAGCCCAAAACAGAATCTCCCGCTGCTGTAGAGCCCAAATCCGAAGAAGAGGATTTGCATTACTATAAGCCGGATACTGCCAAAAGGATTAAGTTTTTCATCTCTGAAACCAAGCGTCTGACATCCGAGAAGGAAGCCGTGACGAAGGAACTTGAGGAAGCCAAGAAGGCTCCTAAGACAGCAGTAAACGTTGAAGAGGTAACAAAGCTTCGCGAAGAATATCAAAAGACGCACGATGAACTTACCAAGTTCCGTCGTCGCTATGAGGTCGATAATGATCCTGAGTTTCAGGCTAAGTATAATGAGCCGGTAGCAGCGGTTGAGAAAAATATCGAGAACATCTTCCGCAAGTACAAACTGGATGACGCGACGATGAAGGTCATCAAAGACGAGGGCGGGTTCGCGTCCTTCAGTTCCAGTCGTAAGACGTATCCTGTGCAGGAGCCTGATCAAGATAACCCAGGGGAATTTAAGACCGTACATAAGACAGCATCGCAGCTTTTCAATGGCTGGGTAAACGGAGGAAGCATGGATGTAGTCGATGCCGAGAATATCAAGGCTTCTCTCGGGAAGCAGCAGCTAATTAAATCTGAGGCGCAAGCTGCCATGCAGAAGGCGCAGGATGACGCAAAGGTGCATTTCGAGAATATGTCCGCGGAAAAACAGAAGGCGCAGGACGAGTTGGACGCGAGTAACAAGGTAATAGCGGACGGATATAAAGAGTGGCAGAAGGAGATCGAGACAAGCACGGAATGGCTCAAGCAAAAGCCTATCCCGGAGACGGCCAGTGAGGAAGACAAGAAGGCGCTTGCAGAAGAAAACGAGTTTAGCAAGCAACTCCGTGATGGCTTGGACAAGCATCCAAAGGATGCCAAGGACTACGCCAAACTCAAATTCGATGCAGCGGAAGGCAATCATCTTCGCCGAACAATGGCACAACGGGACGCACAAATAGAACGCTTGACTGCTGCTCTTGCAAAGCAAAAGGGAGCAATGAAGACGACAAACAAAGGCGGCTCGTTACTCGTTCGTGGCGGGGAGAAGCCGGCCGTGGAAGAGGACAATAACTCGAATCCTACGGACTTTATGAGCCGGATTAATGCACGGATGAAGAAGGGTAAGGGAAGCGACGAATAATCATGGACGACAATACTCCTCGCGACCTAGCCCGTTTGGTGCTGGATAAAATCGCCGCGCTTGGGGAGGCCGAAGCCGTTGAATACTTCGGCGTCTCCAAAGCAACTCTATCCCATTGGAGGACGGGAAAGAACCTGCCTTCCCTTGAGGCTGCGCAGAAGGTATGGTCGGATAGCCTGCTATGCCAGTGTCCTGAAGTTTGGGGGAATGCGGCTAATGCGACCGTGCAATTTCTTTTGCCTGCTTATACAACTATCGAACCGCTTTTCTTTGTTACGCTGTTTCGTTCATGCAAGCTCTATGGGGTTGAAAAAGTGAACATCATTCCGAAGATGAGAACGCTGATCGTCGAGGCAAGAAACGATCTGATCGCGAAGGCCCTTCTGACAAAATCGGAATGGTTTATTTTTGGTGACGCAGACTCAGTTCTTCCATGCGGATCTGGATCTATGCTTCGTGGAATTGGCCTAGATATTCCTGAGCCAATGGCGAGTTTCAATGCAATTGATAGGCTTATGAGTCATCCTAAAGAGCACAGGATTGTTGGTGCGATGTATAAGGACCGTCGAGGGGGGAATAAGGTTCAATGCGAAGCTGCGTTTAGGTCTACGCATGAAAACGAAAGGCTGTTGGGTATTTTTAGTGGTAAAAATAAGCCGAATGGACTAGAGAAAATGGGATGGACGGGATTTGGATTAGTGCGCGTACATCGTAGTGTTTTCGAGGAGATGGTATCCGAGGCCAGTAAGCCGGGCAGTTTGTTGTCCGCAATTTTACCGCCTCCACCGCCAAGGCATAAGGAGCCGTTTGGTTTCTTTGGAAGATCAGCCCGCTTTAGGGGCGAGGATATTTACTTTTGTCGGCATGCTGAGATGATAGGAATACATACTTATGTCGATACTGGATTATTGCTGGGTCATATAGGGTCGAAGATTTATTGATAAAAAACGTTTTAAATTAATAAGGACCCAAAAGCATGAAAATTTTAGTCAAATTTCCAACAAGAGGCCGGCCCGAGCAATTCCTTAAAACCCTTAAGGGGTGGGTAGATCAGGCGAGTGATCCACATAATATTTCGTTTCTTGTGAGCTGCGATGAGGATGACTTATCAATGACGACTGATATTACAACAGAGGCCGGACGCATCTTATCAGCCCGAGGCTCTTTATCGTCGATTATCTTGGGCTCATCTAAATCTAAGATAGAGGCATGCAATCGTGATATTGAGGGTGAGAAAAACTGGGATGTCGTGCTTCTGGTCAGTGATGATATGTGGGCGCGGCGAGAAGGATGGGACAATATCATTCGGGAGAAGATGACGAAACACTTTCCCGATACCGATGGCGGGCTATGGTTTTTTGACGGGTCTCAGAGAAAGATAAACACACTCGCATGTCTTGGTAGAAAATATTATGACCGCTTCGGTTATATTTACGAACCGAGTTATTCTTCTTTTTTTTGTGATGATGAACAGACGGCCGTAGGTTTATCGCTAAATAAACTCCTCTATGTTGATCAGTCTATCGCTAGCCATGAGCATCCTTGCTGGGGGAAGGGAATGAAGACCGACGCACTTTACCAGAGGAACAATAAATATTGGAATCAGGACCAAGCAAATTATGAACGACGGAAGTTACTGGGGTTCCCGAAATGAACCAAACGCTGTCAATATGTTTGGCAACCGTGGAATCACGCGCAAAACTGTTTGCGCTACTGCATGGTGAACTTATGGTTAAGACTATCGGGAAACCCGTAGAATTGGTTGTATATTGCGATAACAAAGAGATTTCAATTGGCAAGAAGAGGCAGGAATTAATGGAGAGGGCAACGGGCGAGTATGTCGTTTTCATCGACGATGACGACTGGGTTGCTCCAACCTACGTTGATGACATACTGCAAGCCCTGACCACCAAGCCCGACTGTGTTGGCTTCGAGATAGAATGCACGACTAACGGTAGAGACAAGCAAAGCGCGATTGCGAGCATGCGGTATAAGAGGTGGTCGGACAATTTGGACGGTTACCGATTTAATCGTTCCACATACCACAAGACACCGATCCGAAGAGACCTGGCGTTAAAAGTAGGATTTCCCAACCTACGTTATGCGGAAGATAAATACTTTTCAGAAGGCATAATTAAGTTGGTTGAAACGGAAGTGTTTATTCCAAAGGTGCTTTATTACTACCGGTTCAACAGCGAGCCGTTCGCCCAGAAATATGGATTCAAGAATGGCCCATCGGAGCCAAAGACAACCCATCGCAAGCTGGACAACAAGGGGAGAAAAATGGGATGAAAAGTAGACTTGCTTTCATAAACGTCGGAATAGAAGAATGGTTTTGCCACGGTTCAGCACGTCTAGAGAAATCATTGGCGGAACATAATTTCCCCGGGAATACGATGATATGGCGCAACCAATGGCCGTCTAATAATTTCAACAAGCGCAATATTTACGAGTGCAAGGCCGCTGCTTTCGAGCAGGCCCTGTTGGCTAATTATACGACAATCATCTGGGGTGACGCGAGTATATATGCCATTCGCGATATGCAGACGTTTATAGACCGGATAAACGATAAGGGTATCTGGATAGGTCAAAGCGGATACAACGCAGCACAGACGGCCAGTGACGCACAGCTCGCTTACTTTGGAGTTGATCGTAATTCAGCCGAGAAGATGCCAGACTGTGCTACTGGTCTTTTTGGCGTTAATATTGATTTCCCTTTTGCTCGAAAGTTCATAGAGACATGGGTTCAATCTGCTAAGGACGGAGCCTTTTGCGGAAGCCGTTTTCATGCTGGGCAGAGTCAAGACCCAAGGTTCTGCTTCTGCCGCCAAGATCAGTCGGCGGCATCGGTGATATTAGGGAAGATGGAGGTTAAGCTCGATAGTTTTTCCGAGTTTGCCGCGTTCCGCAATGACAAGTATCCGTCAACGTTTAGGTGCGAAGGGATGTGAATTTATGAAAGACTACAGCCAATCAGGCGAACAAAAAATAATCCTCGAACACTTCGGTAGTTTCGTCGGAACGTTTGCGTCTATAGGAGAGAACGACGGCCAGACTTTTTCCAATGTCCGCGCACTAACATTGCTGGGATGGAAAGGTGTGTGTGTTGAGCCTGCGGAAATTGCATATGCAAAACTTAAGCTCCTGTACTCAGACTTATTGTTAGTTCCGATGCCTCCTGATTTTAATGGAACAGTTGATGAGTTTTTTGACACGATAACAAAAAACTCTTTGGTGAATAAATCGTCGCGTGTTATCTGTCTGAACGCGGCCATAACGACCGAAGATGGGCCGATTGACTTCTACGACAGCGGAACGCACCTGAATAAAGGCGATACCTCTCTTCTGTCCACAACGAAGCCCGATGAACTGGATCGGTGGAAGAAGAGTGGTGAGGTTTTCACAAAGACTACTGTGCGCGGCATTACATGGAAGACCATGATGGAGGAATCGGGGTGCAGTAAGTTTGACTTCATAAGCGTGGATTGCGAGGGGGCTGATTGGGATGTTGTGTCTCAGATTGACCTAACTGCCGTGGGGTGTAAGATGATATGCTTGGAAGTTAATTC
>Ga0105046_10015686_pt1 | contig 11643 bp, 12 predicted proteins | sample MAT03_FD_78385 | JGI IMG/M metagenome (GOLD analysis project Ga0105046, IMG submission 78385) | Freshwater microbial communities from Lake Fryxell liftoff mats and glacier meltwater in Antarctica - MAT-03 (megahit assembly) | ecosystem: Environmental > Aquatic > Freshwater > Ice > Liftoff...
CCGCGACCGGTGAAGTGACCAAGGTGATCCACGACTTCCGTCTGTGGTGGCCTTACGTCACCGGTACACCATTTGAACAGCGCAATTCCCTGGTGGTGGGTTTCATCATGGGTTTCGCGGTAATCCCGATCATTTATACCATTAGCGAAGACAGCCTCTCCAGCGTGCCGCCCACATTGCGCTCCGGTTCCCTTGCCTTGGGTGCCAGCCGGTGGCAAACCGCGATCCACATCGTCCTGCCCACCGCTGCTGCCGGCATCTTTTCAGCGGTGATGATCGGTTTTGGCCGCGCCGTGGGTGAGACCATGATCGTGGTCATGGCGACCGGCAATACCGCGGTGATGAACTTCAATATCTTTACCGGTATGCGCACCCTGTCTGCCAATATCGCGGTGGAATTACCTGAAGCACCGCACCTGAGCACGCTGTACCGCACGTTGTTCCTGGGCGCGATGGTGTTGTTCCTGTTGACCTTTGTGGTCAACACGATTGCTGAACTGATGCGTCAATATCTGCGGGAAAGGTATAAGACCGTATGACTACCCCATCTCCGACGCCGCGGCCCATGCGCAACCCGGGCTCACCGCGGGGCGAGCCCTTGGTATGGATGTCAGCCATGGGCCTGACCCTGGGCCTGACCATGGTCGTGGGTCTCCTGCTGGTGATATTCTCAGAGGGCTTGGCCTCGTTCTGGCCGCGGCATGTCGAGCAATTCACCCTAGTCGAGGGGACTCGCGGACAGATCGCCGGTTCGCGGGTCATTGCCGGTGAAATCCTGGTCGATCGGGCGAAGCGTCTCGTCGGGAGCGAAGAGCCTCAGCGTGAACTGCAGGTCTTCGTCGGGAATCGGGATGTCTATAAGCTCGGCTTCCAATGGTTGGATGTAAACGAGATCGAATCGCGTTCCCGCCCCAAGGATCTGATTCTGATCGAACGGATGGAATATGGCGATGCCATCGGCACGGCGGTTAAATTGATTCAGGCCGACGGGACCGAGGTCGCCTTTGGCACGGCAGCATTTGAAACCGAATTGGATCGACTCACTGAGCTCGCCGAGGAACGGCGCAATGAGATCCTGGCCATTGAAAAATCACAAATCGGTTCGATTAATCGGACCATAGATGAATTGGCCATCCGCAAGCGCTCGTTGGAACGACCCGCCGATCCCGAGGTGGTTGCTTCCATTGACGCCAAACTTGCCGAGCAGCAGGGCTTATACGAGACCCTGGCCGCCAAGTCCAAGGAACTGCGTCAACGTCAGAAGCTGGAAAAGCTGGTCTACACCCTGCCCACCGGTGGCGAGAACACTATCGAAGTAGGCGATATCATTGGCCACTATTATCCGAACCAGATGGGGCCGTTTGCCCGCTTCAAACGTTTCATCAGCAACGGCGTCGCTTTCGTCTGGGAAAATCCGCGTGAGGCCAATACCGAAGGGGGGATCTTCCCCGCCATCTTCGGTACCTTCATCATGACCCTGCTCATGAGCGCAGCCGTGGTCCCCTTTGGTGTCGTCGCCGCGATCTATTTGCGCGAATATGCTAGGCAGGGGCCGGTGGTGCGGGCCGTGCGCATTGCGGTCAATAATCTGGCCGGAGTACCGTCGATTGTCTTTGGTGTCTTTGGTTTGGGATTTTTTGTCTATGTCGTAGGCGCAAACGTGGATGAATGGCTTTTCTCTGACCGCCTACCGACCCCGACCTTCGGCACCGGTGGCATCATGTGGGCGTCATTGACGCTGGCCCTGATGACGGTGCCGGTGGTGATCGTGGCCACCGAAGAAGCCATTTCCGCGGTTCCCCGCGGCGCCAAAGAGGGCTCCCTTGCCATGGGCGCCTCGAAGTGGCAGACCATGCAACGGATCGTCCTACCAGCTTCGGCTCCGGGAATTCTCACTGGCCTGATCCTGGCGATGGCCCGCGGGGCTGGTGAAGTGGCGCCGCTGATGCTGGTCGGGGTGGTCAAACTCGCGCCCAGTCTGCCTGTGGATGGCATTTGGAAATCCACGGATATCATCCCCATGGTCCATCTAGATCAGAAGTTCATGCATCTGGGCTTTCACATTTACGACCTTGGTTTCCAGTCTCCCGACTCGGACGCGGCCAAGCCGATGGTCTTCGCGACCACCTTGTTCCTGATCCTCTTAGTCGTCGGCTTGAATATCTCGGCGATCCTGCTCCGCGAACGCCTGCGGCGCAAATACAAGGCCTCAACGTTCTGAGCCCTTGCGGACCCCATCGAGCCCCTTCGAACCCCTTCGAACCCTTTCGAGCTCTCTGCTTCCCCAGACCCTGAAATGACGAGAATCATGACCATGGAAACCAAAGATCTTAGCGCCCCGGCTCGTCCGGCGGCGGCCGCATCCTCGCTCCCCACGCAGGCGCCGGTCGCCTCGGGAGCGATCAGTATCCAGAAGTACGATTTCTTCTATGGCAAGGCCCAGGCCATCCATGCCGTCGATCTCGAGATCCCGTCTAAGCAGGTGACCGCCTTCATCGGACCTTCTGGCTGCGGCAAGTCGACCCTGCTGCGCAATTTCAATCGCATGAATGATCTCATCGATGGGATCAGTCATAATGGGGATATTCTGATCAACGGATCGTCGATCTATGCTCCCGGTTTGGAGGTCACTAGCCTGCGCAAACGCATCGGCATGGTGTTTCAGAAATCGAATCCGTTTCCGAAGACCATTTTCGAGAACGTGGTGTACGGACTGCGGGTCGCCGGGGTGAACAACAAAGCTGAGCTCGAGCGCATCTGCGAAGAGGCCCTGCGCGGGTCCGCGCTGTGGGATGAGGCCAAGGATCGCCTGCAAGAATCGGCCTTCGGCCTGTCGGGTGGGCAGCAGCAACGGCTGTGCATCGCCCGCGCCATCGCGGTGCAGCCCGAGATCCTGTTGATGGATGAGCCGTGCTCGGCTCTTGATCCGATTGCCACCGGCAAAGTCGAGGAGCTGATTTTCGAGCTCAAGAAGACCTTTACCGTCGTCATCGTGACGCACAGCATGCAGCAGGCGGCGCGGGTCAGCGATCAGACCGCTTTCTTTTATTTGGGTAAATTGATCGAGTTCGACGAAACAAAGACCATTTTCACCAATCCATCGAATAAGAAGACCGAAGAATACATCACCGGTCGCTTTGGCTGAGCACTGATCGTCTGCACGCCTCTTTCCTTCTCTGGACATTTCGGCCATGAATCAAGTTCGACATTTTGAAATCGAGATCGCTGACCTGAAGCGCTCACTTGCTGGGATGGGCGATCTGGTCCTGAGGACCTTACGGATGGCAGTTGAAGCCATTCTCGCCCCGACCATCGACGCGCGTGAGCGCGCCCGCGCCTATGAGGACCAGCTCGATAAACTCGATAGCGACATCGAAGAGCGCTGTCAGCAAATTCTTGCTCTGCAATCACCGATGGCGCGCGATCTCCGGCTGTTGGTGTCATCCATGCGGGTGACCCTGGATCTAGAAAACATCGGGGATCTCGCTGAAAGCCTAGCCAAACGCGCCACCGCCATCGCCCGTCAAGAACGGGTGATCAATCCGATTGTGCTGGAACCGTTGGGCAATCTGGCCGTCGACATGGTTCGCCGCGCGGTTGAGGTATTCATCGCTGGCGACTCCGACGGCGCCAGCCGCTTGGTCGCCGACGAAGCCGAATCTGATCGCATGACCAAGGCAGGCTACGCTGAGTTGACCCAGCGCATGCGCGACGATACGTCGCATGTGGATGAATATCTGCATTTGCATCGCGCTCTTTCGCACCTCGAACACATTTGCGATCTATCGTTGTCGATTGCCCAGGAAGCGGTCTATGCCCACCGGGGTAAACTGATCCGCCACAAGAAAGAGGAGCTTGAACGCGAACTGTGAACTGTGTTTGCGGCAGCGTGCGCATTCTGCGCACCTGCTGCGCGGAGATTCAACGCCTCGTTTTTACCTCAGCCTTCACCATCACTTCCAGACCTGATCTTTCCTATGGCGCGCATCCTCATCATCGAAGATGAACCCGATATCCAGACCGTTCTCCGCTATAATCTGGAGAAGGAGGGCCATCAGGTTGTCGTCGTCGCCAACGGCGATGATGGTTTGCACGAGGCGCGCCGCAGTCCCTATGATCTGGTGCTGCTGGATCTGATGCTGCCGGATCGTGATGGTCTAGAAATCTGCCGCCAGATGCGTTCGCGGGATGCGACTTCGCACATTCCCATCATCATGGTCACCGCCAAGGGCGAAGAAAGCGATGTGGTGGTTGGGCTCGGTCTGGGCGCGGATGATTACGTCACCAAGCCTTTCCGGGTGAAGGAATTGATGGCTCGGGTCAAGGCCCGCCTGTTGCGCGCCCGTGACGCCGCCAATGACGCCGAGCGCAAGCGGATCGAGATCGACGGGCTGGTCGTCGACCCCGTCCGCCATCGCGTCACCGTCGACGGCGCCGCGGTGAATGTCACCCTGACCGAATTTAAGCTGCTGTATTATCTCGCGTCGCATCCCGGCGTGGCCTATGGCCGCTACGATCTTCTGGACAATGTCGGTGGCGATGGTGACGCGGTGACCGATCGCACCGTCGATGTGCATGTACGCAATCTGCGCAATAAGATTCGTCCCTACGATGAACTGGTCGAGACCGTGCGTGGCGTCGGCTATCGTTTTTCCGATGGCGGGCGCGCTTGACCCGGGTTGAAGTCGGTCGGTGGCAGACCTGGCTGATCGTCACTATCGTCGCGGGCGTGTTCGCCCTGATCGTGGCGGGTCTCGCAGGTGGGGTGTTTGCGGTGTTCGCGCTCAGTGGCTGGATCGTCGCTACGATTTTGCTGGTCCTGGTCGGATGGCGATTGCGGGTGCGGGCCAGTGAACTGGTCGAGGTGAGCCGGGCCTACATTGATGGCGATTATGAGCGGCGCGCGCACATGCCGGAAGGCGCCTTGGCCACCCTGGGCTCTTCGCTGAATGCGTTGGGTGAACGGCTGCAGAATACTTCAGCGGCCCTGGCTCGTTCGACGGCGCTCTTGGACGCGGCCCTGGGTGCTCTCGAAGAGGGGGTCGCCTGTATTGATCGTCTCGATCGTGTGGTCTATGCGAATCCTGCTTACGGACATCTGGTCGGCGTCGAAGAACCCATCGGGCGTATTTTTTATCTGGACCTTGCTGATCATGGCCTGGCTAGTGCGGTCTCGGCGGCGCGTGCTGGCGAACAGGCGGATTCGGTGCAGGTGGTGCGGGGTCGCTTGCATTTGCATGCCCAGGCCGTGGCCGGCAATGGCGAGGTGGTGGTGGTCGTGCTGTACGATCGCACCAGCATCGAGCGTCTGGAGATGCGCCGGCGTGATTTTATGTCCGCGGTCAGTCACGAACTGAAAACGCCGTTGACTAGCATTCTCGGATTCGCTGAGACCGCCTTGGAAGACGCTGATATTGAACCCGCAACCACGCGCGGATTTTTTCAGCGCATCGTCCATCACGCTGAACGTCTGAGTTCGCTGGTGCGCGACATCATCATGCTGTCCCGCCTGGAAGAAGGCGAATGGGCGGGCCACCCGCAGACCATCGATCTGCGGGATATCGCCGAAAGCCTGTTGGACGATAACCGCGATGCGGCGGCGCGGGCCCAGATCCATCTCGAATTGCTTGGGGCCCATGCGTTGCCGCTCCACATCGATCCCGAACTTGTCCGCATGCTCCTGTCAAATCTGGTTTCGAATGCGATCCGCTATAATCGACCGCATGGCAAGGTCTGGCTGCGCTTGTTCGATGACGGCGGTGGGCGGGTTCGCATTGAAGTCGAAGATACCGGCATCGGCATTCCGGTTGAACACCAGGAACGCGTCTTCGAGCGGTTTTACCGCGTGGATTCGCACCGCAGTCGCCAGTCAGGCGGCACCGGTCTGGGCTTGTCAATTGTCAAGCATCTCGTGCAGCGCCTGGGTGGGCGTATTGAATTGCAAAGCGGCGCAAACGGCACCTGTTTTATGGTGCGACTCCAGGCCCAGTCCGAAAAGCCTGTTCAGGCCCTGACCGGTGGCGGCAGCGCAGTGTCGGGACAATCTGGTCCACGCCGGTAGACGGTCATCGGTGATGGCCAGCCATCCGCCGCGGGGCAACGCCAGATAGTGAGAGGCATCAGCCAGCGCCGATCAATTAATTGATCGATGAGTGCGTCGACCTGATCTTGGTTGAGGACCCCGGGAGCCTGCAATTGTTGGAGACGATGGTGTAATGATTCATGGGCGATGGTACCAGGATGGTCGCCATCGCTAAAAACATCGCTAGCGGTCAGATGATCGATGGTGATTGGAACGTCGTAGCCCATCGGTCTCTCCCGGGCCGCCCATCCTGACGATCAGGGATGAAGATGTGATGAAGATCGGCGCGACCCAAGACATCAATTCTTCATGGTCTCTCGGTGAGCTCTTCACCCGGTCGCTGACGCTGGAGGCATGATTGCAACGCGTTCCATGCTGGCCGAACCGGGCGTTCCCGCTGTCATGGCGGCAGATGGCCGACGTTTGCGTCTGGCGTTGGTCACCGAGACCTGGCCGCCGGAGATCAATGGCGTGGCGATGACCTTGAGCCGGTTGGTCGAAGGCGTGCGCGGACGTGGTCACCAAGTGGAAGTGGTGCGGCCACGGCAGCGGAGCGACAGCACGGGAAGCCAGCCGGGAGATTGCCTGCTACGCGATAGCCTGCCGGTGCCAAATTATACCGGTCTGCGCCTCGGCTTGCCCTGTGGCGGGGTTTTGGCGGCACGGTGGCGGCGGCAACGGCCTGACGTGGTGCATATTGCCACTGAGGGGCCTTTGGGGGTTTCGGCCTTACGCACGGCGCGGTCGCTGGGCATCCCGGTGACCAGCGGCTTCCACACCAATTTTCATGATTATAGCCGGCACTACCGGGTCGGCTTTCTGTATCAGATGGTTGAGGGCTATTTGCGCCGCTTCCACAATCGTACCCGGCGGACCCTGGTGCCGACGCGAGCCCAGGTTGATCAGTTGGCGGTTTCGGGGTTTCGCGGCGTTGCCGCGCTGGGTCGCGGCGTGGATATCGCCTTATTCGATCCGGCTTTGCGCCGCGAAGCGGTACGCCGCGCGTGGGGCGCCGGGCCGCAGACCCTGGTGTGTCTGCATGTCGGTCGGGTTGCGCCGGAAAAGGACATCCCGCTGGCCCTCGAGGCATTCCGGGCGATTGCCCGCGACCATTCGGACGCGCTCATGGTCGTCGCGGGTGATGGCCCTGAACGTATGCGCCTGAAAGCGCTGTATCCGGAAGTGGTGTTCACCGGGCTCCTCGATCGCGACGCCTTGGCCACCGCCTATGCCTGCGCCGATCTCTTTTTATTCCCCAGTCTCAGCGAGACTTTTGGGAATGTGGTGCTGGAAGCCATGGCCAGCGGCGTGCCTGTCGTTGCCTTCCGCTACGCTGCGCCGGCGCTGCACATGGTCGATGGCCAGACCGGCTGGCTGGTCGCCTGCGATGATCGCGCTGGGTTTATCACGGCCGCCCGTGCCGCCGCCGCCGATCCGCAGCGCGCTATGTTTGGCGCCGCTGCCCGCGCCGCCGTGTTGCCCTTATCGTGGGATGGTATTGTCGACCGCTTTTTGGAATTGATTGAAGAGGCCCGCTGCTCCACTGCTGTATCAGGAGTCCGCTCATGTTAAGTAGTCTCGCTCATTTATCCGCTCTCGACCGCAGTGTGGTGATCAGCGTCAATCGACTCAACCTACGCCCGCATCTGGCTCGATTTTTTGCCGTGGTCAGCCGTCTCGGCGATGGCGTATTCTGGTATACCCTGATGGCGGTGATCCCCTTCGTCCACGGCTGGGAGGCAGCATCTTTGTCGATGGCGTTGGCCCTGAATGGCGCTGCTTGCACCCTGATCTATAAGCTGTTGAAACTGTCGACGCGCCGCTGCCGGCCTTGCGACGCGGTTTCTGCCATGCATCGCACGGTGGCCCCGCTGGATCGCTTCAGTTTTCCTTCGGGCCACACCCTGCACGCGGTCGGCTTCACCTTGCTCACTGTGCTCGTGCAACCGGTGTGGACGGTCATCTTGCTGCCGTTCGCCATCCTGGTCGCAATTTCGCGACTCGTCTTGGGACTGCATTGGCCCAGCGATGTCATCGCCGGCGCCTGCATCGGCGCCCTGACCGCAACTATGAGCTGGTATCTCGGCTCAGGATGTGGGCTGTGGTGACCTCTTTCCCGTATATTCCCTTCCCGGCGGCATTACGACCGCCTCGATCCGTGCAGCCGGCGGCTGCACCACCCTAGGAGCTACCGTGTCCAGTGAACTCGTCGCCCTTTCCGATCTCCATCTGGGGACCCGCCACTGCCGCGGCGAACGACTGCTCGAGCTCCTGGACACCATCGATACGCGCCGACTCGTCCTCTGTGGCGATGTGATCGATTTCACCGATCCGGGCCCGCGCTGGCCGGTTCTGCACACGGTCATCTTGGAACGATTATTGACCTTGGCCCGCGACGGGATGCGGGTGGATTTATTGTGCGGCAATCACGATGGAATATTACGCGCATTTCTGCCGACGCGGATCGGCGACATCCATCTCGCCGACCGCTTGATTCTGGAATTGGGCGGTGAGCGTGTGCTGTTCCTGCATGGCGATCAGGTCGATCATCATTGCCACACCCATCCATGGATGCGTCGGGTCGGGGCCGGGTTTTATGACGGCTTGATGTATGGCTCGCATTGGGTGAACGCCGTCAGCTCGCTGTGGCGCGGCAAGCCGGTTTCTTTGGTGGCAGCGTTCCGCACGCATCTGCCGTGGGCGGCGCGCCACGTCGATCGCTTTGAGCAGGCCTGTGCTGGCCTGGCCGCCGAGGCCGACTGCACGGCAGTAGTCTGCGGCCATATTCACGTGCCCCGCCAGCGCATCGTCACCGTCGCGGGCAGACCCATCGTCTATCGAAATTGCGGCGACTGGGTTGAACACACCACCGGTTGGACCTTTACCGGCGCCGCGTGGAAAACTATCGGCGCGATCGACGTCGAACCACTGCCGAGCCTCGATCATGCGGATGGCGCGCTGGGTATCCCGGCCGAGTCTGCGCTGGCGTCATAATCGCGTTAGCGCGTGCGCAACAGGCTGCGATGAGGGCGCGGCCGCGCGCGCAGCTTTGAGCACGGCGATCTCGCCGGCGTCGTACGGACGACCATCGGAGTGAAACACTTCGTGGAACCACAGCCCGTTTTCGTCAGTGGCGGGGGTCTGCCAACTCGGCCAGGGGAGATGGGTCTGGGTACGGCCTTGGACCAAGCCCCAGTTATAGGCGCCAATTTTTTGCGCCTGCAACCACGGCGTGACCTCGGTAAATAGGCTGTTGGCGCCACGGGCCATATATTCGGTGCACCACAGCGGGCGCTGAAAACGGGCCAAGCTGGCCACCACTTTCTGCATGCCGGACAGGTTTTGATAATTGTGAAAACTGATGATGTCACTGGCATATAACTGCAAGCGCTGCAATGGCGTCAGGCCCAGATCGTCGGACCAGTCGCCCATCCACACTCCCGAGGTCAACGGCTGCGTCGGCTTTTCAGCCCGCGCCCAGCGGAATACTTCCGCCAATAACGGTTCGACCTTTTCGCTTTTTTCCGCCCCCAGATCTCGCGGTCCGTACGACGAGGTATTCGCATTGTCCGGTTCATTCCACAGGTCCCAGCCGTGAATGCGCGGATCCTCGCGGAAATGGCGGATAACGCCGCGCACGTAGGTTTCGAGTTGACGGAATGCCTGTGGATTCCGCAGGGTGGGTACGCCAGGGCTTTGCACCCACATGCTGTTGTGCACCCCGCGCTCGGGTTCGCGCTGGGTGCCCAGATGCGGGAAAGGGTGCCATACCGAATCGAAAAAAACGAACAACGTACTGATGCCGTGCTGATCGGCGATCTGGAGATAGGTTTCGATGCGTTCGAGGAAACCCGACGCATCGTCAATCCAGAACAGGTCATGCAAAAAGACCCGCATCGCGTTCATCCCGGCCGCGGCCGCCCAGCCCAGCTCGCGGTCGATGGTAGCGGGGTCGAACGTTTCCACCGACCACATTTCAAGCTGGTTGCCCGCCGTGCTGGGGCAGAAATTCGCTCCCATCAGCCAGGGCAGACGCTGATGCCAGGCCTGGGCCTGGGCCGGGGTCCAACGCTGGGCAAGGAGGTCGGCGGCAATGGGATGTTGCATGAGGGCGACTTTCGCGGGCGCAGCGGTGGTTCCTGACTGCGGCTACCGCACGCTAGAAGCCCTCTGATCCCGGGACTATGGGTCAGATCATGGCCAACCTGGGTGAAATCCACGGGTACGGCCTGTCACCCCCGCTGGGTTCATACTGATATTGCAGGTTCGACCTATCCCAGCACACTGGCCTCATGATCCGTCTGACCCGTCTGACCGGTGAAGCCCTCGATATCAACCCGGCGCAGATCGAGTCGGTGGAGCAGGGCCACGATACGCGGGTGACGTTGATCAGTGGGCGGCAATTGTTTGTCCGGGAAACTACGGACGCCGTGGCGGCGCTGGTTGCGTACCGGCTCTATGGGGATCCGAAGCCGCCTGCAGCGCCTGCTGAGTCCGATGCGGATCTCCGCCCTCGTCAGGGATAAGGGATCCAGTCGATATCGTTGACTAGGCGGCGCACGGCGGTGGTGGTGCGCCCATCACTGAAGGCGCGGTCCAGAGCGGCGACGCGCTGGCGCAGAGCGACGAGCTGGCGGAGCTGGTCCGGAGTGCCGGTACTGCTGCCATCGGGCAGGGTTGCGGTGGCGATCTCTAAATCGCGCAGTTCCGCAGTGATCGCGTCACGTTCGCTGGTATTGATGGTGCGTTCGGCGGTACCCAGCAGGGCGCGCTGAACGCCGGATTGGCCATCTTTCTTATGCGCGCCCGCGCTGGCGGTGCGGCCTTGGCAGCGAAATACCCAATCTGCGGTGCCGATACGGGTGAAGGCGCTGGGCGTACTGCGCAATAATTCGGAATTGATCAGATACGGGAATCCGGTGGCCGGACAGACGCTAAGTTCACGGTTGCGCAGACGGGCCTGCCAGGCTTCTCGCGATTCCTGTGGCAGCGGTTGCGGCAGGCGCGCGATGCCGCCGAGATAGGGACGCAACAGGGTATCGGCAGCGAAGGGCTGCTGCGGTTCCCACGGCATGAGGGGGGTCGGATTACGAATGGCCGGAAAAGCGGCGCCACCGTGATCCTCGACGTAGAGCGCCACCGCCTGGCCCATACGCAATAAACGCACCCGGCACATTTCGTCGGTGTGATCAGGGCGCAGATTGCGCGACACGGCGAATAATAAGCCCATCAGGGTGATGGTGATGGTCAGGACCAGGATGACTTTCAGGACCTGATTCATGGCTGATTCAGGGCTGGTTCAGGGTAAGGGTGACGACCTGGGCCAGCGCGGCGGGGTCGGCGCGATCGGCAATGCCGTGCACCGGCAGGCCACAGCGGTGCATGGCGGCAGCGGTTTCGGGACCGATGGCAAAACAGCGCATGCCCGAGCGCAGCAAGTCTGCGAGCTGGGCCGGCGGCAGCGCTGCGACAAAACGTTCCGCTGTCGCGGCGGAGGCAAACGTTGCTGCATGCAGATCGACACAGTCGCTGAGATCAGGTTCGGCGATCGGCACGGTGCG
>Ga0105046_10015689_pt1 | contig 11642 bp, 7 predicted proteins | sample MAT03_FD_78385 | JGI IMG/M metagenome (GOLD analysis project Ga0105046, IMG submission 78385) | Freshwater microbial communities from Lake Fryxell liftoff mats and glacier meltwater in Antarctica - MAT-03 (megahit assembly) | ecosystem: Environmental > Aquatic > Freshwater > Ice > Liftoff...
AAAAAAAGATGATCGGGATCCTTATTTATGGGCTCAACTAGGGTATTGTTACAATAATAAAAAAGACTGGAAAAATGCCTTTACCTCTTTTCACAAGGCCAGGTATTACAATCCTTCCCTGGTAGTGGTGAATGAAGGCTTACTAAGAGTACATATGTACGATTACAAATTCCCTGATAGCGTAGGTTATTACGTGAAGGAAATGGTGCGACCAGATTCTTTGAATCCGATGGTATATCAAACACTGGGGAATATTTTCGCAGAGTTTAAAGAATACCAAGAAGCCATCAAAATGTTTGACGTGTCGCTTTCCATTGATAGCTTAAATCCTGATACCTGGAAATCAGTTGGATATACTTATCAGGCCATGGGGAAAGATACTGTTGCTATCAATAGTTTTGTGAAGGCCTGGGAAATAGACAGTACCGATGCCAACACTTACAATATGTTGGGTAATTTGTATTTTGGACTGGCGCGCTATCAACAAGCGCAGTACTTATATGGCAAAGCCATTGAGTATAATCCGGAGAATGCCGTCCTTTTAAGTAATTACGGACAAGCTTCAGAAATGGCAGAGGACCCACTGCTTGCGGAACAATATTATCGGCTGTCATTGAAAAAGGATGTTACGTACGCCCATGCTTATTACCAATTGGCCATTTTATACAGCAAACAGCATAAAAATGAAGCGGCCATCCGGGAGTTAGGGGAGGCGGTGAAGTTTGGAAATTACAGCAAAGCGACGATTGAAGCAGACAATTTCTTTTCCCCGCTGAGAAATGAGCCCGGCTATTTGGAGTTGATCAAAAAAATGAAATGACGATCATTCCTTCATTGTATGAAATGCCGCCATTCAGCCGGCATCCTTTCACTTCAATTAACCATTTTTAGCTGAGCGGAACGCTCATGTAGAAAACATGAAAACCTTCTTTGTTTTTACCTTTGTATTGTAACGGGGCTTTGATCATGTCAGCGCGTGCATAAAGATTTGTATACCCCCATTCGCGTTTCTCTATATCCAGGTTTCCATTGTGGAGGAAACTGATATTAAGCGTTTTTTTCAATTTCACATCCACCACAACCGCATTGGCTCCCGATTCGTGCGAAAGTTGCAATATCTGCTCAGTCATTCTGTACACAACCAATGCAGTTTGATGACTGATATTTCGAAGGAGAGGTGCAGAAATGATATCGATATCTAATTTATTTTCATCACCAAAATTTTCAATCAACTCCCTGATCAGGCAACTGTAATCATCTTTGTCAAAAGTTGTAGGTGTAATTTTTTTGGATAGATTTCTGATTGCTTCAATTACGACTCCAATATTATTGATGCCTTTTTTAAGAAAGGGTAAACTCAGGTCTTTGGCTTGTTGTGCCATTTCAATGTAGAGTTTTGCTGCTGCCAGTGTTTGAAGATGGTTCTCGTGTAGCTCAGTCGCAATTTGTTTAAGTTCATCATCAAATTTTCGAATATGCATACCCGTTAGTTCTTTTTCGGCGGCAATTGTTTTTTCAGTCTGCGCTATTAGCAGCTTATTCTTTAAACGCATCTGCAACAAACTATTAACCTGTTTGGCCAAAATCTTTAAAGCTGTAATTTGATGCTCACTTAACTCCGTTTTTTTGGTTTTATCCATCACGCAAATCGTTCCAAGGGCATGCCCATTATCACTGTAAATAGTAGCTCCTGCATAAAAAGCAATCGAAAGGCCACCAGTAATATTTGGGTTATCCCTGAATCTATCATCTTTTTTTGTATCAAGAACAATCATCACATTGCCTTCCAGAATGGCATGACTACAAAAAGAAATTTCTCTGGAAGTTTCAGACACTTGTATGTTTAAGGTAGACTTAAACCATTGTCTATCTTCATCTATAAAAGTAATAGCTGCAAGTTCGCAGTTGCAGATGTTTGCAGCAAGTTTGGTGAGATCATCAAAATCCTGTTCTGCTTCCGTATCTAAAATATCATACGATAACAGATCTTTTAACCTGTTTGTTTCGTCTAAAGGGATACGCGGGCTGATCATATTAAATGCTGTTACAACGGGCACAGTGTCAACTGTAAAATTCGTTGAGTTATTTTAATTAAATTGCTTGAATACTCTCTTTTGAGCCTAGATACTAATTAAAAGAGATGAATGTTAATACAAAACTAACATTACACTGTACCATACAATGTAGTTATTCCCGTAAAAAAATGTAGTAAATATATTTACATATACATGTAAAAAGCAACAGTCTTTGTATTTTTTGCTGTACTAGTAATGCCAGGCAGAAATTCATTTTACAATATCTTTCTTGCGGCTAAAATTTCTTTTGCTTTTTGTACGCTATGGTTTATTAAATGTGGACTTGTTTCGGATTATTTCGGTGCAGAAAAGTACATTGATTAATTTCTGCATCAATTTAGCAATGTTTTTTTTTTGTAATAAAAGCTGGCGTATGGCCAGCTTTTATCTTAACACTTCATATTTTGTATGAACACTTTATTTTTTCTTTCTCGCCATCACTTTCTCAGCAGCAGCTACAATAAAATCGGCATCCAAGCCGTATTTGGTCAATAACTCAGTTGGTTTGCCGCTTTCCCCAAATGTGTCATTGGTGCCAATATATTCCATTGGAATGGGGTAATCTTTCACTGCCACCTGTGCAATGCTATCGCCCAAACCTCCGATGATATTGTGTTCTTCTGCAGATACTGCACAGCCTGTTTTTTGAATAGACGCAAGTACAGCTGCCCTGTCTAAAGGCTTAATCGTATGTATGTTGATCAGATCTACGCTGATCCCTTTTCCTTTTAATATTTTAGCAGCTTCTACCGCTTTCCAAACGAGGTGGCCGCATGCAAAAATGCTGACGTCAGTTCCCTCGTTTAGTACCTGTGCCTTTCCAATAATGAAATCTTCTTCTTTGGTAAAAATAGGCCATACTGGTCTGCCAAAACGGAGGTAAACCGGACCTTCATAATCAGCGATTGCTTTTGTAGCTGCCTTGGTTTGGTTGTAATCGCAAGGAACAATCACCGTCATGCCCGGCAACATTTTCATCAAGCCAATGTCTTCTAAAATTTGGTGCGTTGCGCCATCTTCTCCAAGTGTGAGTCCGGCATGTGAAGCACATATTTTTACATTTTTGCCACTGTAAGCAACGCTTTGTCGAATTTGATCATATACCCTACCTGTACTAAAATTGGCGAATGTGGTAGTATAAGGAATTTTACCTCCAATGGTAAGTCCGGCAGCAATGCCGATCATATTCGCTTCTGCAATTCCACACTGTATAAATCTTTCCGGAAATTCTTTGATGAATCCACCGAGTTTCAATGATCCTGCGAGGTCGGCAGTGAGTGCTACTATATTTACATTGCTTCTGGCTGCTTCCAGAATACCGTCTCCAAAACCGCTGCGGGTATCTTTGTTACCGGTTACTTCAATTGTATTGAGCATAGTTGATTTTAATTTGGTTCGCAAGATAATAAATAAGTGAATAAGGGAAGGGGTGAAAGCAAAGAGAATATCCAAACTTCTTATTTGTGGCCTTGCAACTTTGTTGTGAAATGCGTTATCTATAAGTGGCTATCCTTTCAATTTTTTTTCCCATTCCCATGCAGTATGCATCATGTCTTCGAGGTTGTATACTGGCTGCCATTGCAGCTCTTTAACAGCTTTGTCATTATTAGCATAAATGGCCACCACATCGCCCGCACGCCTTGGACCAATGGCGTAGTTCAATGATAGTCCGCTTACTTTTTCAAACATATGAATAACTTCCAGCACGGTATTGCCATTGCCACTGCCCAGATTAAAGACATCACAGTTGCTGTCGTTTTTTCCTTCCATTAAATAATGCAATGCCAGTGTATGGGCATGTGCAATATCACCTACATGAATGTAGTCTCGCACGCAACTTCCGTCTCTGGTATCGTAGTCGTTACCCCAAACCTGCATCTGCGGTAATTTACCAATGGCTGTTTGTGTGATAGCTGGTATTAAATTGGCTGGTCTTCCAATGGGGATCTCCCCAATTAAATTAGAAGGATGTGCTCCTACTGGATTAAAGTAACGAAGCAAGATGGCTTTCTGATCTTTTAAACTGTTGATGGTTTGTCGTACGATGGCTTCGCCCATTTGTTTGGTACTTCCATAAGGGCTTTCTGCTGGCTTTTCTGGTGTGAGTTCTGTTACTGGAATGTTAGTTGGATTACCATAAACCGTGCAGGAAGAAGAAAATACAAAAGAAGGAATCTTGAATTCGGATACGCATTTTAAGATATTCACCAACGAGCTGAGGTTGTTTTCAAAGTACAGCAAGGGCTGTTCTACCGATTCACCAACCGCTTTATAGGCCGCAAAATGTATGATGCCAACAATGTCATTGTTCTCCTGAAAAATGGCGTGTGTATCATCAAAAATGCAAAGATCTACGTTATAGTTCTTGACCTTCCTTCCGGTGATGGCTTCTATGCCATCTAATATAGCCGGGTTGCTTCTGCTATTGTTGTCAACAGAAATTACTTCAAATCCGTTGTCGATCAAATCAACAATAGTATGTGATCCGATATAACCACATCCTCCTGTTACCAGAATTTTTTTCATGTTACAAAGAAAACAAAAAAAGGCACCCGATGTGGGTTGAGCGACTTTTTATAATGAATCAATTTTTTTTTGTTACAAGATGGCCTTAAAGAACCAATACACCAGTGCGGCCAATGCGCCACTTACAGGTATAGTGAGTACCCAGGCCCAAATTAGCGTCACCGTTACGCCCCATCTCACCGCACTCAAACGTTTGGTAGCACCCACTCCGATAATGGCACCAGTGATGGTATGAGTGGTACTAACAGGAGCACCTAAGTTAGCTGCAGTAAACAAAGTGATGGCGCCCGCTGTTTCTGCGCATACACCTTCCAGTGGGGTCACCTTAGTGATTTTAGTACCCATTGTTTTTACAATCTTCCAGCCACCACTCATGGTACCAACGCCAATGGCAGTATAACAAGCCAGCGGCACCCAATTGGGCATCTGGCTAAATTCCTGAATTTGTCCGCCTGCTATCAAAGCTGCAGTAATGATTCCCATTACCTTTTGTGCGTCTGCACCGCCATGCCCAATACTAAAAGCAGCAGAAGATACCAGCTGTAATTTTTTATACATATTGCCCGTGCGATAAGCATTTTCGCCTCTCAGATAATTGTAAAAATAAGAAAGAATAAATACGATGCCCAAGCCAGCCAAGGCATACCTTTCAAAGTCATTTTTGAAAGGTACCAAGAGCACACAGGAAACAACGATGGTAGTGATAATCGCAAACTTGAGCCAAAAACTTCGTTGTATAGTAATGAGGGTAATGAAGATAGCTATAAACATACCGATCAATGGAGCCAATACAATAAAAATGACAGTCTTCATAATCATGGCACTATCAATACTCGAAAATCCTGCGGCAGCAATAGCAGCACCTGCAAACCCACCAATCAGTGTGTGTGAAGAGGAGGAAGGTAGGCCGTACCACCAGGTGAGTAAATTCCAAAAGATAGCAGCAATCAAACCAGATAAAATGATGGTCATTCCTTCTGCCCCATTTACTACATCTGGTTTCACCGTTTTGGCTACAGTGTTCGCAACCGCATGTTCACTGAAAACGAAGAATGCTACAAAGTTGAAAAATGCTGCCCAAATTACTGCCTGAAAAGGCGTGAGTACTTTGGTACTAACAATAGTGGCAATAGAGTTGGCTGCATCATGAAAGCCATTGATATAATCAAACACCAGAGCCAGCACTATAATTACAATGAGAATTGTTGCCATAAGTTTTGAATCAACCGGGTTAATAAACAGCCAAGGCTATTTTTAAGGTGAGTTATTTTATTTTCTGATAAACCGTAGCCAGGTATTTTTTAAAGAGGTAGCTTTTGAGGGCTTAAGCGTATTTAACAATAATAGACTCTATCACATTGGCTGCATCTTCACACTTATCTGTCACAATTTCCATCACCTGGTAAATCTCTCTTTTTTTGATCACCTCTTTTGCATCGGGCTCTGTTGCAAATAATCTTTCAATACTCATGTCAAAAATATCATCTCCCTGATTTTCAATGCTATTAATGGCAACCAATGCATCTGTAATTTGACGCATGTTTTTCATGTTACGCAATTCCGTAACCGCTTTGTGAACGTGTATAGATCCCAATGCGATGAGGTCTGCAAATTTTCTGATACCTATATCGTCTGGATTTACCCTGTAAAAATTAATTTTTTTGGCTGAAGCATAAATATAATCTGCAATATCATCCAAGGCATTGGCTAAATAATGAATGTCTTCTCTGTCGAAGGGCGTGATAAAGTTTTTCCCTAGTTCTGTAAAGATGCGATGGGTATAATCATCATTCACGTGTTCCATATCCTCCAAATCTTTGATCAGTTTCCCTCTGCGATCGAAGTCTGGTTCGTTCACCACTTCTTTTAGTTTTTCACCCATTTTCACCAATTCTTCTGCTACACTTTCAAACAATTGATAGAATACCCTGTCTTTGGGTAGAAATATCTTCAAAATAGAATTTAAACCTGCCATATTCAATTATTTTGGGCAAAAATAAATAGATCGCCTACTTAACTTGCAGCATTAATAATGGTAACAATTTGGTAACATAGAGTTAATGTTAATTTGTTACAAAAACAAAATCTTCTGCAATACCCAGTTGCTAATAAACGATGATATCCTTTTTTTGAGTAGGGCAACAGGGATATGACAATGTTTAAAAGATCTCAGTATATTAAACCCACTCATAAAAAAGGGCAAGGTATGATTTATCATCATTAATATTTTTGTCGCATTTGTTTTAAGTACTTATTGGTAAGAAACATGCTTATGCAACAAAATGAGGAAAATTTTTTGAAGTGAACCCGACCTTGCTGTAATGTGGAGCTTTGACATGTAGTGAAATTCATTCATTATAATCCAATATTATAAGCGTAAGGGATTTTTAAACCTTCAGGAGATGGCTCCATGATGCGCTGCTCCGATATCAAAAACTCTCCTGTAAATTTACCAAAATATAGATACAATTGTTTGTATCTGAATTTCCGGGTGGGAGTTGGGCCTTGATAACATTCGCTTAACACAGGCGTAACAATCCCATAACATTCTGTTCACATTGGCGTAACAATTAAAAGCTCTCTTTGTGCCTCAAAAGAGAAGAGATATGTTTAAACAGTTATTTGCTTTATTAACCCTACTATTTTCCACACTTTTTGCTCAATCTCAGGATACTCAGTTTACCGGGAAAGTATCTAATAGCAAAAACGAAGTACTTGCCGGGGCTACCGTTTTGGTGGTGGAATCAGGCAGACAAACCACTACTGATGCAGACGGACGTTTTGTAGTAAACTTAGAAAAAGGGAAAAAATACAGCATCACCATTTCTAACACTGGTTACAATACCAAAACTATTAATGAAATCGAATTGTCTACGAATGCAGACAATAACTTTATAGAAATTATTTTAGAAAACAACGCAAAAACAGATTTAACGGGCGTTACCGTTGTAGCTACTTCCCGCAGACAGGAAAATACCAATGCATTGATTGCTTTTCAAAGGAACAATACTTCTTTGTCGAGTGGGCTAGCTGCAGATTTTATCCGCCGTACCCCTGATAAAAATACCGGTGAAGTATTGCGTCGTGTGAGTGGTGCATCTATTCAAGATAACAAGTTTGTGATCATCCGGGGTTTGTCAGACAGGTACAATTCTGCCTATATCAACGGCGCCGCATTGCCTAGCAGTGAGCCAGATAAAAAAGCTTTTTCTTTCGATGTTATTCCGTCCTCCCTGATCGATAACATCATCATCAATAAAACAGCCACCCCTGATTTAACGGGTGAATTTGCCGGTGGCCTGGTACAAATCAAAACAAAAGACATTCCTACTTCTAACCAATTGATGGTTGGTTTTTCTCTCGGCTTCAATACGCAATCCGTGTTCGAAGATTTCACGGGCAATGCCAGAGGTGACAAAGATTGGTTGGGTTTTAGCGATAGGGCTCTAACGGACGCTTATCCAAGAAAATACCTTGCCTATTCAGCACTTCCTAACGAAGAACGCTTAAATGTTGCCCGTTCTTTCAACGACAGAGCGTATGATGAAGCAGGCTCCACGGCTGGCCCGATACAACAATACAACCTTACCTGGGCCAATGTAAAACGTTTCAAAAATGGGGCAGCTTTTGGAAGTATATTAGGACTTACTTACAGAAATTCAAAGCTGTTGTTTGACGCTACCAAAACCTTGTTTGAAAGAGGTAACAGCGGACAAGCATTTTTTGATTATACAGATCGTCAGAATAAGTACAGTGTGAATGCTGGTGGTATTGCCAACCTCGCCTGGACCTACAAGAAAAATAAAATTGCTTTCAAAAACTTATTCAACCAGTTGTTGGAAGACAACTATTACAGCCGTACTGGTATCAATACCGAAAATTTGCAGGATGTATTCCTCAGATCGTCTGTACTAAACCAACGGAGTTTGTATTCTGCACAGTTAGAGGGTACCCATGAGTTGCCATTCAAACAAGTAAAGTGGGAATGGAACTTGAACTTTTCTGTAAATGATAAATCACAACCCGATTTACGTGTTCAAACTTATGGTAAGTCAATCGGTGTAAATGAACCCTACAGAATTAATCTTAGAGGAAATAATACCAATCGTTTTTACAGCGAGTTGAACGATAAAGCATTTGGATATACCACTTCATTTACCTTGCCTTTCCAAATGGGTGACCACAAACAAAGTTTGAAAGTGGGCGGATCATCTACCATCCGTTTGAGAGATTTTAAAGCATTCATCTTTGGTTATTCCGAACCAACCGATCAGTCTTTGAATACCTTGCCGTATAACCAAATTTTCAACAACGAAAATATTAGAGAAGGCGGATTTAACATGATCACGGATCTGCAAAATCCACAAGATAAATACTATGGTGTGTCTGCCATTAGTGCAGGATATATCATGCTTGATAACAAGTTAAGTGAGAAAATAAGATTGGTGTGGGGTTCACGTTTTGAATATTTTGAGCAATTTTTAAAATCGAATGTTCAAGGAACAGACAAAGCACAGATTGTAAACACTGATAAATTCGACTTCCTACCTTCTGTAAACCTGACTATCAGTACCAACCAAAAAACAAATATCCGTATCGCAGGTTCCCGAACGGTAGCAAGACCAGAGTTTAGAGAAGTTGCTCCATTTACTTTCTTTGATTTCGAACAACTTGCTTCAACTGCCGGTACTTCAGACCTAAAAAGGAGTAGCATTATCAATGCAGATATTCGTTACGAGATTTATCCTAAAGCTGGTGAGCTGGTTTCATTTGGAGCTTTTTATAAAAACTTTACAGATCCGATCGAACTTCGTTTGAATAGTGCCAGTGTAGCAACGCGTCGCCAATACCAGTTCCAGAATGCTGAATCTGCGGGTTTATTTGGGGTAGAAGCAGAGTTCAGAAAGAATCTTTCTTTCTTCAATAGCAAGGAAGATGGCTGGTTGAGCAAACTATATTTCAATGGCAATGCCACTCTTATTTTCTCTGAAGTAAGTTTAGGTAATGTAGATGCCAATGGCGATAAATTACCATCTACTACCAGACCACTACAAGGTCAATCTCCTTACCTGATCAACGCAGGTTTCCAATACGACGGTGAAAAGGGTACAAATATTTCTCTATTGTATAATAGAATAGGAGAGCGTCTGGCATTGGTTGGAAATAGTGATTTCGGAGATATCTATGAGCAACCAAGAAATCTGCTCGATTTCCAGATCAGTCAAAAAGTAATGAAAAACAAAGGGGAAGTTAGGCTTACCGTAAGTGATATTTTCAACAACGCTTTTGCTACTTATGAGAACAGAGATGAAAAACGTACTTACGATCCATCTGTAGATAGATTTTTCAGTAGCTACAAACCAGGCACCACTATTACAGTCGGCTTCAATTACAATTTCGATCTAAAATAATTCAAGGGGAATAAAAATTACTAAACACACAAACACAATTGATATGAAAAAAACGCTCGCTTTAATGGCCATTACTGCTACTCTTGCAACAGGCTGTGTTAAAGTTGAAATCGACGACTCTACTACCAACAATGGCGGTGGTAACACTGGATTCGGTACTTTACAAGAACAAATTATTGCTACCAAAATCCTCACGGGTAATGTAAATGAAGTAGTAGAATTACCAAAAGGCAAATACACTTTAAAAGGGTACGTTTTTGTAACTGACAGAGCAACACTTCGTTTTGCAGCAGGATCGATCATTGTGAGCGATACCATTCAAAAAGGTGCATTGATCGTAGAAAGGAACAGTCGTTTATTTGCAGAAGGAACTGCAACGGAGCCCATCATTTTCACCTCAGGTAAAGCCCCTAACCGACGTACTCCTGGCGATTGGGGCGGCATCGTTTTGTTAGGCAATGCACCTACTAACCGCAGCACACCTCCCATTATTGAAGGCGGCATTAATAGTATTTATGGCGGTAATATCACTGCAGACAATAGCGGTTCATTGAAATTTGTGCGCATAGAATTTGCTGGTATTGCTGCTGATCCTAATTCTGAAATCAATGGTCTTACGTGTGGTGGTGTTGGAAGTGGAACTACTTTAGAAAACATTCAGGTGTCTTACGGAAATGATGATGCTTACGAATTTTTTGGTGGTACCGTAAACGCAAAAAATATCATCGCCTTTGCAACCGCGGATGATGATTTCGATTTCGACTTCGGTTATATTGGAAGAATTCAGTTCGGTATCTCTCTGAGAGATCCATTGTTTGTAGATGGTGGTGATGCAGGTAACGGTGTTGAGTGCGACAATGACGGTACCGGAACAGTAGCTAGTCCACGCACCAGGCCTCAGTTGAGCAACTTCACTTTTTGCGGTCCAAACGGTGCCGCCAATACTGCTGCCAACCACAACTTTAACACCAGGTGGAGAAGAAGTACCCATTTCGTTTTGCGCAACTCCATCTTGATGGGGTATGCAAAAGCTGGTTTCCAGTTTGAAAGTGATTCTACTGCTCAAGCATACATCGACGGTCGCTCTTCATTCCGTCACAACTTAGTGCATGCAGTTGTGGAACCTTTTAGGGTAAATAGTACCTCTTTGATTAATGCAGCAAGTGTACAATCTAAAGCAGAGGGTGTGGATAGTTCTAAAACTTATGCCAATGCTAACGATATTATGTTAGAAAACCCATTCAACCTTACTGCTCCAAACTTTGCTCCAAAAGCGGGTAGTCCTGCTACTGCTGCAAACGCTGCAAGTTTTGTTGGCTTATCTGGTTTTACTACCACTACCTACTCAGGCGCTGTAGGAACTACCAACTGGCTACAAGGATGGACCAGCTTCACACCAAGAACAAATACTTATTAATACATTAGTGAAAACAATATGAAAAACACCGCTTACTTTTGTAAGCGGTGTTTTTTTAAGCAATATTTTAAAGAATGAAAATAATATATTTTACAACAACAATTTGTATGCTTTTACTTTTTGCATGCAACAACAATTCAGATAATAAACAAACAACACGGAGCGCCGAAGTAGCAGATACTGTAAAATTGGTTTCCATTGCAGAACTTGATA
>Ga0105046_10015690_pt1 | contig 11642 bp, 10 predicted proteins | sample MAT03_FD_78385 | JGI IMG/M metagenome (GOLD analysis project Ga0105046, IMG submission 78385) | Freshwater microbial communities from Lake Fryxell liftoff mats and glacier meltwater in Antarctica - MAT-03 (megahit assembly) | ecosystem: Environmental > Aquatic > Freshwater > Ice > Liftoff...
CCAACCGCCGCGTCACCGACCAGGAAGACGTTGTCGGGCTTGAGATCGCGGTGAACGATGCGCTGCTGATGCGCGGCGCTGAGCGCCTGCAGCATCCCGTAGACGATGGGGCCTGCCTGCTCCGCCGTGAGGATCTTGCGGTCGTGGATGTATTGCGAGAGCGGCTGCCCCTTCAGCAGCTCCATCACCAGGTACGGCGTGCCGTCCTCGGCGGTGCCGTGCTCGTAGATCTTCGCGATGTTCGGGTTGTTGAGCTGCTGGCACGCCTGGGCTTCGGCGAAAAATCGCTGGAGGATGCTCTCCTCGGTGACGAACTCGGGATGCAGCACCTTGAGCGCGCGCACGCCTTCGCCGTTGACGCCGTGGCCCTCGTAGACGGCGCCCATGCCGCCTTCGCCGAGCAGGCGAATGAGCTTCCATCGGCGGCTCAGGACCGCGCCGACGAGCTGCTGCGCCGAGCTCTCTTCCATGGCTGGCGGCAATCTACGACAAGCCGAGCCTTCGCGACACCGCCACGGGTGACCCCGTGATCACCGAGAAGATGCGCCCGGCTCGCGGGCCGGCTCATCAGGTCGGTCTTCGGAGCCGTCGGTCTCCGGGGCGACGCAGGCGCGGCGCGGGGTGAAGAAGATCTCGCCCCGCGGCCCTGGCGAACCGAGCAGATCGTAGGCGGCGAGGCTGCCCAGAACGCGCTTGGTGTAGAGGCGGGTCTCGCGGTAGGGGATGGTCTCGACCCAGAGATCGAAGTCGAGCGAGGGTCGCTCGTCGCACCAGCGAACGACGGCGAGCGGCCCTGCATTGTAGGACGGCACCGCGAGCAGGGGCTGATGCGGAAAGCGGCGGCGGAGCTGACCGAGGAAGCGCGCGCCGAGCCGCGTGTTGATCTCCGGCTTCTGAAGCGCGTCGTCGTCGAAAGGCAAGCCGAGGGGCCTTGCGATCGTTCGGGCCGTGCCGGGCATCAGCTGCAGCAGACCGCGCGCCCCCGACTTCGACAGGGCAGTGGGTGAGAACGCTGACTCCTCCCGCATGATCGACAGGATGAGCGGCTCGCCGACACCGGTTTCGGTGGACGCGGTCGCGACCTCGGAGGCGAACGGACGCGGATAGGCGAGCTGCCAGGCGGCGGTCGCCCCGCCAAACGGTCCGGCAGTGAGCCACGCATCGAAGTCGGCCTCGCCCGGCGTCGCTTCGTTCTCCGACACGTTGCGCAGAAGGGACGACGCGCGGACAGGATCGGACGGCGCGACGAGACGCGCCAGCCACCAGCGAAGCCCGGGGCTGGGCGGCGTGGAGCCCTCGGCCTGGCCCGACAGCTCCGCCTCCGCGCCGGCGACATCACCCGCGACGGCGAGATCGAGCGCACGACGAAGAACGTCGGACGAAAGCTCCTCGGCGGACGGATCGGGAAGCGGCGGCGCTGCACTGGCGCGTTGCTTGGCAAAGGCGAGTGCGAGCGCTCCTGCGCCGCGCTCCATCTCCTCGAGACGCGCGTAGGCCAGCGCGCCGTAGTAGGTCGCGGCTCTGCGGATCACGACGTCGCGGTAGGCCGCGCGCGCACCCGCCGCGTCGCCCAGCTCCTGCCGGGCGCGACCGAGGAAGTAGTCGAACCGCCCGGCGCGGAGATAGCTGCGTTCGCGCCGGGCCGCGTCCTGAACCGTCGTGAGCGAATCGCGCGCGCGATCCCACCGCCCGGCGACCATGTCCTGCTGGGCAATGAGGAACACCGCGTCGAAGACGACATCGCCGCTCGGATAGGTCGCGGCAGCGTTGCCGGCGAGGACCGCTGCGGCTGGCACGTCGTTGCGGTCCAGCGCGGCGCGCACGCGCTCGACGCGCGCGTCGTCGGCGAAGCGGCTCGTCGGAAATTCCTTCTCCACCCGAGCGAAGCGCGCCTCCGCCTCGGCTGCGCGCTCGGCGCGGGCTGAGGCCTTGGCGGCCGCGAACACCACGTCCACGTAGTCCGGCTGGGTGCGGCACGCCTCGATGGCGAAACCGTGAGCGTCGGCCGACTCGGCCTTGCGCTTCACTTCGCCGAGCGCCTCGCCGCGCACGCGATGGAGCGCGCAAGCGTCGTCGCCAATCGCCTTCTTGCCCTCCGCCTTCATCAGGCGATCGAGCAACGTGACGGCAGCGCGCGCGTCCTTGCTGCGAAGCTTGGCGCGCGCCGTCTCGATCTTCTCCGCGAGCGACGACCCAGCGACGGCGGCCCGCTTGTCGCGAGGCAAGGTGTCCAGGGCGCGCTTCTCGAGCGCGTACGCTTCGCTTGCGATCGAGCCGGTGGCGAGACCGACGATCCGTCGTGCGGCGCGCGCCGCGAGCGCTGCGCGATCGGCGCCCGGCTTGACGAGGAGCGCGCTCGCCACGCGCAGCGCAGCGGTCAGCGACCCTGGCGGGCGGCGCGAACGCGAGAGAAACGCGTCGAGATCGCGCGCACCCTCCTGGGCGTCGCCGGCACGAATGGCCGCCTCGGCGTGGAGGAGTCGAAAGCGATCACTCGTGCGTGACGCCGGCGCGATCGCTTCGAGCCGCGCCAGGGCCGAAGCGTGCTTGCCCTGCGCGATCTCTAGCGCAGCGATCTCGGTTCGCGCCGCCGGTGCCAGGATCGGCGAAGCGCCGGCGACACGCTCGTAGGCGTCGACCGCGCCCATCGGGTCGCCCCCGTCCCGACGCAGCGTCGCGGAAATCAAGCGGAGGCGCGCCACCGTGGCCGCGTCGGGAGTGGACGCGAATCTCGGCGTCGTCGCTTGCTGCACGAACGCATCGACGGCGCGCGCCGCTTCGAGCCGCTTGCCCAAGGCGCGCAGCTCGCGCGCCGCGACGAGACGTGGATCGGCCAGCGGACCGGCCAGCGGATCAGGGGGAACGGTCCGAGCGAAGAGCGGGCTTGTCGCGAAGGCCGACTCGGCGCCCGGCGCGATGGAGTCCGCGCCATCGGCCGAAACGTGACCCGGCAGCCACGCCGGTCGCGGAGGCGGCGCGCGCGACGGGACGTCGCTCGACTCGGCCGAAGCGCCGGCGCACCCGGCGAGCGCGGCGAGCGCGACGAGCGCGACGAGCGCGACGATAGGGCGGCGCCAGGCTCGCAGGGCGCTCATCGAACCATGGTGCCGACACCGGTATCGGTGAACAGCTCGGCGACGACGTTGTGCGGTACGCGCTCGTCGATGAGATGCACCGTCTCCACGCCGCCCTCGAGGGCGCGCACCACCGCGCGGATGCGCCCGGAGAGCGCCGGCTCGATGGCGCCTTCACGAGCCCGCGCGGCGAGCGCGTCAGCCGCGATGACGCTCACCAGCTCGCCCTGGACGACGAGACCAGGCCCTTCGCACAGGAAGAGGAGCTTCTTGGCGCCGCATGCGATCGCGATCTCGGCGGCGATCGCGTCGGGATCCAGCCCGGCCTCGCGCGCCGCGTCGGGCAACGCCCACGAGGCGCACACCACCGGCACGTAGCCCTTGGCGAGGAGCGTCTCGACGACGTCAGGATCGACGCTGGGCACTTGAGGCACGGCTCCGCCGGCAAAGCGGGGGGAACGCGCGCGGAGCAGATTCCCGTCCGCGCCGGAAAGCCCGACCGATCGCGTCCCGGCGCGGCCGAGCGCGGTGACCATCGCCTCCGAGTCGCCCTCGGCCTGCAGGAGGATCACCGACAGGCCCACAGCCTGCAGCAGACGGACATCGCCCGCGAGCCGCTCGATCAGCTCGGGCCGCGCCGTCGTCGCCGTGCCGTAGCGAACCACCGCGCGGGTCCCGGCGAATCGCTCGATGTAGCCGAGCGCCGCGACAAGCAGGTCGGCCTTGAGCTCCGGCGTCTTGGTCTCGAGGCGCGCGTCGCGTCGGACCCCACCGCCCTCCCCGTCGGCCAGCACCGCGGCGTAGTCCGCGTTGATGCGAACGTAGTCGTACGTGAGATCGCAGCCGAACGCGGTCGCGCTCGCCGCGCCGCTATCGAGGTCGACCTCGATCGACACCTCGTCGCGACGTAGGAGCGCGCGCGCGGCGTCGCGATCCACCGGAGCCGGCGCGCCGTCGCGAAAGAGCACGAGCCCCTGCATCGAGACGCTGGAGCAGCGTGGATCGATCGCGAGCTCGGCCTCGGCTGCGGCAGCCCCCACCGCTGCCAGGACGCGGCCGAACGCGGGATCCGCGCCGAAGATCGCCGCCTTCACCAGGTTGGATCCGGCGACCGCACGGGCCAGCGCACGCGCCGCGACGAGGGTCGGTGCGCCGGTCACCTGCACGGTGACCAGGCGGCGCGCCCCCTCGCCGTCGCGCGCCACCATCGTCGCGAGCTCGACGCAGACCTCGCGCAGGGCGTGCGCGAAGGCGCGGCCGCCTTCCGCGTCGAGATCTTCGATGCGCGGGGCGCCGCTCGCGCCGTTGGCGAGCGCGATGATCGAGTCGTTGGTGGATGTCTCGCGATCGACCGTCGTCATCTCGAAGGAGTCGGCCGACGCGCTGCGCATCGCGGCGTCGAGGCAGGCCGGCGAGACGTCGGCGTCGGTGAGCAGGAACCCCAGCACGGTGGCCATGCGCGGGTGGACCATGCCGCTGCCCTTGGCCATGCCAAAGACGCGGACCGGCGTGCCGCCGACGAAGATCTCGCGCGACGCGATCTTGTTGAAGGTGTCGGTGGTGCGCAGCGCCTCCGCCGCGGGGATCGGATCCTCGGCGAGGGCGGCGACCAGCGCGGGGATCGCCGCCGTCACCTTGTCGATGGGGAACGGGATCCCGATCGCACCGGTGGTCGCGACCAGCACCATCTCCGGCGAGACGCCGATCGAGGATGCCACGCCGCGCGCCATCGTCTCGACGTCGGCGACCTCGCGCGGGCCGTTCATGCAGTTGGCGTTGCCGCTCGCGACGACGATCGCGCGCACGCCGTTCGACGGTACGCGCGCGGCGCTCCATGCGACCGCGGCCGCACGACCGCGCGATGTGGTGAAGCAGCCGGCGGCCGCGCACGGTCGGCTGGAGACGAGCAGACCGAGGTCGGCGCGTCGCACCTTGATGCCAGCACAAAGCCCGGCGAACGAAAATCCAAGGGGCGTCGCGCGAATCACGTCGCGAGGCGATGTCGCACGCTTACGCCCCCGAAACCAGGCCGATCAGAAGCCCTTGCGCGCGACGAGATACGCGTCGCGCTCGATCTCGTGCTTGGAGGCGACCACGATGCACACGGATGTGTTCTCGCGAACGGTGAGCACCCGGATCTCGGCATAGGTCTCGTCCGGGTAGTCTTGCTGCGGACCGCCGGTGGGGATCTTGTCGACCTCGGCCATCTCATCGATCTCGGTACGCGCACGGGTGCGTGCGAAATCGGTGGTGGTCGACAGACTCTCCGCCCACTTGTCTTTCCGTTCGAGCGCAAAAAAGCGCATGCCCGGGTAGACGCCGCTGCTCTTGCCCTTGTCGATGAAGAGCACCTGCGCGTCGCCGAACACCTCGTTCGGGTAGAGCGAGGAGATGATCGAGACCTCCAGGTTCTTGTCGCTCGCGACCGGGGGGACGGTGAGAAACTGCCTCTGTACCGGCCCGACGAGCGCGCCGCGCTCCACGACGTCGAGGGACTCGATGATCGTGACCTTGGCCATGCCGGTGTCGCGGTTGTACCGATCGACCCGGACGGTGCCGCGCACGCTGACCAGCTCCCCCTTCGCTTCACCTTTTTTTCGCACCGTCTTGAGCGGGCGGAAGATGGTGAGCTTGTCGCCGATCTTCACGTCGCGCCCCTCGTCGAGCTGGACGTATGCCTCCTGGTCGTCGGCGAGCATCATGTGCTCGCCCGGTGCGCCGACCAGCTCGCCCCAAGCGTCCTTCTCCGGATCGTCTATCCAGCCCTGGTCACGCAGAAAAATAGTCTTCGGAGGGTACGCGCTGGTCTGACCGCGCACCTGCCGCGACTCGTCGCGCAGGCGAACGCGGTCTCCCGGATAGATCCAGTGCGGGTTGAGGATCTGCGGGTTGCGGCTCCATACCTGAGGCCAGGAGTACGACGAGCGGAAGTACTGCCCGCTGATCGCCCAGAGCGTGTCGCCACGCTTGACGGTGTGAGCCGGCGGAACATTCGCGCCGTCCACGATGTACTGCCCGCCCTCGCCACCCTTCACGTTGGGCGCCTGGTTCTCGATGCGGTTGAGATCGAAGCCGCCCTTCGAGTTGTTGATGTCGTCCGTCGACTGCGATCTGCGCCCGAGATGAGCGTCGGGGTTGAAGGGCGCACGACCCGGTCCGACCGGCGTGTCCACCGCCGTGTTCGCCGGCGCGGCGGCACCCGGCGCGGTCTGGGCGTGCACCTCCCCACCGGACGCTGCCGTGGCCAGGACGGCGAGCGGAGCAAAGATCGCGGCGTGGGAACGGCGGGGCTTCTTGGTGGTGCTCATCGGGTCTCTCGGGGGGCGGACGTCAGGGCTTCTTCGTCGGAGCAGGAGCCGGTGCGGCGGCGCGCGCGAGTCGGTCGCGTGCGCGCGACGCTCCTGCGGTGTCGCCGAGCGCTTCGTAGGCCTTCACCAGGATCGAGAGCGCCTCGCTCGAGCGCTCCGGTGGGGGTGACGCGCCGAGCGCAGCTTCGAGCTGCTCGACGGCGCGGGCCGGATCGTTCTTGTGAAAGAAGCACTCGCCACGGCGAACGGTGGCCGCCGTAGCGCGCGCGTCTTCCGGGAAGCGGACGACGAAGCCCGCGTACGCCACCAGCGCAGCGTCGTACTTCTTCGCGGCATACAGCGACTCGGCGCGCTCGAATTCTGACTTGGCGAGGGCGCGCCGGTCTTCCTTGGTGGCGCTGTCCATCACGACGCCGTTCGGCGTCGACTTGAGGACGGTGAGCTCCTCCTCGGGGCGGCCTTTCGTCGATGGCGATCCAGCAGGCACGAGTCGGACGACCTCCAAGTCGGGCCGCCCCGGGTCGCGGGGCGACGCCATCAAGTCGGGCAGATCGTCGGTCGACGCACGCTTGCCGGCACGGATCTCCAGCGCCTCCAGCCGCTCGGCCAGCGCCCCGTTCTCCGCACGCATCCGGGCAAGATCGCCTTGCAGCGCGTGAACCGCCTGGTGCGTGGAATCCGAGCCCCCGCAGGCGGTCGACGGCGCGGCAAGCGCGGCGACGAGGAGCGCTCGCGCGCCTCGAGACCCCGCCACACCGTAGTGCTGCAACGCCATGTCTCAAGGATGGTACGGCGCGCATCTTGTGCAGGCCAAAAACGCGCGGATGGTTTAGGGTCCGGCCAGCCATGCGCCTCGCAGCATTGAAGCTCACCGCCCTCCTTATCCTGAGTACCTCCGCGGCGTTCGCCGTCGCAGCCTGCGGCGACGACGGCGGGGGAACCGGCAGCGGTGGAGGCGGCACGACCACCTCGGTCTCGGGAGGCGAAACGAGCAGCACCGGCGGCGTGGAGGATCCCTGTGCGCTCGTGCCGGAAGCGTGCTTCGACGCGGAAGCCTGCTTCGCAGCCCCGCCCACCGGTGTCTCCCTCCGCAACGACCTCGTCCCGCTGATGCAGCGCTCTTGCACCCTCTCGAGCGCCTGCCACACCAACCCGGCAAGTCCGACCAACAGCGAGGGCTATAAGCCCTACCTCGGCGAAAAGGCGAGCGACGGCGAGAGCGACATCCCGACCCTCCTCGCGGCCATCGTCGACGTCGAGGCGTGGGGCGACCCTTCCCGCAACGTCGTCGTCCCCGGCGACTGGGAGGCGAGCTACTTCATGAACAAGCTCGACGGCGCCCTCGACCAGTGCGCCGACCTGGACTGCCCGGACGGCTGCGGCCGGACGATGCCCCAGGGCTCGCCGAAACCCCTGCCCCTGGCGGAGCGCAACCTCTTCCGGGCGTGGATCGCCGAAGGAGCACAGGACAATTGATAGGCCGCCTCGAAGGTCGCATCGTCGGCGACGCGGATGGCCTCGGCGTCATCATCGACGTCGGCGGTGTCGGCTACGAGGTCATGCTGCCGCTCGGCACGCTCGGCCGCGCAGGAACGACGGCCACCGGCACGGTGGTGCTCAGCATCCACACGAACGTCCGCGAAGATGCGCTCGAGCTCTACGGCTTCGCCTCCACCGCCGAGCGGACGGTCTTCCGAACCCTGCTCGGCATCCCCAACGTCGGGCCGAAGCTGGCGCTGTCGATCTTGAGCTCGGTCGCCATCGACGAGCTCGCTCTCGCGGTGGCCCGCGGCGATACCGCCAAGCTCACGGCGATCCCCGGTGTCGGCAAGAAGACCGCGCAGCGGCTCGTGCTGGAGCTGAAGGACAAGCTGGACGGGGTGCAGAAGCCTGCTGCGGGCGCCGACGGGACGCCCGCCGGGGTGTCCCGACCTGCCGGCGCGCAGAGTGAGCTCGTCGCGTCGGCCCTGGCCCGGATGGGGTTTCGCACAGGCGAGATCGATCGGGCCCTCGGAGCACTCGGGAGCCAGGCGGACCTCGAGAAGTCCGCCCTCCCCGATCTCATCCGCCTCGCCCTCGCCCAGCTGTCACGTTGAAGTTCGCCCGCTCCCGCCGCGTTTCCGCGGCATTTCAGGTGAGGCGGGGGCGCTCGATCGCCGCTCATGCCGAACCAAGTGAGCAGAACAGTCGACATGGGCGACGGCGCCCGCCTATGCTCCCGCAACTGTGATGGCCGCATTGGGGGTGGTAAAGCCCGCCCATTTCAGCGCATTTGGCTCGATCGTGGCGACTTGGGACAGGCCCTCCGGCGGCACTCCCGGGGTTGACCGAGGTATGTCGTGATCATCTGCCCGAAGTGCACGAAGGAAAACCAGGACCACTACAAGTTCTGCCTCGGTTGCGGCGCGGAGTTGCCGCGCGATGCAGCACCGAAGAAGCAGGTCTCGGGGACGCCGCCACAAGGCGTCAAGGCCGTGGCCGCGCCCGCTCCGGCGGTGGAGGTGCCGCCCGCAGCGGCGTCGGCTCCGTCCGCTGCGCCGGGTCCGGTGGCCAGCGCGAGTCCGCCCTCCGGTCCGCCGGCGGGTGACTCCGGACAGATCATCTGTCCGCAGTGCGAGCACCCGAACCCGACCACCAACAAGTTCTGCGCCTCGTGCGGCTTCAAGATGTCGCGGCCGGGTTCGGTTCCCGCGCCACCTCAGCCCGCTCAGCCCGCCCCCGGCAATCCGATGGGTGGCGGTCCGATCGGCGCCGTGGCGATGCCCGCCGGCACCGCTCACGTCGGGCCGGATCCCTCGACGTTCGTTCCGGGAAGCGGCGCCCTCATGCTGACCGCCCTGCGCGCAGACGGCACCGAAGCCGGAGCGTTCGTGATGCCCGGTCCGAACGGCGTCATCGGCCGTGACTCCGGCGGCATCTTCGCCGGCGACAGCTATCTCTCGCCGCGGCACGCCACCTTCGCGGCGCGGACCGGGACGTGGCATGTCCGGGACGAGAGCTCGCTCAACGGCGTGTATCGCAAGCTCAACCGCGAGGAGCCGATCGAGCTCGGCTTCGGCGACATCTTCCGCATCGGCCAGGAGATCCTCCGGGTCGAGCCGCTCACCCCGCCCGCCAAGGCCGCTGACGACGTCGAGCGGATGGGCAGCCCCGCCAAAGGCTTCATCGGCCGACTCGCGCTGGTGATCGGGCGCGACGCGACCGGCAACGCCTACCCCATCCCAGAGTCGGGTCTCCACCTCGGGCGCGAGCGCGGCGACGTCCTCTTCCCCGAGGACGGCTACGTCTCCGGCCTGCACTGCCGCATCGCCTGGCAGAACGGCAAGGTCTTCCTCACCGACCTCGGCAGCTCCAACGGCAGCTTCGTCCGCCTCCAGAAGGAAGCAGCCCTGGTGGAGAACGACGTGCTGCTCATGGGACAGCAGCTCTTCCGCGTGAACGTGTGACGGCGGCACGGACGATCCGGGTCGTCGCGGCGGTCATCGACGACGGTGGTCGCTACCTCATCACGCAGCGAAGGCCGACCGCGGTACTCCCGCTCCTCTGGGAGTTCCCGGGCGGCCGCGTCGAAGAGTCCGAGACCGACGCGACCGCGCTCGAGCGCGAGGTGCGTCATCGCCTGGGCGTCGAGATCACCGTTGGGCAGCTCATCTCGTTCGTGAGCCACCCCTACGAGCGCTACACCGTCGACCTCTATCTCTACGACTGCCGCATCACCTCCGGCGACCCAGCGTCGCTCGCGGTACACGACTTCAAGTGGGTCAAGAGCTCGGAGTTCGACAAATACCCGTTCACGCCAGCCGACGAGGCCAGCATGAACAAGCTCCTCGGCCTGGGCTGAGCCGCTGGCTGGAGCCGCTGGCTGGAGCCGCTGGCTGGAGCCGCTGGCTGGGCTACCGCTCGCTGGGCTGAGCCCCTCTGGGGCCCCTCTGGGCTGATCCTCCCAGGTCGGTCGAGATAAGTACGAGGTGCGTGACCTGCGCCACGTTTTCCGCGATCCGCCGGGGCGCAGCACCAGTAACCTCACGCACGTGCGAGCCGGCCTCCTCATCGCTCTGGGCGTCACGTTGCTCGCGGCCATCGCGTGTGTCCCCGACTTTGCGTTCCGCGACGGGACGGAGACGTCGGGCGGCGGGCGCGAAGGCGATGGCGGAGATGGGGACGGCGGACGGCGGCGACCCGGAGGCGACGGGGGCGGCGACCGACGACCTGACACCACCGGCGGCCTGGCCACCTCCGACATGGCGGGCCCTGCCGGCTCCACATCTTCCGGAGGACAGACAACGGTGTCTGTGTCGAGCGGCGGAGACGGCGGCTCCGGCCAGGGCACCCCCACCTCGACCTCCAGCGCCGCGGCGACCAGCAGCGCATCGACCGGCAGCGGTGGCACCGCCGGCGTGCCCTGCTGGGACGGTGACATCGGGCAGGTGGTGACGTGTGACGGCTCCGAGAGCGCCTGTTGCGCCGCCAAGGATGCCTTTATGTACGACGAGTGCGGCGTTCCTGGCAATTGCCAGGACCCCGCGTACGAGCTCGAGTGCAACGAGCACGCCGATTGCGGAGCGCAGCTTTGCTGCGTGACCACCGATGGCAGCGACGCCCTCGTCTCCATCGGGTGCGCCGCGAGCTGCAGCGACTTCGAGGCATGCGATCCGAGCGTGGGCTGCGATGGCGGCCGAACCTGCACGCTCATCCCGCCGCTGCAGCACGTCGCTCACCCCGAGTACGAAGCCTACGGCTACTGCAACTGAGGCCCGCCGCATGGCTGCCCACCGCGCTTCCTTCCCGCACGAAGCGGTCCGCGATCTCCTCGGGGTCGTGCGCGCGATCTATGCGGCAGCGAAAGAAGGCGGCGCCGGGCGCGGGGAACTCCTGCGCATCGCCAGGATTGGCAATATGCTAGCTAGATCACTGGACCTCGCGACGGATGGCAAAGGCGTGAGCGGGGCGGCGCCGGATCTCGACGAGGCATGGCAGCTCGCGGAGAGCGCGACGCGAAGGGTCGGCGAGCTCATCGACGTGCTCACGCCGGCCGAGCCCATCGTGATGGCGTCGAGCGATCGGGTGATGTCGCGCACCAGGCCGCGGAAGAAGAACGATCCGCGCTGAGCGGACAGCGGCGGGGAAAGCCCTAAACGAGAGCACGAGCACGAGCACGAGCACGAGCACGAGCACGAGCACGAGCACGAGCACGAGCACGAGCACGAGCACGAGCACGAGCACGAGCACGAGCACGCGCACGCGCAAGCTGAAGACCAAG
>Ga0105046_10015691_pt1 | contig 11642 bp, 9 predicted proteins | sample MAT03_FD_78385 | JGI IMG/M metagenome (GOLD analysis project Ga0105046, IMG submission 78385) | Freshwater microbial communities from Lake Fryxell liftoff mats and glacier meltwater in Antarctica - MAT-03 (megahit assembly) | ecosystem: Environmental > Aquatic > Freshwater > Ice > Liftoff...
CATCGTCTGTGGCAGGGTGAGTCCGTCGGGCCTGCGGGTCAGGAACTCGGCGGGGACTCGCTGCCGCTGGGTGAAGCCACCCGATCGGGTCTCCGACAGCCCCCAGCCGGTCACCAGGACCTCGTCGCCCGGCTGCCAGTCGGGCGAGTCCGACGCCTCGACGACCCCGGCCAGGTCGATGCCGGCGATCATCGGGTGCGACCGCATGATCCTGCCCTTGCCCGTGACGGCCAGGCCGTCCTTGTAGTTCAGCGACGAGTAGGCCACGGCGACAGTGACGCCGCCCTCCGGCAGGTCGGCGTCGGTCAGCTCCTGAAGGGTCGCCGGACCGGGCTCGGCGGCGGCGATGGCGAGAAACGTCGGCATCCGCCGAATCTAACATCCCTGTCATGTGGGTGGGTTGGCCATGACCAGCCGCCCGACGACTCAGTCCGCGGCCGGTCAACAGCGGTAGACGCGCTCGGCGTTGGCGGCGAAGAGCTTGTCGCGCGACAGGTCGTCCATGGCCGCGGTGACCTCGGAGTACGTCGTGTACAGCTCGTCGAACGTGCCGTGCAGGCCATCGACCGGGAAGTTGCTGGCGAACAGGCAGCGGTCGACGCCGAACGTCTCGATGGCGTGCTCGAGCCAGGGGCGCAGGGCGTCGACGCGCATCGATCCCAGGGGCATGGCCAGGCCGGACAGCTTGCAGTGGACGCGATCACCGAGCCCGGCGAGGGCGGCGAGGCCCTCGGCCCACAATGCCTGCTCCTCCGCGGCACTCGACCGGGGCCAGCCCACGTGCTCGATGACCACGACGAGCCCGTCGAAGGCGGCGAGGCCGCGAGCGGCTTCCTGCAGCTGATCCGGGTGGGCCATCAGCTCGAAGACCAGGCCCCGGTCCTGCAGTGCGTGCAGCACCTCGGCGGATGGCAGCGGACCCTCGAACCGACCCATCGGACGGACACCCCGGAACCGCGACGCGGTCATCTGGCGGTCGATCTGCGCGATCGCCTCGGCCGGAGACTCGGTGGGCGTCACCCCGCCGATGAGGGCATTCGGGTGACCCTGACCCTCGGCCGACGCATCCAGCGCGAGGGTCTCGTCGATCGAGTGCGAGCCGGTGGCGGCGGCCACGTTCACCAGCTTCTCGACGTTCCAGCCCGAGGACTCGGCGAAGTAGATGGGCACGTCGAAGCGGCGGGACATCCCGGCGACGTCGCCGAGGTCCAGCTGCTGGCGGCCCGACAGGTAGGGGTACCAGTCGGTGCGGGCCGGGTCCCACAGGTGGACATGGGCATCCACGATCCGGGCCGGGCGGGCCGTCATCGGGCAATCGCCCCGAGCACGCCGTCGAGCCAGCCGGGAACGTCGGGCCCCCCGAGGGTGATGCCGGCGCCGACACGAGGGTGACTGCGCAAGCCGATGGTGCCCGGCCCGACCATCAGCTCGGCCCCCGACAGGGGCGGGGTGTCGGGACTGGACACCAGGTGGGCGACGAGCGCACCGACCGCAGGGGTGGCGACGGCCTCGTGCGTCTCGACGCCCACGGTGAAGTGGGCCACGAGTTCGCCCGTGGCGCCTCGGGCCGAGCGTGCGTGTTGGGCCACGGCCTGCGCCCGGCTCCGGCCCCCGGCGGTGGCCGCCTCGGTGAGGGTGACGAGGCGCATCGGGCGGTTGGTACGCATCGCGTGGTCGGCGACGGCCCGAGACCAGGCCGCGTCGGCGTAGACCTGCGCCACGATCCCCGTGTGCTCGACGAGCAGTCGCTCCCAGTCGCTGACCGCGTCCGCACCAGGTCCGTTGCCCGCCGGCGCCACCACGAGGGCGTCGAGCCGGGGGTTGGCGGCGACCATCGCGGCCAGCGCCGCGGCGGCGCTCGCGAAACCAGGCGCGAGCCCGACGGCGGGCACCACGGTGGTCGCCACCCCTCGGGCGTCGAGGGCGGCGACGATCACGGCGGCCGCCTCGGGACGGTCGGCGACGACGGCACACGACCGCACGGCCGGCGGCGGGAGCGTCGCGTCGGGTGACGACACGACCGAGGGCGCGAAGCGCGGGTTGCTGCCGCCGTTGCTCGCCTGCTCGGCCTCGGCGGGCACCAACGCGCCGGCGGCGACCACCTCGAGCGCGGCGGCCAAGGACGAACGCCCCTCGGTGCCGAACACCTCCAGCAGCCGGGGCTCATCGACCACTGCCAGCTCGGAGCCGGCGAGGAACAGGACCTGACCGTGGCATCCCGCGAAGCCCGCGCCGACGAGGTGGGCGCCCACCGGGCCCAACTGTCCGGGAGTGGGCATCTTGGAGCCGAGCACGAGGCCGCTGGTCGTCGAGGAACCCGCCGCGGCCACCTTCTCCTTGTGTCGCTCCATGGCGGCCACGACCATCCGGGTCATCGCGATCGGCGACATGGCGTTCACGACGACACCGGGCGGGGCGTGGCGGCCCAACTGCCAGGTCAGCGACGCCACCGCCCGCTTGGCGCAGCCGTAGGCGCCGGTGTCCGCCGGTCGCCATCCGGAGCCGGAGGTGACACCGAGCAGGTGGCCGTGCCCCGCGGCCGCCATGATCGGCAGGGCGGCGCCGAGGACGTTCAGGTAGCCGTCCAGGTGCACCGACAGGACGCTCAGCCAGTCGTCCTCGCGGCCCTCGGTGTAGCTCATCTGCCGGGTGATGCCGGCCACGTTCACCACCGCGTCGAGGCCGCCGAACTCGTCGGCGAGGTCGGCGAACAGGCTGCTGACACCGTCGCGGTCGGTCACCGACACCGCCGAGGCACGCGCCGATCCACCTGCGGCGACAATGCGCCCGGCGGTGGTTTGCCCGGGGTCGGGAAGCTGCTCCACCCCGTCGACCGACACCAGCGGATCCACCGTGACCACGAACGTGCCCGTCCGACCCAGCTCCTCGGCGATCGCCGCACCGATGCCGCCACCGCCGCCGGTGACGACGGCGACCCGCTGACGGTGGCTCGGCGCGGGGTCGACGGTGGGTGTGCTCACGGCGGGTCAGACCGTACGACGATCTCGAGACCCTCGCAGTCACCGGCGTCCAGCCACTCCTCGAGCAGTCGGCGGTACCCGAAGTAGTCGCCCAGGCCCCGGCCGTAGTTGCCGTTGCGGGGGTTCATGGCCTCGGGATGGCCCTCGAGGTTGATCCGTGACGGGGTGCACGCCGCCATCACGCCGCTGGCGTCGACGAACGAGTCGATGATCTTCTGCGACCACTCCTGCTCGGCGGCGGCGCTCACGTCGAAGACCGTCACGCCATTCCCCTGCGCGCCCTTCTCGTCGAGGAGGCCGACGGCGCCACCGATGTACTGCGCGCCCAAGACCGCCAGCTGGGTGTAGTTGACCGTGACCACGGCCTGCTGGCCCGGCGCCGGCATCACGAACAGGTTCGGGAAGCCGCGGCTCATCATCCCGAACAGGCTGGCGGCGCCGTCGGACCACTTGTCGGCCAGGGTCACCCCGCCGCGCCCCACGATGTCGTGGCCGGCACGACGGAACAGCGGGGTCAGCTCGGCCTCGAAGCCGGTGCCGTAGACGAGGCAGTCCACGTCGTACTGCCGGCCGTCGACCACCGGGCCATGGTCGGTGACCCGCTCCATCCCAGCAGGGCAGTCGACCAGGGTGACGTTCGGGTTGTTGAAGGCCTGCAGGTACTCGTCGTGGAAGCACGGCCGCTTGCAGAGGTACCGGTAGTAGGGCTTCAGCACCGCGGCCGCTTCAGGATCTCGCACCAACTCCTCGACCCGCCGGCGGTGCTCCTCCATGATCCCGTAGTCGAGCTCCTCCCCGCCGCGCAGGTACTCCTCGAGGGTCATCCCCTCGTGCCGTGGCGGGTGGTGGACCGCCGCGTAGTGGTGCGTCCAGCCGTCGTCGGTGAGGTCTTCGTCGACCGACTTCCCCAGCATCACGGCTTGGAAGTTGTCCATGCGGGCCTGCTGCCAGCCGGGCGCGAGGCGTCGGGCGAAATCGGGCTCGGTGTCACGATTGGCCCGCACCCCGACGGCCGATGGTGTGCGCTGGAAGACGTACACGTGCTTGGCCGCGGCAGCCAGCGGCGGCAGGCACTGGATGCCCGTCGCGCCCGTGCCGATGAGCCCGACCACCTTGTCGCCCAGGGCGGTCAGCGGCCGGCCGGGAGCGCCGCCCGTGTAGCCGTAGTCCCAGCGCGCCGAGTGGAACGAGCAGCCGCCGAAGTCCTCCATCCCGGCGATGGCGGGCAGCTTCATCAGGTTGAGGATCCCGACGGCGAGCACGTAGTAGCGACACGTCAGGTCGTCGCCGCGGTCGGTGCTGATCCGCCAACGGGCGCCACGTTCGTCCCACGCCGCGCCCGCCACCCCAGTGTGGAACAGGGCGTCGGGCCCCAGATCGAAGCGATCCGCGACGGCCTGCAGGTGCAGCCGGATCTCCTCGCCCGACGCGTACCGGTGCTTCGGGACGTAGTCGAGCTCCTCGAGCATCGGCAGGTAGACGTACGACTCCACGTCGCACATGACCCCCGGGTAACGGTTCCAGTACCAGGTGCCGCCGATGCCGCCGGCCTGGTCGATGATCCTGATGCGCTCGACGCCGGCCTTGCGCAGTTCGGCGCCCGCGAGCACGCCGGCGATCCCTCCGCCGACGATCACCACGTCGACGTCGTCGCGCACCGGCTCTCGCTCGGAGAACGGCGTGAACGGATCGTCGCGGAACCTGGCGAACTGCTCGTCGCGACGCAGGTCGCGGATGTCGGCCCGTCCGGGCACCAACCGCCGGTCACGCTCGGCCCGGTACCTGGCCCGCACCGCATCGGGGTCGTAGTCCGTGGGCCCACCTCCTGGCTGCATCGTTGCCTTTCGCCCGGCTCGGGGCCTGGCGCCAGAGTAGCTAACACAGGCGTCAGGTTGCGCGGCGGAGGGCCGGTGGCTGTCCGCGTGACCCGATTACGGTCCCACCATGGCGATCCAACCTTCTGATGCACTGGTCGAGGGGCGCGTAGCGGTCGTGACCGGCGCCGGGTCGGGCATCGGTCGCGGCATCGCCGCCGGCCTCGCGGCCTTCGGCGCCTCGGTGGCCATCTGGGAGCAGGACCCCGACACGTGCGCCGCCGCGGCCGACGCCATCGGCGCCCTCGGGATCACGACCGACGTGCGGGACAGCGCCGCGGTCGACGACGCGTTGGCGCGCACTACGGCCCAGCTCGGGCAGGTGACGATCCTGGTCAACAACGCCGGCGGCACCTTCTCGTCACCGCTCCTCGAGACCAGCGAGAACGGGTGGGACGCGCTCTACCGGGCCAACCTGCGCCACGTGCTCCTGTGCACCCAGCGGGTGGCGCGGACCATGGCGGACACGGGCGTCGGCGGCAGCATCATCGCCGTGACCTCGATCGAGGGGGTGCGGGCGGCGCCCGGCTACGCCGCGTATGCGGCCGCCAAGGCCGGCGTCATCAACTACACCAAGACCGCCGCCCTCGAGCTCGCCCCGCACGGCATCCGGGTGAATGCCCTGGCCCCCGACATCACGATGACCGAGGGCCTCCGGGCGATCGCCCCGGACGGCACCGAGGAGCGCCTGGGCGCCGCCGTGCCGATGGGGCGCCCCGGCCATGTCGACGAGATGGCCCGTGCCGCCGTCTTCCTGGCGTCCGACATGGCCAGCTACATCACGGGCCAGACCATCCACGTCGACGGGGGCACCCACGCCGCCGGCGGCTGGTACCCCCACCCTCGCTCCGGCGAGTACTGCCTGGGTCCCACGACACCATCCTGACGGGCCGGGGTCGCGAGCACCGCCGCCGTCGGCAATGATACGAGGCGTCGCGACGGACCGCCCGGGGCCAGCGCGAAGATTCGGGAGGCACACATGGGGTTGATGGACAAGATCAAGGGCGAGCTGGTCGACATCATCGAGTGGGTCGACGACTCCCGCTCGACGTTGGCGTGGCGATTCCCGCGCTACCAGAACGAGATCAAGAACGGCGCGCAGCTCATCGTCCGCGAAGGCCAGCGGGCCGTCTTCGTCTACCGGGGGAAGCTGGCCGACACCTTCGATCCGGGCAACTACGAGCTCGCCACCGAGAACCTGCCGATCCTCGGCACGCTGCAGGGGTGGAAGCACGGCTTCAACAGCCCCTTCCGCAGCGAGGTGTACTTCCTCAACACCCGACCCGTGACCGACCTGCTCTGGGGCACCCCCCAGCCGGTCACCGTGCGCGACCCCGACTTCAAGATGGTGCAGATACGGGCGAACGGCATGTGTGTGGTGAGGCTCGCGGATCCCGAGGTGTTCCTACGCGAGGTCATCGGCACCGACAGCACCGTGGAGATCGACGAGATCACCGAGCTGCTGCGCCGGGTGATCGCGCTGGCCTTCGCCGACATGGTCACCGAGTCGAAGCTCGGGGCCATCGACCTGCAGGGCCAACAGATCGAGTTGGCCGAGAAGCTACGCGAGTTCGTCGCCGAGCGGGTGGACGACGAGTACGGCCTCGCCATCGACTCCATCACCATGACCATCTCGCTGCCCGACGAGATCACCCAGGCCATGACCCGCGGGGTCGCCCGGGGCGTCGAGCAGGCCGGCTACCTGGACAACGTCGGCCCGATGGACCGGCTCCAGCAGGGTGCTGCCGCCGAGGCCATGGTGGCCGCCGCCAACAATCCGGGCGGCAGCGCCATGGGCGACATCATGCAGGTCGGCATGGGCGTCGCCCTGGGGGGCCAGATGGCCAACCAGATGGGCACCGCCATGGCCGCACCACCGCCGGGACCGGGGGGTGGCACCCCGCCACCGCTCCCGGGCCAGTCGCTCTACCACGTCGAGATGGGCGGGCAGTCGTCCGGCCCCTTCAGCGTCGACCAGATCCGATCGGGAGTGGCCAACGGGCAGGTCGCCGCCGCCACCCTGGTGTGGGGTGACGGCATGGCGACGTGGGCCGCGGCCAGCACCGTCCCCGCGCTTGCGGCCATCTTCTCGTCGCCGCCGCCGATGCCGCCGCCCATTCCTCCCTCGGGGGGCACGCCGCCGCCGGTGCCCCCGACTCCGGCGGGCCCCGACACGCCCCCGGCCCCACCCACGCCGCCATCGACCCCGGGAGCCTGACGCCGATGACCCCCGACGAGTCGACCCCGAACCCTCCGCCGCCTCCATCAGCGCCTCCGCCTCCACCACCACCACCCGCCCCGCCCACGGCGACGGCGCCGCCCACCCCGACGGCGCCTGTCGACCCCGCCCTGCACCACACCACGGAGGACACGTTGACCCATCCGTGCCCCGGGTGTGGTGGAACGCTGCTGTTCGACCCCGCCGACCAGAAGCTGCGCTGCCCGTCGTGTGGCCACGCGCAGGACATCGTCGGCGCCGAGGGCCGAGCAGTGGTCGAGCAGGATCTCCAAGCGGCGACCGCGACGTTGCGTTCCGGCGCTGCCGATCGGGTCAGTCAACGCATCGAGGGCGAGAAAGAGGTCGTCTGTCAGAGCTGCGGGGGGCGGACCACGTTCACGGGCAGCCTCACCTCGACCCGGTGCCCCTACTGCGCCACACCCATCCAGCGCGAGGACGTGCACGAGGCGCCTGATCGTCTGGCCGTCGACGGGGTGTTGCCGTTCCAGATCGACGAGAAGCGGGCCAAGGCCGCCATCGACGACTGGATCGGCTCTCGCTGGCTGGCACCGCGGGAGTTCAAGCGGTACCACCAGAAGGGATCGTTCGCGAGCGTCTACGCGGCGTACTTCACCTACGACGCCGACGCCCACACCCGCTACACGGGCAAGCGGGGCGAGAACCGCACGGTCACCGTCGGCAGCGGCGACAACCGCCGCACCGAGACCAGGACCGACTGGCACCGGGTGTCCGGCCACGTCCGCGATCAGTTCGACGACCTCACGGTGCTGGCCAACGAGGGCTTCGACCCCGACCACGTCCACGACCTAGAGCCGTGGCCGACCCAGTCCGCCCAACCGTTCTCCGCCGACTTCCTCGCCGGCCACCTGTGCCGCACCTATGACAACGACGTCGGCGAGTGCTTCACCGAGGCCCAGAGCCGGATGAAGGGGACGATCGAGCAGTCGGTGCGGCGCGACATCGGCGGCGACAAGCAACAGGTCGACGACCTGGACACCGACTTTCGTGACCTGACGTTCAAACACCTCCTGTTGCCGATGTGGCTGCTCACGGTCAACTACGGCGGGAAGGCCTTCCAGACGTTCATCAACGGCGCCACCGGCGAGGTCCACGGCGACTACCCGTGGAGCAAGGCCAAGATCGCCGCCATCGTCGTGGCCGCGCTCGTCGTCATCGCCATCCTCATCGCCGTGTTCGCGGGTTAGGCGCGGCCGGTGGGCCTCCTGCTCCTGGCGGGCATCGTGGTGGTGGCGCTGGGCGTCGCGGGCGCGGCGTTCCTCGCCGTGCGCATCCGGCGCGACTACGCCAGGAGCAACGAGGTGGTCCCCGGCCGCAGCACCTCGGCGCCCCCAGCGTGGGCCGGCGCCCATTCCCCCGAGGCCCGACTGCACCGCCGGCTGATCGCGGCGGTCGCGGCGCTGCGGGCCCACCCCTTGCTCGAGGAGGGCACGGGCCGGCTCGAGGCGCGCGTGTCGCTCGAGGAGGCGGCCGTCGCCATCGACGAGCAGCTGGTTGCGGTGGCGGCGCTGCCCGACCAGGTACGGGCCGAACCGCTGGCGCGGATCGAGGAACAGGTCGGCGAGATCGAACGCGCCGTGGCCGCCGTCGCCGCCGGCGGCGAAACCACCGTCGATCGCGCCATCGAGCAACAGGCGGCCGACCTCAGCCGCCAACTCGACGACCTCACCCAGATCCGAGCCGACCTCGAGTCGCCGCCCCCGGCCCCAGCCCCAGCCCCAGCCCCAGCCCCGACCAACGAACCCCGAGCCGAGCCCGGCTGAGCCGGAGGCTCCCGGTGGGCCCTCCCTGCCCAGGTGGGCTGCGCGGCCGCCCGTCCCACGGTGATCTCGAGAAAGCGCCGACTGCTCGGGGGCTCGCCAACACTCACGGGACCGCCGCCGTGCGCCGAGTTCCGGTGGGCGTGGGACATGACGTCATACGCTGGACGGGTGGACCCGCACGGACACCGCCGCTGATGCTCACGCCCTGGCTGCTCCTTGCCGCACCGGTAGCGGCAGCCGCCCTGTGGTGGGGCACGTGGGTATGGGTCGTGGTGGCCGCGGCGATCGCGGCCGTCCAGTACCTCGCCTTCCGGCGGACCGAGCGCTTCTCGGCGCGCGTGTGGCGCACGGTGGGCATGGGTCGGCGGAGCCGCCAGGCCCGAACCGCCGACACCGTCTACATCGCCGCGGTCATCGCCGGCATCGCCGTGCTCGTCGCCGCGCTCTACCAACGCTTCCTCTGACCCGGCGCCGCCAGGCGCCGCTGGCCAAAACAACGAGAACTCCGCCGTGGCAGGGTTCTCGCTTTGCAGCCCCAACGGGATTCGAACCCGTGTCGCCACCCATGACCGGGCGTGGTGTCCCGGCGCCGACCGCAGCCCAGACGCGACGCTGACCTGCACCGGAGTGCAGGTCAGCGTGGTTGCAGCCCCAACGGGATTCGAACCCGTGTCGCCACCCATGAACGGGCGTGGCGTCCCCGGCGCCGCCAGGTGCCGACCGCCAAAACTACGAGAACCCCGCCGTGGCAGGGTTCTCGCTTTGCAGCCCCAACGGGATTCGAACCCGTGTCGCCACCTTGAGAGGGTGGTGTCCTAGGCCTCTAGACGATGGGGCCAGATGTGTTGTGAAGCTCGGGGGGGAGGACTCGAACCCCCAACGACTGGACCAGAACCAGCTGTGTTACCGATTACACCACCCCCGAACGGGAAGGTGCAGGTTACCCGCGCCCACGCCTGATACCGAACTCGGTTCTCGTGGCAGCCGAGTTGGCAGGGCTCCAGGCGCTCACCGCTGACCCACGCCTTCTCGGATGTTGCCGACCTGGTCGTCGATGCTCACCAGGCGCCGGTAGCCCACGAAACGGCCGATCGACACGGCCACGGTCTCTCGAACCATCGAGCGCAGTTCGGCGGCGGCCCCGCCTGGGCCGGAACGGGTGGGTGACACGTGGACGGTGAGACCCAGGCGTCGAGCGATCTGCGCCACACGGAACGAGTGGTAAGGGTCGGACACCAGGATCACCTCGTCCGCCCCCTCGTTCTCGAGGATGCGGGCCGTGGCGGCCAGCGACTCCCACGAGTTCTGGGCGTCGACCTCGCGGCGGATGTCCTCGTCGGGCACGCCGTTGGCCAACAGGTAGTTGGCGCCGGCGGCGGCCTCGGTGAACCGGTCGCCGGGCTGGTTGCCGCCCGTGACCACGATGGTGGGCGCCAGGCCCTGCTGGTACAGGTCGAGGGCGTGGTCGAGGCGGGCCTCGAAGACCGGTGACGGGGTGCCGTCGTACTGGGCGGCCCCCATCACGACGATGGCCTGCGCCTCGGTGGCGTCGTCCTGGCGGGAGACCCACAGCACCTGCACGAAGGTGACGGCCAGGTACAGGCCCATGAGGCCGGCGCCGATCAGCCCCGCTCGCACGGCGATCCGGAGCCAGCGGGGCGACCGCTGGAGGCGCGACGGCGTCACAGCCGGGCGCGCGCCGCCCGTAAGCGTTCGAGCGTGCGGTCGCGGCCCAGCAACACGAGCGACTCGCACAGCGGCGGTCCGACGGTGCGACCGGTGACCGCCACCCGCACCGGCGCCTGGGCCTTCCCCAACTTGAGGCCGCGGGCCTCGCCCAGCGCCAGCAGGCAGGCATGCAACGAGTCGGCGTCCCAGTCGACCTCGGTGAAGGCGGCGACCGAGTCATCCAACATGGCGGCGGCATCGGGTCCCTTCACCATGGCCTTCTGCCACGACGCCTCGTCGGCCGGCGCTTCGTCGAGGAAGAGCCAGTCGACGTAGCCCGGGACGTCGGCCAGGGTGGTGACCCGCTCCTGCACCAAGGGGGCGATGGCCGCGAACGAACCGGGGTCGAAGGCGTCGGCGGCCCACGGCCCCTCGGCCAGCACGGGGGCGCAGCGCTCGACGAAGTCGGCGGGGTCGAGGCGTCGCATCCACTCGCCGTTCACGTGGTCGAGCTTCTTGACGTCGAAGAACGCCGGCGACTTGATGATGTCCTCGAGCCGGAACTGCTCGATGATCTCGGCCATCGGCCGCACCTCGACACCGTCGGCCGGGCCCCAGCCCAGCAGCGCCAGGTAGTTGGCCATCGCCTCGGGCAGGTAACCCCGATCGCGGTAGTCCCAGAGGGCCACGTCGTCACGGCGCTTGGACAGCTTCTGGCGCTTCTCGTTGACCAGCAGGGGCAGGTGGGCGAACACCGGTAGCGCCGCGTGCCCCAGCGCCCGGCGCAGGTGGATGACCTTGGGCGTGGACGACAGCAGGTCCTCGCCGCGGATGACGTGGCTGATGGCCAGGTCGACGTCGTCGACCGCGTTGGCGATGAGGAAGGTGGGCGTGCCGTTCGACCGCCAGATGACGAAGTCCTCGACGTTCTCGTTCTCGAAGCGGACATCGCCCCGGATGACGTCGTGGAACTCGATGGCGCCCTCGTCGGGCACCCGGAAGCGCACGGCCAGCCCCTCCGTGAGGGTGTCGCCCTCGACGACCTGGTCCTCGGGGTCGACCAGGTAGGCCAGGCCCTCGGCCAGCAGCTTCGACGTCG
>Ga0105046_10015692_pt1 | contig 11640 bp, 11 predicted proteins | sample MAT03_FD_78385 | JGI IMG/M metagenome (GOLD analysis project Ga0105046, IMG submission 78385) | Freshwater microbial communities from Lake Fryxell liftoff mats and glacier meltwater in Antarctica - MAT-03 (megahit assembly) | ecosystem: Environmental > Aquatic > Freshwater > Ice > Liftoff...
CGAGAAGGCGAAGCTTCGACTATCGGGGCGGGACGGTTGTTGATAAGCACCTGCACGGCGGGGTCGCCAAATTGAGTCGGTAGCGGGAGCGAATCCGGCTTCCAGCCTTCTGGCGGGGCCAGGTTGATTCCGTTGATATGGATGAGTCCACCCTGGCCGACAACTGCGGGCGCAGGTAATTGTGAAAAAGCGTTGACTACACCGCGCGGCTGTAGCACGGGAGCCGTTGGGGCTTGCGCCTGAAGAAAGGCACACGTTGCCACAAAACCCAAAATTCGCATAATCCTACTTAACACCATTGTTAGTCTAGAGTTTCGTGGTGCTTTCCTCAAAACTCGAACTCCGCTTTACCTGTCAACCAGGTTGCCGAAAATGTTGTGAGGTTTCTGGCTATGTGTATCTGACTGAAGCTGATGTTTCCCGTGCTGCTTCCTATCTGGCGATGACGCAGTCTGATTTTGAGGCCCGTTATATTTATCGCACCCGCCATATGCGACGGATTCGCAAGCCGAAGGGCAAGGCCAAACAATGTCCTTTTCTGAATGAAGGGGGTTGCGGAATCCATCCTGTAAAGCCAGTACAGTGTCGGCTCTTTCCTTTTTGGCCTGAATTAGTCGAAGACCGCAAGGCTTGGGCTCAGACGGGAAGCTGGTGTCCAGGAATTGGCCAGGGAGCACTGGTCCAGATTGGGACTGCAATGGAATTGGCAGACCAAATGCGGAAGAACTACCCCGAGACCTACGAGTAGGGGATGTCGCAAAATGGGCGGGGTGGCAAGAAATTGCCAGACTTGTATGCGGATTGGGTTGGTTTTTGGTGTTTCCGGGGGTTTGGCATAGCACTTGCATAGGTTGATGGCGTATGTTCGATCCAATCGCCGACCGCATGTCTCACTACATGGATTTACTGGCCCAACGCCAAAAGCTTGTTACCGCAAATATCGCCAATGTGGATACCCCTGGCTACCAAACGAAGGATATTGATTTTCAGTTTGAATTTCAGTCTCTGGTTGGTGGACAATCGCCACACACCATTGAGCCTGAAGGGCTGAAAACGAAGAACGACGGCAACAACGTGAGTATGGACCGCGAGATGAGGTTGCTAAGTGAAAATGCCCTTCGCTTCAATTTTGTCAGTCAGCTCCTGCGCGGTGAAGCGCGCGACTTGCGGCTGGCCATGAAGGATGGACGTGGATAATGAGTCTCTTCGATAGCTTGAGTGTCAGCGCCTCAGGGATGAGTGCGCAGCGTTTCAGAACGGAACTTCTAGCGCAAAATATTGCCAATTCGGAAACAACCCGTACGGACGAGGGGGGGCCATATCGGCATAAGGATGCAGTATTTCAATCTGCGACCGTTGCGGGGCCTTTTTCGTCGGCGTTTCAATCGTCAATGGATGCGCCGTTGAGTGGTGTGGCTGTGAGCGAGATCCAGGTGGATGACAAAGAGCCTATCCGTCGTTATATGCCCGGCCATCCGGATGCGGATGAGAAAGGTTATGTCAGCTTTCCTAATTTCAGTCCGATCGAAGAAATGGTTGACTTGATGAACGCAAGCCGTTCTTTTGGTGCCAATGTGACCGCAATGAATGCAGTTAAAGACATGATTTCGAAGTCGATTGACTTGGTGAGGGGGTAAACGATGGATCTCAATTTTGCCAAATCATTAAGCAGCGGTCTGGAACTGGTTCGGCCTTTGGAGCCGATGCCGCTGGCGGGCAAGAGTGCTGAAGGTGCGGGCGGATTTCAATCGGTTTTAGGCGGAGTCATCGCTGAGGTGAAGAGCACGCGCCATGAAGCCACCCAGCAGACTGCGGCTTGGTTGAATGGCGAACAGACAGATATACATCACGTAGCGACCAGTATCCAGAAAGCCGGATTGACCTTTGAGTTGGCGCTGGAGGTTCGCAACAAAATGATGCAGGCCTATCAGGAAGTCATGAGGATGCAGATTTGACGATTTTTCGTTAAGAGTCTTTGTCCCATGGAGAACCAACAGCCTTGAACCAAATTCGTGAACTACTGGACCGACTGAGTCTTCGACAGAAGATTTCGATTGGCGCGTCCCTCGTGGTTGTGTTGGTTGGTATTTTTTGGTTCATTCAGGTGCAAAAAGAAAAAGACTACAAGCTACTTTTCAAGGACATGGCTGCCGAAGACGCAGGTCAGCTTACAACCAGGCTTCGTGAGAAAAACGTCGAATACAGGATTGGCGATGATGGCACTAGCGTGTATGTACCAAGCGCGAAGCTGAGTGAACTGCGCCTCGATCTCGCCGCACAGGGTTTGCCGCGTACAGGGCGTATTGGTTTTGAGATTTTTGACAAAACGAATTTTGCTCTCACCGAATTTGCCGAACAGGTGAACTATCAGCGGGCACTCGAAGGCGAGATGGAGCGAACGATCTCCGGTCTCAAAGAAGTTGAGCATGCCAGGGTTCACTTAACCTTTGCCAAGCAATCTATTTTCCAGGACAATCGTCAACCTGCGAAAGCCAGTGTCGTCGTAAAACTGCGCACAGGAGTTGCTTTGACTCCAGGTTCAATCCAGGCTGTGGTCTTTTTGCTGTCGAGTGCGGTGGAAGGATTAACGCCAGAGCATGTCTCCCTGATCGATCAAAACGGCAATCTGTTGAGCCGTCCCCGCAAGTCCCATACGGCCGAAGAAGAGTTTCCTGAAATCCTGCTTGAGTATCGCCAGAAGCTGGAAAAAGACATGTTGGCGAAAGTGAATGCGACGCTTGCGCCACTGCTCGGTGATGAGAAATACCGTGCCGGTGTGACTGTGGATTGCGATATGACCAGCGCCGAGGCCAGTGAAGAGATCTACGACCCCGAAAAAGCGGTTGTCACTTCAGAACAAAAGACTGAAGACACGAGCGGGATTCCGCTTGCCAGTGGCGTGCCGGGAACACCAAGTAGTTTGCCTCGCGCGACTTCGCGACCGGCATCGCTCCAGTCTGGAACACAGCGCAAAACAGAAAGTACAAATTATCAAGCCAGCCGTTCGATCCGCCGAACGAAGATTCCACAGGGACAGATCAAGCGTGTTTCACTGTCGGTGCTGCTGGATCAAGGGCTGCGTTGGGAAGGCGTTGGCCCCAAAGCCAAACGTGTTTTCGATGTGCCGTCGCCGGAGAAAATCAAGGCGATCAAAGATGTTGTCTCTGCGTCTATCGGTCTGGTCGCCGAGCGTGGAGACTTGGTGATTGTTGAGAGTTTGCCGTTTGATGCAACGCTGCGAATTCCTGCTCCAGCAGCGCCTGTTCCTCCTGCGCCTCCGAAGCCATGGTTTGAGATTCCGGCATTCCTGTTAAACATTCTGCCAACGCCGCTCAAAGATCCTGTTGCCTTGCTGGCCGCCGTGATTGCGGCGGGGATCCTCTTGATGGGATTCGGGCTTGTGGCTTTCTGGTTCGTTAAGAAGCGCAATCGAAAGGGCAAGTTGATGGCCGCAGCGACAGCCGCCGCCGAAGCTGCGGTGATCGAAGGAACAGACCCGACGGCGGCAATCCGTGCAGCTCTTGGGCCTGACGATGGCCGAACTTTTGAAGAGCGATTGGCAGAGCAACAGCACTTGCAGCGACGCCTCGAAGAAAACGAGTTGGCGCGGCTCAAGATGCCTGAAGTTACAACACAGAAGGGCAAAATTCTGCAACAACACATCACGGATGAAGCGCAGAAAGACCCGCTTATGATCGCTCAGATTCTGCGCAGTTGGCTGCATGGGGACAAGGATAAATAAACGTTATGGCTGAAGCTCAGACTCCCGAAAAAACGAATCCACCGGCTAAAATTTCTGACATTATTCCAGAAGAGCCAACATTCCGGGTCAATCTCCCTGGTGCCAAAAAATGCGCTATTTTGCTGATTATTCTTGGACAGGAAATCACTGCTCAAGTTCTCAAGCAAATGGATGAGAACGAGGTGCAGCGGATTGGCCAGGAATTGGCACGGTCCAGTTCGGTTACGGCGGATGCTGCCGAAGGCGTGCTGGAAGAGTTTTACCAGATGTCGATAGCCCATCAGTATGTGCTCAAGGGTGGCGTTGACTACGCCAAGAAAGTATTGATCGAAGCCTTTGGGCCTGAGGAAGCCAAGAAGATTCTTGACCGGTTGCTCAAACAGTTGGGCGGCGAAAATCTGAGTTTCGATGCGCTTCAAAAGGCAGATCCAACGCAACTCGCAAAGTTCATTCACCAGGAGCATCCTCAGACCGTCGCACTGATTTTGTCCCATCTCAACCCGACTCAAGCGGGTGGATTGTTGGCGGCCTTGCCCATAGAAATCCGGGCTGATGTAGCCCATCGCATGGCGAGCCTGGAACAGATTTCTCCCGATATTATTGGAAAGATTGCCAACATCATTGGCTTGAAGCTCAAAGAAATTGGCGACTTTAGCCGTGAATCGACCGGTGGTGTGGCTGCCGTAGCTGAAATGTTCAATCGGCTTGATTCCGGCACAAGCAAGGAACTACTAGAATCTCTCGAGGTGCTCAACCCGCAATTGACCCAGGGAATCAGGCAACTGATGTTCGTCTTCGAAGATATGCTGATGATCGATGAGATTGGTATCAAGGAACTGCTTTCGAGAATTGACCGCAAACTTCTGACTCTGGCGTTGAAGGGTACAACGGACAAGCTAAGAGATCACTTCCTGAGCTCAATGTCGCAGCGTGGCGCTGAGATGCTTCGCGAAGATATGGATGCGATGGGTCCCGTGAAGATTCGCGAAGTAGAGGGCTCGCAGCAGCAAATCATTACCGTGCTTCGACAACTGGAAAATGAAGGTGTGATCAATCTGAAGGGTACCGTTGGCGAGCAGTATGTCAACTAGCGAGCCTGAATCGCCAGAACGAACACCGTCGCCTGCCGGGAGCATGTCGCGCATCTTTAAAGCAGAAGAAGCAACCAAAGTAGGAATAGCGCCGTGGATGATTGAAGAACTGAATGTGCCTGGGCAACCGGTATTTATGCCCCAGCAAATCGAAGCTGTAGCTCCTGGTCCGTCCCGGGCTGATTTAGCCGAGCTACAAGCAAGTCACCGCGGTGCAGTGGAGTCGGCGATACAGCGAACACGGACGGAATGCGAGGCGCGGGCACAATCTTTACTGCAGACTGAGGTGGAGCCCTGGCTGAAGCGAATGGCTCAGTCGATTGAAGACATTGCCACCGTGAAGCAAAAATATCTGGCTGAGAGCGAAGAGCAAATCGTTCGGCTGGCGGTAGCGGTTGCCCGGCGAATACTTTATCGCGAGATTCAGGTCGATAGTGAAGCGTTATTTGGGTTGATTCATGCGGCGACACAACGGGCTGAGTTGCGCGAGTTGAACCGGATCTTGTTGAACCCCAAAGACCATCAGGCATTGCTTCCTTTTCTGGATCGATTGCAGCTTCCAGCTCGGGTGGAAATCGTCTCTGAGGCGGGGCTAGAGCGTGGGGCGATGCTGCTGGAGAGCACGAGCGGCATTTTGGATGCTTCAATTCAATCGCAACTGGACGAAGTGGAACGCGGCTTTATTGATTTATTGGGGAGACGTGGATGAGCGGACTGAACATACAACCGTTTGAGCGGCTGCTGGGTGAGGGAAACTTTTTTCAGCTTCGGGGCCGCGTAACGGATGTGGCGGGGATGTTACTCGAAAGTGACGGCCCAGCGGCGGCTATCGGTGATTTTTGTGAAGTATGGTTACCGGCTGGAAAGAGAATCCGGGCCCAAGTGATTGGCTTTCGCAACGGGAAAGTACTTTCGATGCCGCTCGAAGATACGGGCGGTTTGACGCAGGGGGCTACGATTGTGGCGCGGACTGAAGCGAGTAAGGTAGCAGTTGGTCCGCAGCTTTTGGGACGAGTGCTCGATGGCTTCGGCTTGCCAATGGATGGAGGGCCGCCGATTACGCCCGAGGCCCACTACGACCTCTATTCTCCGCCTCCCGGGCCGCTTCAACGGGAGAATATCTCTGAACCGTTAGTTACCGGCATTCGAGTGATTGACAGCATGCTGACCTGCGGTAAGGGGCAACGTATCGGATTGTTTGGCGGCTCCGGGGTTGGCAAGAGCACTCTTCTGGGGTCGATGTGCAAACACCACTTTGCCGATGTTGCGGTAGTGGCCTTGATTGGGGAGCGCAATCGCGAGGTGAAGAGTTTTCTTGAGCATGAACTTGGCCCCGAAGGCCGTGAGCGAAGCGTGATGATTGCGGCAACGAGCGACCAGCCGGCACCTCTGCGATTGCGCGCCTGTTTTGTGGCGCTGGCCGTGGCTGAATATTTTCGAGATCAAGGCAAAGACGTTCTACTTGTGATTGATTCGGTAACACGACTGGCGATGGCCCAACGTGAGATCGGACTGGCTGCTGGCGAGCCACCGGGGCAAAAGGGTTATCCGCCCAGCGCTTTTCAACTGTTGCCGAAGCTATTTGAGAGGGCGGGGAAATTTCCGAAAGGGTCGATCACTGGTTTCTTTACTGTGCTTGTGGAAGGTGATGATTTTAACGAACCGGTTTGCGATACGGTTCGGGCGATCCTCGATGGCCACATTATCCTGTCGCGGCAGCTTGCGGCGATGGGTCATTATCCGGCCATCAATGTTCTGGATAGTGTGAGCCGTCTTCAATCGAAGTTGGCCACGCCGAATCACAAAGAAGCAGCGCGCGCAATACGCGAGGCTTTGGCCAGTTTGGAGCGAAGCTCAGACTTGATTCAGTTGGGTGCCTATGTGCAGGGTTCAAATCCTCTCCTGGACAACGTGTTGCGCAACCGCTCTCAGATTGACGATTTCCTCAGGCAGGATGCCGAGGAGACCTCTGGTATTGACGACACGCTGGGGCAGATGCAGAGTCTGGCGTCGATCCTCAGTATCAATAGTCCGGCGTTGCGATGAAGCGGTTTCAATTCTCGCTGGAACGCGTGTTGACTTATCGGCGGAGTCAAGCGGATTTGGAGCAAGCTAAGCTGGTTGCGCTTGAAGCTGAGGCTTCTAAAATTCGAGCCCAGATGACGGCTCTCAACGAGAGTTTTCAGGCAGAAGTCCGATCTGTGCGGCCACATCCAACGGATCGCGCGGAATTGGGCCGTTACCGGATGGTGGTGGAGGGACAGGCGATTCGGTTTCATCAAAAATTGCTTGAGAAGTTGGGGCAGATTCAAAAGCAAAGAGAACTTTACGTGAAGGCGAATCAGTCAGCTGAAGTATTGACGAAGGTGAAGACGAAGCAGAAAAAGACCTGGGATCTGGAACTTCAAAAAGAGCTGGACTCCTTAGCCATGGATTCCTACCTGTCTCGCTGGAAGCAATAAGCCTAAAATTCGCTGGCGAGCTTGGTGGCGAAGCGAATTTTCTCCGCATAGAGCGTCAGTGTCTCGCTGAGAATCTTTATTTGTGTTTGGGCTTCTTCCATGCGACCGGCCTCGATTGCTTCGCGAATGCCGGGCAGAGTCTTGGCACCGTAGCCGGTGTAGCGGCCTGGGGCGGAAAGCTGGTTTTTGTACCATTCGCGACCAGGCAGGCCTTCTGGGCGAGTGAGAGCGCGTTCGGAGAGAAAAACTGCTTCGTTAAGCCGCTTGAGTTTGGGCTTGTCAAGCGTTGCAAAACGGGCTTCGAGCGGATACATCACTTGGCCAAAACCTTTAGCAGCCAGGGTGACGCGTTCTACATCTTTGTCGAGAAGATCCCAATTCAACGTCTTCGATTTGGGAGATTTACGGATATCTTCGACGGTTTCGCGCAAAAAACGTGCGACACGACCGAAATCGAATTGCACGACATAAGCGTCAGCCATGCGGGCGAGGCCTGTAGCCATGAAACCGGCGAAGGCGGTGGTAAATACATAGTCGGGGTCGCCAAAGTATTGGAACCAGCGCAAGGAATCGTAGACAGAGTGATAGACGCCGCTCATGTTTCCGTCAAAACCAGCATTGAGGCTAGCGATACCGATGTGGTGAGCGAAGGCAGTATAGTCGCTGCCGCTACCAAGCGGGCCGGCGCGGAAACCGCGTTGGTTGGCCGCTTCAAGCAAAGATTTGCCGGAGGCTGGATCAGGGTAATCGCGCATCCATTCTTCGATGAATTTCTCTAGAGACGGGCTCGCCTGGATGCTCATCGGCCCCCGCAGAGTGGTGTCGGAATTAAAATAAGCGACAGCGTTTTTCAGTAATTCTTCGCGGTGTTTTTCGACCCACTCTGTCGAGCCAACCAAACCGTATTCTTCGCCGTCCCAGAGAGCGAAAACGATGGAGCGTTTCGGCTTCCAGCCCTGTTCGAGAGCCTTCGAGAGAATGCGCGCTGCTTCAAGAACACTTGCGGCACCGCTGATTGGATCTGCAGCCCCGTTGACCCAGGCGTCGTGGTGGTTACCGTAGACAATATACTGATCGGGAAACATCGTGCCTTTGATACGGGCGACGACGTCATGGATGGGGCGGGTGGCGTTATCGGCCTGCACCTTCAAGTGGACAATGGCGGGACCAGCACCGAGGCGGTAAGGGACCGGTATTGCACCGCGCCATTCGACAGGGGCCATATCGCCTTCGAGTTGTTCGAAGATGGGCCGGGCGTCTTCCCAGGAGATCGGCAGGACGGGGATCTTCTGGATGCTCCGGGCTTCTTCGATTTTGAGTCGGGGCGTGCCGGGAATGCTGGGTTTGCCTGGTGTGAGTGGGTCTCCCGGATAAAGCGGAAGATCCATGACGCTGCCGCGTTGAACGCCTGTGGGTGGGCGGAAAGGGCCCTTGGGGTAAACGTCGCCCTGGTAGTAGCCGTCCTCTTTCGGGTCAGAATAAATCAGGCAACCAAGAGCTCCATTTTCAGCGGCGACTTTGGGCTTGATGCCACGAAAGCTGCGACCGTAGCGAACTAGTACAATCTTGCCGCGAACGTCAATGCCCTTGAGTTTGAGCAAAGCGTAATCTTCGGGCAGTCCAAAGTTAGCGTAGACGACGGGGGCGATGATGTCGCCATTGGCGGAGTAGGCGTTGAAGGTGGGGAGTTGGTTTGCGTCGCTTGAGTCGGGGTCGTCTTTGATTAAGGGTTCTTTGAGTTTGGCTACGTAGCGGATCGGACTGACTATTTCCATGACGCGCTGTGTGGGGTAGGGAATGAGGGCGTCGAAAGTTTCGATGCGGGCTTCAAGGCCGAACTCCTTGAATTTCGCCAGGGCGTATTCGGCTACTGAACGGGAAGCCGCAGAACCGGCGTGATGGGGTTCGCTGGCCATGCGGGTCATAAATTCGCGGATCTTGTTGGATTCTGCTGTAGCGCGCAGACGTTGTTCGAAAGGCTTACGAAGCTTTGCTTCGTCTTCTGGAAAGCCACGAATTGTGTCGGCACCAAAACCCTGCTGAAGGAACAGGAAAATCAACGCGAGAGAGAGAGATTGCATGCTTTATGTTTTGCTTAAAGCCGAATTTAAGAAGTTTGTGAACTCCTTCACGTCCTTGGTCAGGCCGGGAAAGCTACTCACTACTTTTTGATCGGCATTAAACACAGCATAGTAGGGTATGCCTACGGTCTGGAACAACCCCTCCTGCATTTTTTGGAAGGCTTGGCTCTTGGGGTCGTCTAGTTCGTCGGTGTAAAGTTCTACGAGGACGAACTTCTCCATAGCCTGTCGGACCTCTGGCTTGGGGAACATGTTGGCTTTCATCCAGTGGCAATTAGTGCAGGCGACGCCAGTGAAATTAACAAAGACGAGTTTGTTTTCGGCTTTAGCCCGGGCGATTGCGCCTTCAAGATCATTCTTCATCCAGGCGAGCTTAGCCTCACCCTTTGAGCCACCTAATAGACTGGCGTTCTCTTGGGCGAAGGGGACATAGGCTTCGAGTTCGCCGAGATTGGCCCCGAACATGCCAGGGACCAGCGATAGCGAGAAGGCTAGAAAGAGTGTGCCAACCAAAGTGCGGCCGACGCCGAGCTGTTCTCCGATCTTGATGCCGTCCATGGGCAGTTTGCCGAGTAGATAGAGGCCGGGGAGTGCAAAGAGAACGACCCAGAGGGCAAGGAAACGGTCTCGCGTGAGAAAGCCCCACTGAAGCACGGTATCGACATTGCTAAGGTACTTCAGCATCGCGGCAAGAATCATGAAGCCCATCACTACTTTGACGCGGATCATCCAGTTGCCGGCGCGCGGAAGACCTTTAAGGACGCCCGGGAAGAGTGCCAGAAAGAAGAATGGCAGAGAAAGGCCGGCGCTGAAACTCATCATGCCGAGCGTGGGTTGCAAGCGGTCTCCAGTGATAGAGGCGGCAAGAAGCGTGCCCACAAAGGGCCCAACGCAGGCGAAGCTGGTGAGTGAAAAAGTGAGGCCCATCAGAAGGGTGCCGGCAATGCCTCCGCCTTCGCTGGCGGAATTGAGTTTGGTAAGCAGGCTGGATGGCAGTGTGATCTCATAGGCTCCCAGGAGACTCAGTGCGAGGGCGAAGAAGATGATGCAAATGAAGCTATTGACGTAAACGTTGGAACCAATCGATGTAACCCCGGCCGTGCCCAGGGCGGCGGTGAGGATGAAGCCAATGGCGGTGAAGAGAACGATGATACCGAGGCAGAAGGTGAGGGCATCGCCGAGGATGCGGCCCTTGGATGCACCCTGCTTGGTGAGGAAGTAACTCATCGTGATCGGGATCATTGGGAAGACGCAGGGAGTGAGCACGGCTGCCAAGCCGAAGCCGAAGGCGAGCAGCATGAATTCTGCGAGACTTTTTTGCACTGGCGCACTTTGTACTGGCGCATTTTGGCCTGGCGCACTTTGGCCTTGCCCATTTGTGCCGGGGAACGAAAAACTGGCATCATAGCTAACTTGCTTCTTCTTCGGCGGAAGGCATTGTCTGTCATCGCAAGCCTGGTAGCGAGCTTCGACGATGAGGTCGGCGGCGTTAGCCGGAATATCCTGGAGTGCTTTGACGGTGAGCGTGAATTCTACCGAGTTATCAAAGGTTTCTGTGTCGGAGCCGAAGTTGACGTCGCGCTTGCGGTTAGGGGCGGGTTGATCGACCTTAAGGACTTGGTAGGGCGCGCCTTCGAGAGCCTGGAGTTTGGTGGGCTTGGGCGGCGGCGGAGTGGTGAGGGAATAAAGATGCCAGTGAGCGTCGAGTTTCGCTCGAACGGGGATCTTGAATTCGCTTCCCGCTTTGCCTCCGGGGAAGGGGCCGAGAGCCCAGTGAATGGGGTCTAGCTTTTGTGCTGCCAGGCTTAGGACGCTAAGCGCAACCAAAATAACGACGCGACGCATATACCTCTTATTGTCGCGCAGCCCGCAGGAAGTTACGGCGAAATCTAAGAGTCTGCCAGGGAGGCGAGGCCTTCTTCAATTTTGTCGTTCACTCGATTGGCTGAATATTCTGCGGCAACACGGATGGCGTTCTTGATCGCGTTGGGATTGGATCGGCCGTGGCAGATGATGCAGACGCCTTTCACTCCAAGAAGGGGAGCGCCGCCGTATTCGGAATAGTCGGTTCGCTTCTTGAGTTCGTTAAAACCGTTCTTGGCCAGAGCGGCACCTACCTGGCGGGTGAAGGTTGACGTGAGGCTCTCTTTCAACATGTGTTTGAAGACTTCAACAAGACCCTCGCTTACTTTGAGGGCGACGTTGCCGATAAAGCCGTCGCAGACGATGACGTCGGCCAAGCCCGTGTAGAGATCGCGGCCCTC